>Ga0129314_1001054_pt1 | contig 21902 bp, 20 predicted proteins | sample O1111metagenome_FD_94431 | JGI IMG/M metagenome (GOLD analysis project Ga0129314, IMG submission 94431) | Orangutan individual fecal microbial communities from fecal samples from Wisconsin, USA - O1111 metagenome | ecosystem: Host-associated > Mammals > Digestive system > Large intestine > Fecal... | reverse complement strand
CCCTTCTTCTTTACTCAATGGACGGCTGATGTTTTTACTCGTTGTTGCCATAAATCGTTTTTACGGCAAAGATCGGGAAAGAAGGTCGATTGAAAAATACGCCCATAACAAGCGGGATACGTTGCAGCGAGAAGGAGCTGCTGTACAAACACCTGGACCACGCCAAGGAAAATGATCTGATCCTGATGGACAGGGGCTACCCGGGCATTGGCCTGTTTTTCCTGATGCGTGCGAAGAAGCTGCACTTTTGCGTGCGCATGAAAGACAATTGGTGGCTGGAGGTCGACAAATTCAACAAAAGCGGGAAGAAGGAGGCGGTCGTGGCATTCACACTCCCGAAGAAAGACCGGTCACTGTTGAAGGATTTCCGGAGTGGATCCATAAAACAATTTATTGCCGCCTGCTCAGGATAGAACTCCCTGACGGGGAAATTGAAATATTATGCACGTCCCTTACCGATATGGAAGAATACCCCCACGGGGATTTTGACGACTTGTACCATTACCGCTGGAATCAGGAAGAGGGTTACAAGCTGTTCAAGTGCAGGGTCGAAGTGGAAGAATTCTCGGGGAAAACGGCCAGGGCCGTCAAGCAGGATTTCCATGCGAAAATCTTTTTGATGACCCTTGCGGCCGCCTATGCTTTCCCGATAGAAGAAAAGGTGCGGGAAGAATACGTGGCGGACGAACAACGCAAGCAGGGCCAAAAAGTCAACAGGACCAACGCGCTGGCCATGACCAGGGACATATTGATAGGCGTGTTCGTCAGGAAAGAGATCCGGCAGGCTTTGGATGCATTCGACCTGATCGTTTACAAGACAAGGGAAATTGTCCGGCCGAACAGGTCCGTAAATCGAAAGCCTAAACCCAAGAGGCAATATCATATGAATTACAAACGATTATGATAAAAGCTTAACTAAACGACATTGATTCACATTCTATTGATTTTTAACTGTTAAACAATTTGTATCCAAATGAAAAGAATCGCATTTCTTGCAAGTTTGATCCTATTTCCCATTCTATCTGGTTTAAAAGCCCAGTCCTCATTTGAGTTGCGTTATTTCATGCCAGAGAGCAGGGCAAATGGAGAGACAGACTTTAAAGGGGAAACAGAGGTTTTCACAACGGAACAAAGGGTGGATTTTTTAAAACAGTATGCCGATGTTGCCAGTCGGCAATTTAGGGATACATTGTTTAATACCGTTGTTGTTACGGACGAGGAAATAACAGAAACAGTGAACGCCATAAAACCCCTCCCTGCCCCGGAGGTGCGCAGGCATCTTGAGCTATCGGGATGGAAATATCTGGGATACCGCAAAGGACAGCACCAGGAAAGTACAAACCGATTGGAACGGTGGACAACATTAGCGGGGGTTGAACTGCAGGAGGGAAAATTAACCATTAGCAGCCAGGCAGAACCTCTGGTATGGGATTTCCCCCCCCAGGCCTGGCGTTTTAATATTTCATGGGAGGTAAGGCCCACATCCATTGACCAGGAAGTAAAATTCATCCTTTCTGACAAGCAGCTGATTAATGCTGCCACTGTGGGCTTTGGCCCTGAAGGAAAAATTTTTTATACCACTGCCCAGGGCGAATACAAAGAGGCAATGGCATATCAGCCAGGCCAGTGGTACCATTTTTATATGGAAATTGATTTATCGGGCCTCGAAGGCGAAATCGGGCGCTACAACCTGTATGTGAACAACCAGCTTGTGGCCGACTATGTGCCCATAGAGAGGGCCATATTAGGAAAAACGCCATTCAGCAGCATCGGACAGGTCAATACGTTCGCCATCAAATCAAATCAGCAAATCACGATAGACAACCTGCTGGGAACAGGCTATGCACTGACAAACAGACCCCGCTATCCCTATGCCCCGGAGACAATTGTTGATGAAACGTTTGATATTAAACCCGACATTGAGGGCTGGACAAAATTATCCTATGACGACAGTCTGTGGGCTGAGGGGTCGCTGCCTCTGGCGCATGGCTCGCAAAGGTTTGCCCTGGAGGATTTGTATCTTCGGAAACAGCTGCAGCTGAAAGATTTTGAGCAGGTGTTCATGAACATCGAAACAGTCGACCCCGGAGGGGAAATATGGGTCAACGGGCAGAAGGTCCTTGCTGTCGGCAACCGCTATCCGCGTCGCGTCGAGATAAGCCCATACCTCATACCTAATGCCGAAAATCTGATTGCGGTAAAAGTAAACCATTTTTACCTTACCCAGGAAACCGGCGAACTCATGGTACATTCCTCGCTTGATTTAAGCGTCGGCTGGTTTGCAGGGCGTATGTCGCTGGATTTTGTCAGCCCCACGCATATTGAAAGCGGTTATCTCCATACGCTTCCCATAAAAGGTGAAAATGCATCGTTAAAAACCAAGATATTGCTGCGTTCGGCCGGTCATTTTGAGGGGAAAGCACATATCGAACTATTTCCATGGTTCCCGGAAGAATCTGGAAATCCGGTTGCCAAAAAGAGTATAGAGTTATCATTTACAGACAGTATCCAAATCGACGATCAGATAATTGTCAAAAACCCGAAACTATGGACGCCCGGCCAACCCACTCTTTATAAACTAAAAATCACATTGTCCGACAATAAAGGAAAGGCATTGGACGATTATGTGACAACGACCGAAATCCGGACGGTGGACCAGCAGGGAGGCACATTCCGGTTAAACGGAAAGCCGTCAATGCTTAACGGGGGACAAATCATGGGGTTCCGCAGCCCCCTGGAAGAGTCAGTAACCTGGAATCGGTGCCCCCCGGTGGAATGGCTGGTCAAAGAGTTGCTGATGGTTAAAAAGATGAACGGCAACCTGCTGCGGATACATGTCCATGCCTGGGAAAGCTCCGTTTCCGAAGGCATTAACGACCCACGCATCGCGGAGTTATCCGATCAGCTGGGGGTGATGCTCATCTGGACAACGCCGTCCTGGATCCGTACCGGATGGGATTGGCGGCAAATAGACTTTCACGGCATCACCCATTACATAAACCAGGTATATAACCATTCCAGCATTGTTATCTGGGAAGCATCAAACCACCCCAAGAGTTTCAAAGACAAAGATTTGAAAGACTCGGACGAATTTTGCGAAACCGTTTACAATACAATTTATCCGGTCGATTCCAGCCGTTTAATTTCGTTCTCCTCACACATCAAGCACATGCATTATGGGAACGATGCGGGCACCATTGATTATAACGGCAACCCTATCCGTGCCACATGGGCTTATACGGCGCCAATGGTTACGCGGGGGAACCAGGACTCCCCCACCGGCTATTCCTATGACTGGAGCGTTTTACGCAATTGGGAAAGTGAATATGTGAAAGACATGCTGAACAGCCCCGAGCGTGCATATTTTAATTTTGAACACCAGGAGTCTATGGCGCAGCCTAACTGGGAACTGATAAAAGGGAAACCATATTACCGCATGAATTCCTATGAATGGCATTACGACGAAGGGACCATTGGCAGGCGTCTGTCATTTGACGAATGGAAAGAGAGTCAGGCCTGGCAAGCCTTTTCAGCCTGGGAAGCCATAAAAAAAATGCGAATGTTGGATTATGACGGATTTTCATGGTGCACATTGCACGGGGGAGCCAATTCAGGAACTTACCAAAAGCCGTTAATTGACATGCTTGGACATGCAAAACTCGCATATTGGACAAACAAAATGGCTTTTCAGCCAACAACCGCCGGCAGTTCCAATGTTGATATTGTTTATGGCCCCGACGACGAACTGACACCGGTAATCCTGCACTGGGGAGAAGCGAAAAAGGTATCGTTAACGGTAAACATCAGGACTCCCGAGGGAACTTTGATAATGAAAAAAGACTTTCCGGATATCCTTCTGCCCGCAGGGCGAAAATCTGTTAAACTCCCGTCGTTTAGACCCAGCTGGACGGAAGAAGGGTACTATATGATAGAATATCTGTTGAAATAATATGAAAACAGTTTGAAATCTAACCTTTCCCCTTACCCATGACAACAAACTTAAGACTTCTCTTAAACATACTTGTTGTCTAAGATTTGGGGAATTATAATCGGCACAGGATAACGCAGCCAGGAATACTTTTATACGACAACCGTTTTCACCCCGTTCTTTTCAAGGCAAAGCCGATCGTCCTCCTTTACGGCCGAATCGGTTATTACAACATGAATGTTGCTTATTGGGCTGATAAAGGCAAAACGTCTCCTTTCAAATTTTCTGGAATCGGTGACAACAATAACTTTCTTGGCAATTTTTATCATTATCTGATTTAAATGGGCCTCCTCCGTGTCAGGGGTTGACAGTCCATGGCTTGTGTCAAACCCGTCGGCCCCGAGGAACAGTTTGTCGCAATAAAACTTATTGAAGTTTTCATCGGCCAGCACCCCCACCAGCGAAAGGTTTTTTTTGCGAAGGATGCCGCCGGGCATAAATACGCTGAATTTATCGTATTCTGCCAGTACAATGGCAATGTTCAGATCATTGGTTATAATCGTGAGTTCCTGAAAATGCGCGAGTTTTTTTGCAATTTCCAGGGTGGTTGAACCTGAATCGAGCACAATGGTGTCGCCTTCTTCAATGTACTTCACGGCTGCTTCGGCAATGCGTTTCTTTTCTTTTAGGAATTCTTCCCGTCGGTAATTTGACTTATAATCAAACTCCGATTTGTTAAATTTAATTTTTAAAGCCCCGCCCCTGGCGCGGATAAGCATGTTTTGTTTCTCAAGGTGAGCTAGGTCATTTCTTATGGTTACTTCACTGGTTTCATAAGCCTTGCTTAATTCCTTAACCGAAACCTCGCCCTTCTTCTCAAGTTCTTCAAGAATTTTTGCCCTTCGGGAAACGGTTGATTTACTAAAAAGCAGATTTTTCTTTTTAACCATTACATAAAAAATTAATCCTTACGAATAAAAGTCATTATAACCTGAATTATTCACACTAAAAAGGAAAAGTCCTTTTATTTGCTGATTAGCAAATAATTGTGTAATTTTATAGCGAAAACAAAAAACAAACACAAAAAAGAACTTTTCCATGTGCGAAAATAGATCAAAAGACTCAGAAAACCTATTATTCCCCGAACTATTTTCACTTATTCCGGCCGTCGGCCGGCAGGTGCAGGTCAGTTTTACCGCCCCTGACCTCTCATCCGAGGGCGGCTTGCTGTTGTTGCGCGAGTTTGAACACCGTGTGGGCTTCATAGACCGGTTAAACGGGTGCGTCCGCGATGAGCGTTCTCCGCTGCTTATCCGCCACACATACAAGGAAATGCTCACCCAGCGTGTTTTCCGGATAGCCTGCGGCTACGAGGATGCGGACGATTGCGACCTGCTCAGGGACGACTCCGTGCTGAAACTTTGCGCGGGAAAGTCTCCGGACTCACAACCGTTGAGTTCACAGCCGACCATGTCGAGACTGGAGAACAAGCTGTCCATCCGGGAGTTATACGACATGGGTGTTTGTTTCGTGGAGGAATTTATCGCCTCCTACGCCGAAGAACCCGAATGCGTCATCCTTGACTGCGACGACAGCAATTTCAACGCTTACGGCAATCAACAAGGCACGCTCTTCAACAACTATTACGCCGAGCACTGCTACATGCCCCTTTTCATCTTCGAGGGTATCTCGGGGAAAATGATATTGCCGATGCTGCCCGCGGGCCGGCGTAACAAGTCGACCAACATCAGCGGTATCCTGCGGCGCTTGATCCGCAGGATGCGGGGGCATTGGAAGAAGACCCGGTTCATCGTGCGCGGTGACGGCCATTTCTGCAGCAAAAAATTCATGGATTGGGCTACCGGGAAGGACTATGTGGAATTCATATTCGGGCTGGCCGGAAACTCCGTCCTCAGGACAGGGTCAGCGAATGGGTCGACAAGGAGGAGAGGAGTTACCGAGGGAGCGGGGATGAAGTCCGCCTGTTCCGGCAGTGCACATACAAGGCGGGCAGTTGGGAACATCCCCAACGTGTGATCGTGAAGATAGAAGTGAACCACCATGGAACCAACGTGCGTTTCATCGCCACGAGCTTCAAACACTCCAATTCCCGTTTCATCTATGAGTCAATGTATTGCGGAAGGGGCACCATGGAGCTGTACATTTATGAGAAGCCCCTAATAACTGCTTCAAGGAATGCAAGCAATATTTGCGTTTGGGAAAATCGCAAAACACGAACTTCAACGGACAGGTGGCCGACACCGCACTGGCGTTGATGACTTATACGATACTAAGCTTAGGCAAGCGTTTCGGCAGTTATGAAACCATCGGCGAGTTGTTTCGGGAAAACAAACAGGAAATGCTCGAACGCACCATTTGCGAGAGAATAATGGAAGTTGTGCTTACTCTTATCATGCAGCTGCTTGAATTTATGGCTATCGACATTGACGAAACATTGCGCCTTATTGTTGGCAGCGATGGAGAGTGTGAAAAAGTAATTGTCATGCTTGACGCTGTGAATCAGTATTATAACAACAATTTAACAAAAAATAAGGCCACGTAATAATACGCTGATTATAAGAGATATAGAGATGGATCACCCTGCTGAAAACTATATAAAAGAGGGTGGGAAACTTGAGTAAATTATCGGTAGGAAGCTAAGTGAACTTTAATATCCCTTTTTTTTAATTCCGACAATAACTTGGGAGGTATATCCTCATCCGTGACTATTGCGTTGATATCGTTTACATGGGCAATAAACGCAAAACTCCTTTTGTCGAATTTAGAAGAGTCAAATACGGCAATGCATTCTTTTGCCATAGAAATCATCGTTTGATTGATATTTGCTTCTTCGGCATTGGGTGTAGAAATACCTTTTCCAATCGTAAAGCTATCGACACCCAGAAAAAGCTTATCGCAATAACAAACTTTCAATACAGACTCTGCCAAAGGGCCGACGGTCGACAAAGATGGTCCTCGTAAGTGTCCACCTAACAAAATAACATTAAATCTATTATATTTAGATACTTCCGGCGCAATATCTATCGCATTTGTCACTATCGTGAGATTTTGAAAATCATACAAGTTTTTAGCGATCTCCATGGTAGTCGTCCCTGAATCTATGATAATGGTTTCATTCTCTCTGATCAAAGATGCAGCCATTCGTCCAATCGCCCTTTTTTGCTTATAATAAAAAAGTCTTTTTGCTTCTACCCGCGCATCATTTTCATCAACTGTTGATGGAATACGGATTGATCCACCTCGAATTCTGAAAAGTAAGTTGCGTTTTTTTAAAATTTCCAGATCTTTTTCTTATAGTCACTTCCGACAAACCATATCTCTCACAGAGTTCGGAAATCATTACTCTATTTTTTTGATTGAGAATATGAATGATATCTGCTCTTCTCTCTTGAGTTGAATAATTCTCCATCACTTTTTTTATAGGCAAAGATAATATTTTTTACTATAAATCGAAACTTGTATTTTTTCAAATCAGTCATTTCGAAACATATCGAAACATAAATATATCATATATAAATAATAGAATATAATTGATTATAAATGTATTAAATGGAATACGGCAAAAAACATGCTATAAAACATATTTTTTATGGTTTCGATAGTTTCGAAATCAACTTACTTTGTGCTAAATTATTGTTTTAATGCAAGGAAATATCTTGGGACTCTGACCCGGCGATGTTCATTTAAAAATAATAGAATATGGTAAAGATTGATTACTCAAATATCCATACTCATCGGGAGATATTTCAACAACCGACTATATGGAAGGAGATCTTTAACCGCATTTTTGCCAAGAGAAAAGAGACATCATCCTTTTTATCCTCCCATTATGATGATGAGGCTACTATTATATTAACCGGCGCAGGTACTTCATCATTCATTGGTAATATTCTGACATTCATGCTGCCGAAGTACAATTTCTACAATATGAAATCAGTACCAACTACTGATATTACTACTCATCCCAATGCAATTTTTCAAAAAAATAAAAAATATATACTGCTCTCATTCGCCAGGTCGGGCAACAGTCCCGAAAGCATAACAGCCGTTGACCAAGCTAATTCCATTTGCGGAGACCATATAGCTCATATTTTTATAACATGTAATGCGAACGGTGAATTGGCAAAAAAGGCCAAGGATAAAAATATTCTCTTAATGGTTCTTCCCTCTGAAACAGATGACAAAGGTTTGGCAATGACAAGCAGTTTCACTTCAATGCTTTTGACTTCAATTCTGATTCTCGACATTGAGAATATGAGAGCACAAAAATCTGCTATTGATGTATTGAGTGAAAAGGTGCAAGGTCTACTAACTGACTATACGGATAAGATTCAGGAAATTGTTTCCTATGAGTTTGAAAGAGCTGTTTTTCTAGGTTCTGGTGAAAAAAAGGGGATTGCCGAAGAGTGTCACTTAAAACTGCAAGAATTGACCGACGGTAAAATTATTTGTTTGTACGACTCTTTTTTAGGATTTCGCCATGGTCCCAAAGCGGTATTAGATGAGAAAACGTTGCTTGTCTATTTGTTTTCCGACGATGAAAAAATTTTTCAATACGAAAGAGACCTGGTAATTCAGATTAACCAGCAAATAAAACCGATGGCTCAAGTCTATGTCGCAGAAAAAAAGAAACAAATAGGGAATATTGAATTTGATATGGAAATGACTCCGATAATTCAGATTCAAACTGAATACGATCTATTATTATATGTACTTATTGGACAATTACTCGGAATATTTACATCAATAAAGTTTGGTCTTAATCCTGATAACCCATCGGTTATTGGGAAAATATCCAGAGTGGTAGAAGGTGTAACAATATATTAACAACGATCGAAATGGCAAAAATAGAAAAAATATTGGAGAGAATAGAAGAGTTAAAGTCACAAACCGGAGTTCCACGAACATTATTTGCCGTCTGCCCAAACTCTATGGCTGTCATAAAAGCCTCATTCAGGGCTGCAAAACGTAATAATGCACCGATCAAGTTTGCAGCGACCCTCAATCAGATCGATTCAGACAAAGGATATGTAGGAATCACACAGAGAGAATTTACTAAAATACTCGCGGATGAAGCCAGATCGGTAAATTTCAATGGGCATTACATTGTAGCAATAGATCATGGAGGTCCCTGGTTAAAAGATAGACAATCGGAGAAGAGATGGGACTTGGAGAGAGCAATGGCAGGGGTGAAGAGATCGTTCGAAGATGCTATAGAAGCAGGGTATGATTTAATTCATGTAGATCCAACAGTAGATATTTTCGTTCCTGCAGGAGAGATCATTGATATTCGGGTGGTTGCTCAAAGAACGGTAGAGTTGATCAAGCATAGCGAAGATTTCAGGCGCAAGAACAATTACCCAGCCATCTCTTATGAAGTCGGTACTGAAGAGGTTCATGGAGGACTTGCCGACGAAGATACATTCGATACATTTCTATATCTTTTGAAAACCGGACTTGAAAAGGAAGGTCTCTCCGATGTATGGCCCTGTTTTATTGTAGGAAAAGTAGGTACCGATTTACATACAAACTGTTTCGATAAAGAGGTGGCTGCATTACTCACCAAAAAAGTAAGGAAATTTAGTAGTTTTATAAAAGGACATTATACCGATGGCGTTTTAAATCCCGAAGATTACCCAATTTGTGGAATCGGGGCGGCGAATGTAGAACCCGAATTTACTATGAGCGAATACGATGCCTTGATCGAACTCGAGCATTTGGAAAAAAAACTGTTCGAAAAGAATCAAATTGCCCTCCTCTCAAATATGAAACAGACACTAAGGGAATTGGTGATAAGATCTAACCGCTGGAAGAAATGGCTTCAACCTGATGAGATGGGTATTCCATTCGAAGAAATTTCTTCCGAAAGGAAAGAGTGGTTGATAAAAACGGGATGCCGGTATATCTGGCAAAACCCCGAAGCATTGGTAGCCCGTTATCACCTCTATGAAAACCTGAATAGAAATGGAATAGATGCAGAGCAAGTCGTACTTTCAAAAATCGAACATGATATGGATAAATATTTTTATGCGTTTAATTTAGTGAATTTAAATGATTACTTATCATGAAAAAAATCGATGTTATCGCAGAGAAAGACTAATAACTCGAATTAAAAATCTGACAATATGACTTTACAAGAAAAATTAAAGGAATATCAACAAAAACATGCTGCTATTCTAGCCACCAATTTTTACAATTCAGAGACGTTACAGAGTATTCTCATGGCCGCCGCATCCTGTAGAGTACCCATAATTCTACAATTAACAAAGAGCTCCATCGAATATATGGGGCTAAAAGAGGCTGTTGGGCTTGCCCGTCAATCGATGGAAACTTTTGAAGTGGAAGGATGGCTGCATTTAGATCACGGAGATTCTTACGAGCTGGTGAAAAGATGTTTGGAAGAGGGATTTGACTCTGTTATGATCGATGCAAGTAATAAATCGTTTAACGAAAACGTCAAAATTACAAAACGAGTAGTGGAGGAAGCAAAGAAATACAATGCCAATGTTGAAGCGGAACTTGGCTATATAGCAAAGTTGGGGGAGAATCAAACGGGTGCATATACCACGGTTGAAGAAGCTTCTGAATTTGTCAGGCAAACCGGTGTAGATGCACTGGCTGTTGCGATCGGGTCAGCCCATGGATTTTACATTGCGAAACCAAACTTGAATTTTGAAAGATTAAGAGAGATACATAAAGCCATAGATACAATTCTGGTTTTACACGGTAGTTCAGGTATCCCCGATAAACAGTTGCAAGAAGCTGTCAGCAATGGTATCACCAAGATAAACCTTGCCACTGAAATAAAAGATACATTCATGAAGGCGTTAAAGCAGGTATTACAGAATAACGAAGAAATTGATTTGCGCAAAGTGTTTCCCAAAGCACGTAAACCTGTAATAGATCTACTTATTCATAAGTTTCAGACCATAAATTTCCATTGAAATAGTTTCTTCTGAATTCACCTGCAAGTCAATGCCGAAGAAGCTGGGTCTATTGCTGGAACCGGTTACTAATCAATTTTATTTTTACTGTAAATAAAGCTAATGTTTCTTTTGAAACATTATTATTTTTATTATTTTTATTTATTTTTCTATTTTTGCAAAACAAAAAAAACAGTTTTTGAAGGGAATTTTATCAAAAATAAAGCAGAAACAATATGAATATAAAAAGGGGCATTATGCTATTATTACTGTTTGGCACAGTAGTTTCATGCAACAAGCAACAGACATTGCGTTACGAAGATTTTGAGAAAATAGATGCACACGTGCACGTACGGGACGAACTGCCCCCGATCATTGACTTGGCGAAGGAGGAAAACTTTGCACTGCTGACCATCTGCAATCATGCTGATGACCAGGCATTTATTGACCGGCAACGTTTATCAGCCGTAAAAATGCAGGGCGATCACCTGCAAACATTGGCATATGTAACCACTTTTTCCATGGAGCGTTTTGGCGAACCGGGCTGGATCGAAGAAACCATCCAGAAGCTGGATGAAGACTTCAGGCAAGGCACCGTGGGCGTAAAGGTATGGAAAGACATTGGCCTCTCCTTCACCGACAGCCTCGGAAATTTTATCCAGATCGACGACGATCGGTTCACCCCTGTTTTTGAATTCATGGCAAAAAACAACAAACCGCTCCTCGCCCACATCGGGGAACCCAGGAACTGCTGGCTCCACCTCGATTCCATGACGGTGAACAACGATCGGGATTATTTCAGTAAACATCCTGAATTCCATATGTACCTTCATCCCGAATATCCATCTTATCAGGAAATTATAGCCGCAAGGGACCGGATGATCGCCAAAAACCCCAACCTCAAAGTAATTGGCGCGCACCTGGGCTCGCTGGAGTGGAGCGTGGACGCCATTGCGGAACGGCTCGACAAATACCCCAATTTTGCAATTGACGTGGCCGACCGCATTTGCCATCTCCAACTGCAAGATCGGCAAAAGGTAATCGATTTCTTTACCAAATACCAGGACCGCATCATTTATGCAACCGACTTCATCGTTAACCGCGACAGCGACCTGGAAAAGATGAAAGCGTTCATCCTGCAAAACTGGCATGCCGACTGGAAATATTTCACCACAACAGAGACACTTACATCACCCCTGATCCCGGGAACTTTTCAGGGACTGGGGCTCGACGAAAGCATCATCAGAAAACTGTATGCGGAAAATGCAAAAAAATGGTACCCGGGATTATTTTAAGCTGCACCACAAAACACGAAATACAACAAAATGTCAGAAATAAAACAAAAAAGGCTGGAGTCGCTGGATATCCTGAGGGGTTTTGATCTGTTCTGCCTGGTAGCTTTCCAGCCTGTGTTTAGGCGCCTGGTAGCTGCCATAGACCACCCCGTTACCAACCGCATCATGGAACAGTTTGAACATGTGGCATGGGAAGGCTTTACATTCTGGGACATCATCATGCCCCTGTTCATGTTCATGTCGGGGGTGTCCATCCCTTTTGCATTTTCAAAATACCTGCGGGAAGGGAACAAAAAAGCCCTTTATTCCCGCATCATAAAGCGGGTACTACTGCTGTTCCTTTTTGGAATGATTTGTGGGGGGAACCTGCTGGCACTTGACTGGAATAAGATTTATTTCTACTCCAATACGCTCCAGGCAATTGCTATCGGGTACCTTATCTCGGCCATTCTTTTCCTCCATTTTTCTGTAAAATGGCAGGTTGCCGTTATCTCGCTCCTGCTACTGGGCTACTGGGCGGTGATGATGTTTGCCACAGCCGGCCCTTTTGGCGGCGGGAATTTTTCGCCCGATTTAAACATGGCCGAATACATCGACCGGATAGTGCTTGGCCGGTTCCGCGACAAAGCAACGCTTACCGAAAACGGGATCGACTTTGGAAATTACCACTACACCTGGATACTGAGCAGCCTAAATTTCGGGGTTACGGTAATGACGGGAACTTTTGCCGGTCAGATTCTAAAAAACAATGTCTTACAAGATAAAAAGAAACTGGTTTACCTTACCGTCATTGGCGCGTCAATGGTCCTTGCCGGCTGGTTGTGGGGCTTCCAAATGCCCATCATCAAACGGATATGGACAAGCTCAATGACGCTTTTCAGTAGCGGCATCTGCTTCCTGCTTATGGCGCTATCCTACTACTGGGTGGATTATCGCCACAAAGGGAAACATTTGCAATGGCTGAAAATTTACGGAATGAACTCCATTCTTGCTTACATGCTTTTTATGGTGGTTAATTTCAGCTGCATCACCAGTTACCTGCTCAGGGGCACGGAACAGTTCTTAAGCGCCTATTTTCCAACTTTTGTAAGGCTGGCAGACGCTTCCATCCTGTTTTTTATCCTCTGGGTACTTTTCCGCGAAAAGAAATTCCTGAAAGTTTAATTTGCCTGAAACCAAATAACGACAAAATATTAAAATCCGATGACAATACTATCTTTTAAATCGAAGGGAACCAGACAAAAAACCAGTAACCGCAAGGGACGGCAGGCAACAACAGCCGTTTTTGCCCTTATCCTGACAATTGTCGCATATCAGGGAACCGTTTCTGCTGCGCTGACCGGCGGCGGAGCCGATCTTTCGTCGCTGCACCTGGTACCCTATCCCAGGCACATCAAGCCGGCAGGGGAAGCTTTTACGTTCAGTGGAGACAGTCTCACCATCGTCACCGGCACCGGCTGTACGGCCAACGATGAATCCACCGCCGAGATATTTCGGGAAGACCTGCAGTCGGAATGGGGAATCAATGCACAGGTGCGCAAAGAAAAAAGGGCAAGATCCATTGTCCTGGAACGCACCGCCTCGCCCGACATTCCCGAACAGGGCTACCAGATAGAAGTCTCCCCTACCGAGGTGGTTATCCGGTCGAACAACGACGCGGGATTATTTTACGCTACCCGAACGATACTGCAACTTATTTTACCGGCAACAGAAGAGACTTATTCCATTCCGGGAGTAACCATTTCCGACTGGCCGGACATCCTCAAAAGGGCTGTGCATTACGATACCAAACACCATCAGGACAAATTTTCCTACGTAAAAAGTTTCATCAGAGACCTCTCCCGGTACAAAATCAACCAGTTAATCTGGGAATGGGAAGATAAATTTGCTTATGAAAGCCATCCTGAAATCGGGGCGCCGGGGGCATTTTCTGCCACCGAAATAAAAGAACTTACACAATATGGGCAAAAATACCATATAGAGATCATCCCGCTGGTGCAGGGGCTCGGGCATGTCAGCTACATTCTGAAATGGCCGCAGCACAAGCATCTACGTGAAGTACCTGCCTCCAACTGGGAATTTTGCCCGCTAAAAGAGGGCTCCTACGAGCTGCTTTTCAGCCTGTGGGACGAGGCCATTGACGCAACCCCCGGCACCTCTTATATCCACATCGGCTCCGACGAAGCTTATGAGCTGGCCCTATGTGAAAAATGTCGCGCCGAAGCGGAGAAAATCGGGAAAAGCGGCGTGTACCTCACCTTCGTAAACCGAGCTGCAAAATATTTGGCTGCAAAGGGAAGAAAGGCCATAATATGGGAAAAACCTTTGGGTTGGCAAAACAGCGCCTCTCCGGCAGTGGGCATCGAACCCGACAAAAACCTGGTATTTACAGACAGTTACGGGAAAGACAACCTCAACTGGAACGCTATTGCCAAAGTCAAAGACAGCGGGTATGAGTTGTTCGGGTTTGACCCAAACCCCGGAGTCGAACACCTGTTCCTCCCCTATCATTTCAGAGAACGAGAAGGCAGACGGGTGGAAGGCTCTATGGAATATTCCTACAAATATGTTTCGGCCGCCGCCCTGTCCGGACAATTTACAGGGATGATCGATCCTTCGTGGGACGATGCCGGCCTGCACAACCAGATGTGGATGCTCAGCTTTGCAACCATGGCAGCATATGCATGGAACGGCAGCGGCTCCCTGCCCGATGAGTTCGAAAACTCATTCTTCGCAGACTATTACGGCAGGCAGGTTACGGATATGAAGGAGCTTTATACCCTACTCAACGAGGGCTCATACTTTTACTCTCATAGTTTCGAACGAAATGTCTGGCATCACAGCGGGAATGGGAAAATGCACCTTCCCGACCTTCCCAGGCTCAACAACGTTGAATATGACCCTTTTTGGAACACAGAATATAAGGCAAAGGTAGAAGAGGCGGAAGAAATGCTTTCCAAAATGAACAGGGCACTGCAAATTATTGAAAACAACAAAGCGGCAGGGGCAAAGCATGCTTACGATTTTGAAATATACCGCACAGTTGCAGAGCTCATTAAACACACCTGCCTGGTACACCTCGACCTTTCCAATCTGGAATATGCGGTTGCAAAAGCCCATAACCTAATCTACCAGGATCGCCGGAAGTCCATTGATGAACTGATCAGGGCAACAACCATTATTAAGAACAGCCTTGCCCGGCGCGATACGGTTTTTAACGATTTGGTGAGAACCTGGGAAGAAACCCGGCTGCCCAAGGGGATGTCGCTTCCGGGAAAGGAATATTTTTGGCAGCAGGACAGGGCGCGCCATTTCGCAAACCGGCAGGCCGATATGTCATATCTGATCTTCGATGAACAAATGCTATACATGGAAGGCTACCTGGAAAAGTTACATGCTTACATCGATTATCTTATAAAATCGGGGGATTAAAAGCAGAAAAAAACCGGGCAGGTAATATTTACGGATCCAAAATTCCCCTCACCCAGGGGAGCTGAAAAGCCGCAAAGCCTCATAGCAAAAAAAACATCGTAAATTTACGGTACCTTTTTTTCGTTTTTGCTTCTTGCAGCGAGTAGTCCCTGATCAGGTTGTCAAATTCTTTGAAAAAACTCGTCAATTATAAAATAAATTTCTGTAACTTTATGGCTGGAAATCATAGCGGAATCATTAGTAAATTATTCAGTATTCGACTGCTGATATGATGAACTGTTCCGTGACTGTTGTCGAATTATTGGTAGATCATTTAGTACTCAACGCTTTAAAATTACTGATTTTTCCGTGCGTTCCTAATAACTGTCCATTTTTCTTACATCGAACTCACGTTATTTAAGAACCGCAAAGATGAGAATTGAAATTCGTTTAATCCAAAAAAGGATGCAATTGACTAAACTTCAAATATTCCAAAGAGCTCTACGAGGTTTTAAGAGGACAGTAATGAATAACATTATGAAAGAATTATTATACTTTAGTCTGTTTTGTTTTGTTTTGATATATGGATGTAACAACGGTACATATTATCAGGAAAGTATAGACAACGCTATTTATTATCCGAATACCTGTTTTTATGCGTTTGAAGACATTTCTTCCCCCCGGTTTGCCCACCTGAAAGAAAAGTACCAGCTAGATACCATTTTTCATGGTGAAACCGATGAGATGGAGCGGGTGTTGCTTTTGCGCCACTGGATAAAGAGCAAGATAGCCATTGAAGATTTTTCTCCGGAGTATCCGGGTAATGGTTATGTAGAAGAGATACTCGACGCTGCTCTGTGCGGAACGGGGTTTCATTGCGGCCACTTCTCCAAAGTGCAGAATGCGGTGATGAACGCCTACGGTTACCTAACCCGTGGTTTGGGAGTGGGGCCTGGCGTTTTGGGCGGAGCCGACGGCCACCACGGCATAAACGAAATTTGGCTGAACTCGCACCAGAAATGGTTCCTGTCCGATGCCAAATATGACCACCATTTTGAAAAAGACGGTATTCCCCTGTCAGCGCTGGAAATCAGGGATGAATACCTGAAAAACAAAGCCGCCGACATTACTATGGTCCACGGGCTGGAACGCACGCCGCTGGAGTTTAACCCTGAAACGGAAAAAACAAAGGAGGAACATGCCCAAACTTATACCTGGACATCGCACCTGGCTTACGGAAACATGTTTACGGTGTGGCCCAAATACAAGGAGCTTTTGCTTATGTTTGACGATGAATTTTCACGGAACAACATCTGGTATTGGGGAGGAAAGCCCCACTGGACCTATGCAAAACCTGAATTTGTGCGGAGGATTGCCGACAGACATCAGATAGAATGGACGCCTAACACCATTGCTTCCCATGTAACAATCGCCGGGAACCGGGCAACAATCGAACTTACGTCGGATACCCCTAATCTTTTGGAGTATCAGGTTAAACTTACGGAAGATGGTGAATGGGAAAAGACAGACCCAACCTCTATTGTTCAATTAAAACGTCGCCAGCATTCTATCACATTCCGGACAAAAAATCTTGCCGGTGTCACCGGGCCTGAACACAAAGTTATCATCAAAAGAAGATAGACAAAACATTATTTTTTTCTTTTTACTTTTTGAGTAACTACTCAGGTTCCCTTTTTATGCCCAATGATGGAGAACGTCATAGAGTTCCCGACCACCTGTCATAAATTTTTTAATTTTTTTTCTCAAGCTGCCATTCGTGTATTAAAGTTGCTTAATATCAGACAATTATAGGCTATCTGGAGGCGTTCTGCGTCCTTCAAAAATTTTCGGAATGACCCTCCGAAAGAGGGCGCCCTACCCTCGTCAAAATGTCGGAAAATAGCCTTTAATCCATTGACATTTAAATTGTTGAATTTGCCCGTGTTAATTATTTTACCGTCCTTTGTGGAGATATGAAAAAGAACTTCAACACGGGATTTGAAAAGAGTGTCGAGGCGGACCGGGTGAAGCTCACCCGGCGGCGCGAGCGGATACTTCGTGAGCTTGGTCTCCGTGAAGAGCTTGATTCCACAGAACTGGCGGAGCAATTGCTGGCGCGCACAAAAGCCAACAGAACCCTGGCCAAAACCATCGAGGAGAAGGACAGGGAACTTGCCAGGATGGGTCTTGTCCTTTCTGCGCATGAGAGCGAGATGAAAGTGAAAGAGGCCCGTATTGCCGATCAGGCATCCCGCGTCGCCGAACTCGAGGGGGGCGTGAAGCCAGTCAAGAAGAGCAGCGCAAACAGCAGTGTCCCGCCGTCCAAAAATCCGATCGGCATCCGCCACACACAATCCCGGCGCAAGCCTTCCGGCAGGAAGACCGGCGGGCAAGAAGGGCACCGGGGGAGCACCCTGCTCCAATCCGAAAATGTGACCGGAACCGAGCGGTGGTACCCCGCCCGCGCATGTCCTGAATGCGGGAAGACCCTGGAGATGGGCTCCGCCAGCGTGCGCGCCACGCGCCAGGTGGTGGACATACCGCTTCCGATCGCGGCCACGGTCGTCAACCATATGGCGATGTAGGTGAAGTGCTCCTGCGGGCATTGCTGCAAGGGACAGTTCCCCCAAGAGGTGAACGCCCCCGTGTCGTTCGGCCCCAACATCATGGACATGACATCCTACCTGAGCACTTATCAGAATGTCCCCTTCAAGCGGCTCACCCACCTGTTCGAGACCATCTTCGGGCTTCACGTCAGCGAAGGGTCCGTGTCCAACATGCTCAACACCATGCGCAAGTTCTCCGCCACGCCCTATGAGATGATACGCCGGAAAGTAGCCGGGGGGAGAAGTCGCCGGGGCGGACGAGACCGGGATCAACGTGAAGGGGAAAAACAACTGGCTCTGGGTTTTCCAGAATGCCGTGGCCACCTTCCTCGCGTTTGACAGGAGCAGGAGCCACCATGTCATAAACAAACACTTCACACGGGAAGAGCAGGGTGGCATGGCATGGGTCACCGACCGGCTTCCGGCCTACTTCATGGCGGACGTGGGAATGGATGACCACCAGATATGCGTCGCCCACCTGTTGCGCAACCTCACTTACACCATGCAGGCCTTCCCCGATGATCCATGGAGCCTCGACATGCTCGACCTGCTGCGGGACTCCGTCCATCACCGCAACGAGAGGGACATCGGTGAAGCGGTCAGAAAGAAGATGGAGGAAAGGCTGGACGAACTGCTCGAAAGGCCTCCAATCCACACAAAAGAAGACGGGAAGGGGGCCGAACTTGACAAACTCAAAAAGGGTATCGCCAAGCATCGGGACTACATCTTCACCTTCCTCGCCAATCCCGCCGTTCCTCCCACCAACAACGACTCCGAAAAGGCATTGAGGCCGGCCAAGACCAAATTGAAGGTCAGCGGGTGCTTCCGATCCGACGAGGGAGGGGAGAACTACGCCACCGTCGCGTCCGTCATCCAAACGGCCGTCAAGAACGGGCAGAACCCATTCGAGGTCCTTCGGGTCATTGCGACCCTCGAACAAATATAGTGTCGGGTAGTACATAGTTATTGACGAATTCATGGTTCTCTGCCTATGGGCGGAGTACCTGAGTAGTTACCTTTTTGACTTGTCACAGATCATATCATAATTCCAGAAAGCATTGAACAATTTTGTGAATAATGCGAATCAGTATTGAGTTCGCTCCGAAAAGTCGGAGTGATAATTTAGTTTAAAATTTTTTGTACAATAAATTTTATAAATCAGGTAAATTTCACCTGAAAAGTTCTTTGAAATATTTGCGTATATAGCTATTATTCACTACCTTAGTAGGGCTTAAAACTGTATAATATGTTCAAAAAATCGGACGAAAACCCTCAATTGGGCATTTTTTCATCACCGACGGAGTACTTCAGAGACTCTAAGAAGAAAGAATACCTAAAAAATGACTCCTGGCATAACCGGTTCCGAAACCATGTTGTAATGCGTGTGGATGAGTCTATTTTCAGACCACTTTATTCTAATGGAACGGGGGCTCCTAATGCCTCTATCCGTATTTTGGTCGGTATGATGATCCTCAAGGAAGGCCAGGGATGGAGCGACGCACAATTGTTTGAGAACTGCGCATACAATTTACTTGTTCGCAGTGCTCTGGGTCTGATGTCGCTAGAGGACGCTGAGCCTGTTTCATCCACTTACTACCTTTTCCGTCGCAATCTGGTTGACTATGCAAGGGAACACGGCGAAGACCTGTTCAAAAAGTGCCAGGGGCAAATCACCCGTGACCAGCTATTGGAGTTTGAGGTGAGCGGCAAGCAGGTGCGCATGGACAGTAAACTGGTCGGCAGCAATATCGCCTGGTACTCCCGTTACGAGTTGATTCATGAAACCCTGCGTCTGTTTATCAATGAAAGGGAGGAACATATCTTCAATAAGAGCCTGTCCAAAGAGATGTTTTCCCTTATCGAAAGCATACAGGGTGAAACGGGCAACAAGGTGGTGTACCGCAGTACAAAGGCCGAGGTTGATGCCAGGTTCGTTGAACTGGGCAAACTGATGTACCGTTTTATAGGGCTCTTCAAGAAGCATGACTATGGTCATTACCAGACCCTTAAAGCGGTTTTCGAACAACAATACTCGGTTGGCAGGGACAAAACTGTCGTTCCTCTGGAAAAGGAGAAAGTCAGCGCCAAATCCATACAGTCACCCCATGACACCGACTGCCATTACCGTGACAAAGACGGCAACAAGGTCAAAGGGTATTCGGTGAACGTCACCGAGACATGCGACCAACCGGGAGATGACAAAGATACGGCATTGAACCTGATAACCGATACCGAGGTAACGGTGGCATCGGCTCCGGACAACGGCTTCCTTGAACAAGCCCTGGATCGGACACAGGAAATAATATCCGACAAAATAGAGAAAGTATATGCCGACGGGGCTTACCACAGTGCTGATAATCAGGAGTATTGCCAAAGCGATAAAAATGGCATCGAGCTGATACTCACAGGCATGCAAGGCCCCGCACCGAGATATGACATCCGTTTGGACGAACAGAATGAAATCAATTTAATAGTAACCGACAACAAAACAGGAACAACAATACAGGCACAACGGGTAAAACTCCGCAAAGACAAAACACAGAGGAAATGGAGGATCAAGACTGAAGAAGGAAAATACCGCTACTTCGATGAGGATAACCTCAGGGCTGCCGCTCTGAGGAAGAAATTGGACGATATCCCGATAGATGAAAAAAATATCAGGAACAATGTCGAAGCAAGCATTTTCCAGTTAGGATACCATTACCCGAATGACAAGAGCCGTTACATTACAGGTCACTTGCCAAGCACAAACTATGGGCATACTCCCGCTCGTTGTGGATAAACTTCGTCAGGATAGTGAATTATATGACGCGAATAAGTCAAAGAGCGCTTTTTTGGCAAAAACTGCCACAATATATAATTAATTTATGTTTCAATATGTATATTATTGTAAACATACTTTCAATTAATAAAAACAATCACATTTGTCCGGTTAAACTTCATTTTTCAGCAATTTGAAAAAATGGGGTTTTCAGAGCAGACTCATATTTTAAATAGGGTGAAAGAGTCCAGATTCTCGTCACCATGTACATCTGTGTTACGTATTGATTTTATATAGTTCTGAATTGTTTTATCCTGTGCATATTCAATCAGTTCCTTTTTTATATTTATATATTCAGCATATAATTTAGGATCATTTTGCACGTATTCTCCCATCACTTTAACCCAATAACTATTATTGTTTCCTTCCTCTTTAAAACCTACGAGTTTTTTGAGGCTTTCATTCATTTTGGTATAAATCTGGCCGGCAATACATATTTCCTCCCAACGTTGATCAGCCTGTGTATATTGCTTAATTAGCACAAATAAATCGCATAACTTCATAGAAATAAACAGATCTATATTAAGGAGATTATCCAAGGAGTTAGGAACATTATTCCACAGCTCCACGATCTTATTTATCTTTTTTCTATAAATCTCAATACATTCTACGCTGTCTTTGTGTAGGCCTGCACGAGTCTCTGCAGTCATCATCATTTTCATATATGCCTAACTTCTATTTTCTTCTTCATCTGAAATCCTCTTAACTAAGTAACTAGAAATCTTTTCTTTAGTCCCGTACTTGATCGGCTGCTTAGTCACTCAAGGGACACGGTTGGAATTGCCAACTTATTTGAGACAAAAAGTTAAGCAACATTTTTAATTAATTGTTTTTTAATATTATACTGTTTCCAAAATTCATCAATAGTCAAATTACCCAATGCTGAGAATCTTCTTT
>Ga0129314_1001050_pt1 | contig 21951 bp, 15 predicted proteins | sample O1111metagenome_FD_94431 | JGI IMG/M metagenome (GOLD analysis project Ga0129314, IMG submission 94431) | Orangutan individual fecal microbial communities from fecal samples from Wisconsin, USA - O1111 metagenome | ecosystem: Host-associated > Mammals > Digestive system > Large intestine > Fecal... | reverse complement strand
CTAAACCGAATATAGAAAGTGCTATCAGAAGTTGATCTTTGATATTGCAGATTATCAGAATAAAACCGACAATAAGAATAATCAATCCTAAAACAAGCCAGAAGGTTGTTATTGCATTCTTGCCGGCACTGTTAGTGTCCTGATAGATGTCGTAGCGATGATGATTTCTCCTGTTGCGATTTCTTGCAGAGGGCATTTCATCCTCCTCGTTCATCATATCTTCAAAAAGCTCGAAGGTGAAAAAATCATCAAAGGCATCGTGCTTACCGTTTCCGTTCCAGTCAAACATAATATCGCCCCTTTCGCAAGTGCTTTGTTTATGTTGTTATTGTAGCATAGACAGTGTACAATAAAAAGGACAAATATCTTAAAATCAGAATAACGCTGTGTATTTGTTGCTGACAATTTCAAATAAAACGAGTATAATATAAATGATATTTTTGTAAGGGTGGCGTTGCCCTTATTTTGTTTTATTAAGTAAATTTATAATTCTGTGCGTTCTCCTCGCAAGGCTGACAGCAAAAACAAGCACCACAATCAAATACGGTTGATTGCGATGCAGTTTTTTGGCACGCCTGATGCGATTCGAGACGCACCTGTGTGTTCTCCTCGCAAGGCTGACAACAAAAAACAAGCACCGCAATCAAATACGGTTGATTGCGATGCAGTTTTTTGGCACGCCTGATGCGATTCGAACGCACGACACATAGCGTCGGAGGCTATTGCTCTATCCAGCTGAGCTACAGGCGTAAATATAAAGGGCTGACGTAAATCAGCCCTATTATTATAACACGATTTTAATGTTTCGTCAACATTATGAAAGAGAAATCACTTTAAAAGCGATTCGGTAGCCGCAATCTTTACCGCAACGCAGAATACTTCCATAGCCTTTGCAAGCTCTGCCTCGGTAGGATATGTCGGAGCAATACGGATATTGTTGTCGTGAGGATCCTTGCCGTAAGGATAAGTCGCACCTGCGCCTGTCAGAACAACTCCTGCCTGCTTGCAAAGTTCAACAGTACGCTTTGCTGTGCCGTCAAGACCGTTGAATGAGATAAAATAACCGCCGTTGGGCTTGTGCCATGAGCCGAAGCCTGTGGGAGCGATCTCCTTGTCGAGCATATCAAGAACGATCTTGAACTTAGGCTCGATTATAGCTCTGTGCTTCTTCATATGCTCCTTTATGCCGTCAAAATCCTTGAAGAAACGAGCGTGTCTTAACTGGTTGAGTTTATCGTAGCCGATAGTCTGGAATGTCATCTGGCTCTTGATAAACTTGATGTTTTCCGCACTCGCACCGATGAATGCAAGACCGCCGCCGGGGAATGAGATCTTCGATGTGGACGCAAACATAAATACCATATCCTGCTTGCCTGTCTTTTTAGCTTCTTCGAGAAGGTTCAGCAGAGTGTCGGGAGTATCTGTAAGGTGATGAACGCAGTAAGCGTTATCCCAGAATATTCTGAAGTCCTTTGCTTTAGGCGAAAGGTTAGCAAAACGCTTTACCGTTTCGTCCGAGCAGGTGATGCCTTCGGGGTTGCTGTACATAGGTACGCACCAGATACCCTTGATAAGTTCATCTTCGCTTACCAGCTTTTCTACAACGTCCATATCGGGACCGTCGGGAGTATAGGGTACTGTAATCATCTCAATGCCGAGGCTCTGGCAGATAGCAAAATGTCTGTCATAACCGGGAGCGGGGCAGAGGAACTTTACCTTCTCGTTCTTTCCCCAGGGCTTGTCGCCGCCGAGAACGCCGAGCAGCATCGCTCTTGCCATTGTATCGTACATAAGCTGAAGGCTTGAGTTACCGCCGATGATTATTTCATCGTGAGCAACACCGAGCATAGGCATACAAAGTCTTTTTGCTTCTTCTATACCGTCAAGCACACCGTAGTTACGGCAGTCAACACCGGTTTCCGACATATAATCACCGTCAAGACAATGTGTCAGCATATCAAGCGATAAATCAAGCTGTGCGGGAGAGGGCTTGCCTCTTGACATATCCAGCTTCAGACCCTGCTTGCAAAGTTCGTCATACTGCTTTTTAGCTTCTTCATTCAGCTTTATCAGTTCATTCTTTTCCATTATCGCAAACTCCTTATGATAAAGAATTTTAACGCAGTTCTTCACTGCACCCATGTTTTAATTATAATGCAAATAAAGCCGTTTTGCAAGCGTTTTTTCGTTTTCTTGCAGAGAATTATGCAATTTCGTCAAAAAAACGTTGCACAGAAACATAATTATGGCGATTAGCAACTATAAAATATCCATTAAATGTTTAATCTGTGCAACTCGTAATTTTGATTTTTGCATTAACCTGCAAATGCGGCTGTCACAACACCGTTGTTGTTTGTGAATGTAATGTCGGCGCTCACCGTCTGCTCGTCAAGCCCCGATAGGTTCAGCGGAACACTGCAGCGTACATTATACGTCCATTCAAATGTCAGCGTAGTGCTTGTCTTGCCGTCAAGAAAAGCAAGGCTCATATCGAAATCTGTGCTGTCGCTGAGAAGAGCGGTTGCGGATAACGCATCGTCATATATTACAGGCAGTGTTACGTTCCGGCGGGTAAGTTCTGTGGGCATTATGTTCCGCAGAGATATTATCTTGGAGTTTCCGTCCGTATATATATTAAGCGTAAGGTCGGCACAGTAGAAGCCTACCTGCTTCTGATTATCGAGCGGTATATCCTCCGCATATCCCTGCACGGCAAAATAACCCGTTCCGTAGTCCGATAAGGCTATATTGAAGGTGGGATGGAACACCGGCGTTCCCTTTGCAAGAATTGCGTCATAAGCCGTCAATGCCCCCTCAACGCCGTCCTGCACATCAAGCAGGGCAGTGTCGACCTCTGTCTTGTCAAGCCCCGAATAATAGCTTGCAGAAACGGCAAAGCTTGAGCCGTCGCTTATAATTTCCCTGCTGCTGCCTGCGTACACCGGAGTTGTGCGTGTAAGCAGCATATACAGCAAAAGCCCTATTCCTGCGGTAACAAGCACAAGCAGGATAACAAGTACGATTTTTTTCATTCATTTCCCTTTCAGAATTGTTTTATATGCAGTAAAGATTCATATCCCACGCAGGAATATACGGGTGCTGTCTTAAATACAGCTTGTATGACGGATTCAGTTCCGTTACCTTTATGGGCAGGGCAAACATATCCTCAGTGCGATGATAGAGCGAAACGAGCAGCTTCGGCTTGTCACGCTTTATTACCGTCTTACTGCCGTCAAGAGCCTCGCTTTCACTGCCCTCAACATCATATTTTATATAGGTTATATGCTCGTCCTTTACAAAGCTGTCAAGGCTTCGCATTTCTATCTCTTTTATTCTTGCGGGATTGACAGGCTTGCCTTTTTCATAAGGGATAAGCGATGAATTTCTTCCGCCCTTTGATATGAATTCGCAGACCGTATCACAGCTCCACGCACCCGCATTCACCGTTCTGAAGTCATAAGGGCTCAGCTTGTAGTGTATGCGTTTCATCTTTGCATAATTCTTCCCGTCAGGCTCCATCGCAAAAATCTTGTTGAACTGTCCACCCGTCACTTTCAGAAACTCGGTTATCGTGTCGCCGTTGTAAGCGCCGAGATCCGCATAGGTTTCGTTGCCGCCGAGCGAAAGTATCTCATATCCTTCCGCTTTATCCGTCTGATTGCGTAAAAGCGGCTGTATCCTTCCCGTTATACGATATTCGAGCCAGCCGTCGAAAACCTGTTTTGATTTCTCATCCGCAAGCATCGAGTAAACTCTTTCAAGTTCGGCTCTATGCTCCTCGGCATATTCTTTTGTGAATAATCCTCCGCCTATTACCGGAACATCGGGAGCGTATAATTCGTGCCTGTCCGAAATGGCAATGATACGCTGTATCACCTCGTCAATATGAGTGCCGAAAGCAACGAGTATGATACAGTCACCGAATTGCCGTTCAATATCTGACAGCTTTTTCACCTCAAAGCCTGCAAAGCTGTGACCTCTCACGAAGTCGTCGCTCGCCATGAATCCCGATATTTTAACATTCTTCAAGGAGCATACATCGAGTATTTTCTGTGCGCCGTCACCCATACCGTATATTATTATCGGCTTTGAGGTTTCAGCCAGATGATCCCACAGAGAAACTGCGCCTGTTATATCGTACATTTGAACATTCCTTTTCCGTGATTATTCGACCGTTACCGATTTTGCAAGGTTTCTCGGATGGTCAACATCAAAGTTCTTGAGCGCCGCAGTATAATATGCGATAAGCTGTAACGGTACTACAGCGACAAGCGGCATAAGAAGATCCCTTGCAAGAGGGAGCATAACGGGATAATCAACATCGTTCCCGTCAAACTTCATATCCTCACTGCATACCATTACAACAGTAGCGCCTCTTGTCTTTACTTCCTTTATATTACTCATTGTTTTTTCGTAAAGATCGTGCTGTGTGGCAACTGCGATGACCGGCATACCGTCTTCAATAAGGGAGATAGTGCCGTGCTTCAGTTCACCTGCGGCATAGCTTTCCGAGTGGATATAGGAAATTTCCTTCAGCTTAAGACTGCCCTCCATACTGAGCGCATAGTCAAGACCTCTGCCTATATACAGCAGACTGTCTGCGCTTATCAGCTTGGACGCTACCTTCTGGTACTGCGTCTGATCGTCAACGCACTTCTGTACCTTTGAGGGAATCTGTGAAAGTTCCGATATAAGCTGTCTGCACTGTTCTTCGTCAATTGCATTTCTTGCGTATGCAACACGGAAAGCAAGCAGATACATAAACGCCGCCTGTACCATATATGCCTTTGTGGAGCATACCGATATTTCAGGTCCAGCAAGGGTATACATTACCATCTTTGCTTCTCTTGCTATTGATGAGCCTACCACGTTTACTATCGCAAGCGTGTCTGCGCCTATTGAATTTGCCAGCTTCAGAGCGGCAAGCGTATCTGCGGTTTCGCCAGACTGCGAGATAATAACTACAAGATCGTCCGGCGCAAGCAGAGGATCACGGTAGCGGAATTCCGAAGCAATATCCACAACAACGGGAGTGCGTGCCAGCTTTTCGATAACATACTTTCCGACCACGCCTGCGTGCATCGCCGAGCCACAGCCTACTATATAGATATGGTGATAACTCCTCAGCTTTTCATCGGTAAGACCGCATTCCGAAAAGTCGGGTAAGCCGTTCTTGATACGGGGATTTATCGTCTTTTTGAGTGCGTCGGGCTGTTCGCATATCTCCTTGAGCATAAAATGAGCATAACCGCCCTTTTCAGCCGCCGAAACATCCCAGGTAGCAACCTGTAATTCCTTTTCTATGACATTCTTGTGCATATCATAGAACGTAACGCCGTCGGCTGTTATATCCGCAACCTCTCCCGGCTCAAGCAGATAGTATTCTCTTGTGTATTCGATTATAGCGGTAACATCGGACGCAATAAACATTTCGCCCTTTCCCTTGCCGACTATCAGAGGACTTTCTTTTCTTGCCGCAAATATGCGGTTCTTATGCTCCCTGAACATTATGCCGAGCGAATATGCGCCCTCTATATCGGCAATCGTCCTGATTATCGTATCAATAGGGTCGCCGTCATAGTTGTAGTCGAGCAGCTTTGCCACAGCCTCGGTATCGGTCTGGCTCTCAAAGCCGTATCCTTTAGATATGAGAAATTCCTTCAGCTTGCGGTAGTTTTCGATTATACCGTTATGAACGATGGATACTCTGCCGTTTCCTATCGGGTGAGAGTTAATGTCGCTCGGCTCGCCGTGCGTTGCCCAGCGTGTATGACCTATACCTGCCGTAGCTGTGAAATGAGGCTCGTTTTCGAGCTTTTTGATAAGTCCTTCCTTGAGCTTGCCCTTTGCCTTGACGGTTTTTATCCTGTCGCCCTCAAACACGGCTATACCTGCCGAGTCATAACCTCTGTATTCCAGCTTCGTAAGTGAGTTTACAAGTATTGCGGTGCATTCTTTTGCACCTACATATCCTACTATTCCACACATGATCTTGTTCCGCCTTTCTTTAATCGGATGAGCAGCCCTGCTGCTCTGTAATACTAATAATCATATTCTGTTTGTTTTTCATTAAGTACATTTATCTGTAAGCCGACAGTCTGTGTGACGGCTTATATAAAAACAGTATATCACATTAAGCTCCAAAAGGCAATATATTTTGTGTTGACTTGAGTTATCAACTGTGTTAAAATGGTATTGTAGATCACATTTAATGTGAAAAACAATTTACGGGAAATACAGTTATCCGTCATTAAGGAGGAAAATTATGGGGTTAGGATCGCAGAACGTACAAGAGCTGACCGGCTACATTGAAGATGCGTTTTCGGAATATATGACATTTCCGACAGTTTTATTCATAGTTGCCATTGTAGTGGCTTTATCGTCAATAGCTTGCTTTATTCTTGCGCCGTTTTACATAAAAGGAAAGGCAAGAGGAGCAAAAACAGCCGCTCAGGTGATTTCCGTCATTGATTTTATCATCGGCATATTACTCATTTTTGCATTCCTTATCATTACATTGTTGTTTAATATGGCGTCCGATGGCTTCTTTAATTCGGCTGAAGGATTTCTGAAAGTGGTGCTCGGATTTTTGATAGCTCCTGTGAGATTCGGTATGTCGCCCTTGTCGGTTTTCGGCTCAGAGGCAAGCATCGGCACGCCCATACTGTTTTATGCCTTATATTTTGTTACGGCAGGCTTGCTCGGACTGGCGGCATTTATCGTAAGCTGTATAGCAAGAGGAAAATACAATGCCGCAAACGGTCTTATCAGAGGTGCAGCCGCACCTGCGGGAGTACCGCAGTACAACCCTTATCAGCCTTACGGTCAGCCGAATATTCCGCAGGGCTATCCTCAGCAGTACGGACAGCAGTACGGACAGAATGCTCAGCAGGGCTATCCTCAGCAATATCAGCAGAATGCTCAGCAGTACGGACAGAATGTTCCGCAGGGTTACCCTCAGCAATATCAGCAGAATATACCGCAGGACAATGCACAGTATCAGCCTGTTTCACAGCCTGCACCGCAGAATATACCGCAGGACAACGCACAGTATCAGCCTGTTTCACAGCCTGCTCAGCAGGAAGATGCAATTACAGAAGCTCCCGTGCAGGCGGCTGTGGCACAAGCGGCTCCCGTACAGCAGGCTTCGTCGGCATTTTGCGGCAACTGTGGCAGTCCGGTAACTCCGGGTGCTTCATTCTGTCAGAATTGCGGCAACAAAATCAATTGACGATAATTTAACGGGCTGCTTAAGGCAGCCCGTTTACTTTTACATTTCACCCGTAACGCCTACGATAATTTTTGTTGCTTTTAACAATAGAAAGATATGCGGCGATGTGCTACAATTACTATCGGTGATGTTATGAAAAAGAAAATCAGCGTCTGCGAAAATTCTATGGTGCTTGTATACATTCTTGCAATGTCCGGAGGATTTATGGACGCATATTCCTATATGTGCAGGGGAGAGGTATTCGCCAATGCCCAGACGGGAAATATTCTTCTTATGGCGGTAAATTTAGCAAAAGGCAATTTTGTTGTCGCCCTCAGATATTTTGCTCCCGTAATGGCTTTTATAGCAGGTGTTGTGCTTGCACAGACGGTGCATCATATCTTCAAGGGCAGAGCGCTCCACAGACGGCAGATAGTTATTCTGTTCGAGGCGGCGGCACTCTTTGCGGCGGCATTTATACCGTATGAGCTTAATATCCTTTGCAACTGTATCATTTCTCTTGCCTGCGGCGCACAGGTAGAGGCATTCAGAAAGATAAGCATAAGAGGCGCATATCCGCAGAGCTACGCTTGCGCCACCACAATGTGTATAGGCAATATGAGAACAGCGGCTTCATCCATATGCGAATACGTCGCTCACAAAAACAGGGACGATCTGAGAAAAGGCTTACTTCTTTTCAGCATAAACGCAATGTTCGCCGTCGGCGCTGTCGCAGGAGATCTGTGCGTGACGGCAATAAATCAGTGGGCTGTGATGATTTGCGCCGTGTTTATGACTATGGCGTTTATAATTATCACAATGGAGGAAAAGGAAGAAGAAAAAGATGCCCGGTAAAACCGGCATATATAACTTAAGGCACCGCCTAAGCGGTGCCTTAAGTCTGTCGATAAACCTCTATCGATGATAAAAAAGGGGTCGCAGGGGCGTAGCCCCCGACAGGGTCTAGGGGCGGTAGCCCCAGTAATATAGCCCCTTCCCATGGGGAAGGGGTTTGGGGTTAGGGATAGAGAATTTGCTCTATATTTATAAAAATAGACTTTTTCTACAAACTTAAGGCACCGCATAAGCGGTGCCTTCGTTGTTATTATTGACTTGTTTATCCTCAGCTCTTCTGCATTAAAGCTCTGTAAGGCTCAAGGAATGATTCTACTGTACCATAGTATGAATCACGAAGATTTGTGTAGGATTCGCCGAACTTGAACGGTCCGCCGAGTACACAGCCCTTACCTTCGCTGTCGCCCTGCTGGAGCATATTTGTAAGGTCGGTTGAGAAGCCGAAGCAATCATCAAAGAGGAATGTGAACTTGTCGCTCGTTGTGTCCTTCAGATCGGTATAGATCTGGTACAGATCTTCAGACATTGCCGAGTGCTTTTTATTCTCTCTGCGTGCTGCACCACAGCTGGGGCATTTCTCCAGAGTCTTGTCGGGTGTAGAAACGCCGCATTCGGGGCATTTGGGATAATAAAGATGCTCAGCCGTCATTTCAGCCTTTGACTTAGCAATCAGCTCAGGGTCGATTTCGTTAAGACGGCAGATCTCCATATACTTGATAGCAGCCTTTATGTTCTTTGCACCTGCGGGAACGAGATAACCAAATGTATCGGTGTTGGTGTAGTATTTGTCAGCCTTGTCATCTCTGGGTATCGGAACGAATCTTATATCCTGATCCTTGGCTGCACCCTGTGCCGATGTCCAGCCCCAGTCAAGACCGAACTCTGCAAACAGCGTCTTTGTGTCTGAAAGGCAGGTACTGGGATCTGCATATTCTGCATTTACCATACCCTGATTTGCAAGGTCGGAAAGGAACTCCTGGCATCTCTGGACGTTAGCGTCCTTCATGTTGTTGATGATCTGCTTGTTAGGACCGTCAACATCTATAAGTGTTGTACCTGTAGAAACTATGAAAGGCATTGCAACAAAGCCTGTGGGCATTATACCGTAGTATTCATCACCGATGTTGCACCATTCGGTCATTATATCCTTCCATGCCGTCCATGTCCACTTGCCTTCCTTATAAAGCTCCAGCGGGTCTGTCTTGATACCTTCATCGTCAAGAGCAGTCTGGTTGTATATAAGTACAACGCCGGGATTTACACGGTAGGGAAGATAATAGTGCTTTCCGCCGTAGTTGAAGTTTTCAATCATATCCTTCATTCCCGACCATGTGTCGCTGTCAAAGTCAACATAATCGTCAAGTGAAGTATAAAGGTTGTTTGCTACACCGTGAGGGTATGACTGCCACTCATAGCGTACCATATCGGGAGAGTCGGAAGAAGCAACAAGCTGTGCGAGCTTTGTAAAGTATTCCGTTGAGCTTGTCGAAATTGTCTCTACCTTATATCCTGCATCGTTGAACTTATCAACGATCTCCTTGTCGTCTTTGTTAAGATCATAGTAACCGAGCCACTTGAGCGTGTCGCCGTTTGATGGTGCTTCTACAACGCTGCCGCCGTTGTTGCCGCCTGCAGAAGAATTGTCACCGTTGTTGCTGTTTTCGGTCGTGCTTGAATTGCCCTGCGATGTGCCGGCATTGCTTGCAGAACCGCTTGTGGTCGTTGAACCGTTGCAGGCTGAGAGCATTGATGTTGCCATAGCCGCTGTGATCGCACAAGCGAGAATTCTCTTTGAGAGTTTCATTTTAGTCCTCCTTAAAGTTACTCTTGCGTGTATACGTTTACACTAAGATGATTATATTATAACCGAAAAGTGAATAAATTTCAATTCACTATTTCTACAGTTTATCGGTTTGAATTTCGGCTATTTTGCACAAAAGTGCGGAACGTAATATGTGAAAATTTAATCAAATGTATGTAAATTTAAGTCATAACATTAAGAAGATTTAAGTAAACAACCTCATGAGCAAATTGACATCCGCCGTAAACGGCTCTGTATTCCCGAAAATCCGTATTCTCCGCTTTGCCTTGTCCGTACCGCCGACAGCGAGAGACCGTCTGCGGCATTACCTCACATCACAGCTTGAAACAGCCGCAGAATATCACTATATTTGTTAAGATAAACCGATAATTCCTTTGTCAAGGCACGCTTTGAGCATTAACCGTTTTGTTTCGCCGTTGTTTTCAAAACAGACCGTGCCGATTCCGCTTTTGTCGATATTCTTTATCACACCATTGCCGAAAGAGCTGTGATATATCCTGTCACCTGCCTTGAGCCTTATATCCGCCGTCTTTTTCGGTATCGGCTTTTCGGCGGTAACATTGAGCTTTTCAAGCTCCTCACTCTTTATATATGTTACCGTGCGGTCACGGTCGGATAGCATTTTGGCAAGCGTTTTAAGCTCGGTCTTACCGCTTGTGTAGCGTATGCACAGCTTTTCCGCACAGCAGGCGATGATAACACCTCTGCCGTTTTTGCTGTCGCAGTAAACACGTCCGAGCATATCTCTTGCAAACAGAGAAAAGAATATATCGTTGCTGTCAGTGTATTCTATCGGCAGATTTTTCTCTATCTCGTCAAGAAATTCCGAGCTTTCGCCCTTGCACGAAAACAGATACAGCTCTTTTGCGGCTCTTGTCACAGCAACATAGAACAGTCTCCGTTCCTCCTCGTACTGCTTTATATCCTCCTTATCGTTCAGCTTGTTCTTAGTGATGCACGGCAGTATATTGTCTATTACATCAAGCAGATAAACGCAGTCATACTCAAGCCCCTTGCTTGAATGCACAGTAGACAGCGTGAATTTGCTGAATGAATCGTCCTTATGCTCGGCCATGATTCCGCTCAGTTCAGAAAGCCTGTCTATCAGTTCCGTACTGCTGTTTACGTTTCTCGCAAGCATACGGAGAATATCATATTTGTTTTCGTCAAGCCCGTTCTTGTGAGCATAATCCGCATACTGCATCCCGTGCTGGATAATGCTCAGCACTTCCGTTGCACTGCTGCTTTGCGCCTGCCCCATCAGCTGAGCAGTCTGTTTTATATTCCGCTTTGAATTTACGCTGATTTGAGTACCCGTGTCAATGCCAAGCAGTGCGTCGGTTATCGTGATATGCTTCTGAGAGCTTATTTTGCAAGCCGCCTCGGCAGTCTGCTTTGTTATATAAAGCCCTATTTTATAGTATATCGCCATAAAGCTGTCGATGTCATACGGGTTATTGATGAATCTGATTATTTCCGTGATGTCAAGCACAGGCCTGCTTGTGAAAAAGGTCTTTTCACCGCCCTTCAGCCTGTATGGGATATTGTTCCTTTCGAGCATATCAACAAGAACGACCGCACTGTCGTTGTTTCTGAAAAGTGCCGCTGTCTGCTGTTCGTTTCTTGCCGCAATTCCGCACAGGAAGTCATATTGAACGTTTCTGCGTTCACAGCGTACAATGCGGACAGGTATACCTGATTTATTCACAGCACGGATAGTCTTTTCACGTCTGAAACGATTGCACTTTACGAACGAATCCGCCACCCCGATAATTTCCGGAGTAGAACGAAAATTCTGCTCCATGAACAGTATCTGTGCGTTTTTATATGTCTTTTCGAAGTCGATGAGCGCCTCAGGGTACGCTCCTCTGAAAGCGTAGATGCTCTGATCCTCATCGCCCACCATAAATATATTACCGCTTTTTGCGGCAAGCAGGCGAATGATCTCGTGCTGTATCTTAGATGTATCCTGCGCCTCGTCAACGCAGATATAGCGGAATCTTCCGTTAAAGTATGCAAGTATATCGGGATATTTACGGAGTATGTCAAGAGCCGTCACCATCTGATCGTCATAGTCCATAAGCGAGCGTGACGACAGCGAAAGGTTGTACTCCCTGTATATTCCGAGCGTGTCATAGCCACTGCCCGAAAGCGCCTCTATCTCCTCGTCCGACAGCATCATATTCTTTGCAAATGTTATCATGGCGCCGATGTCATTTATGGTCGCAGTATCCGCAAATTCACCTGTGACAAGGCGATAAACCTCGCTTATCAGCCGTTTGCGGTCGCCCTCCCTGCTCATAAGATGCGGCACGTTTTCATCCGTGTATACCGTGGAGAAATACTCGATGATTTTGGCGGACAGACCGTTTATTGTTCTTATTTCAAGACCTGCGCCGCATTCGCTTCCGAAACGGTCGGCAAACCTCTTCTTCAGTTCAAGCGTAGCGGCTCTGGTATAGGTCACCGCCAGTATCTCAGAGGGGCTGATGCCACAGCAATTTATCATATATCCAAGCCTCGTTATAAGCACGGTTGTCTTTCCGCTGCCGGGTACGGCAAGCAGTAAAACCGCTCCCTGTACAGCCTTGACAGCGGTATTCTGCTGTTCGCTCATTTCAGCCATAAAGCGTTTTTCAAATTCGTTTTCGGTCATAGAAAGCCCTCCGTTTATACGGTTATTTTATCATAAATAATCTCCCCGTGCAACAATATAACGGATGGCGGGAAATGAAAAATGTGAAAATTTGCGAAAAAGGCTTTTCATAAAGCGAATTTTGTGGTATGATAAATATATATGTACATTTTGAGGTGAGAAGATGAACGCACAGGAATTATCCGCCCTTATAAAACAGGCGCAGACAGGCGATACGGAAGGTTACGCACAGCTTTACGCAGCCGTGTACAGACCTGTATATAAAATAGCGAGAATGGCAATGAAAAGCGAGGATGCCGCTGTAGAGGCAGTACGGCTGACAGTGCTTGACAGCTTTGCGGCACTGCCTGCGGCAAGGCTTAGTTCATCGTCGCAGTTCATAGAATGGCTCGTAAAAATACTCTGCACTAAGATAAGACACATCAACAAAACAGGCGGCGAGTTATGCACAAAGACAGATAGCGGCTCTGAAATAAGAAATGCGCTCAACGATCTGCCCGATATTGAGCGTCTTGTACTTAGTGTCAGCACGGTGTGCGGATGCAGTGCGGAGAAAACCGCCAAGCTGTGCGGCTACACCGAAGAAACGGTAGGGGTCTGCCTTACCAATGCAGAGGTGACATTGAAAGCACAACTGCTTTCGGGATCAAATATCTGACGGAGGAAAGAAATAGATGGTTAGTCTGGAACAAAAGATAAAAGAATACGTTTCTTTCGTAGAGATACCCGACAGAGTAAAACCGGAAGAAATAAGGAGATTGCTCGAGGATAACGGAGATATGACCGCAGGAGTATTTCTGCGTAAGCTAAAGGAGCTTAAAATAAGCGGTTCGGATTTTCTTGAGCTTTTAGGAAACAGCAAAATCGGTAATATGGAGTTCAGAAGAATAGAGGAAAACCCTCATCTGAAGTTCGATGAGCTTTTGCAGATACTGGATAATTCCGTTCTGAGCGGAGAAGATTACCGTATGATAATAGCAGTCGCCACTCAGCGTAAGGAGCTTGCAGAGCAGAGAAAACGCCGTGAAGAAGAAACGCTTCGCCGTATGACTGAGGAGCTTACCGCAAAGAAGAACGTTCATAAAGAAGAAGAAACAGGAACAAAACAGGAAGATACAGCCGAAACAAACACACAGGAAGCACCCGAAAGTGAGAAGATTTCTGCGGCTGAGGCACTGGTTCTTCGTATGCAGAAAGAAATTGACAGCGAAGAAAATGTCGAAACTGTAGAAAACACATCGAATTATACAGACAGTAATACAGATTTACCCGAAACGGAGCAGAAAAACGTTGAAGAAACTCCTGCCGCAGAAGCCGAAGAAGATAATGCGGAAAAGGAAAGCGTTGCTACGCAGGAAGAAAGCACCCCGACCGATAACTCCGACAGTGACAGCAAAAGCATAACTATGGAGTTCTGCATACCTGCACCGCCTGTCGCAGAAGCTGATCCTGCAGGCGAGGAAGCGGAAGATTTTGACGGCATAATATCCGATGATGAAAAGATAGGCAGTAACGCAAGGGAGATAGGCAGCGCCATAGGCGAGCTTATGGACAGAAATGCGGATTATGACGTATCCGATGATAAGGAGGATTGCGTTGTCATAAAGCGCAGAAAGGGCTGTCTTATCACATCGTTTATAGGTGCGGCAGTGCTTGTCGCAGGAGGAATTACACTGAATCAGCTCAGAGCCTGCAAAATAATTCCCGACCTTACATATGATATTCCGGAAAAGGTCGAGCAGAACATAAACAGCTATGAAACGCTTCTGAATGAAGCCGCCGCCGCACGGGACAAGATAAGCTATCAGCTTCCCGACACCTTTGTGGCGGTCGAAAAGAAGCCTGTCGCTCTGCCGAAAAACGTGTACGGCGATAATCTGGTCGCTACGGTAAAGGATACAGAGATATGCGGCGCTAAGGAAAAGGACGGCAAGCTAAGCGACAATTTCAGCTTTGACACAGGTCTTACCGATGCAGGAATAGTTAAGTGCGGAGAGTATTTTGCGATTGTCGGCAGTAAGGATAACGCAACGGTTATCCGTACCTATGACGAAAGCGGAATGTTAAGCGGAAAATCGACCGACGAATATATACTTTCGGGAGAACTTATTGATTTATATACAAACGGTAATAAAGTTTACGCCGTGACGAAAGACAGCTTTGATATTGATAAAGCCGAATCGGAGAAACCGGAAACGTTTGTTCCTGCATACACGCATAAAGGAACAACGCAGACTGTTGAATTTAAAAATATGCTGATACCGTCTTATGTAAGCGGACTCAACTATTATACCGCAACAATGATAGCCCCCGCAGGCGATAGCGAGGTTATGACGAAAAGCGTTATAGTCGGTGACATCGGCGGATGTTCGGCAAACTCTGACGGGATGTACGCAACAGACACGAGCAGGATAAACAATAATTATTACACACAGATAGCTTATGTAAAGTTTGACGATCTGTTGAGCGGTATAATAACCGGAGTATCCGATATTGCGCTTAATCCCGGTCTGGTTATTGCGATGGACAATAACTTTGCGGCTTTCGGAGAAATTTACACAGGCGATGAACGTCATAATGTCGTTATCACAACGAGCAAAACGCTCGGTAATATAAATTTCTGTGAAGGCATCGCAGACGGACAGCGAATATCTTCGATAAGCGGCACGGGAAAAACCGTTACTGTAACATCATACGGCGATGAGCCTATGCAGTACAGCGTGAATGCCGACAACGGCGAACAGGCGGAAAACACAGAAAACACCAACAGCGTGAAGCTGGGCGACAATGTGACAGCGCAGGTCACCGTAAAGGCAGACAAGGAAGGAAACAGACAGGGTATACTGCTTGCCGTAGGCGGCGACAAGAAAGCGGAGGTGACCATCACCGCAGAAAGTAATACTCCGGGCGATTGGAACAGCTATCTTACAAGCCCCGTGTGCGATGATATTTCACAGCTTGCTTATTATGAAAAGGACGGAAAGATAACGATCGGAATACCCGTTATGTACTTTGACGGAATATCACAGGTCAGCGTGTGCAAGTTCTACAGCTATGCCGACGGAAAGCTGTCCGAGCTTGGAGATATAACGCTGTATGACGAAAAGTACACCACGCTTTACTGCGATATAATCGGCGGCGACAAGCCGTATATACTTACAATGTGGGATAACCGTGTTATTACGGCAAGCATTGATAAGATAAAGGTAATATCGGATACCGTTTTCAAGACGGTTGAAAAGAAGGATACCGCAACCGAAAGCAAAACCGAAAGCAAAACCGATAGCAAAACTGACAGCAAAACCGAAAGCAATACCGATAGCAAAACAGACAGCAAGCCTGAAAGCACCGCTGACAGCAAGAGCGAATAAGGTGGTAATATTATGCACGAGGAACTTCTGACAGCGGCGATAGAATATGACAAGGGCGACCCTAAAAGGATACAGCACTTTATAAAAGTACACAGCTTCGCAAGGCTTATCGGTAAGCAGGAGAAGCTGTCTGACGAAATGATGAAAACTCTTGAGACTGCGGCGATACTTCACGACATAGGCATTCACGAGGGCGAACGGCTATACGGCAGAAATGACGGCGAGATACAGCAAAAGCTGGGTCCCGGTATCGCAAAGGAAATTCTTGAGTCGGTCGGCGGATATGAGGATGTAATAGAGCGTGTGATGCATCTTATCGCCCGCCACCACACATATACGGATATTGACGGCAAAGACCTGCAGATACTTATCGAGGCGGATTTCATAGTAAATCTGTACGAGGACAACGCAAGCGAAAATGCGGTCAGAACTGCGTATGAGAAAATATTTGTCACCGAAAGCGGAAAAAAGATACTGAAAGACAGCTTCGGGATATAAAACGGCGCCCTTATCGGCAGACACCGCAAAATACGGGCTTAAACATAACAAAAAGGCTGATGATAAAAGGATTATTATTAAAGCCACGAAGTGAAATATATCGCCAACACCGCCGAAAACACTTTCAGCGTCGATAGGGCATTAATAATTTCGTGACCTTATCAAAGCAACTGCACTGACATTGACTCTTCAAAAAACCGCACTATCCCTTACTTTGCACCAACACCCTTGCCTCCCCCTCGAAAAAGGGGAGGTGGCACGGCTGGTAAAAGTTAAGCTTTTATCTATACAAAGCTTAGAAAATCTGTCCTTAATATCTCTCAAACAAATCCGAGCCGTGACGGTGGGGATTGTAGTTGTTTAGCAGTTGTTTTCCTAATTACTTGGTTCTTTCCCTCTTTCATATTGACAAGTGTACCCACTCGAATAGCGAACCCGAGAAGTGCTGTCCGACAAAAAGAACTATCGGTAGCCTTTTATCATATTCAGAGCAGAATGATATAACAGAAGTACATCAGATAAAAGACTTTCAAAAAGCTAAAGGCTGACGCATAATCACGTCAGCCTTTTCTGCATTAAATTTTATGTCGCTCAGTTCTTGCTCAGATATTCATCAATGCTCTGAGCCGCCTGCTTACCTGCACCCATAGCGAGTATTACCGTAGCCGCACCTGTAACTGCATCACCGCCGGCATAAACACCCTCACGGGTCGTCTGCATTGTGTCTTCGTTAACAACAAGACAACCTCTCTTGTTGGTGTCAAGACCGGGAGTTGTGCTTCTGATAAGGGGGTTGGGAGATGTACCGATTGACATGATGACCGTGTCAACGGGAAGCTCAAAGTTGCTTCCTTCCTTAGCGATAGGCTTACGTCTGCCGCTTGCGTCAGGTTCTCCGAGTTCCATCTCAATGCACTCCATAGCTCTTACTCTGCCGTTCTCATCACCGAGTATCTTGACAGGGTTGTTGAGGTTTTTGAAGATGATGCCCTCTTCCATAGCGTGATGTACTTCTTCCTTACGGGCAGGCATTTCTTCCATGCCTCTGCGGTATACAATGTATACATTTTCGGCACCAAGACGCTTTGCACATCTTGCAGCATCCATTGCAACGTTACCGCCGCCGACAACTGCTACCGACTTGCTCTTGATGATAGGCGTATCATAATCGTCAAGATAAGCCTTCATAAGATTTGTTCTTGTGAGGTACTCGTTAGCTGAGTAAACACCGATGAGATCTTCGCCCTCGATACCCATGAATGAGGGAAGACCTGCACCAGAGCCGATGAAGATAGCCTTGTAGCCCATCTCAAACAGTTCGTCAACCGACAGAACACGACCGATGACCATGTTTGTCTTTACTTCAACACCGAGATCCTGAAGGTTTTCTACTTCCTTCTTAACTATAGCCTTGGGAAGTCTGAATTCGGGGATACCGTAAACCAGAACACCGCCGGCTGTGTGGAATGCTTCAAATACTGTTACTTCGTAACCCTTCTTTGCAAGGTCGCCTGCACAGGTAAGACCTGAAGGGCCTGCACCTACAACTGCAACCTTCTTGCCGTTCGACTGGGGCTTAACAGCCTTTGCATCGCTGTGCTTCATATGGTAGTCAGCGCAGAAACGCTCAAGACGTCCAATCGAAACGCTTTCGCCCTTAATGCCTCTTACGCACTTGCCCTCGCACTGATTTTCCTGAGGACAAACACGGCCGCTGATTGCGGGGAGGCTGTTTGTGCTTGTGATTATCTCATATGCTTCTTCAAACTTGCCCTCTGCAACCTTCGCTACAAATTCGGGTATTCTTACGTTAACGGGACAGCCGCTTACGCAGGGCTTGTGCTTACAGTTAAGGCAACGTGATGCTTCTTCCATTGCCATTTCTTCTGTATATCCCATTGCAACTTCGAGGAAGTTCTTGTTTCTTACGTTAGGGTCCTGTTCGGGCATAGGAACCTTAGTTAATGACATATTAGGCATTTTCTTATCGTCCTTTCCTTACTGCTCAGCCTTGTAAAGTCTGCAGTGTTCTCTGTCGTGAGCTTCTTTTTCCTTGTATGTCGAGTTACGCTTCATCAGCTCGTCAAAGTTTACTAAATGACCGTCAAAGTCAGGGCCGTCAACACACGCAAACTTGATTTCTCCGCCGACATTTACACGGCAGCCGCCGCACATACCTGTACCGTCGATCATAATAGGATTGAGTGATACAAGTGTCTTAATGCCGTAAGGACGGGTAACCTCACAGACAAACTTCATCATAGGCACAGGACCTATCGCAACAACGAGATCGTACTTGTTGCCTGCGTCAATAAGGCTCTGGAGCTTGTTTGTAACAAAGCCCTTTTCGCCGTATGAGCCGTCATCTGTCGTGATATAGAAGTTTGTGCTTGCCTTCTTGAATTCGTCCTCAAGGATAACTATATCCTTGTTTCTGAAGCCGGCGATAACATCAACATCAACACCCTCGTTGAATAACTGCTTTGCAGAAGGATAAGCGATAGCGTTACCTACGCCGCCGCCGATAACACATACCTTCTTTGCACCCTCAAAGTCTGTTGCCTTGCCGAGAGGGCCTACAAAGTCGAGCAGTGCATCGCCCTCCTTGAGCTGTGATAAAAGCATAGTAGTCTGACCTACTATCTGGAATATGATGGTAATAGTACCCTTTTCTCTGTCATAGTCTGAAATGGTAAGAGGTATTCTCTCGCCCTTTTCGTCAACACGCAGAATGATGAACTGACCTGCCAACGCCTTCTTCGCAATGAAGGGAGCGTCTACCTCCATCAGTACAACGTTTTCGTTGAGCTGACGTCTTTTGAGTATTTTATACATTGAAAAAACCTTTCCTTTCGTTATATATGGGAGCATCTGTAAAAATACAGACGCTTCAAATCGCCACACATAAGTATAGCAGATTGTCGGAAAAAATTCAAGCGTTTTCGATATTTATATATTGAATAGTGCCATTACTTAAAGTAATGATAAAAATCGACCCGTTACGGCAAAACTCTTTAAATACCCGATTTTCTGCGGTTTGAGCGACCTTGCGGCTCGTACGGCATATATCGACCTTTTTCTCGTTGACAAAAACTGCATTATGAGATATAATTATAATGTTATTGTAAAATTGGGTTAAATGTGTAAAGACTGAAAATGTCTTTATTCAAATCCGGGAGGCTTAATGAAAAAGAAAAAATCGAATAAGCTGAATCTTATTATTTGCGCAATTGCATTCGTATTCATGATCTTCTATGTGTATTTTGTGGACGGATTTGATAATCTTGTCAATTCAATTCAGAAGATAAATGTCGGATTCCTGTTCATAGCGATGGGTCTTATGATAGTATACTGGCTGCTGGAGGCACTCGGCGTTCATGCGGCGCTGAGGGCTACATACCCTAAGGCAAAGTTCAGCAGAACATTTATGACGGCCCTGCTCGGTCAGTATTTCAATTGCATCACTCCGTCATCAACGGGCGGTCAGCCTATGCAGGTGTATTACTTCACGAAGTTCGGCGTTCCTATGTCGCACGCAATGACATCTCTGCTGAGCAAATTCATAATGTATCAGTTTGTGCTGACAGGCTATTCCGCCGTGGTGCTTATAGCCCGTTTCAATAATTTCTCAACCGACTACGCACCGCTTATGGCACTTGTAATTCTTGGATTTGTGATAAACACTATAGTAATAATACTGCTTTTTATGCTGGCATTTTTCAAGAAGCCCGTAAAGAAGATGGCTGTATGGGCTGTAAAACTGCTCGCAAAGATACACATTTTCAAGTTCCGCTTTATAAAGAGCGAGGAAGAAAAGATAAAGAAAATCAAGTCCGTAGAAGAAATTGTAGACGAATATCATGATAATTTCGTGTTCATCAAGAAAAAACCGTGGCTTATCATAAGACTGATTATTTACAATGTAATTCAGCTTACGGCTTACTTCTCAATTTCCTATGTAATTTATCTCGGCTTCGGACTTTCGGGTACGGATTATCTGACGATTATTTCCTGTCAGGCATTCGTTCTGATGATTTCCGGATTTATGCCACTGCCGGGTGCTCTCGGTGCGGCGGAGGGAAGCTATACGCTGTTCTTCAGCAATATATTCATCGGCTCTGACGGCACAAAATATGTCGGCATCTCAACATTTATATGGAGATTCTTGACGTTCTATCTTCCGATAATCGCAGGACTTATTCTGTCCACCTTTGTCGGAAAGTTTATGAATGTCGAAGCCCCCGACAAGTCAACGATCGAACTTACCGAAGAAGAGCTTAAAGGCGACCCGATAGACTGATCGCTTAAAATTTACAAAATAATCTTACGGCAGAGGGTGTATGCTTTCTGCCGTTTGCTGTATCCGGAGTGCAAAGTGAAACAAGCCGAAAACGGCTCTGCAAAGCCAATGCAACCGCAAATTTACATAAAAATATTCAAAAGCAACATGAAGTTTATAGACCTTGCACGCCGATTATGCTAACATAACGACAGACAGAAAAGCTGTCGGAAAGGATATGTATATATGAGTTTAGGAACAAATATTCAGTTTTACAGAAAGCAAAAAAATATGACGCAGGAAGATCTGGCGGAGTTTATGAACGTGTCACGTCAGACTGTGTCAAAGTGGGAATCCGACACTGCATTTCCCGAAACTGATAAGCTTATCACGCTGAGCGATTACTTCGGTTGCACGCTTGACGAGCTTATCAAGGGAAATGTCGAAGAAAGCTTTACGGAAGATGCCGCAGGATATGATAAGGAAATGAACAGCTTTACAAGGGCTATCTGTCTTGGTACCGCAACTGTGCTTGCGGGTGTTACTACACTGCTTTTTACGGTAGGTCTGGGACTTGACGAAACAATAGCAACGGCAATATTTATGCTGTTTGTGACAGTTGGCACGGCGATATTTATAGTAAGCGGCATACGACACGACAGCTATGTCAAGGAAAATCCCAATATTAAGCCGTTTTACAGCGTAGAGCAGATAAAGGCATTCAGAAATAAATTCCCCGCTGTTATCGCCGGCGGTACGGTGCTTGTACTGTTCGGCGTAATTGCATTGATGGTAATGCAGAGCTTTGTCGGCAAGATCGCGCCCGATGTTATGACGGAGGATAGCTTTGATGCGCTGTGCGCGGCTGTTCTGCTTTTATGTGTTACCGTTGCCGCACCGCTGTTTATATACGGCGGTATGCAGTATGCAAAGTATGATATTGAAGAGTACAACAAGGAAAATAACCCCGACAAGCCGTTTGAGGACAGACTTATGTCGGCTATATCCGGTGGCATAATGCTTGCGGCAACTATTGTGCTTTTTATAATGGGATTCTGCTTTAATAACTGGGAATTGTGCTGGATAGGTTATCCGATAGGCGGTGTTCTTATCGGAATTGTACACTGTATATTCAGTGCTGTAAAAAAATAAGCAGATACTTGCATAATTTTTGTGAATATGGTACAATTAAAGAGCGATAACTGTTACAGTTCTTACAGCAACAGCTATCGTAATAAATAATTTGAGGAATTTTCACCG
>Ga0129314_1001044_pt1 | contig 22055 bp, 19 predicted proteins | sample O1111metagenome_FD_94431 | JGI IMG/M metagenome (GOLD analysis project Ga0129314, IMG submission 94431) | Orangutan individual fecal microbial communities from fecal samples from Wisconsin, USA - O1111 metagenome | ecosystem: Host-associated > Mammals > Digestive system > Large intestine > Fecal... | reverse complement strand
TGTTTCTTCCAGCAGGCTGTAGTCGATCTTCGCCTTGTAGCCGCCGTACTGCTCCACATATTTTTCGTCCACGCCTGCCTGCGCCGCCACCTCGGTGATCTTCAACGGCTTCGATCCCTGCGCAATCTCGATGTCGCTCTTTATATTCATTATAAATTCCTCCAATAAAAGCAAAAGGCCAGAAAGCGGTACATAGGTACCGAATTCTGACCTTTTTAATCTTGATAAACAAGGGGTTTCCTTATTTACCGATTCGAAAGGTAAAGTAGTAAAGTAAAACCTACTGTCAAATCGGCGGCATCGCCGCCCTGTGGGAAGCAGCTCTGGATTTTAGAGCAAAGTAGAGGGCCGCAATCACAACGATGCCGATGATGTCAGTAATTATTTCCGGATAAAGCATCATTAAGCCGGCAGCTGCCAAAACAATTCGTTCATACCAACGAAGCGGCGCTCGAAAGAATCCGGTCATTGCCGCGCTGATTCCTACCATGCCAAGAACGGCTGTGATCAACGGCTGAATCACCTGTAAAGGCGAGTCTGCTTGCATAATCAGAACAGGATTCATAGCAAACATATACGGAACAAGGAAGGCGCCAATCGCAAGCTTGCTAGCTTCAATTCCACTTTTTAGAGGATCACTTTTGGCAATTGCAGAGCCTGCATAAGCAGCAAGCGCCACAGGCGGCGTAACGTCGGACATGATGCCAAAATAAAAAGAGAAGAGATGAGCCGCCATGATTGGAACACCCATTTTGATCAGAATTGGCGCAGCAACTGTTGCTGTAATTAAGTAGTTGGCAGTAGTGGGAACACCCATACCGAGTACAATCGAAGTAATCATGGTACAAAACAGTGTAGGGATCAGCATACCATGAGTCAGACTAAGAAGTCCATCGCCAAGCTTTAGCCCTAGGCCTGTCATCGTAACAATGCCGACTACAATTCCAGCGGTACTGCAGGCACAAGAAACGCTCAACACACTACGTGCTCCGGCTGGAATGGCCTCCAGAATTAGTTTTGGAGAGACACGGGTTCCCTTGCGCAAGAAAGGGGCAATAATGCAGACCACGATCCCCCACAAAGCGGCGCGAGTGCATGAAAAACCCGCAAGCAAAAATGTAATGATTGCTGCTAAAGGCAAAAGAAGATGCCCCTGACGAAGTAGCAGAGGGCCTAACTTTGGCAATTGTTCTTTTGGTAAACCCCTCAGTCCAAGCTTTTTTGCTGTAAAATCTACAGTTATATAAATTCCCGTAAAGTAGAGAAGTGCAGGGATAATTGCTGCTTTGACAACGTCCATATAGTTTACGTTAATCATTTCCGAGATCAAAAAAGCAGCAGCGCCCATAATCGGCGGCATAATTTGTCCGCCCGTAGAAGCAGATGCTTCTACACCTGCTGCGAATTCCTTTGGATAACCCAATGATTTCATCAAAGGAATCGTAAAAGAACCTGTTGTCACAACATTAGAAACGGATGATCCAGAAACCGTACCCATCAAGGCAGAATTTAAAACCGCTACCTTAGCGGGGCCTCCCGGTGAATGTCCGGCTATCGAATTGGCGAAATCTGTAAAAAATTGACCAATGCCGGTTCGTTCAAGGAATGCGCCAAACAGAATGAAAAGAAAAACAAAAGTAGCGCAAACTCCCAGAGGGCTACCGATAACTCCTTCGGTGCTGTAAAACAGTTGCGAAACAATCCTGACTGTGGAGTATCCGCGATGATTTAGAAAGCCTGGCATCACCTTTCCAAAATATGCATAAAGAATAAAGATGCTAGAAATCATTACCAAAGGAATCCCAACTGCACGTCGGCAGGCTTCCATAATCAATAAAACAGCAACTGCGCCAATGACGATGTCAAGCCTTGTATAATCTCCAACACGCATCAGTATGTCTTCAAAATTGAGTACGTAATAGGCAATGATGCCCAAGAAAATAAGGCCAAGTACAAAATCGATAAGGGAAATTCGGTCCCTGCGACCGTTTTTGGTAGCTGGATATAGCCAGTAGGTCAGCGGTATTACGAATGCCAGATGACACATGCGAAGTAACTGTGCGGGAACGGTATTGGTAATTGCAGAATAGAGTTGGAAAGCGGTAAAGCAGATAAGTAAAATAGTGATTAGTCTGTTTTGAATCCCAGGCAGTGTTCTTGTTCTACTTTCCCGATCCAGATCTGCTGGGTCCGCCCCTTGCTTTACAGTGTCGCCAACAGCGTCTGCTTTCGAGGAGTCCATGTTTTTGCTCCCTTCGACATATCATATAGAAATATTGCGTGGAACAAATCTCTTGATTTGATCGATATGATGAGATGAGGCGAAATTTGTCGCCCCATCTCATTACATTGTTGAACCAAATCGTAACGCTCCGTTATTACAGCATACCCATTTCTTTGTAGTAACGAGCCGCACCGGGATGTAGGTACTGGGCATCAATCCCGTCAAGTGCCGTTTCAAGGGAAAGATCGGCACCGCGGGCATGTCCCAAGGCAATCTCGTCAATGTTCTCGAACATCGCTTTGGTAAACTGATAAACCACTTCTTCGTCAACAGATTTCAGAGCAGCAATTGTGGCATTGACCGCAATGGTAGCTACATCATTTCCACCATAGACCTCAGCAGGAATAACGGTTTTGGCAAAAAAAGCATATTTTTCGGTCAGCCTGTCAAGATGTTCCTGATCAATTTCAAGAATACGGACATCACGAGTCAAAGAAACCTCCGTCACGGCAGTAGTAGGGATACCAGCTACACCGATAAAGGCGTCTACAGTGCCATCCTGAAAGGCGGAAGCGCCTTCTTTGAAGGAAAGGTAGTTCACTTTGATATCGTCATATGACATATCGTAGGCCTGCAAAACCTGCAGAGCATTAACGGCGGTGCCGCTGCCGGCGTCCCCTACAGAAACCGACTTTCCCTTTAGGTCAGAAACAGATTGAATATCGCTATCCTTGGCAACAACAATTTGAAGTACTTGGGGGAACAAACTGGCGATGGAACCAAAGGTGTCGATCTGATTCCCCTCATAAGACTCGGTTCCGGTCAGAGCATAGGCCATCATGTCGGCATCAAGCAATGCAAAATCGGTTTCCTCATTTTTTAACTGAGCAACATTCTCCTTTCCGCCGCCAGTGGAGTTAGCCGTAATATTGGTTCCAATTTTGGAATTTACTACCTGGCAAAGAGCTGCGCCATAAGGATAAAAGGTCCCGGAAGTTCCTCCGGTAGCGAGTGTATAGGAACCTCCAAGCGAAACAGACGAAGAGGCCGTCTCGGAAGATACAGTGTCAGCAGAGGAAGGTGCCGCTACAGAAGCAGGAGCGGTGGAGCAACTTGTAAAAGTGGAAACGGCAAGGACGATCGCCAATACAGTGGACAAGTGCTTTTTCAACATTTGAACTCCTTCTTTCTTCTTCAATTCTTTTCCATTGCGTACGATCTGGGAGCCCTATCCGATATCGTACAAAGTAGTTTAAAAGAAAATAAGACAGAAAATAAGCATTTTGCCAATGCTCACTTCTGTCCTTTTACATCGATGTATTGAAAGGCAATTTCAATACGAATCCAAAAGGAAAATTGTACGATATCCCTGTTAAGGTTTTTATTAATCTATCATATTTTCAATTGCTTGTCAAGAAGCGATTTTGATATTTATGTACAATTTTTCTACTCCCATTTAATCGAAAGAAAACAATACTGCCCATAGTGATCATCATCTGTAAGGAAAAATAGCCAAAATATTTTGTCTTGGTATAACTTATCAAAAAGAACAACTCGATTTTAGAAGTATTATTGCTTGACAATTCAATCTCTGCTATGCTAAATTAACATATAGATCTTTTAGCATCTTCTCGAGGAAAGTGATTCTTGCCATGATATATTATCCCGAAGATTCTATCTTTGTAACTGGAGTCGCAAAGGTAAGTAAAGATGATGCAATCAACGCCATGTATGGTACTTTTTCTTTAAGCATGGTAATTGATATTCGTAGCAACAGAATTCTCAGTATTAGCGGCAATATGGTAATGCAAGAAACGAATGATTTTCTGGCGAATCTTCTAATCGGCCATGATATTGTGAACGAAGTCGATAAAATGTGTGAAATTCTAAAAAGACGTTTTCTTGCTCTTTCACAAAAGGCTGTGATGGTAGCCCTGCGCGATGCACAGAATCATTTTATTATGGCTTATCCGAACGCAGGAAGGCACAGCGAATCGTAAGTACAATTAAATATCCTCTTGTTTAACGGGTTTGCGGCATTCCCGCAAACCCATCTTAAGGAAGATCAAACTGGACGGTTTTTCCGTTCCCGGTTTGATCTTTTTTATTTGTTTAAAACGCGATTGACGCCGTTTTAAATAAAGCACAAGGAAAAGAAAGGGGAGTCATTCCTAATGACAACAACAAAACAGGACGCCATTCAACTGCTTGATATCTTTGACCCAGAAATGGCAGATCTTCTGCATCGAGAGGAGAGGCGCCAATTCGAAACCATCAGCCTTATTGCATCTGAAAATATCGTTTCACCGCTTGCCGCCTGCTTGGAAGGCTCTGTATTTACAAACAAAAATACAGAAGGGTATCCGGGCAAGAGATTTGTCGGCGGCTGTCAATTATCTGATCAGGCTGAATTATTAGCGGTTGAACGCGTCAAAAAAGTATTTGGTGCAGAGCATGCGAATATTCAGTCCGGAAATGCTACGATTGCCAATATGGCAGTGTTGGTTGCTTTACTGAATCCGGGCGATATTTTTATGGGACTCACCCTTGATAATGGTGGACATCTGAGCCATGGAGCAAAGTTCCACTTTAGCGGAAGGGAGTTTCACGCGCTGCATTATGGCGTCAATAAGGCGACCGAACGAATTGATATGGAACAGGTTCGTCAAATGGCACTCGAGAGCAAGCCAAAGATGATCGTTACAGGCGCATCCTCCTATCCCCGTACAATCGATTATCAGGCCTTTCGTGAGATTTGTGATGAAGTAGGCGCTTATCTATGGGTGGATTGTGCACACGATTGTGGTTTGATTGCAGGTGGTGCTATTCCGAGTCCAGTTCCTTACGCCGACGTTGTCACTATGTCGACGCAAAAGACCCTGCGTGGCCCCAGAGGATGCGGCATTATCCTGTGCCGAGAAGCAATTGGCACCAAGATTGATCGAGGTGTTTTCCCCCGTCTACAGGGGGGGCCTAAAGGCGACATGCTGGCAGCGCGCGGCGTCCTGTTCCTGGAACTGCTACAGCCTGAATTTAAGATTTATGCCAAGCAGGTCTGCGCCAATGCCAAGGCTTTGGCAGAAGGCTGTAAGGATGAAGGGATGCGCCTGATCACCGGCGGTACCGATACTCACATGGTAATGATAGATGTTACTCCTCTTATTGAAAATGGGTTTGCCGCAGAAACCCTTTTGGGCAGCGTAGGTATTGTGGCCAATAAAAACATGATTCCTTATGATGCCCTGCCCCCTAGTATGGGAAGCGGATTGCGTATTGGCAGTCCAACCATGACAACCCGAGGCGCCAAGGAAGACGAGATGAATCACATCGGTCATTTGGTCGGTCAGACTCTGATTCATAAAGAAAATTTTGAGATGTTAGAGAAAATCAAGAGGGAAATCCATGCAATCGCAATTTCGCATCCACGTTTTTCCCCCGAATGGGTTCCCCAAAAAATTCGAAAGACATTCGAAAAAATGTATTGCCACGAATCATACGAAAACAATTATGATTGATACTGGGCACCGTGTATTTTAAATGGGCAGCATACCGTCTGTAACAGCCCTATTTATTCCGTTTGAAGCAGATGCTTTTAGGTGCGCCATTCTATCCGCCATTGCCTGCAAAGCAATGGGATGAAAGGCATTTTCCTATATTGCAGCGCACAAAATCTCTATTGCGATACGCAGCAAAGTCGATGGGCAACTTTGCCGCCTGAATAGAAAGAAATCATTCTCAGCATAGTAAAACGCCCGCGGGAGAGCGGCCGGCTTATGCCGGCCGCTCTCCCGCATATTTTCCCACAATTCACATCTCATCCTTGTGAATAACCGAATGATCGATCGGCGGGAATTTTCCCGGGTAGCGTATGTAGCTACCCCCGGGGCTCCAGCCCGAAGCTAACTTCCAACGCATGGTTGATGCGGTTCATCGACTGGTCGTCGACCCGCCCCATTCGTTCCTTGAGCCTGCGCTTGTCAATCGTCCGCACCTGTTCGAGCAGGACGATGGATTCCTTGGTCAGCCCGCACTGCTGGCTCGGCAGCGGGATGTGGGTCGGCAGCTTGGCCTTATCGGTCTGGCTGGTGATCGCGGCCGCGATTACAGTGGGGCTGTAACGATTGCCAACGTCGTTCTGAACGATCAGCACCGGACGAATTCCTCCCTGTTCCGAGCCGACCACCGGGCTGAGGTCCGCGTAATAAATGTCTCCGCGTTTGACCGTCATGTAGGATCACTCTCCATCCTTCTGGGTTGTGAAATTATCATGACCCGGAGAGCCGGCACTTAAACGGCGCCGCAGCAAAAAACGGGTCAGGAAATTTTCTCCTGATCCATCCTATGCGTCTCAAAAGCTGAATGCTCAGGGATCGGTAAAAGCAAACTCGGTGAATTCAATCCGGCCTCCTTCCAGCACAAGGTCGGAAAAAGCCAGGCTTTCGCTGTCGCAGATCAGCCGAACCGCCCCCGCCTCAAGAAGAATTCCGTCCTCGCCCGCCCTTGTTTTTGCATTTTCCAGCAGAACAAACGCGCGCTGCAGCGATGAGGGCAGCGACGACGAGGGGAAATCCGTCTCTCTGAGGTTCAGGGAAAGTTCTCCCTGCGTGACGGCGCAGGCCTCTGTGCCGCAGGCGAAGGAAACCGGCAGAATCAGAGATTCCCCGGTCAGCACGAGGGACAGCACCCCCTGTGCGTCCCGGATCATCGAACCACTGTATTCCTTTTCGTTCCACTCCAGCAGCATCCGGGCGGAAAAGGGCCGTCCGATGAGCTGAGAGGGCTCCACCGCTCTCATGCCGGCCGGGGCGCACCCCACGCACAGAATCAGAGTCAAAAGCATTGCCAGAGCGCGTTTCATCAAAAATCCTCCCTGCAAAATTATTTTGAAAACCGCTTGTCTTCCCTGTCGTTCTGTGGTAAACTTGATAACTGATAGCAAAACGCCATGACGGAGAGAGTACGCGTTCCGCTTCGCGCCCAGAGAGATCGGTTCACCGGCTGAAAGACCGATTGCGTGAGAGACCGCCGAAGTTCGCTCCCGAGCGGCGCCGCCGAAGCATCTGTGGTAAGCGGCGACGGGAAATTCCCGTTACAGGATTGAAAAGTGTCCGTCCTCCTTTTGGGGACGGAAAAACGGGTGGTACCGCGGAATGGAATCTTTCCTTTCGTCCCTGTTCTCTTGGGAACGGGACGGGAGGATTTTTTATTGCACGCTCCCCCGCCACAATCATTATATTTTGTATGAGGTGATCGTATGAACGAAGCAATCGGGCGGATCATTGCACAGGCCGAGCAGGAGCTCAAAGCCGCCCCCAATCTTCCCGCACTGGACGCCGTCCGGGTAAAGTACCTCGGCAAAAAGGGCGAGCTGACCGCCATCCTCAAGGGAATGGGCGGCCTTTCCCCCGAGGAGCGCAAGGCGATCGGACAGGCTGCCAATGAGGCGCGCGCGGTGATCGACGCGGCTCTTTCAGAAAAGCTGGCCGAGCTCAAGGCCGCCGAGCTTGACGCCCGGCTCGCCTCCGAGGTGCTCGATGTCACGATGCCGGGACGCCACGCCCCCATCGGCAGGCGCCATCCCATTCATCTTGTCATCGATGAAATTAAGGAAATTTTCCTCGGCATGGGCTTCGACGTTGTTGAGGGGCCCGAGGTGGAGCGCGACTACTACAACTTCGAGGCGCTCAATATTCCGAAGGACCACCCCGCGCGTGATACGCAGGATACGTTCTATATCTCGGATGAGGTGGTGCTGCGCACCCAGACCTCTCCGGTGCAGATCCGCACGATGGAGAACCGCAAGCCTCCCATCCGGATCATCGCCCCCGGCAAGGTCTACCGCTCCGACGCGGTGGACGCGACCCACTCCCCGCTGTTCCACCAGCTTGAGGGAATGGTGATCGACAAGGGCATCACGATGTCCGACCTCAAGGGAACCCTCGACGTTTTTGCCAAGCGGCTCTACGGCGAAGATACCGTGACCCGCTTCCGCCCCCACCACTTCCCGTTTACCGAGCCTTCCGCCGAGATGGACATCATGTGCTTCGCCTGCCACGGCGAGGGCTGCCGTCTCTGCAAGGGAGAAGGCTGGATTGAGCTGCTCGGCTGCGGCATGATCCACCCGCAGGTGCTGCGCAACGGCGGCATCGATCCCGATATTTACAGCGGTTTCGCGCTTGGAATGGGTCTGGAGCGCGTGGCCATGAGACGGTACAACATCGACGACCTGCGGCTGCTCTTCGAGAACGACCTGCGGTTCCTGGGCCAGTTTTAACGAGAGGAGACAGATAAATCATGGATCTTTCAATGAGATGGCTGGCTGATTACACCGCCATTCCCGAGCATATCACTCCGAGAGAATTCGCCGAGGCGATGACGATGTCCGGCTCGAAGGTGGAAGGCTACACCGTCGAGGGCAGTGAAATTAAAAATGTTGTCGTCGGCAAAATTCTTTCGATCGTCCCGCATCCCGATTCCGACCACATGGTGATCTGCAAGGTCGATGTGGGCGGGCCGGAAATTCTTCAGATCGTCACCGGCGCACAGAACCTCAAGGTCGGCGACCTCGTCCCGGCCGCCGTACACGGCGCGGCGCTGCCCGGCGGGCATAAAATCAAGACCTCCAAGCTGCGCGGCGAACTGAGCCAGGGGATGCTCTGCTCCCTCTCGGAGCTGGGGCTGACCGTTCACGACTTTCCCAACGCGATCGAGGAAGGTATCTGGGTGCTCGACGAGCCCTGCGAGCCGGGTCAGGATATCCGCGAGGCGATGGGCCTGAACGATACCGTTGTGGAGTTTGAGATTACCCCCAACCGCCCCGACTGCCTTTCGGTAACCGGCCTCGCGCGTGAGGCTTCCGCCACCTTCGGCTCCGAACTGAAGCTGCCCGAACCGAAGCTGCCGCAGGGCAAGGGAAATCTCAACGAGATGCTTTCGGTCGAAGTGAAAAATTCCGTTCTTTGCCCGCGCTATGTGGCCCGCGCCGTCACCAACGTCAAAATTATGCCCTCCCCCCGCTGGATGCGCGAGCGGCTTCGCGCCTCGGGCGTCCGTCCGATCAACAACATCGTGGACATTACCAACTATGTGATGCTGGAATACGGTCAGCCGATGCACGCCTTCGATGTAAACTGCGTTGCCGGCGGCAAGCTGGTGATCCGCAACGCCGAGCCCGGGGAAACGCTTGAAACCCTTGACGGCGTCGTGCGCACCCTCTCGCCCGAAATGCTGGTCATTGCCGACGCTGAAAAGCCGTCCGCCGTCGCAGGCGTGATGGGCGGAGAATCCTCCGGCATCCACGATGAGACGGTTACGGTTGTTTTTGAATCGGCCAACTTTCTCGGCAGCTCGGTGCGCACCACCGCCCGCAAGCTCGGAATGCGCACCGAGGCTTCCAGCCGTTTTGAAAAGGGATTGGACCCGGCAATCTGCCGCGCAGCCGCCGACCGCGCCTGTGAACTGGTGATTCTGCTCGGCGCGGGAGAGCCGGTCGAAGGGGTCATCGACGTGGATTCCTCCAGCCATACGCCCACCCGAGTCACCCTCGAGGCAGACTGGATCAACGAATTTCTCGGAATCACCGTCAGCCGCGAACAGATGGTGAAAACCCTCGAAAGCCTCGGCTTTTCCATGGATGGCGACGAGGTGATCGTTCCCTCCTGGCGCGGAGACGTGCTGCACAAGGCTGATATTGCCGAGGAGGTTGCGCGCTTCTACGGCTATAACAAGATCCCTTCCACCGCGATTCAGGGCGGCGTTTACGGCGTGATTACTCCCGAGCAGAAGCTGGAGCGTCTGGCCGTCAGCACTCTGCTTGCTCAGGGCATGAGCGAGATCTGCAGCTATACCTTTGTCTCTCCCAAGGTGTTTGACAAAATCCGTCTTCCCGCCCAAAGCCCGCTGCGCCGGACCGTCAATATCCTCAATCCGCTCGGTGAGGACACCAGTGTCATGCGCACCACCGTCTTCCCCTCGATGATGGAGGTGCTTGCACGAAACTATAACAACCGCAACGCTTCGGCTTCTCTCTTTGAGCTGGCCAAGGAGTTTATCCCCAAGGAGAGCGCGGACATCCTGCCCGACGAGCTGAAAACCATTGCTCTGGGACTTTACGGGGAGGACGCCGACTACTACCATCTCAAAGGAATCGTGGAGGAGTTGCTCGACGTCTTCGGAATTCAGGATTACGACGTTGCCGCCGTTTGCGATCACCCCACCTTCCACCCCGGCCGCTGCGCCGGGATTTCCAAGGACGGCAGAAGCATTGCACTGATCGGCGAAGCGCATCCCGCGGTCTGCGCCAACTACGAGATGGGCACCCGGGCCTATCTCGGACGAATCGATCTTGCCGCGCTCTTCGAGCTGGCGGACGTTTCCGACCGGGTTTACCACCCGCTTCCCCGCTTCCCCGCTTCGACGCGCGATCTGGCGCTGCTCTGCGATGACAGCCTGCCGATGCTCACCATCGAAAAAGCCGTCTCCAAAGCGATTGGCAAAATTCTTGAGTCAATTTCACTGTTCGACTGTTATAAAGGCTCGCAGATTCCCGAAGGGAAAAAGAGCCTCGCATTTGCCATCTCGATGCGCGCATCCGACCGCACCCTGACCGACAGCGAGGTCAATGCCGCGATGGACAAGGCGCTCGCCGCCGTCAAGGCGCTTGGCTGTGAGTTGAGAATGTAAGCCTCCCTTTTCGATGAAAACGGTCCGCGGAGAAATGTCCGCGGACCGTTTTGGAATATATTCCATTAAATGTAAATCGATGAATTTCTGCTTGTATTCGGGCAGAATATGATGTATGATAGTAGAGAACAATTTTAGGCGAGGTGATATATGATGCAGGATCCAACCCGTTCCTTTTCCATTCACGAGGATCAGGAAGCTGAGGTCCGTTCGATTTTAACCGCGGTTTATGATGCGCTGAAGCAGAAGGGCTACAATCCGATCAACCAGATTGTGGGGTACATCCTCTCGGAAGATCCCACCTATATCACAACCTACAACAACGCGCGCAGTCTGATCCGGCGCATCGACCGCGATGAGCTGCTTCAGATTCTGGTGCGCTCCTACCTCAACGACTGACCACGCCCTTCCGGGGCGGCCGGGACGTTGAAATTTTCACCGAAAGGAGCCCTCTGCTTGGCAACTAAGAAAAAAGATCTTCCCACCTTCCGGGGAAAACCGCTTGTCCGTTCTGGCAACGTGCTTTACTACGGTAATCCTGCCGATTCCTGTATCGCGATGCTGCAGGTGCTGACCAACAAAGAGTGGAAGGACATTACCCTTGCCGACCGTGTATCGGTACAAATTCTTTCCACCGATGAATCGCTGCATACCAGCCGCAGAATCCTCAAGCGCACCGAGAAGAACGGTCTTTATCCCGCTTTGAACATCGCTTCAATCTGGCTTGAACGCACCCTCAGCGGAAAATAAAAGAATGCTGCTGCCTTTCGGCAGCAGCATTCTTTTATTTTCCGCTCGATTGTGAGACGGAGCAAAAGCCGGCGTCATTGGAACGAGAACTTCGCAGAAAGCCCTCACAGGGCTTTTCTCAACCATATTTTAAGAGCTTTCGGTTAAATCTGAAGGAACCTCTCCAGCAGAAAGACGACGGCGCAGGAAAGAACCGAAACCTGAAAGAGGCCCGCTCCCCACCAGGCCAGACCAATGCCCGCCAGCAAAGCGGCCGCGGCCGACCATGTACTCCCCGTTGCATCGAGAATTGCGGGAAAGGTCATCACCGCCAGCGTCACATAGGGGACATAAAACAGAAAGGAACGGATGGTCACATTGCGGATTTCCCTGCGGATCAGGGTCAACGGCAGCACGCGGATCAGATAAGTCACCAGCGCCATCACCAAAATATAAAGATAGACATTATAGCGCATCCTGAGCAGCCTCCTCTTTTTCGGGAATGCCGCCCTCTTCACGAACCGGAAAAAGCACCGCGGCCGCTCCAGCAATCAGGACGGTGAGCAGAATGATCCGCATTCCGGAGGAGATGCGGCTGAGGAAGGGAAGCTTGGAAAAAAGGAAGCTCAGGCCCATGGAAACGGCGATCAATCCCGCGATGATCCGGCTTTTACGGGCGGGCGGGATAATGACCGCGAGAAACATCCCATAAAGTCCAACGCTCAGGGCGCTGACCACGCTTGCAGGGAGCACATTGCCCATTAAAACTCCCAGACAGGTGCCGGAGGCCCAGCCGGGGATGGAAACCGCCATCATGCCAAAGGGGTAATAGGGATTGAGCTTGCCGGGCGCCGAAATCGACACCCCAAAGATCTCGTCGGTCACATCGAAGCCGATCAGCATCCGGTGGAGAAGGGAGGTTTGGCTTCCCAGCTTCTGACTCAGTGCGCAGGACATCAACAGATAACGCGCATTGACCACCAGCATCATGGCCGCCATTTCCAAAAGGCTCGCCCCCGCTGAAATCAGCGTGAACCCGGCGAACTCACCGGCCGACGCATTGATCAGCAGGCTGGTCAGCGTGGCCTGAAAGGCGGTCAGTCCCGCATTTTTTGCTGCGATTCCGAGGGTGAAGGCAACCGCAAAATACCCCATCGAGATGGGAAGGCCATCCCGCAGTCCCTTGGCAAACCATGCCTTTCCGTCATTCGGCATCAAAATCTCCCCTTTTTTCCGTTCTGCAAGGACTATTCTACTGCGGCCCTTGAAATCAGTAAAACGAATTATTATAATAGTACCATTAGGTTTACTTATGAATGGGGCTGGTTTTTTGACCCGATACTACGTTTTTCTCAAAGTTGTGGAAACAGGCAGTTTTACCCGCGCCGCACAGGAACTTGATTACACCCAGTCCGCCGTCAGCCAGATGATTCAAACGCTGGAGGAGGAGCTTTGCGCCACCCTTTTTCACCGTTCCAAAAGCGGAATCACCCTGACTCCCGACGGGCAGGAATATCTTCCGTTCATCCGGGCGGTCTGCAATGCCTGCGATGAGCTGCGCCGCAAGCGCCGGGAGATGGAGGGGCTGGAGGGCAGCGTGATCCGGATCGGCACCTTCACCAGTGTCAGCCGCAACTGGCTTCCTCTTCTGATCAAACAGTTTAAGGAGCTGTACCCTTCGGTGCAGTTTGAGCTGCTTCAGGGGGAATACACCAATATCAGTCAATGGATCAAGGAGGGCAGCGTGGACTTCGGCTTCGTCAACCCGACGGCCGTTTCCGGGCTGAAAACCATACCGCTGTATCAGGATGAAATGCTGGCGGTCCTCTGTCCCGGACATCCGCTCGCGGTGCAGAAACGCCTCACCCTGCGGTCCCTTGCAGCCGAGCCCTTTATTCTGCTTGACGAGGGAGAGCACAGCGTTGTACTGGACGCCTTTGCCTCTGAGGGACTGACGCCGAATCTTCAATATAAGGTATATGACGATTACAGCATTGTTTCGATGGTGGAACAGGGGCTGGGTGTTTCCGTTCTCTATCGGCCGGTCCTGCAAAATATCGCACAGAATCTGGTCACCCTGCCCCTCGATTCCCCGGTTACAAGGACCGTTGCGGTCGCCTGTCGGGATTCCCGGGCCTTATCGGGCGCCAGCAGGACCTTCCTCCATTTTATCGAGAAGCACTTTGGCGCCCGCTGACTCCGCCCCGGCATTGCCGCCCCGCGCAAAAGACGCAAAGAGCCGTCCCCGATCGGGGACGGCTCTTTGCGTCTTTTAAGGAGTATCGAACCACCAACGATCCCCGCCTGTAGGTTGGAGAGCGGCAGGAGAGCGCCGTGCTTCCGAAATTTATTTGGCGGGAACAATTTCCAGCCAATAACCGTCGGGATCACTGATAAAATAGATCCCCATCGCCTTGTTCTCATAGCAGATACAGCCCATTTCACTGTGGAGCCGATGCGCCGCTTCCATATCGTCGGTGCGAAACGCAATGTGAATCTCATTCTCTCCGAGATTATAAGGATCAGTGTGGTCGCGCAGCCAAGTCAGCTCAAGCTGATGTTCACTGGTTCCATCCGAAAGATAAACCAGAATAAAGCTGCCGTCGGCGGCTTCCTTTCGCCGGATTTCCCGCAGGCCAAGCGCCTTTTCATAAAATGCGATGCTCTCATCAAGATTGCAGACATTGATGTTATTATGTGCAAAGCGGAAATACATGCAAATAACACTCCTTCTGTCCGAATTGAATATTACTGATTTATTATACCGGATTCAATCTGTGGATTTCATCCTTCCGTGATGAAGGTAAGATTACAATTCGTTGTCAAATCTTCTAAAAAAGGAGCGGTTCTGCAATCATTTCGCCAAAAAAAGCCACTGTATCAGAGGCGGGTCAACTGGTATAGTCCTCGATCAGACGCAGCAGATCGGAATACTGCGCCACCTGAATTCCCTCTTCCAGACGAAGACGGTCAACATCGGGCAGATGGTGCAGATAGCGGTCCAGAACCAGCTCCGGCTCCTCCTTCCCGATGATAAAGACGGCCAGTTTTCCCTCATATCCTTTGAGCAGGTAGTGCGGCTTTGGTTCCGGCGTGGCGGCACTGACCGAACCGGTAAAATCATTGGCGCTCAGGCTCTGCTGCGGTGTAATTTGGCGCAGCAGCAGTCCGCTTCCAAACCCGATCCCGACCGACGCCGCCAGCACGGCAAGGCCCCAGCGCGCGGCATGTTTTGCCATATGCTTTTCCCCCTTTCCCACTCAGTGTTGACCGCGCCGCACCGCTCTATGCAGCGCAACTTTACCTTTTCAGGAAAAAGCGTCTACACAAATATAGGATTCTGTGGTATACTAATTGGTACTTGTGAGATTTCGGAAGGCGGATTTTTCAGCGGCCGCCATCCTTTTTCAAAGCTGCATTCTGTTTCATATTACGAAAAGGAGGGATGATTTGGTGCCACAGCAAGCAAAAAGATCCGCACCGAACCCATCACCCAAGCGAAGGAAAAAAAACACCGGTTTCCGGCCCCTCCTCCTTGCGGCCAAGCTGCTGGCGGTGCTGATGATGATCGGGATTATCACCGGCTGTATCGTCGCCTCGGTGCTGACCGTTTATGTCCTCAACACCCTCGACGCCAGCGACAAGGTGGAGCTGGAAAACGTCAAGATGAGCTTTACCACCATCCTGTATGCGCTTGACGAGGAAACCGACGAATATTTTGAGCTTCAGCGGGTTCAGAACAATGAAAACCGTGTCTGGGTCGACTATTCCGACATTCCCCAGTCCGTCAAGGACGCGGCGGTTGCGGTCGAGGACAAACGCTTTTGGCAGCACTCGGGCGTCGATCTCAAGCGCACCGTCATGGCGGCGGTCAACTACCTCAATCCGTTTGCCTCCGACTATTTCGGCGGTTCCACCATCACCCAGCAGGTCATTAAAAACGTCACAGACGACAAGGAATTCGACGTCGGCCGAAAGGTTCGGGAAATCTTCCGCGCGATCAACCTGGAAAAGAATTATTCCAAGGATCAGATCCTCGAGGTCTATCTCAACACCATTGCGCTCGGCAACGGGCAGAACGGCGTACAGTCCGCCGCGAACCTCTATTTCGGAAAAAATGTTTCGGATCTGACCGCGGCGGAAGCTGTTTCACTGATTGCCATCACCCAGAATCCCACCTACTGGAATCCTTTTCTTTATCCCGAAAACAACCGGGAACGACAGCTGATGATCCTCAAGATGATGCATGAGCAGAATCGGCCGGACGGGACCCCGATGCTTACCGACGAGGAGTATCAGGCGGCCGTCGATCAGGAAATGGTGTTCCGCGCCGAGGAATACCACGAAAATCTTGAAACGGTACAGGGCTGGTTTATCGATACGGTCTATGACGAGGTGCTCAACGACCTCGTCGAGAGGGCTGGATACACCGAGGCCGGCGCCAAAGAGGCGCTGCGCACCGGCGGCTTCCGAATCTATACCACCGTTGACGCCGAGATGCAGGATTATCTGGAAAAGAAGTACATCGTCGGCAGCGAGAACAGCCCCTTTACCCAGGTCCACAATGAAGAGTACCCGGAATCCGCCTTTGTCGTCCTCAATCTTGAGGGGCAGATCAAGGCGATTGTCGGATCCGACCGGGAAAAGACCGGTGCGCGGCTCTTTAACCGCGCCACCAGCGCGGTGCGGCACCCCGGCTCTACTATCAAGCCGCTTGCCTCCTATTCCCTGGCTGTGGAGCACAACATCATCCACTGGTCGATGGTCTGGGACGACAGCCCCATTCTGCTCGACCCCGAGGACATGAATTCCTGGTATCCGAAAAACTTCTACGGCTTCTACCGCGGGCCGATCACCATTACGGAGGCGCTTCAGCGCTCCACCAACACCATTCCGGTGAAGCTGGTGCAGATGCTGACTCCGCGGACCAGCTTTGATTTTCTGCGCAACCAGCTCAATTTCCAGCATCTTGTGGAAAGCGAAACCCGCAACGGCCGCACCTATACCGATATCGCCCTTGCGCCGATGGCGCTCGGCGGGCTGACCGATGGCGTGACCCCGTTGGAAATGGCCGCGGGATACCAGATTTTTGGAAACGGCGGACTCTATTATACGCCGCATTCCTATACCAAGGTGCTCGATTCGAACGGTAAAGTCATTCTGGAAAACAAGGCGGTTCCCAAGCGTGTGATCTCGGCTGAAACGGCGACCCTGATGAACAAGCTGCTCCAGCGGGTCACCGCCGCGGCGCCCGGCACCGGCACCACCGCCAAGTTCTCGGAGATGCCGATTGCCGGCAAAACCGGCACCTCGGACGAAGATTACAACCAGTGGTTTATCGGCGTCACTCCCTACTACGTCGGCGTCTGCTATCTGGGCTACGACGAGATGGAGACAATCCGCTATTCCGGCTACGGATATCCGCCTCCCATCATCTGGAAAAATGTGATGGCGCCCATTCATGCAAATCTTCCTGTCATCGACTTCCCCGATTCTCCCAACGTCGTTCAGAAGGAATACTGCCTCGAGACAGGAAAACTCGCCGGCCCGTTGTGCACCCAGATCGGAACCGGCTGGTACAAACTTACAAATATGCCTGAGGAATGCACCTATCATGGAGAAATCCTCGATCTGAACGAAGACGAGGAGGAAGATGACTCCCGCCGCGGCAGCCAGGTCGCCAGCCCTTCGCGCTATGGCTCCTCGGACAGCTCTTCTGCGGAGGAATCCTCCAGCAACGAAAGTTCCGTTCCTAATTATTGGGATTGGATCAGAAGCCAGGGCGGTTCTGAAACGCCGTAATCCATCCCACGTCAGGGCGGAGCCGAAAGAAATTCTTTCGGCTCCGCCCTTTTCATCGAACAGGATGGAAGATTCCGCCGGACTATGGTATAATGCTTCTGCGGTGATTAGGGCAGATTCAGAAGGTCTCCGCGCCATGAGCCGCCGCACGGCCCCGGCACAGACCACCCCCGTTTGAACCCAAGGCGGGAAACGTGAAGCATATGTGAAATCTTTTCCGGAGCGCAGGCAACAATTTTCCTTTCTTTCGGCACTCAATAAGATAGAAACACCGCCGCACGGCGAAAGGAGGTTTTCGGACGTTTGGATGCGATTATCACCATTCATGACCTCTCAAAAGTCTACCGGGTCGGCCATGAGAAGGTCCGGGCCCTCTCTCATATCAATCTTCAGATCGGACGCGGAGAAATCTGCTGCATTCTGGGAACCTCCGGTTCAGGAAAGTCCACTCTTCTCAATCAGCTCGCGGGGTTGGAAAAGCCCACCTCCGGCAGCGTCCGGATTGGGAAAACCAATATTTCCCGACTTTCAGAGGATCAGCTCGCCGGATTCCGTCAGCGGAACATCGGATTTGTATTCCAGTCCTACAATCTGATTGCCTCGATGTCCGCCCTGGAAAACGTCGCCATGCCCCTTCTCTTCCGCGGGATGCCGCGCATGGTCAGGGACCGCGAAGCGGCCCAAATGCTCAAAAAGGTCGGCCTCGGCAACCGCATCAACCACAAGCCGTCCGAAATGTCCGGGGGGCAGCAGCAGCGTGTCGGCATCGCCCGCGCGTTCGTTGCGAAGCCGAAAATCGTCTTTGCGGACGAACCCACCGGCAACCTCGACAGCCACACGACTTTGGAGGTTATGAAGCTGCTGATCGAGATGTCCCATCAGAACAACATCACCTTTGTCCTGGTCACCCACGACAACGAGCTGGCGCGGTACGCCGACCGGATCATCACCATTCGGGACGGCCTTCTGGTCGGGGACGAACGCAACGAATCCCCCGCCTATCTGGAGCAGGCGCGGGAAGAGTCCGCTTCCACGAAGCATATTCCGGCGGACGCAGGGCAGGGACTTTGCGCGGAGGCGGAACAAGCCGGGGAACAGAGGGACGCCTTCCAGCCGCCGGACGAAAAGACTTTCGCTTCCATCCCTCAAGAGAAAGAAAAGGAGAACAAGGCCGATGAGAATGAAACAACTGTTTAGCCTTTTGCTCTGTCTTGCACTGGTCTTGCTGATGCTGCCGACGGCTGTCTTTGCCGCGAAGGAGGCCACCCAGGTTGACAAGAACCAGTATAAGGGCATTACCGTCGAGGGAACTCCCTACTCCTCCCTTCCAGTCGGCTACTACACCGCTGAGGTTGAGTATAATACCAGTACTTATAAGAACCAGTGGGCGCTGAAGATCACCGGCCCTTCCAATTCTCCGCTCTACCAAAATCAACCGGTCGCCGCCTTTGCCACCGACAGCAGCAGCATCTCCACCTGCAGCTGGATGGGTCTTACCTTCACCAGCGTTGGAAGGCTCACCAGCGATTCGGAGGCCGCCTTTGAGGTGACCAACGAAGGGGAAGGCAGCACCGTCATCAGCTCGAACAATATCAAAATGCTGAAAATTTCCCGCAGCGGCACGATCAAGCGGAATACCACCTTCGACGTGACCTTCCGCGCGACCGACTACAACATTGCGGCGCTCGACGTAGACCCCTCTTCGCTGGCATTTACCAGCTATAACTCCAACGATTCCTTCGTTCTGACCAACACCAGCGTAAAGCCGGTATTCGTGGACCCCGCTGAATCCGGCACCGACCGCATGACCTTCGACATTCAGCTTTCCCTGCGCTATACCGGCTCCGGGAATATCCTATCCTTCACCTGTTATTATAAACTTACCGACGGCACCGTCCGCACCGTTGACTGCACCACCAATATTCCCCGCACCGAGGAGTATGTCGATGACAAGGATGACGATGATGACGACGATAAAACCGAGCTGGACCCGCTGACCCCTTACATTATTGTTGACAGCTACGATTACGGAGGCAGCAGCGTCACCGCGGGAGAAGACTTCACCTTGACCCTGAGACTGCGCAATACCAGCACAACCAATGCTCTGCTCAACATTGTCATGAACGTTTCCCCCACCGGCGTCTTTTCGATGACCAGCTCCTCCAACACCTTCTTTATCGAAAGGCTTTCCGCCGGAAGCATCATGGAAAAAAAGGTTACGATCAAGCCCGGTCTGACCAAGGTAACCGATGACGAGGATGCAAACGCGATCAATCTCAGCTTTAAATATCAGTATGTCAACAATGCCAACGACAATGAGCGTCTGGTAAGCGGCGAATCGAGCGAGAGCATCACGCTGCCGATCGACTTTCCCGACCGCTTCGAGATGGGGATTCCCCAGGTTGAGGAGGCTTATCAGGGCGAGGAATGCTATATCTCTGTCTCCCTCGTCAATAAGGGGCGCAGCGGCGTTTATAACCTCACCGCCCGGGTAGAAGGAGAAGGAATGGCCAATCCGGGGCAAAGCCAGTATGTCGGCAACCTCAACGCCGGCACCGAATCGACCGCCGATTTTTCGGTGCGCTATAATGAGCCCGGTGACTTTATCGGCAATATCGTCGTTACCTATGAGGACGCCAATATGAACCCCAAGGAGGCCAGCGCCCCCTTCAATATCTCGGTCATGGCGGCGGACTTCGGCGGCGATGATATTCTTCCTCCGGAGGAGCTTCCTCCCACGGAGCCTGTTGACACCGAGCCGGAGAAAGACCCGATCCGCCCGGTTATCTACACCGTCGGCGCGATCGTCTGCCTGATGAGCGCCTATGTCACCGTCCAGAAGGCAAAGCTCAAGAGGAGTCTCTTTAGCGATGATGATATTTGATATCGTTTCCATGTGCCTGCGCAACCTTCTGCGCCGCAAGGTCCGCACCCTGCTGACCATCGTCGGCGTTGTGGTCGGCACCTGTGCCATCGTTGTCATGATTTCGCTGGGGCTCGGAATGAATGCGAGTCAGGAGGCTCTTCTCGCCCAGATGGGGGACCTCACCATCATTGAAGTCTACAGCTATGGGAACAGCAAAAACGGCAAGGAAGTTGTCCTCAACGATGAGGTGATGGCGCAGATCCAGCAGATGAAGGGCGTTCTGACGGCAACCCCCTTATATACCCCCCAAAACCTTTCCGCACAGCTCTACGCCGGAAATGGGGAGCGCTATTCCACCGGCTTTTACAATGTGGTCGGCGTCTATCCCGAGGCCATGCCTCTGCTGGGCTATGAACTGCTTTCCGGAAGCTGGGAGGAAGCTTTCTCCTCCCCTCTTTCCATGGTGGTCGGGCAGTACGCCGCATACAATCTGCGGGATACCCGCAAGCAGCGCAACAACCGGCGCGATCCTTACCCCGACCGGAACGGAAAAATCGCCGACCCGTTTGTCGATCTTGCCACCTCAAAGCTGATTCTGCGGCTCGACCAGCAGGACGAAAAGGCCAAAAAGGTTGAATATAAGCCTAAGGTTTCCGCAGTCCTCAAGGAGGACTGGTCACGCGGTTATGAAACCTCACGCGGCATGTTCATGGCAATCGAGGATTTGAAAAAAATTGAGGCCGACTATATCAAGGCCAACAATATCAAAGTGGACAAAAAGGAGCTGGGAAAATATCAGAACGCCAAGGTAAAGGTTGCTGACATGGAATATGTCGGCGCAGTTGAGGAAGCCATTCAGGCAATGGGCTTCGATACCTATTCGATGGAGACCATCCGCAAACCAATGGAAGAGCAGACCCAAAAGCAGCAGATGTTTCTGGGAATTATCGCGGGCGTCTCACTCTTCGTCGCGGCACTCGGAATCGCCAACACCATGCTGATGAGCATTTACGAACGGACCCGGGAAATCGGCGTCATGAAGGTTGTGGGATGCTATGTCCGCGATATCCGAGCCATCTTTCTGATGGAGGCGGGCTGCATCGGATTTTTCGGCGGGATTGCCGGCATATTGCTCAGCTATCTGATTTCCTATCTGATGAACTTTTTCGGCCTCAACATTGGAATGGGCGGCGCCAGCATGTGGTATGGTTCGGCCAGTACCGGAGCGCCCGTTTCCATTATCCCCGGCTGGCTGGTGGCCGGTGCACTGGTTTTTTCCACTCTGATTGGGCTGATTTCGGGATATTACCCCGCGAACCGCGCCGTCAAAATTTCGGCACTCACTGCCATCAAGCAGGAATAGATATTAACCTTCATGACATCATGGCTGAGGCCGTTACAGAGGGACAGACACAAATCGGTTTTGGGATATAAAGAGATCACCGAAGAACCAAAAGGCTCTCCGGTGATCTCTTTATTGTGTTTTGCTCAGGCAGGAGCTGTTGCGGTCCGTCTGAAACCGGCAAGGGCTGTTACCGCATAGATAAGGTAAGATAAGTTGCGCAAATTAAAAAAGAGATAAAAAGAGAGACAAGGTTTGCAGATCTCTGATAGAATGAAGTTGCGACACACCATTCTGAAAGGAGAAAGCAAACCATGCCTGAAAAGATTGTACAGCTGAATGAGGAAGTAATCAAGGGTCAGATCAAGGAATTGGTCCGTGGCAGTGTGGAAGAGACCCTGAATGAGCTG
>Ga0129314_1001043_pt1 | contig 22055 bp, 36 predicted proteins | sample O1111metagenome_FD_94431 | JGI IMG/M metagenome (GOLD analysis project Ga0129314, IMG submission 94431) | Orangutan individual fecal microbial communities from fecal samples from Wisconsin, USA - O1111 metagenome | ecosystem: Host-associated > Mammals > Digestive system > Large intestine > Fecal... | reverse complement strand
GTCGTACTGTGAAGTCTTTTTCCGACAATAGCAGCACAATTATCACGACCGATTCTAAAGGACAGAAGCTTGTTAAGAAGTTTTCGAATAACATGCTTAACATGGAAGCGGTTCTTACGGATGCTGCTGGTAAGGAGCTTGCCCGTCTTACAAAGGTCTTTTCCGCAGATGGGAAGGACATCACTTCGACCGTGGTTTATGGGAAATAAGATGCAATTTGAAGCCGTTGCGTGTAGGTTATTTCTGCATTATTCCTACACTTCGGCTTAAAAAGCCAGGAAATACGGGATATTTTGCTTCCATTATAGAAACTTACTACAATCTAACCGCTTCTGAACCCCTGTAATTACGCTGTTTTCAGAGTGGTTAGAAGTGAATAAATGCCGAGAAATGTAGGTAATTCGTGCATTATTTCTACACTACTCATATACCTATATTCCTACACAAAGTCAGCCTCCTCGTTGTGCCGAGTGCCTTGATTGGTGCTCCCACTTCGGGGAGGCTTTTCTTTGCTTTTACAAGCTATTTTATTTTTTCGATTTCGTTTTTCAGCCACTCAAATTCTCTCTGTGTATAGACCTTTTCAGTGATGTCGGAAATCTTGTGACCGACCATATATTTGATTGCATACTCGTCGACGCCGTACTTCTTAGCCATCGTTACGAAGTGCTTACGACCATCGTGTGGTCTGTGCTCCGGATTTAGATTCAATTCATCTCGAATCATGCTGAAACCTTTTTGGTACCTGGCATAAGTAAGAGCAGGGTTTTTGCTACGAGCATTCGGATTGACATAGTTGAGCAGATACAGGCTGCCAAGTTCTTGTGCCTCTTTATATTTACGCTCGACCAAATGGCGAATCTTCGAATGAATCGGAACAACACGATCTGTACCGGCATCTGTTTTGATACCGCCTCGGAAAGTCCAGTTTTCCAAATCCACATTCTTTAATTCCAGCAAACCAAGTTCTTGGGGGCGCCAACCAGAATAACACTGAATGAGCAGGACATCTACAAGCATTTTATCATCAGCGTGTTTCCAAAGCAAGTCCATCTCTTCGTCCGTAAAAGGAATGTGCTCATTCTTAACCGTGACGATCTCCTTGATAGTTTCCTCACTGAGGTTAAAAGTTCGTGAATAGTTTCGATCAACAAGCTCGTATTCCAAGGCATAATCAAGCATTAAGTTGAATAGTGACTTGATTTGATTCTTCATGGATGCGCTTGGCGTTTTCTCCTCGCCTCGAACCTTTGATACACCTTCATCCATACAACCTTTTACATGACGGGCACGGACATCTTTGACTCGCATATCATACACAGCCGAGCAATACCCCCATGCTGAAGCTACTGAACGAGTGCTTTTGACGGTTTTCTCATACTCACCAAGCCATTTCTCGTAAAGTTCCTTCATGGTGATAGACGGCTCAAGGTCATAAGGGTTCTTGTTGTACTCTACGAGAGCAGCATAGGCATCGTTGTATGTTGGAAAGTATGACTCCGGCTTGAGTGGTTTACAAATGGGTCGTCCGTTCGAATCCTTTCCGACACTTATCATGGCTCGAAATGGATTGCGGAGATTTCGATTCTTAATTTCACTGATCTGTCCGAATCCGTTCGGCAGTCTACGGCGTTTGTTATTCTTATTTCGAGGCTTTCTCGGTTTTATATTTGGTTGCAACGGAAACCCACAGTGAGGGCAAGAAACTGCTTTGTCACTTACTTGCAATTCACATTCAGGGCATTTTATCAGCATTATTATCACCTTCCCCATTGATTTGCTATTAGTAATCATATATCATAAGTGTAGGAATGTCAACTCCTACATTAAACTTTTCTTATTTGCTTAGGGAGAGATGAGATATGATTAGTGATAACCAATCAATCTGCCCCAAGTGCGGAGGGCAGCTTAAATACTATGACAATGTGCAAAGGCTGATACGGACGAAATTCGGAAACAAAAAATGGGTAGCTATTAGAAGACTTCGGTGCTGTAAATGCCATGCAGTTCATCGAGAGCTTCCTGACTTTATATTTCCGTATAAACAGTATGAAGCAGATATTATTATCGGCGTGCTCGAAGGTCTTATTACTTGTGAAACTTTGGGGTTTGAAGATTATCCTTGTGAAATGACTATGATTCGCTGGCGCTTGTTTCCACCGAGGTTGTTTTTACTAACAGCCGTTCCTAACCTAAAATAGCGATTGAAAGGAGGCAAACGCCAATGGAAGAAATTATATTTGCATCGGGGTCTGTCCCGGTGGCAGTTGCAGCACGAGTCTACGGGAAAGACGCATCCTGGATTCGAGCCGGCATCGTATCTGGGTGGCTGCCGATCGGAAAAGCTACTCGGAGTGGGAAGCTCGTTACGAATTTAGAGGAAATGAACTCTAAGTACGGACGCATCAACTTTTATATTTCGCCTAAGCTCCTCTGGCAGGAGACCGGCTATGTATGGAGGGGTGAACGCGCATGAGTACATTGATACGTCCAGAACTTTCCGAGACTAATCGTTACTGGATCGAGAAACACCGCTATTACGAATTGAAGCATTTCTGCTTGCAATACCCGTTGTGGCGTCATGCGTACAATTCGTTGATAGACTATCCGGGTTCATGGCCTCAATTAGTGCCGCCCTGCAAAACGAATGTTGTTAGTGATCCCGTTACCAAGCACATTGATGAGAGGCTGTACTATGCCGATCGCATGAAGATGGTGGAACAGGTTGCAAAAGAAACGGACGAAGAGCTTTCATGTTATATTTTGGAAGCTATAACGGAGGGTATTTCATACGACCATTTGAAAGCCAGAACCGGCATCCCATGTTGCAAGGATGTTTATTACGACTTGTACAGACGGTTTTTCTGGCTACTTAGTAAGGAGAGACAGTAATGAAGATTGTAGATATTGCAGTGAAAAAAGTCTATCGCTTCAACTGCCCGAATTGCCAGAGTAGGCTTGAAGCCGACAGCAGTGAGCTGACAGACATCGGAGGTAAAGTAAGCAAGTTCTATTGCCCCGTATGCCGTAAAGACCGATATATAACCTGGTCTGACTTACGGAAGAAGATCGTCTACGAGGGTTCGCAAGAATAACAGTGTCCTTTATGGAGAAGTGAGAGCTGATGCACTATAGCATTGGCTCTTTCTTTTTTCTAACTTAGATTAAAACCCGGATGGAGGTGACAGGTATATGTGTTAAATTAGTATCTGGAAAAATCCCCGGGTTGAAATTTTGAAAAACAATTCGAAAGGAGACCATTATGGAAGTCATTTATGTAGTTGTCGGAATCTTGATTGGGTTTGCCGTCTCATCTATCATTCGTCGAAAGCATCCTGTCGGTTTTCTGCGTATTGACAAGTCTGATCCGGACGGGCCCTATCTTTTTCTTGAACTGAAAAAGAGCGTTAATGAAATTGTAATTCAACGAACTGTCCTATTGGAAGTGAAGCGTGAAGACTTTATTCCGCACAAATAACACTTCCTTTTATGGAACCCTATTAAAACGAAAGGAGAAACGAATATGGGTGAAGAAAACAGAAGTTTGTTGGAAGAGGAGATCAAAGCCGAAATTAAACGCTTGGGATCTCTCGAATCCGGAAGTCAGGAGCATACCACAGCAGTGGATAGCTTGACGAAGCTGTACAAACTGAAGCTCGAAGAGGATAAGAATACCTATGAGCGTCTGGACAAGATCGAGAATCGTGAAATCGATCAAGAGTCCAAGACGGCTCAAATGGCAGAGTCTGTCAAAGATCGATACTTCAGATTTGGTATGGCTGCCGCTGAGCTGGTGCTGCCGTTGATGTTCTACGGCGTTTGGATGAGACGAGGTTTCAAGTTCGAACAGGACGGAACTTTCACCTCCCAGACATTCAGAGGTTTATTCAGTCGATTCAGACCGACTAAGAAATAAACCGGTTCCAAAAGCGGAGAGTTCGTGTATATAACACGTTCTCTTCGTTTTTCTCCTGCTCGAAAATTACATGGGCTATTGTGAGAGATGTAAAAGTGCTTTTTATCTCTTGATAAAATACTGATGGTCGCTATACTTAATAGTGCCACACAATATCAAGGAGGTAATTTGCAATGAGCTTTTTTAACGACGCGCAGAGAGACGGTTTACTTACTGGACGGTATATTTGCAGTGAATGCGGAGGACTTATGGAATTTGAAGACGAGTAGGAAGATACTTTAGTATGCCCTGCTTGCGGTCACTCCGTCGATTTAGAGCATTACGGTATGGAGAACGATGAAGAATATGATGCTCTATATCCGACCAGAGATCAGATCTGCGACGACTAATTAAGACTATTAGCAAAGGGGAAGGAGTCCTGACGAGGGCTCTTTCTCTTTTCTTTTTATAGGTGATGGATATGCGATACCATTTTGACAAACCGGAAATTTACTTGTCCTTGTATGGCGAGCGTTATATTTGTGAGCATCCGGTTTACAATAGCTGCACTCTCTACAGAATTGAAGAAAGAGGTTTAGCAGTAATTCAGCAACGATTTGACTCCGAGACGAAAAGCACATGGTGGAGCGAAGTTGACCCTTGGATTACTGACGCTTTATATTTGCATCCCGGTTTTCGAGAATACTTTGAAATGAGGGCTGGGGCTTGTACGGACGGACTATACCCTACTGTAACGGTTCGCCAAATTATGTGGGCATTAAAAATGAAGCCTATTCAGAAAGAACGATGAGAAACCGTATTCGATAGACGGGATATCTAAGCGCAAAAAACGCATCTCCCTTTATGAAAAACCATTGAATTTTGAAGGGAGACATGGATTATGAAAACACTAAAGAACAAGCTATATGCTGTAGTATTACTTATTTGTGGGTACTTACCGGTACTTATCGACAAAGATGCAACAGCATTAGTATTCTTTGCGTTTATCGCAATACCGTTGTTCTTTGCAAAAGAAAACTGGATTTATTGAGGATTGAGCCGCTAACAACGGCTCTTTTCTTTTCGCCAAATTTACAACTCCTATTATGGAAAACGATGCTATTCGAAAGGAGTAAAAGGAGCATGGATGAAATGAAAATTGGTTCTAAATTCACTACGAGCATTATCTCGAAATTGGCGAGTTTGGCAATCCGAAAGAAATTTGGTTATGATGTAAAACTGAATTTGAATGAGGTAAAAGCCACAGTCGCTGACGGAAAGACGCATGTTCATCTGGATATAGATGCCGATCTTGAGAAAGATGAACTTACTAAAATCCTGAAAAGTATTGGTTTGTAAAATCTGAAAGGAGCTGCTAACAACGGCTCTTTTCTTTTGCCGCGCGAAATTTACAAGTCTTATTATGAGAGACGGGTTAGCTCAGTTGGTAGAGCGCCACATTTCCGTGGAGGTCGTCGGTTCGAATCCGATACAGTCTCTCTTGCTTTTTATTTTCGCATGAAAGGAGAAAAGACATGAGCATTGATCAGCTTGATTTAATCTTGTATGACATGTACCGCATGGACGCTTGGCTGCCGCCTTTGTTTGGTAAATGGACTGAAGATTATAAAAAAGCGAGTTACTCACAATGGGCTGTCGACGAGCTCAGAGATTTTATCGCCGAACAGATTTACCCTCGAAGAGAAGGGTCTATTGATGAATTCTGTAAGCTCACGCATGAATTTATGATGAAGACCGCTAAGTATGCGAGGGTGAATCCAAACACGAGTCTTATGTTTCGATCTGCCAGTGAAATGGCAGCGAACATTTTAGACCTACTAAGGGCTATGGAATAACAAAAAAACATGAAAGGAGAAAAGACATGAGTAAGAACCAAGCAATTCAAAAGTTGCTGCATAAGTCAGGGCTTTGTATCAGGAAATACTCACCTGTTGCATTGTCTTGTGTAGCATCAGCCGGCGTGGTAGTCACGGCAATTGCAGCAGCCAAAGCGACCCCACGAGCAGTAGCGTTAGTTTACGCAGACAGTCGCAAAAAGCATGATGACGATCCATATGCGTACACCAAGAAAGAGGCGTTCATCGCTGCATGGAAATGTTATATTCCGGCGGTAGCATTTGGGGCTTCTACTATCGCTTGCATTATGGGTGCTAATGCACTAAACCGACGTCAACAGGCAGCACTAACAAGTGCATATGCGCTTGTCCAAAGTTCTTATAAGGAGTATAAGGACAAGCTGAAAGAGCTCTATGGTGAGGAAGCTCATAATGCTATCGTAGATTCTATCGCCAAAGAAAAGTGCAAGGACATCAGTATCTCTGCTAATGGAGGTTGGTACGATTCTTCTCTCGATTTTGGTGAAAGCATGGAGCCAGAAGTCTCCCGCACTTTCTACGATAGCTTTTCACAAAGATATTTTGAGTCGACCATCGAGAAGGTCATTCAGGCTGAGTACCATCTGAACCGCAATTTCATGTTTGCAGGTGTTATTCCTCTAAATGATTTTTACGAGTTTCTCGGACTTGAAAAGACGGAACTCGGAGATGCCGTAAGATGGTCAAGCTGTAATGGCGATATTTATTGGATCGACTTTAACCATCACCGACTCACTTTGGATGACGGCATGGAGATATATGTTATCGACATGGTTTTTGAGCCTACAGCTGAGTGGATGGAAGATCTGTAAGTTCGCAAAAAATACATTTCACTTTATGAAAACGAAAAGGAGGTTTCGCTTTATGAATAATGCAAAATTGGTTAAAATCCTGGGTCTTGTCGCTACCGCAGTAGGTATGGGGGCTACGCTCCTCACTGACTGGGTGAACGAGAAGAAGATGGAAGAAAAAATTGATGAACGCATCAATGAGAAGCTTGCCGCACTTAGCGATGAAGAAGACGAGGAGTCCTAACAAGGGCTCTTCCTCTTTATCCGAACGATATGTGTGATGCAAGCACGGCTGTTTCGATTATCCAACGATATGTTGGTGAGCATCTGTTCAGTCCATCCTTCACATGGCCAAAGTATGAATTCAGAAAAAGGTCATATCAGCAATGGGCTGCATATGAAATCTGTCATCGAATCATGGACAAGCCTTTCGACGATCCAATCACCATCATCGAAAACTTCATGTTCGAGATGGCTATGTATGCTTGTTACGGCGAGGATGAGCAGCGTAGCTTTATATTTCAGAATGCGGTCGAAACAGCTGAAGAATTAAGTCTACTATTTGTTTAACCGAAAGGAGAAAATCATGCCTAAACAAAGTTTAGCAAGCATTGCCAAGAGTGTACGGACGGCAATGAAAAAACATAGTCCGGAAATCCTCACCGGTATTGGAATTGCCGGTATGATTACCACCACTGTTATGGCGGTAAAAGCAACCCCTAAAGCTCTGATTCTGCTTGAAGAGAAAAAGGATGAGCTGGATACGGACAGGCTTGAGCCGATGGACATCATCAAGACGGCTTGGCCTTGTTATATTCCGGCTGCTGTTGTAGGTTCTATCTCTGTCTTCTGCCTGATTGGAGCAAGCTCGACCAATCTTCGTCGAAACGCTGCTCTGGCAACAGCATACACCCTTTCGGAGTCTACTCTGAAGGAGTATCAGGAAAAAGTGGTAGAGACAATCGGTGAGAAAAAGGAGCAGTCCATTCGAGACTCTGTGTCGAAAGACAAGATGGTTAAGAACCCTGTTCGAGAAGTGATTCTCACTGAAAGCGGCGGCAACACGATCTGCTATGATGTCTTGTCTGGACGATATTTCAAGTCTGACAGAGACAAAATCACCCGGGTCATGAACGAACTTAACCGTCAGATGCGTGATGAAATGTATGTCACGCTGAACGATTTCTACTATGAGCTCGGTTTGGACGGAACCAAGATGGGCGATATGCTCGGATGGAACATTGATAAAGGTTATATTAACCTTGCGTTCTCGTCCCAGTTGGATGCAAACGGTACCCCTTGCCTGGTAATCGACTATCAGGTTGCTCCGGTTTATGACTACCAGTAAGCTACCGCGCGAAATTTACAACTTATTTAATGGAAGAACATTCCACAATTTCACACATTTGAAAGGAGATTTCACAATGAACAACAATGAGATTATGAACAACGAGGTCGTTGAAGCTACCGAAGAGGTTATCGAGAACGCTGGTTTGAGCAAGGGCGTAAAGATTGCTGCGGGTATCGGCTTGAGCGTAGTTGTAGGCGTGGTCGTCTACAAGTATGTGGCAAAGCCGGTGATCGCAAACATCAAAACCCAGATCGAGCAGAAGAAGATGGCTGCTGAGGAGAAGACGGTTATCTTGGAAGAATCTGATGTCGTCACTGAAGACAACTGAAAATGCGAATTTGAGAAGTTCGGATAAGGGAGAGTACCTGTAACAAGGTGCTTTCCCTTTTTCTTTATCTCTCGAAAGGAGGAAAAATTATGCAGCAGTATCAATACGACGGTCCTGTTATGCGATTTGATGATTGTGTGCAACATCGCTGGAAAGCAACTACTATTGCCCCCACAGAAGCGAAGGCGAAGAGCAATCTTGCCTACCGATACAAGAAAGAAAACGGTTTAATGCCGAATACAAAAATTACTCTGCCCGGTAAGCTGATTCCGGCATAAGAAAGGAGATCACCCAGTGGAAGATTACAAGTCTAACTCTGATAAAGCTCGTCAGGAGCAGCAGTCAGAAAAGAAAGTTGAGGCGGTTATTACCGGGGCTGCAAAAACTCGAAAGAAAGGCGAGATGCAAAAGTTCGCAGATGTCTTTATCGCCGAGGACGCAAACAATGTCAAATCTTATATTTTGATGGAGGTCATTGTACCTGCTGTCAAGAAAGCGATTTCTGATATTGTCACTACCGGTATCGATATGATCCTGTATGGCGAGGCAGGTCGAAGTAAGAAAAACGGAACGGCATCTAAGGTGTCTTATCGGAACTACTACGATCAAGGCGGAGATAGAGTGCGTGCCGGCTCCGTTGGCAATAGACGCAATACACCTGATTATGATGATATTCTCTTCGACACCCGTGGAGACGCAGAAGCGGTTTTGGATGCAATGAATGATATTATCAGTCAGTATGGAACGGTGAGCGTATCTGATTTCTATGATCTTGCTCGTGTTCCTAACGATAACTTCACTATGAACCGTTATGGTTGGACAAACATTGGCGGCGCAACTGCGGTGCGGGTTCGAGATGGTTATATTCTGAAATTGCCTCGTGCTATTCCGCTGAATTGAAAGGAGAAAACGCAATGCTTGAATGCAAAGTTTGTGGCACTAAGTTTAACGCCATTGTTGAAAGACACTATCTTGCTCGTGATAACGGAAAGACTGGACTGGCAGTTGCCTTTGGTTCTACTCCTGAGGAGGTTTTGTATGATGCCTTTGACTGCCCGATGTGTGGCTGTCAGGTAATCGCCAAGGAGCGTAAGCGGGATTATATTCCATTTATTTCTACCGATGAAGAGGAGGGCGAAGATGATGAACAGATCTGAAACACTCGACAAGGCAAAGGCTTGTGTATGCGGTCAGAGAGAGAGAATGAATATGGCTCTCCCGAAGATAACTTCACTGCTATTGCAGGCTTTTGGAGCGTCTATAAAGGCGTCGAGTTTACCGCAAATGATGTTGCCATGATGATGGCACTTCTTAAGATCGCACGAATCAGGACAGGAACGGCTACGGATGACAGCTATGTCGATTTGGCTGGATACGCTGCCTGTGGTGCCGAAATCAATTCTAAAAACTGAAAAGGAGAATAACAAACCATGAAAAATAAGACTGAAATTATGAAGAGCGTGAACGGCGTGGCTTCCAAGGCCGTTATGAAGCTCAAGAAGCACAGCCCCGAGATTCTCGTTGTGGCTGGTATTGCCGGTACAGTCGTAAGTGCCGTTCTCGCTTGCAAGGCTACCACTAAGGTGGCAGAGATTCTCGACGAGACTAAGGGTACTCTTGATACCATCCATGAAGGTATGGAGACCGGTGCAATCAACGGTCAGGAGTACACGACCGAAGACGGCAAGAAGGACACGGTCGTAGTTTATGCCCAGACTGGTGTAAAGCTCGCTAAGCTTTATGGTCCTGCCATCATTCTCGGCACCCTGTCTATCACCAGCATTTTGGCATCCAACAATATTCTTCGCAAGCGCAATGTTGCTCTTGGCGCTGCTTATGCCGCAATCGATAAGAGCTTCAAGGAATATCGTGGTCGAGTTATTGAGCGTTTCGGCGAGCAGGTCGATACCGAACTGAAGTACGGCATTAAGGCGAAGAAGTTCGAGGAAATCGAAGTTGACCCTGAGACCGGCAAGGAGAAGAAGGTTAAGAAGACCGTGATGGTCGCCGATCCTAATCTCCAGAGCGACTATGCTGTATATTTCGACAGCAAGAGCCGCAACTATGAAACCAATCCCGATTACAATCGCATGTTCCTCAAGGCGCAGCAGGCGTTTGCAAACGACAAGCTTCAGACCCGTGGTCACCTCTTCCTGAATGAGGTTCTGGACGATCTGGATCTTCCTCGTACTCCTGCTGGTCAGATTGTCGGTTGGACAAAGGATGGTCCGGACGGCTATGTCAATTTCCGCATTGTTGAGGTAGAGCGTGAGATCGAAGACGGTCGTCATGAGCCGGCGCTTCTGCTCGACTTCAATGTTGAGGGCAACATCTGGGAAAAGATGTAATCAATCACCTTCAGATTTGGACTGGGGGTGATATTTTAATGTAAAGGAGTTTTAGCAATGCGCATCAAACCACGAGCGATAGCCACCGTTCTCTGCATGATATTCTTTGTTGGTTTTGCAGTATGCGGCGTGGTTCGCTCTACAGATAAAGAAACATTGGAGATTAAGCAATCTTATCCGGTTCTTGCGGAGGCAGAGCCGATGATTATGGCTGATCTTCTGATGGAATCTCCTAACTTAACGCCAGAGGTTGAGAAAGAGCCAGACTACCCTCTTACACAAGAGGAAATCGACCTCATAGCACTCGTAACCATGGGTGAAGCTGAAGGAGAAACAGAACTGGGAAAACGCTTAGTCATTGATACAATTCTTAACCGTATTGACCATACATCTTTCCCGGATACTGTGTACGATGTTGTTTATCAACCCAATCAGTTCAGCGTAATGTGGAACAGCAGGATTGACCGTTGTTATGTCATGCCTGAGATTGTTGAGTTGGTAAAGGAAGAACTTTTGGAACGGACAAATTACGATTGTGTGTTCTTCATGGCCGGAGGATACAGCAAGTATGGTGAGCCTTTGTTTCAGGAGTGTTGTCACTACTTTTCGAGTTATGACTGAAAGGAGAACATAAAAATGAAAGCATTGTTTTCGTACATTCTTTCCACTATGGCAGGGCTTTGCCTCGTAGGAGGCATTGCTGTTCTCTCCGGTGGAAAGGAGTAAATGATGGATATTTTGGATGACTTCATCTCAACCGTCGACGCCATGCTGGATAGTCGGCGCAAAAGACATATTACTGGCGGGATTCTTCTGAGTGCAGCATTGCTGTTCGGAGGTCTCGCCATTACTGTTGTCACAATTCAAACTGACGAGGAGGAATACGAAGATGAGTAAAACTGGATTTGCCATGTTCTTGGCTGGGGCTACCGTGGGCGCCGCAGCGACATGGCTTTGTCTTAGACGGTATTACGAGCAGATCACGCAGGAAGAGATCGATTCTGTGAAGGCGGCGTTTGCCGAAAGAAAGCCCGTAATCACTAATGTTGTCAAAAATGAAAAGAGCAACGAAAAGCAGGAAGAGAATCAGCATAAGGCGGATATTGCCAAGCTGAAGCCCGACCTGGTAAATTATGCCGCTAAGCTCCAGGAAGAGGGTTATACCAATTACACGGAGCACAGCAAGAAAAATACTGAAGAGAAAAAGGATGAGCCTATGCCCAATGAACTTTATGTCATCTCTCCGGACGACTACGGCGAGAATGACAATTATACACAGATCAGTCTGGTTTATTACGCTGGTGACGAAGTCCTCGCCGATGACGAAGATGAAGTTGTCGAGGATATCGCAGAAACCGTTGGTGAGGATTTTGCTGACCACTTCGGAGAGTATGAGGACGATTCGGTCTTTATTCGTAATGATCGCCTGAGATGTGATTACGAGATTCTCAGAGACAATCGCTCTTTCTCTGATGTCGCAGAAGGTTCCAACTACTAATAGGAGGACTGAATGACTGAATTTGAGCTGAACGATGAATATTTTGAGTGGATGTGTCAGCTCGTATGTAACGAACGATATAGCCGGAGGCTGTCTTATCAGAAGCTCCTTCGTCATCTGCATAATATTGATTTTCAATATATGCTGCCGATGGATGGAAATCGAGCTGAAGATGGGATAGACCTCCGGTATCGTTTTGGTTATGAAAAAGAATACGAGGGTCCTATGATTGCCAGTTATCTGGACAACCGCCCTTGCAGCGTATTGGAGATGCTTATTGCCTTGGCGTTTCGTTGTGAAGAACATATTATGACCGACCCAGATATCGGCAATCGCATGGGACAGTGGTTCTGGAACATGATTGTCAGTCTGGGTTTAGGGTCGATGAGTGATTCTCGATTTGATGCGGCGTATACGGACGATGTAATATCTCGATTTATGAACCGCAAATACAAGCGAAATGGCGAAGGCGGTTTGTTTACCGTCGAACGCTGCAAGTATGATATGCGAACTGTCGAAATCTGGTGGCAGATGAATTGGTATTTGGACAGCATCCTATGAAGGAGAATTACCATGATTCATACGCAAGTGTACGGGTTTTTCCAGACATGCTTACCCGACCAGGCAAAGGAAGTAAAAGAATACTTCCCGAATGGTAAAAATAGCATTCGAATTCGCAAAAACAACGGACAGGAATTTATATTTTCGTTGAAAGAGCCGAAGGCTTGGAAGTTTGAAACGATCGATCAATTTCTTGCCGACATGAAAGGAGAAAAGAAACATGGATGAAATGATTCGTTATATTTTCGGTAGCCTTCGCTGCTCCGAGACTGCAATGCGAGTATTTGCTAAAACCCTCAGAAAGCAGAAATCTTTCAATCGCAGCACCGTCATGGTTGCAACGATCATGGCAATGCATATGCTCATCCAGGATATGGAGATTCGCAGTATGCGTGATGAGATCGGAAACCTTAAAAACGAAATCAAGGAGCTCAAGAAAACGGAAGGAGACTAAAGAACCTCGATGATCGACTTTTTAATGATTTCGACCCGTAGTACGAAGCGTGGTGTAATAGAAATCTATCCGAAGTTTATCATTAAGAAAAGCTCCGATCTGATGATTAGAGGCGGTGACTTCTATGCCATTTGGTTGGAAGACCGAGGTTTATGGTCTACGGACGAGCAAGATGCACTCCAGCTTATTGACCGGGAACTTGACAAGTACGCAGAGGAAAATCGCAAAAACTTCGATTCGAGTATTAAAGTTCTGCACATGTGGGATTCCGAATCTGGAATGATCGATTCATGGCACAAATACTGCCAAAAGCAGATGCGAGACTCTTTCCACATGCTTGATGAGAAACTTATATTCTCCAATACACCGACGAACAAAAAAGACTACGCAAGTAAGCGGCTGAACTATCCTCTTGAAGAAGGGGCCACGGATGCATGGAATAAGCTGATGTCCACAATTTACTCTGAAGAAGAGCGAACAAAAATTGAATGGGCTATTGGTTCTATTGTCTGTGGAGAGTCGAAGAAATTGCAGAAATTTATGGTTCTGTACGGTGCAGCAGGTACGGGTAAGTCTACGGTTCTGAACATTGTTCAGCAGCTCTTTGAAGGATATTATTCTGTCTTCGATGCGAAAGCACTGGGTTCGTCCAGTAATTCCTTTGCATTAGAGGCATTCAAGACGAATCCACTTGTGGCAATTCAGCATGACGGTGACTTATCTCGCATCGAGGACAACACCCGACTGAACAGTTTGGTTTCTCACGAGCTGATGACAGTAAATGAAAAGTTCAAATCGACCTACGCAAACCGCTTCAAGTGCTTCCTGTTCATGGGCACCAATAAACCGGTCAAGATTACGGACGCAAAGTCAGGTCTTATCAGACGATTGATCGATGTGTCCCCTTCCGGAAACAAATTAAGTCCCAAGGAATACAAGGTGGTGACAAAGCAGATCGAATTTGAACTCGGTGCAATTGCTTATCATTGCCAGGAAGTCTATCTGGAGAATCCGGGCAGATACGATGATTATATTCCCGTGACGATGCTTGGTGCATCTAATGATTTCTATAACTTCATTATTGATTCTTACCATGTCTTCAAGAAAGAAGACGGGACAACTCTCAAAGCCTCATGGGAGATGTATAAAACCTATTGCGATGAGGCAAAAGTTACCTTCCCATTCTCTCAGAGGATATTTAAGGAGGAACTGAAAAACTATTTCCGGGATTACAAGGAGAGGTTCAATCTCGATGACGGAACTCGTGTGCGAAGTTATTACATTGGTTTTCGAACCGAGAAATTCGAGGATAAGACACTTACCGAGCAAGACGAGCCTGAGCATAAACTGATCGAGTTCTTAAAACAGAAATCGGTATTTGACAGAGAATGCGCAGATTGTCCTGCTCAGTATGCTTCGGCTAAAGAGACACCAACTTCCAAATGGGATGAAGTTTCTACCAAGCTGAGTGACTTGTCTACATCCAGACTGCATTATGTGAAAATCCCGGAGAACCACATTGTTATCGACTTTGATATTCAGGATAAGGACGGCAATAAGTCCTTTGAACTGAATCTCAAGGAAGCGAGTAAATGGCCGCCGACCTATGCAGAACTCAGCAAAAGCGGTCAGGGCATCCACCTTCATTATATTTATGCCGGCGATGTCAGCAAGCTCAGCCGAGTGTATGACGATCACATTGAAGTGAAAGTCTTCACAGGTAAAAGCTCGCTGCGCAGAAAGCTGACAAAGTGTAATGATCTGCCTATCGCAACGATCAACTCGGGTTTACCACTGAAAGGAGAAAAGCAAGTGATAAATTTTGAAGGGGTGAAGAGCGAGAAAGGGCTTAGAACGCAAATCAAGCGAAATCTAAACAAGGAGTACCATCCGGCAACAAAGCCCAGCATCGACTTCATTTACAAGATTCTTGAGGATGCTTATGCAAGCGGACTCAATTACGATGTGACTGATATGCGGAATGCTGTTTTGGCATTTGCAGCAAGCAGCACACATCAAGCGGATTACTGTATCAAGTTGGTCAATAAGATGCAGTTTAAGTCCGCAGACCAGTCAGCAGGAGCAAAAAACGATGACGCCAAACTCGTGTTCTACGATGTTGAGGTGTTTCCGAATCTGTTCCTGGTAAACTGGAAAATCGAGGGTGAGGGTAAGCCGGTGGTTCGTATGATTAACCCTACTCCGACTGAAATCGAGGAACTGATGCGATTCCGCCTGGTTGGTTTCAACTGCCGTCGGTATGATAATCATATTCTCTATGCCCGGTTGATGGGGTATACGAACGAGCAGCTTTACAATCTCTCGACCAAGATCATCAACGGCAGTACAAACTGCTTCTTTGGTGAAGCCTATAATGTGTCGTATACGGATGTGTACGACTTCTCCAGTAAAAAGCAATCTCTGAAGAAGTTCGAGATTGAACTGGGCATTCACCATCAAGAGCTTGGTCTGCCATGGGACAAGCCTGTTCCGGAGGAGCTGTGGACAAAGGTCGCTGAGTATTGTGACAACGATGTCATTGCAACAGAAGCGACCTTTAATGCTCGTAAAGCAGACTTCATAGCTCGTCAGATTCTGGCGGATGTGGCGGGAATGTCGGTCAATGATACGACGAACTCTCTGACCACCAGAATTATATTTGGCAACAACCGCAAGCCTCAGGATCAGTTCAATTACCGTTTCATGGGTGACGAGAGCCAGATCTTCGACCCCAATGCGGATCTTCCGTTTACGATGGGACTTGAGGACTATGACGAGTTCACCCAGTTCGATAAGAACCATCGCCCTATTTTCCCGGGTTACACATTCGAGGGCGGCAAGTCTGTCTACAGAGGCGAAGAAGTCGGTGAGGGCGGCTATGTATATTCCGAGCCCGGTATGTACAGCAACATTGCCCTGCTGGACATTGCCTCTATGCACCCGAGCAGTATTGTGGCAGAAGAACTCTTCGGACCGGAATACACGAAACGGTTCAATGAAATTCTCCAGGCTCGTATTGCGATTAAGCATAAGAATTTTGACAAAGCGAAGAAGATGCTGGGCGGCGCATTGGCTAAGTACCTGACTGATGAGAATGCTGCGGCTGATTTGGCACAGGCTCTGAAGATTGCAATTAACTCCGTGTACGGTCTGACCTCAGCCGGATTTGAAAATCCGTTCCGGGATAACCGCAACAAGGATAATATCGTTGCCAAACGAGGGGCACTGTTCATGGTCAACCTCAAGCACGCCGTTCAGAGCCAGGGCTTTACCGTAGCACACATCAAAACCGACTCTATCAAGATTCCGGACGCAACGCCTGAGATCATCAAGTTCGTAACTGAATACGGCAAGCTGTATGGGTACAACTTTGAGCACGAAGCAACCTATGACCGTATGTGTCTGGTGAACGATGCAGTTTATATTGCTCGTTATGCTACAGTCGAGAAGTGTTGTGACCTGTATGGGCAGAAGTACATCGACTCTGCAAAGGATATTTGCAAAGAGAACAAGAAGCATCCATATGCATGGACGGCAACCGGTACCCAGTTCCAGATTCCTTATGTGTTCAAGACGCTGTTCAGCAAGGAGAATATTGAGTTCGAGGATATGTGTGAAACGAAGTCAGTGACTTCTTCGCTCTATCTCGACATGAATGAGGCTTTGCCGGATGTGTCTAAACTGGAGAAAGACCTTGAGCTGATTGTAAAAAAAGCGAAAGAATTTGGTGTGACAATGGATCTTAGTGGGAACAGTGGCGATGCCGAGCTTGACCCGATGGTAAAAGATATCGCCAAGGGTCACGACTATCACTTCATCGGAAAGGTTGGTCAGTTCTGCCCGATTAAGCCCGGCTGCGGAGGCGGTATCCTGCTTCGTGAAACGGAAAACAAGAAGACCGGCGAAAAGGGTTATGCTGCGGCAACAGGTTCCAAGGGCTTTCGCTGGCTCGAATCCGAGATGGTTAAACAGCTTGATAAGCAAGGCGACATTGACCGTGGTTACTACAACAACATGGTTGATGAAGCAGTCAAGTCTCTGTCTGCTTACGGCGATTTCGAACGCTTTGCAGCAGATGAACCGTATGTCTCGGACAATACCCCTCCATGGTTTGGAGCCGGTGAACCTCACGAAGAGGAGACTACCCCATTTGATGTGAGGTGACGCTTATGATCCTAATTCTGTTAGTGATTGCTGTGCTCATTTATATTTTATGCACAGCTGATTCCACCGAGTCCTGTATTCCCAATGAGGAGTGCAGGACTTGCCCATTTCCATGCGATAAACACAAAAATTGAAAGGAGAAACTAATTATGGCTTACAAAGCAATTGACAACATTATCATCGAGAACGCTCGAATCATTTTCCGCAACTTCAAGGGTGAGGAGTCCAAGTACAACCGTGCTGGCTCCCGCAACTTCTGCGTGGTCATCGAAGACCCTGATATGGCGCAGAAGCTTATTGAGGACGGCTGGAATGTTCGTGTTCTGACTCCTCGTGATGAGGATGAGGCTCCTCGCCATTATATTCAGGTGGCGGTCAGCTTCGACAACATTCCCCCGAAGGTCATCATGATTACCCGTCGAGCTAAGACTCAGCTGGATGAGGAGTCTATCGGAACCCTGGACTTTGCAGAAATCCGCAATGTCGATCTGACGATCCGTCCCTACAACTGGGAGGTCAACGGTAAGACTGGCGTTAAGGCGTACCTCAAGACAATGTATGTCACCATTGAGGAAGATGAATTCGCCGAAAAATATGCTGAGACTGAGGGTCCTGAGGAGATGCCCTTCTAAAAGTGAATAGGTGCCAGCTTAATACATGTCTGGTTAAATGTCCAGTAAGGTCTTGATTAGGTGTGCACGCCTATGACGGTAAGAGGAAACAGCCTATCCCCTTTAATAACCGAAAGGAGGTCAAGCCATGTTATGGCAGAAAAAGAAAAAGCGCAAAAAGACTGCCAAGACTAAAGCAGTTACCCTGACTGCTCCTCAGCAGCCGGCGGAAGAAATTTCGCAAACGACTGAACCTGAGAAAAAGGAAGAAATGCCAAAGCAAAAAAAGCCCGCCGGGAAAAAATCCAAAAAGGTTTTGAATCCGGAAAAAGCTTTTTTAGATGCATTCGGACGGTTGACTAACCGACATCGGGCTTGGGACGCTTGGCGTGACTTCATTACCATGTTCGCTTGTTCGCTATCCAACCCTCTTGATAAAGAGCACCGGGACAAGCGAGAAGCGTTATATTTGGAAATCATCAAAAAATACAATAAGAAGGAACAAGAGGTGTTTCCTGAACTGGCTGCTCAGACGGTCTTGGCTTTGGAAGAAAACCCGGAGCAGGACTTTCTTGGCAGCATTTTCATGTCCCTTAATCTCGGTGACGAGCATAACGGTCAGATCTTTACACCGTATCATGGCTGTGAACTAATGGCTGAAATGACGATGGACGGCATAGTAAAAAAGGTAGAACAGGACGGTTATATTTCAATCAACGATCCTTGCTGCGGAGCTGGAGCCACATTGATTGCCGGAATCCACACTGCAAGAAATCAATTGGAAAAAGCGAACCTGAATTACCAAAATCATCTTCTCATCGTTGCACAGGACATCGATGAAACTGTAGCACTGATGTGTTATATTCAGCTTTCACTTTTGGGTGTAGCCGGATATGTAAAGGTCGGAAATTCTCTGACAGAGCCGATGACAGATAACGACAACAGAGAGAATTACTGGTTTACCCCAATGTACTTCTCCAATGTCTGGGTGCTGCGTCGAATCTTCGGAGGGTGCTGATGGCAGGTATATCGCTTCGAGACTATCAAACAGATGCTGTTGAAAGAATGAAAAACGGCTGCATTCTCTGCGGTGGAGTTGGCAGTGGCAAATCCAGAACAGCTTTAGCCTATTACTACAAGCAAAATGGCGGTAAGCTCGGTACAAAGAAATATATTCGGATGCCGGGTATGCCAAAAGACCTGTACATCATCACCACGGCGAGAAAAAGAGACGCTTTGGAATGGGAGGGTGAGCTTTCACCCTTCCTTCTCTCTGTTCACGCAGAAGTCAATACCTATAAAAATAAGGTCGTCGTTGATTCCTGGAATAACATTGGGAAGTACGCAACGGTTACGAATGCATTCTTTATATTTGACGAGCAGCGCGTTGTCGGTTCAGGTGCATGGGTAAAAGCATTTCTGAAAATTGCCAAGTTTAATGAATGGATTCTACTATCTGCCACTCCAGGAGACACATGGGAGGATTATATTCCAGTCTTTGTAGCAAACGGCTTTTATAAAAATCGTACAGCTTTCAAAGAAGAACACATGGTTATGACCTGGGTAAACGGAAAGTATCCAAAAGTAGACAGATATTTAGGAGTCGGACGGCTTATTCGACTTCGCAATCGCATTCTTGTAGATATGGATTTCAAGCGGGAAACCTGTTCACACCATGAAGATGTTTATGTCAATTATGATGTTGCGAAGTATAAAGAGACAAGTCGTCTTCGCTGGAACCCATATAAAAATGAGCCAATTGTCAACGCCGGAGAGCTCTGCTATGTATGGCGACGTATCGTAAATGAGGATGAGTCCAGACAAATCGCTCTGATGGAGCTGTTTGAGAAGCACCCTAAAATGATTGTTTTCTATAATTTTGACTACGAGCTTGATATTCTGAAAAATCTCTATTACGGAGAAAATGTCGAGATCGCTGAATGGAACGGTCATAAGCATCAACCTATCCCAACTTGCGATAGCTGGGTGTATCTGGTTCAGTATAACGCCGGGGCTGAAGGATGGAACTGTATCAGCACGGACACGATTGTCTTCTATTCACAGAACTACTCTTACAAAATTATGAAGCAATCAGCAGGACGGACAGACAGACTTAATACCCCATTCCATGACTTGTTTTATTATCATCTGAAATCACGCTCTGCTATTGATTTGGCTATCAGCCGAGCATTAAGCGAGAAAAAGAATTTCAACGAAACCAAGTATGTAGGCAGCTATGCCAAAAAGAAGGCTTGAGAAAGGAGACGCCGATGATTCGAGTAGAGGTTGAGGACTATTGCTCCGAATGTTTGGATTTTCAACCCGACGTGGAAAAACCACAGAAAATGTATGCTAACATGACCGAGATTACCGTAACAGACACAGTCATTCGTTGCGAAAATCGGAAGCGATGCGAACACATCAGACGGTATCTGGAAAGGAAGTGTACGGACGATGCAAAACAATGAAAACAAGCGCAATAACGTTGCTTATCGAATTGGACAGGGTCTCGCCCTTGTGGTTGCTCTTTGCCTCGGAGCCATTGCAATTACCCTGACCGTGAAGTTCATCTTATGGATTCTGTAAGGAGGAGCGAACATGAGTAACGAGAAAGAAGTTTACTTCGATCAGTATTGCAAATCGTGCAAAAACAGCTCCGCCAAAGAATATGAGAACCCCTGCAATGATTGTCTGGATAACCCGAGCAATCTTGATTCTCATAAACCCGTGAATTATGAAAGCAAAAACAATTCTTGATACTGAGAAAAACGAGGCAATAGAAATTGCGGAACAGCTTTGCTACGGCAAAGAGGTGATGCAGAAGATTATGCGCGCTGAGTCGGTTTATGAAATCAGCCGCATTTTTGAAACAAGCGAGACTCAATCAAGAATGATATTTTTGAAAGGAGAAAATCATGCTGAAAATTGAAAACGCCGAGGTCATGGGCTGGGAGGCAGCTATCCGAGGAATGCGAAATCCGAAGAACTCTTGGGAGAAGAGCGATAGCGTTTTTGTTGAAGATGGTGAGTATTATGATATTTGTGGCAATAGCGGTCCTTATAACGGAACGGTAACTAATGTCGAACCGTTCTTTGAGATCGGCCCCAATGACCTCAAACTCATGACCACCCTTCGCAACGCTGGCACCGATCATCGTAAGTTCATGAGGATGATTACTGTCTATCTCGACATTACTGCTCCACTGTACTGGTGGAAGGAGTTCGATACCTACAAAGTGGGCACGGTTGCAAACTCTTGTTCCACTATGCACAAGATTGCGGATAAGGAGTTTACACTGGATGATTTCAGTCATGAGCATTTGCAGGAAGACTCTGTAGCCGTGCTCGAATCTGTTATTCATACCTTGAACGTTCATCGAGAATGGTTTAACAACAAGGTATTGGACGATCCCAAGATCGATTGGTGGCAGATGATTCAGCTTCTTCCGACTTCCTACAACCAGAAGCGGACGGTCATGCTGAATTATGAGGTTCTGGCAAACATCTACAAATCCCGTCGGCATCACAAACTTGATGAATGGCATACGCTCTGTGACTGGATTGAAAGCCTGCCTTATTCTGAGCTAATTACGGGGAAGGAGGAAAGAGCAAATGTTTGATGCTGGAGTAAAAGAAACCTTGTGCACTCGCTGTGCTCATCGTGAGGTCTGTTCCCATAAGCAAGACTATCTTGATATTCTCAAAGCAGTTGAAAATGCGACTGTAACCAGCGATACACCCGATGGAAAAATCACATCAAAGAAAGTTGTCCATTACGACTTCATTAGTAATATTTCCGTTAAGTGCAAGTTCTACCAAAATTGGACAGAAACTTATCGTTCCGAAGGAGCAATTCTCTAAAATCACATTTGACTAAATCACCGATTAAGAGCTGGGGTATAAACCTCGGCTCTTATTTTTGTAAAGGAGAAAAAGATTATGCTTGCCAGAGAAGCGACAAAAGAGGATATCCAGGCTGTTCGTGATCGTCTGCGTGAAGCTAAGGAACAACGGAAACTGGATATTCAAATCAACCAGGCTATAGCACTGGTAAATAAGAATTACAGGAGGCACTTACATGACACCGAACGATTATCAGCAGGCAGCACTTCGCACTGCACCAAGCGAGTTATCGCCTGACAGACTTTTGCTCAACGGT
>Ga0129314_1001041_pt1 | contig 22091 bp, 16 predicted proteins | sample O1111metagenome_FD_94431 | JGI IMG/M metagenome (GOLD analysis project Ga0129314, IMG submission 94431) | Orangutan individual fecal microbial communities from fecal samples from Wisconsin, USA - O1111 metagenome | ecosystem: Host-associated > Mammals > Digestive system > Large intestine > Fecal... | reverse complement strand
TCATACAGCAGCGTAACCGTACTCAAATGCTCCAGCGCTGTCTGTGTATAGCCTGCCCTGCGCAGCATATCCACCGCCGCAGCGCAGCGCTCCTCATAGGTCTCCGGGTCATTGTCGATCACCGCGCCATTGGCCTCGCGGAAGGACAGGCCGTCTGAGGTGGTGATTCCCGGCGGAATCAGGCCATCCGCCGCGCGGTATTCCTCATCCGTACCGGCCACCGCCTGTGCCAGCGCGTCGCGGTCAATCACCATAGACAGGGCCTGCCGCACCGGCTCGCTGAGGGTGGTGGCCATCTGGTTGATCAGCACCGTGCCGACACGGGCCGACGATGCCTCCACCGCGCCTTCCGTCTTGCCGGCATCCAGTACAAAATCCACCTCGCCTGCGTCATACAGGGTCATGGCCTCCTCCGTGCTGTCCACATACAGGAAATTCAGCTCCCGCGGTCCCAACCGGCGCACATCATAATACCGTTCCGCGGCCACGGCGGTCAGTCCCCCATCTTCCAAACTGCTGACGGCGTAGGGGCCGTTGGTCAGCAGTGTGGCGGCGTCCATCGACCAATCCTGCCGCACCGCCTCGTCTGCCTGATCACCGTCCGTGCCGTCCTCCTCTTCCTGCGGCTCCACCGCGTCAGCGCGCACCGGCATGGTACACACCGCCGTGCAGACCACAGAGAGGAAGTAGGAGCAGTGGCCGCTGATGTTCACCACAAACGTCCGTTCATCCGGGGCCGACACCTGCAAGGCGTCGGGGTTTCCCGCCACAGCATCGGCGTACCCCGCCACCATGTTCAGAATCGAGGAATAGGGCGACCGGGTCTCGGGATCCGTCAGGCGCTGCCAGGCATAGACAAAATCACGGGCCGTGACTTTTCTGCCGTCTGACCAGCGGATATCGTTGCGCAGCGTAAAGGTATAGGTCTCGGTGCCATCCATGTTGTCCACGTATTCATAGCGGGACGCCTGAGCGCAGACAACGCCGGAGGCAGTCTGCTTCATCAGATTTTCAAAGAGATTGGCAACCACGGTCTTTTCCGTCTCCGTCACCGCCCGCGCAGGATCTAATGTAGCGGGGGCGCCGCGCAGCGCGGCGCGCACCGTCAGCGTATCCGGTTCCGCCGTTCCGCAGCCGGATGCGGCCAGTGCCAGCAGCAGCGCCAGCACATAGGCCAGTAATCGTTTCACAGCTTTCATACAGGGTCTCCTTATCGGCTCATTGCTCCACCGGGATCACGCCGCCATCATCGCTCAGCTTTGCCGCCGTGATCTGGCTGCGGGTATTGCGCACAATATCGTCCAGACGCATACGGCTGGGAAAATCGCTGAGCAGCGTATAGGCCACGCCGTGCCGCTTGGCGCGTCCTGTGCGGCCGATCCGGTGGATGTAATACTCATTTTCCTCCGGCACATCGTAGTTAAAAACGGCGTCCACATCATCCACATCAATACCGCGGCTGGCCACATCCGTGGCCACAAAGACCCGCAGCTTACCCTCGCGGAACTTCTGCATCACCGCCTCACGCTTGCTCTGCGGAATATCGCCGTGGATGCACTGGGCATCTATCCCCCGCATTTGCAGGAACTTGGTCAGCCGCTCCGTATTTCCCTTGGTGTTGCAAAAGCAGATGACCCGCTCATAGCCTTCATGCTCCAGTATGCGGGCTATGGCATCCACCTTTCCGTCCGCAGGCACCTCAAGGCGGTACTGCAAAATATCAGGCTTGTTCTCCTCGGTGGCCTTCACGGTGATCTCTTCGGGATCCCGCTGATACACCCAGGAGATATCCATCACCTCGCGGGAGATGGTGGCCGAGAACATGCCCAGATTCTCCCGATTGGGGATCTTATCCATAATACGGGTCACATCATGGATAAAGCCCATGTCAAGCATCCGGTCGGCCTCGTCCAGCACCACCGTTTTCACCGACTTGAGCACCACGGTGCGCCGCTTCATATGGTCGCTGAGCCGTCCCGGCGTTGCCACCACGATCTGGGGCTTTCGCTTGAGGGCGTTGATCTGCTTACCGATGGGCTGTCCGCCGTACAGGCACACCAGCCGCACACCCTCGTGGTATACGGCGATATCCCGCATCTCGTCGGTGATCTGCATCGCCAGCTCTCTGGTGGGGGCCATGATAACGGCCTGTATCTCCTCACTGTCCGAATCAATTTTTTCAATAATAGGGATACCAAATGCCATGGTCTTGCCGGTTCCGGTCGGCGCCTTGGCAATGACGTCCCGCCCCGCCATCATGGGCGGGATACAGCCGGCCTGCACCGGCGTGGACACGGTGTATCCTTTGTTGCGGATGGCCCGCAGTGTGGCTTCAGACAGGCCGAAGCTCTCAAAATCCACCCCCTGGGTGATCTCCATAGCGTTTTTCCTCGTGTTTCTCAAATTTATAATCAGAGCTATTATACCACATTTGTCAAGAGCATCGTCCCTCCCCCCCCTTTTCAAAGCACGCGCTTTGTGATATACTTTTCTCGAACAAATGAACGAGAGGGGGCAGCGTCATGGCGCCGCGGGTAATATTGCATTGCGATCTGAACTGCTTTTTCGCGTCGGTGGAGCTGCTGCGCTATCCGGCGCTGCGGGATGTGCCGGTGGCGGTCTGCGGCGATCCGGAGTCGCGGCACGGCATCGTGCTGGCCAAAAATGAGGCGGCCAAGCAGCTGGGTGTCAAAACAGCGGAAACCATCTGGCAGGCCAGGCAGAAAGCGCCGCATCTCATCACCCTGCCGCCCCACCACAGCCTGTACCGTGAATACAGCCGCCGGGTCAACACCATTTATGGGCAGTATACCGATCTGGTGGAGCCCTTCGGCATCGACGAAAGCTGGCTGGACATTACCGGCAGCATGCACCTGTTCGGCGGAGACGGCAGGGACGTGGCCGACCAGCTGCGGCAGCGGCTGCGGGAGGAGCTGGGGCTGACCATCTCCGTAGGTGTCAGCTTCAACAAGATTTTTGCCAAATTAGGCAGCGACTATAAAAAGCCGGACGCCACCACGGTCATTCCGCCGGAACGCTGGCAGGAGATCGTATGGCCTCTGCCGGCCGGGGATCTGCTGGGCGTTGGCCGCTCCACGCAGAAGCTGCTGGGGCAATACGGTATCGAAACGATCGGGCAGCTGGCCGCCTTTCCCCGCCACGCGCTGGAAACACTGCTGGGAAAGCATGGCGCGCAGCTCCACGATTACGCCAATGGTCTCGATAATAGCCCCGTCCGTCCCCAGCACGAGTCAGAGCCGGTCAAATCCGTGGGCAACGGCACCACCTTTCCGCGCAATCTGACCCGCTGGGAAGAGGTACGCGCCGGGCTGTCCGTGCTGTGCGACAGTGTGGCGGGGCGGCTGCGCCGCCAGCAGCTGTATTGCAGCGGCGTGTCGCTGACCATCCGTGACCCTCAATTCCGTCAGTTTTCCCATCAGGTGCGGCTGGATACGCCCACGCATCTGCAGCAGGATATCTACCGTGCGGCTTTGGCGCTGGCCCGGCAGTCGTGGCACGCCCCCAGCCCCATCCGCGCTTTGACCGTTACCGCCCTGTACCTGACCGACAGCGCCGACAGCTTTCAGCAGCTGGATCTGCTGGACAGCAGTGCGCCGCAGCGGAGTGACCGGCGGGAACGGTTGGAGCAGGCCATGGACGATATCCGCCGCAAATACGGAAAAGGCGCCATTACCTTCGGAAACACCGGCAAGCTGTTGGATGACGACGAGTGACTGCCGTCCCCTTGTCTGACAGTAATATATCAGGCGCCATCCCCCCTGCGCGTCTAATTGTAAACTTTTTCACAAGCGGCCGCAGCGGCATTGCAAATCCCGCAAAAGCGTGCTAAGATGGTAAGAACCGTTTTTTCGGCAAAACACGCAAATATTTTCGCCCGTTCGCGGGCGACAAGGAGGCCTTTCATGGAACAGGAACATCTGACGGCTCAGGATACGCCGCAAGCTGCGCCCAAGGGCGGGTTGTGGCCGCTGTTTTTTCTTCCCGCGGCGCTGCTGTATCACGAGCTGCTGCTGCGGTTCTGTGCGCCTGACGCCGCTTTCTGGGGTATGCCGCTGGTCTATATTCTGCTCTTCTCCGCAGCGGCCGGTCTGGCCGCCGCGCTGCTGCTGGATATTCTGCCGTGGCAAAAGCTGTCCCACGCACTTTCATATATACTCTGCGGCGGCTGGGCCGTGCTGACGTGCATCGAATTCTGCTGCAAGAGCTACTTTAAAACCTACTGGGGGCTGAGCTTTATCACGCAAATGACCGGGCAGGTCATGGGTGATTTTCTTACCCCCATGCTGGAGATCATCTTCAGCAAGCTTTTGCCGATCCTGCTGGCCTTCGTTCCGCTGGTGCTGATGATTATTTTTCGCCGCGCAGTTCTGCCCGGCAAGAGGCTGAGCAAGCGGACACGCCTGCTGGCACTGGCGGCCTTTGTCCTCTGTCAGGCCGCCGGCTCCACGCTGTGCTACACCGGCAGCAGCCGCGCCGATTATACCTACAACTATGTGGCCGACCGCGCCGTATCCAACTTTGGGCTGACGGCCGCCGTGCGGCTGGAGGCGCAGTATGCGCTGTTCGGCCTGCCCCATACTCCGGTACTGAACGTCACGGAGCCGGAACCGCAGCCGGATGTGCAGACCCCCGTGGTTTACGGCTACAATAAGATGGATCTGGATTTCACCGCGTCCTCCCAGCTGGTCAGCGGACAAACGCTGGATAACATGCATACGTATTTCAGCGGCATCACCGCCAGCCAGCAGAACGAGTATACCGGTCTTTTCAAGGGTAAGAACCTGATCCAGATCACCGCCGAGGCCTTCTCCCCCTATGTCATCAGCAAGGAGCTGACGCCGACGCTCTATCGGCTGACCCACGAGGGCTTTGTCTTTACCGACTATTACCAGCCCGGCTGGGGCCAGTCCACCACCGGCGGCGAGTTTGCCGCCATGACCGGCATTATCCCCACCTGGGTCAACGGCAATCTCAGCTTCTACGCCAGTTCTCAGGACTACATGCCCTTTGCGCTGGGCAACCAGTTCCGCTCGCTGGGTTATACCACGCTGGCCTATCACAACAACTCCTATACGTATTATAACCGCCACCTGACCCATCCCAATCTGGGCTATGATTACTATGGCGAGGGCAACGGTCTGGCCATCTCCGGTCCCGGCTGGCCCTATTCCGATCTGGAAATGATGCAGCTGACCGCGCCGGATTATATCCAGGACTACGTGGACAACGGAAAGCCGTTCCATGCCTACTATATGTCTGTCAGCGGCCACGCCAACTGGGGCTGGGGCAATGCCATGTCCGCCAAAAACCGGGAGGCTGCCGTAGCCGCGTATCCCAATGCCTCGCAGCCGGTACAGGGCTATATCGCCGCCAATCTGGAGCTGGAATATGCCTTGCGCTACCTTATGGAGCAGTTGGAGGCCGCCGGAATTGCCGATGATACCGTGATCTGCCTGACCGCTGACCACTATCCCTACGCGCTGGTCACAGACGGAGTGGACTACTATCAGGAGCTGAGCGGCCTGCAGGACAGCGAGCTGGATATCTCTCGCTACCGCAACACGCTGATCATGTGGTGCGGCAGCATGGAGGAGCCGGTTCGGGTGGATACCCCCTGCTCCGCCATTGACATCGTGCCCACATTAAGCAATCTATTCGGTCTGGAGTATGACTCCCGCCTGCTGTCCGGCCGAGATGTCTTTGCAGAAAACTACAATGTGTCACAGGCCTCCACCTGTATGCCGCTGGTGATCCTGCCCACCAACCGGGGCAACAGCTGGATCACAGCCGCCGGCACCTATGATGCCCACGCCGGAACCTTTACCGCCAATCCCGGCGTTCAGGTGGCGGATGATTATGTCAAGACCGTCACATCGCTGATCGACGCCAAGTTTTCCTATGCCCGCCTGCTGATTCAGTATGACTATGCCGGCGTTGTGCTGCACCATCCGCAGGCCACCTCCGTTATGGCCGCGCCCGTGCGGCCTCCCGCCGTTGAAAGCGAGCCGGAGGACACGGACGAAACATATACGGACGAAACATATACGGACGAAACATATGATGAATAACAGCATCTCCCGCAAAGAGAGGCCCGGGTCAATGACCCGGGCCTCTCTTCCGTGATCTGGCGCGGCGGCAATTCTTTCTGTGGGTCTTTTCTTACCCGGACAGATTTTCCGTATCTTCCGGCCATGGGTTTTCCGTCAATTTCAAGTTTTCAGGACATAGACAGCCTGGCGCCGACCGGGGCAAAGAGGAAATCGGCAAAAGGAACGGCACCTTGTCAGTCACGGCTTACCCTGCTGCGCGGATGCCTCCTCTTCTCAAAGGAATTCCCGCAGTGCCTCCTCCAGCTTCTCCAGCGCCTTCTTCTCGATGCGGGAAACATAGCGACTCGCCTATTGTAAACGATTTGCCCTAAGAAATTGCTTCCAGTTCACGGAAGCGGAATTTGACGATGATTTGCTTGTCTTCCGTTAATTCCACTCGCTCAATCAGGCTCACCAGCAGTTCCCGACTGGCATAAGCCGATGTGATGAACCTTTGCACCAACTCTCTGGCTCGGTCTTCGGTGCTGACCGGGCTTTCTTTTTGCGCTTCCAAGTCCTTCAGCTTTTCCTCAAGTGAGTTGCGCTCCATCTTGATGCGCTGATAAATCCGTTCAAAATCCGACTCAGCAAGGAGGCCAGTCAGCCGATCCATGTACATCTTATCCAGATTGGCAGTCAGGCCGTCGATCTTGCTGTGCAGGGATTGAATCTCGCTATCGTGGCTCTCTGCTTTGCGCACCTCTTCCACAGCAGTAATGGCAATTGGCTGCAGCTGACTCGGATCCAAATAGGCCTCGCAGACCTCCTGTATCTTGGCGACAACGGCGTCCGTCACAGTCTTTTCCTTGATGCTGTGGCATGAACAGACACCGGCTTTGGTGAAGCGCTGATAAGTCCGGCAGACAAAGTACAGCACATCCTCTCCGGCAGCATTTTTGCGATTGAGCACCGCCAGCGGGTAACCACACTCATGGCAGAAGATCATGCCTTTGAGCAGAAAGTCATAGGTTCGGCTTCTGGTGTGCTTGCGGCTGTTGACCAACATGCGTACTTTTTGGAAGGTTTCCCGATCAATCAACGGCTCGTGCGTTCCTTCCACCACGACCCAGTTTTCACGGTCCTGCTTCAGGCACTTCTTGGACTTGTAGCTGATCTTCACCGTTCGTCCTTGAACCATGTTTCCGATGTAAGTCTCATTTTGAAGCATATCTGAGATGCGTTCACTGCTCCACAGACCGGTGTAGGGACCTGGGTTTGCCACAGGCAGTCCTGCATAGGTTGCCGGAGTGGGTACACCCTCTTCGTTTAACTGTGTGGCGATTTGCCTGCAGCTCATACCTTCCAACGCCATGTGGAAGATGCGCCGCACTATGGGCGCTACTTCCTCGTCAATGACGATTTTGTTCTTCTCTGTGGGATGCATCTTATAACCATAGACCGGTTTGCCGCCGATAAATTGTCCCTTACGCTGCTTATCCCGCTTGACAGATTTGATCTTCTTGGAAATGTCCTTGGCGTACATGTCATTCATGATGGCACGGAACGGGGTGATGTCGTTGGCACTGGATTCCACACCAGTGTCGATACCGTCCAGCAGTGAGATGTACCGCACCCGCTTTTCCGGGAAGTACCGCTCCATGTAGTGGCCGGTCATGATATAGTCACGGCCCAGACGGGACAAGTCTTTGGTGATGACCATGTTGACCTTCTTGGCTTCGATGTCGCCGATCATCCGTTGAAAATCCGGGCGGTCAAAGTTAGTTCCAGACCAACCATCATCGATGTAAGTGTCGTAGACCGACAGCCGATGCTTCTTCACAAAATCATCCAAGAGGGATTTCTGATTGTTGACGCTCTCTGACGGCCCTTCGTTTTCGTCCTCCTTTGATAGTCTGATGTATAATGCCACATGGTAATCCATGGGGTTGCTTATCTCTAAGTACATAAACTGTCCTCCCGAAATAAGCGACCATTCATCGTCACAACAATACTACATCGGCTGGCGAATAGCCAGGGCAAAAAGCTCTTTTTGAAGAAAGAACCGAAAGGACTCTTGGATGAGTTCTGCCAGCATCTGGTCCGTATCGGAATACGTACAACGAACGATTATTTGCTTATTTTTCATGAGACACCTCCTGTATTGATACTATGAAGAAACGGCAGCCAACTTGCGGCTGCCGAACAAAAAAGAACCCGTACCGGGTTAGGTACGGGTTCACAACATTTATTCAGTTGATTTAGCTTGCTTGGCATACTGGCTTAATGCTGCCTTGTGCTTATAGCCCAGACCACTCGTATTAGAGACGTTGCGCAGCATGTCATTCGTACTATGGCCTGCACGCAAAGGTTTCATACGACGTTCGACATGTCCGTTCTCCATGTAGTAGTTTGTTGATGCAAATATAAGGTCTCGCGTAAGAAGAAACTCAAGGATACTGAGTAACTTGGTAATGTTTCTCGTAACGGACTTCAACGAATCAACGATCAACGCGCCATTGGAGTCGGCGGAAAGCATTTTTAGAAAAGCCATAAGCGGCGGCTCTATTTCGGGAGAATAGCCATCGTAAATTCCTGTTTTCATCTCACCAGACGTTGCAGTAATCTCTGTCTCTTTATCTACGCCTTCCAGAAAATAAGGTTCGGAAACGGATACTTTCGGATAATCAACGGTCTTGCTGTTCGTTGCGGCAAGGTGCTTCAGCGCAGCCCATGCGACAGGGTACTCATTTGCGAGTTCCTGATACAAATCCTGTCTTGCGCTAAGCTTTGCCTGTCTGCACATTTCAGCAAAATCCTGCTTACTGAAATAGCGAATGGCCTCCGATGTAATTTCCTTCACATCTTTGCTGGGTAGCGATTTACTCAGTCCGGCCTCTCCATAGGCGTCACTCTGGATCGTTTCAATGGGACTGTTTCGAATGGCGACGACCACAAAACAGCGAATATCGATTTTTGCCCGAGGTTCATAAAAGCTGCCTTCTTCCAGGCCAAGCAGTAAAACGGTATTTTTGAAAACCCGATCATCCCAATGGCGCAGAAGAGAGGTCATCTGTGTATGAATGATACCAATGGTACGTAGCAGAAAGTGTTCCGAAACACCATAGCCGCGCAGCCTGGGTGCGAGGATACTATTCAGATAATGGGAAACTGCGTCCACAACATACACATCCTCTCTGGAAAGGTATTCCTATTGTGGCATAGTTTCCGACAAATTTCAACTAAAAGCCCCAGTACATATATACATTCTTTGGCCGGAGGTCTTCTTCAGCCACTTGGACATCTTTATTTCCAAGGATTTCTTGCACACCCTCCCGTACAAAGCACACCTCCATGCATGGTATATGTGCTTGCTGCGACAAGGGAAATAAATCCTTGCTTTCTACAAGAACAAGCCCAAGATCATCGGCCTGCGCGCGTTGCAAAAAACGAAGCAAGACCTGATCCGGATCTTCCAAGTTGAACTCGCCCACATGGAAAAAGCAATGCTCAATTGTCCGACCGGAGCTCGCTGCATTCTGAGCAAGTATATCATGTTGTCTTTGCAGTTCCCGCTGTATCTCCGCTTCAGGTATACTTTCGGAAACATGACAGAAGAGTGAAGCAATCAATTCCATACGCAATACTCCTTTCCGCATTATTCTATTGCTATTGTAGAGCGCAGTTTGTCGAATTATTTTATGCTGTCAAAAGTGAGCGAATGTATGTATAACAAGCCATAAGTACTCTTTCTGAAAATCCCGGTTTCGGCATTCCTAATTCAGGCTGTCTGCAAACAACAGCCAGCATAAATGTATCTGCAAACAGTTCCCGAAGCTGCGCTGTGGTCAGCTTCCTGCAATCTATGCCCAGTCCCAGCAAATGTTCCTTGAAAGAGTCAGGAACATCAGTCAGTGTCCCGGTCGCCTTGATGTGGAGCAAATGACCCAATTCGTGCAGCAGTACATGGATAGGGTTTACCTCCTCACTTTGCATTCGGTACATACAGATGCAACTCTGCATTCCTCCCGCTGTAAACATAGCAAAGGTTTCGCCATTCAAGCACTCGTGTTGGGCATCAATCAGTAAAATGTCGACCGGATGCTTGTCCAGTACTTTTTGAGAATAGGAAAACAGGGCGTCCACCATCTGAACCGCCGTTGCCACGCCTTCTTCCGTGAGTATCGGTGTATCCGCATACCAGAATCTACTGGCATATTGGTGCAGGCCGTCTATGCAACGGTCAATCCCGAGTTCCTTGTTACAGGCTATAAACCATTGGGCGTATCTTATGACGGCATCGTCCTGGTAGACTGCATAGCTTTTGGTTGCCGAACACGAGGGCGACATAGATGAAATACGGTTGGCAAAATCCACCGCAGCCAGCTCGTTCCCTTCGTCCAATTCTGTAATTACGTTTTCCGTTTCTTCGAAAAGATTCATGATATCAAACGCCATGGTGTTCTCCTTTCTTTTGTCAAAGTAACATCTGCGAGATGACGCGAGCATTTTGCTCCTTGGCGGCATACTCCAGATGCGAATATAAATCCGCCGTAGTTGACAGGCTGCTGTGCCCCAACCACTGCTGTACCTCTATCAGCGGCACACGGGCAGAGATCAGCAAATTGGCACAGCTATGCCGCAAATCATGAAATCGAATCCTGCGCAAGTTGTTCTTTGCGAGAATTGTTTTGAAATGCTCAGATAGATAGTCGGGTGTAAACAACTGCCCCGTCCCATTCACACAGATGTATTCCTCATTAGGCGGAGGCTGTGTCCCATAACGCTGGATCGCGGCATTCTGGAGCATAGCTGCAACCTGTGGCATAAGCGGCAATGTTCGAAAGCTGGACTTGCGCTTTAATTTGTCCTTCGCGATCAGCTGCCGCTTCCCATTAACTGCGGTCGATGTTACGGAATGTGAAATGGTAATTGTGGCTCGCTCATAATCAATAGCACCCCATCGCAGCCCCAAAACTTCGCTGCGCCGCAGTCCATACAGAACGGCCAACGTAATGGGAAGTTCAAGTGGATCATCATGAAGCGCATTGAGTAATTTTCTGCATTCCTCCGGAGAATAGCAATCCGCAGCAGACTGCTCCTTTTTAGGTCGTGGAATAAAGTCTGTCGGGTCATTCTGAATGAAACCCCGCATGCTTGCCTCCTTCAAGGCCTTGCGGAGAAGCACATGATAGTGCAAGACTGTATTTCCCGTAAGGCCTTTGGCATATAGCGAATTGTAGTAATCCAGAATATCTGCCGGTTTCAGATCTAAAAGCAAAATATTCCGTTCTTTGAAGTAAGGGGCAATTCTGTTATTAATGCAGTTCTGGTATTCTTCGTAGGTGCCAAATGAAACTTTTCCACGACAACTCTTGACCCAGGTCGTGAGGTAGTGGCTGACGAGAACATCGCTGCTGCGCTTTTGTATTTCGGCGAAATCCGTATATTCCCGTCGAGCGGCAAGGAGCATTGCTTCTGCTTTCTTTTTATTTCCCTCCACCCGAAGGTGGGTTGAAATCCACTTCTGCTTTAACCGGCCCGTCTCATCCCTCACCATAAGAATCAAGTACCAATACCCATTTTTCTTTGTCATGTGCCCTGCGACCATATCAGCGCCTCCCGTTTTTGCTTTCATTTTACATAAAGGAGGCCTGCAATTCTCGTTTGAGCCACAGCAAATCTATTTTCTACAGATTTATGCGAGTGGGCATGAACGGCTTGACTCGAAATCAGTTTGGGATATCTGTGCATGGGTTCGAATTGAAGAATAACCATCTAAATTGAAACGGCCCGGAGAGTTGCCTCTCAGGGCTCATTTTTATATAAGCAATACGCTCCATCACTCAATCATGTCACCAAAAATGATTGATGAACTGAGCGATGTGTGGTATAATACGGTCGAATGAATCTTTTGCATGAGGTGTTTCTATGAGGAATAAGAAACCTCCTTTTGAAATTACAAATACGATGATCCATGAGATTGCGGAAATCGCCGAACTGGTGGGCAAGCTGACTTCCACCAATCAGCTGTCTGCGAACCCAACTTTACGGCGGACAAACCGTATCCGGACGATCCACGGCTCTCTGGCCATTGAACAGAACACTTTGAGTTTAGAACAGGTCACCGCGGTTCTGAACGGCAAGCAGGTTCTGGCTCCGCCCAAAGATATTGCCGAGGTTAAAAATGCCTATGAGATCTATGAGCGATTGGAGGAGCTTGACCCCTACTCTGTGGATGACCTGCTGACCGCTCACGGCATCATGACCCGGGGGCTGGTGGATGAGTCCGGGGTGTTCCGCTCCAAGCCCGTCGGCGTCGTTGACCAGGAAGGGCATGTCCTACATTTTGGCACGCTGCCGCAGTATGTTCCCAATTTAGTCATGGAACTGCTGGATTGGGTCAAGAACAGCGATGTGCATATGCTGATCCGCAGCTGCGTGTTCCATTATGAGTTTGAGTTGATCCACCCCTTTGCCAATGGAAATGGCCGCGTCGGACGCCTGTGGCATACGCTGCTGCTTTCCAAGTGGAATCCTGCCTTTGCTTGGCTGCCGGTGGAGTCTATCATCCATGACCGCCAGCAGGAGTATTACGAGGCCATCAATGCCTCCAACAATGCAGGAGAGTCTACGGTGTTTATCGAGTTCATGCTCTCAGCTATCAAAGCATCGCTCATGGACGCCATTAATACGAGTGATGAAATGAGCGATGGAGCGATGGATAAGGCGACGGTTCGCTGGAGGCAGATTGAGAAGTTCCTGGAAACGCATGAGTTTATTATGAACGCAGATGTCCGTGCGCTGTGCGGCGTTTCGGCCGCAACGGCAAATCGGGTTCTTGCAGGATTGACAGCCGAGAGAAAACTCGTGAAATACAGCAGAAATGGACATTGGGCATATAAATTGGTTTATTAGGCTGGAATTAATGGTAGGAACTACTTTTTAGTAGGAGGAGGTTAATATGCGACAAAACAACATTACAAAGTGGAAATATGACTCTTCTTTGAATTGCCTTTTATTTTTTGCACAGCGATTAGACGAACTTCTTTTTCACCATACAACAGACACATATCGCTATCCTTCCTTATCATTACGGGGTTTAGCTGCCGAGTATTGTAGCGTGTATAGTGATGTTAGAACTGGTACCGTAAATAAAAAGAATTTAGAGCATATTATAGAAGAATTATCTGGTAGACTTGACCATGATGATATTGCCAAGAATATATTAACGGAAGAATTTTCTTCCCGATTTATCAAAAGCCATAAATCGTGGGACATAAAAACGCAATTTGAAAATGTGCAATATATTGGGCGGAAACTAAGTAATAAGACCTACTATAACCATATCGTTGAAAGCCTTAAACATCTAATCAATGAAAATAAACAAAAATGCGAAATTGATGTAAAGGCCTCTGCATTTGTGAGAGAACTTTTAGACTGCGGCTATAACGAAAACTATGTGTTTCAAATGCTTCATGAAGTGTTCTTCCACAAGGAAGTTTCCTCGCTCGAAAGTCTTGATGACTTTTTTTCCCGATTTGATTTTTCTGAAAAAAGTTACGACGTATTCATAGGATATTCTAAAGATATATCCTCACTGTTGCCTTTGTACGAAAAGATGGAGGTTTCAGATTTAAATGTCTCCATTGTTGATCCAACTTCTGTTCCAATTGGAGTCAAGACCAAGCGTCAAAAGACCATTCTCAAGTTTGAGTGCATAAAGAGCTATGATATGTACTCGGCATTTGAAATTGCAGATGCAATTTCTTCATGTGTTGCTAATTCCTATGCATTCTTTAGACATGACCCAAATCAAATGCGTACTTACGGACAAGTTATTGATGCGCAAAATCAAATCACAACTATTTCCCCCAAAAAACTCCTAAAAAATCGTGTTTCTACATTATCTCGTGAATCCTCAACAAAAAATGCAGAATCACTCATAAAAGTTCTCTTTAAAAATCTCGAAAATTTATCAAGTTTTTCAGGAATTACGAGAATTCACAATTCAGCAATATTATCCGAAAATACAAGTGATTCACTGCTATCACTCTGGTCTATTCTCGAATCTATAGTTGATAAGGATAATGATACAGATGAGAAACAAATAGATAAAGGAAACGAGGATAAAAAAGATCGTAGCAAGATAGGTAATGTCATTTCTTATACTATTCCATATCTAAAGAGTACCCATATTCAAAAACTTGTTCAAACCTGTATGACGGATATTATTCGATGGGATATAGATTTTTTCAATAACCACATCGCAAATAATGGTTTTGGTTCAAATGATTTAGAACACACATTTGCGTTCTTAGCATTTAAGTCTACACAACCAGATCGCGATTGTCTATTTGCAAGTACAGAAACTTATCCGCTCTTGCGGTATCGTGTTTGTACTTTATCTGATTCACTACAAAATAGCAAAGAAATTAAATCCTTAATAAAAGCACATACTCAACGCGTTACATGGCATTTACATCGAATTTATCGTGCTCGCAATTATATTATCCATGATGCCAACTCAAATAATCGGTTAAATGAAGGACTTGTGATTAATCTACACTCTTATGTAGATACTCTTTTCTCGGAGGTAATTACACATATTTCAATTTCGCCATATAATGATTCGATATATGATGCAATTACAAATCATAAGTTGTCAGTATTGATTATGGATGAAAAGTTAGAAAATCGAAAGAATGAAGAAATCACAGTTGATAATGCTCTACAATATTTGTATTACGACTTTGAACGATAAATTGTTCTCTTTTGGTCTCAAGTTGATATCTAATGTCAGTAGGGCAAGTATCTCAAACATTTGATGAATGGCCGCTTACCTTAATTTTTTGCCACCGCTTACAATAACGGCGGCGCTACCCTAACATGCCCGATGCCCGGAAAACCCTTGATTTTCAAGGCTTTCCGGGCATCACTTACATTAGTTCCGGCGCGATACATAGCTGCGGCTGATACCGTAGAGCTGTGCCACCTGCCGCTGCGTGTGCGGCAGATATCCCCGCAGGCCGTAGCGCCGGCAGATAATATCCGCTTCACGCTCTGTCAGGCACTGTGTCACCATACGCCGCACCAATCTGCACTCATCCTTCTCCTGCAGCTCCTCCAGCATGGTGTCGCTTTTTCCGATCGCGTCTCCAATAGACAGCTCGCTCCCATCGCCATCGGTATCCAACGTATCGCTGAGTGAGATTTCCCCCTGCGTCTTTTTCCGCGCCCGGAAATACATCAGAATTTCATTTTCAATACATCTACTGGCATAGGTAGCCAGGCGGATGCCCTTGTCCGGACGAAACGTGTTCACCGCCTTAATAAGCCCGATGGTACCGATGGAGATCAAGTCCTCCTGGTCGTCCGTCTGTGTGTAATACTTCTTAATAATATGTGCCACAAGGCGCAGGTTGCGCTCCACCAGCACATTACGGGCGTCCAGATCGCCTCGGGCGCACCGTTCCAGATAGTCTTTTTCCTCCTCCGCTGTCAGCGGCCTCGGAAAAGATCCACTGCCGCCTGACAGGTGTAGTTGCCAGAATATGCTCTGGCAGAATAACAGCAGCGCCGCACTGAGCATGACAACGCCTCCTTCCTCTGTCAAACTATGCCCAAACAGGAAGTCCCTATGAAATAAAAAGGCTACCTCTGCCTTTTTGTTGGCAGTCTTGTGCACCTCAGGCAATCATATACCCATTTTAAATAAAGAAATCTCGCCCCAGTTAAAGTTTCCGCGCAAGTCCGTATGCAGAAAACCTTTATAACAGCCTATTTACATCTCCTGCGCGATGTTAACAGAAAATTTACACGAGCTTTCCGTTAAATTATTGTTAATTTTGACGTCTTGAAATTCAAAAATAACAGGCGTATAGTATAAACGTAAATTTGTGGTATTGGTAACGTTTTCGTTTTAGGGAAAATACAACTTCTCTCTTTTGTGCTTTTACGCTTGAAACTACGAAAGAATAGAAGGTTACCTATACTGGTATGTGAAGGGACGGTGGAGCAGATGACGCGGCAGGAAGCAGTGGAACGGCTGTGCAAGTTATATCAAAGCGACTTTGATGTGCGGCTGTGTGAAACGCACGAGGAACCGCTGGCAGCCCAGATGGATTTTTATGCCAATACTTCCAAATATGTGCTGTCCAAGAAGGCCAAGCTTTGGGAAGCCAACAGCTTTGAGTATGTCTATCTGTTCAGTGTGCCCCACTTGACGCGGGAGATCTATGAGCAGTGTGAAAAGCTGGCTTATGAGCAGGGCATGGCCCGTATCAATCCCGGCCCCAACCACATGTATACTTACATCACGGCCCTGTTCGTATGCGACAGCTGCGACGAGGATGCACGCAAGGCGCTGAAGCGCTGCAAGCTCTACAAGAGCTTCCGTATGTCCTATTGGGGCTGGATGGATTTTCACACTGCGATGGTGGTGCTGCCTGAAGAAAAGGTCAGCTCCAACCGCAGCGGACACAGTGCAGCGCAGGTCTTTCATCAAGGCCTGTTTCATAAGCAAAAGAAAAAACTGTTCAGAAAGGAGAGAGCTTTATGAATGCTGCTTTGTTTCTGGTTATCGGCTGTGTCGTGCTGGTCGTAGGTTATATTTTCTACGGCGGCTGGCTGGCCAAGAAGTGGGGTGTGGACAATTCCCGTCCTACTCCTGCCCATACTATGGAAGATGGTAAGGACTACTGCCCTGCCAAGGCCCCCGTGCTGATGGGCCACCACTTCTCTTCCATCGCCGGCGCCGGCCCCATCAACGGTCCTATTCAGGCCGCTGTTTTCGGTTGGGTTCCCGTGATGCTGTGGATCCTGATTGGTGGTATCTTCTTCGGCGGCGTGCATGACTTCGGTGCTCTGTTCGCTTCCATCCGCCACAAGGGCGAGTCCATCGGTGAGGTTATCGGTGACGCCATCGGCGCCAAGGCCAAGAAGCTGTTCATCATCTTCGCTTACCTGACCCTGATCCTGGTGGTGGCTGCTTTCGCCTCCATCGTTGCCAACACCTTCAAGGCCACCTATGTGGACGGTGTGCTGGATGTTGCGGCTTCTTCCGCCAACGCTTCCACCGCCATCATTTCCTTCATGTTCATCCTGCTGGCCATCCTGTTTGGTTTCTTTGTCTATCGCCGCAACGCTCCTTTGGGCATCTCCACTGTGATCGGTGTGGCCGGCATTGTGATCTGCATGGTCATCGGCCTGAACTGGCACCCCATTTACCTGAGCTACAACGTGTGGATGATCATTGTCGGTCTCTACATCGCCATTGCTTCCGTCACCCCCGTGTGGATCCTGCTGCAGCCCCGTGACTACCTGAGCTCCTTCCTGCTGTACGGCATGATGGTTCTGGCTGTCGTGGGTATCATCGGCGCTCATCCCGTGGTGGAAATGCCTGCTTTCCTTGGCTTCAAGGACACTCTGGCTCCTTCCGGCACCTCTCTGGGCTACATGTTCCCCGCTCTGTTCGTGACCATCGCCTGCGGCGCTGTGTCCGGCTTCCACTCCCTGGTTGGTTCCGGCACCACCTCCAAGCAGCTGGATCAGGAAAAGGATGCCAAGCCTATCGCTTACGGCGGCATGCTGATCGAGTGCGCTCTGGCTCTGATCTCCGTCTGCGCTGTTGGTTACATCTGGAACCAGTATGCTGACGGTACCACCGTTACCCCCACCGTCGTGTTTGCCACCGGTCTTGCTTCCATGTTCTCCAAGGTGTTCGGTGACGGCTGCTACAACGTGGTGTACTCCATGCTGATCCTGGCCGTGTCCGCTTTCTGCCTGACCTCCGTGGATACCGCTACCCGTCTGGCTCGCTACATGTTCGCCGAGTTCTTTGTCGAGCCCGGCCAGTCCCGCGATGACCTGAAGGGCTGGAAGCGCGCGATCACCAACCCCTATGTTGCTACCGCCATCACCGTGGTGGCCGGCGTGGCTCTGGGTATGACCGGCTATGCCAAGATCTGGGCTCTGTTCGGCGCTGCCAACCAGCTGCTGGCTGCTCTGGGTCTGCTGGCCGTGTGCTGCTGGCTGGGCAAGATCGGCCGCAACAACAAGATGTTCTACTTCCCCATGTTCTTCATGCTGGTCGTGACCCTGACCTCTCTGGCCTTCACCATCAAGGCTCAGTTCGCTGGCATCGCTGCCGGCGGCGCTGGTGTGGCTTGGTTCTACATCCGTGCGATCATCGCCATCCTGCTGGTGGTTCTGGCCATCGTGCTGGTGGTGGAGGGCATCAGCGCTCTCAGCCGCAACAAGCAGACTGCCGGCAAGGCCGAGTAATCTTCTCGTTGTCATACTTGATCCGATAAAAAGGACGGACGCCCATATGGGCGTCCGTCCTTTTTGTGTCCGCAAGGGGCATGCCCACATTTCCGCCTATTCCGCCGAGAGCACCTGCTGCGTAGCCACATCGTAGCGAACGATCACCTGATGGGCGGCGTTGTCAGTTCCGGTGTAGGTGCATTTCACCTGCAGCACCGTGCCTTCCCAGCCATCGAAGGTCACATCAAAGATGGGATAGCCGGACGGCTGCGCCGTTTTCACGACGGAAAATGCCGCCTTCAGCGCTTCATCCCCCTCATACCACAGGTACTCCAGGATAAGTCTCATGCTGCCGTCTGACTGACCGTACCACCGCTCATCCTCGCCCTGATAGAAATGCCAGAGCTTGCACTCAAGGTAGGGTGTTTCGTTCTGAACGCTCTGGCCGATGGCCAGATAGGCGCTGTCCGGCGACCAGTACAGGCCGGTGACCGCCGTGCTGGGATACGATTCGCTCATTCCCGCATTCACACCGCCATCGCCCCAGCGGCGCTGTATATCGGCCGGATTCGTTACCTTGACCGATGAATTTCCGAAGCTGCCGGTATATGTCACCACGGTGATGCTGCCATCGGGTGATGTACTGCTTTCGTTGCGGAACAGTTTTCCCTGCACTTGCAGGCTGCTCAGAAGGACATACATACCTGCCAGCACGATCAGGCTCAGTGTTGCCGCCATGGCGATGAACCAGCGTCTGCGCCGCCGGGCGCGGCGCTCCGCCAGCGTCAGGTCAAGTACTGCCTGCACCGCTTCCGAGGTGGGCGCAGGCTCCTCCGCCCTTTCCGTTTCCGCCGGAGCGGTCTGATAGGTCAGCAGCTGATCCACGCTGAGGCCCAGCGCCTCTGCCAGCGGCTCCAGCAGCGAGATGTCCGGGCAGCCCATGCCCCGCTCCCATTTGCTGACGGCCTTATCCGTCACATGCAGTGCCTCCGCCAGCTCCCGCTGGGTCAGCTTCAGTTCCTTGCGTCTCTGGGCGATGAATCTGCCCAACATTTCTCGATCCATGGGATCACCTCCGCCATCATGATAGCAAACCTGTGATAGCCGCGCAACCGACGCAGCGTTGACATACCCTTTCGGCGCGGATAAACGGGCCGTTTCTTTCCGTCCCTCTCCCTTACGATACGGAAAAAGGCGTCCGCTCTGGACGCCTTTTTCCGTACAAAACCCTTATTCAGGCAATGCTTTTAACGGTATAGCCCGCCTCCGTGACAGCCTCGCGGATGGCCTCATCGGTCACGTCGCCCTCCACCACGGCAGTGCCTGACGCCAGATCCACCGTGGCCTTCACGCCGCTCAGGGCGTTGAGGGCCTTCTCCACATGGGCCACGCAGTGGGCGCACATCATGCCCTCAATGGTAACGGTCTTTTTCATCGTCGGTTCCTCCTCATTCAATACAGTATTATGTTCTGCCGCAGACGATGCGGCATGAGCAGCAGCTTTCACATCCGGCTTCCACCGCCGCAGGCGCAATGCATTGGATACCACGCACACGCTGCTCAGCGACATGCAGGCGGCGGCGATCATGGGGTTGAGCAGCAGGTGCAGCGCCGGATACAGCGCACCGGCCGCCACGGGAATGCCCACACTGTTATAAAAGAACGCCCAGAACAGGTTCTGCCGGATGTTCCGCAGCACGGCGCGGCTCAGCGCCGCAGCACCGGCCACATCGGCAAGGCTGCTCTTCATCAGCACGATATCTGCCGACTCGATGGCAATGTCGGTACCCGCGCCGATGGCAAGACCCACATCCGCCTGCACCAGCGCCGGCGCGTCGTTGATGCCGTCACCCACCATGGCCACCAACTGTCCCTCCTGCTGAAGCCGCGCCACACAGGCGGCCTTATCCTGCGGCAGCACCTGTGCGATCACCTGATCCACCCCTACCTGCCGGGCGATGGCCTTGGCAGTCTGGGCATTGTCGCCGGTCAGCAATACCACACGGCAGCCGCTTCGCTTCAGGGCGTCGATGGCGGCGGCGCTGTCAGGCTTCACCGTGTCAGCCACCGCCAGCATACCCAGCACCCGGCCCTTCTGCGCGAAATACAGCACCGTTTTGCCGTCCTCCGCCCACGCGGCAGCCTGAGCGGAAAAGGCCGTGATGTCCACGCCCTTGGCCTCCATATAGGGCGCGTTCCCTGCAAAAATAGTCTCCCCCTGCAGCGCAGCCTGCACACCGCCGCCGGGCACGGCGGCAAAGTCCGTCACCTGACACAGCGGGATACACCGCTCCTGCGCCGCCTCGGCAACGGCACGGCTAAGGGGATGCTCACTGGGCTGCTCCACGCTGGCCGCCACGCACAAAAGCTCCTCCTCGGTGACGCCATCGGCGGCGAGGCAGTCGGTCAGTCTGGGACGCCCTTGCGTGACGGTGCCGGTTTTGTCCAGCACCACCGTTTTGACCCGGCCCATCAGCTCCAGGGACTGAGCGGATTTGATCAGGATACCGTTCTCCGCCGCCTTTCCGGTACCCACCATAATGGCCACCGGTGTGGCAAGCCCCAGTGCGCAGGGGCAGGAGATCACCAGCACGGCGATACCCACCGACAGGCAGAACGTCAGGCTCTGGCCGCCCACGAAGGCCCACAGCAGCGCCGCAGCCGCCGCGATGGACATGACCACCGGCACGAAAACGCCGCTGATCCTGTCCGCCAGCCGGGAAATCGGCGCTTTACTGGAGGAAGCCTCCTCCATCAGCTTTACGATCTGAGAAAGGGTGGTATCCCCTCCCACGCGGGTGGCCTTCAGCTCCAGATAGCCGCTGCGGCTGACGGTGGCGGAGGTGACCTTGTCCCCCACCGTCTTTTCCACCGGCAGACTCTCGCCGGTGATGGCGGATTCATCCACCGCGCCGCTGCCGGACACCACCACGCCGTCCACGGGAATCTTGCCGCCCTGACGCACCACCACGATATCTCCCTTTTGGATATCCTCTGCCGCCACCGTGACCTCCGCGCCGTCGCGCTTCACCACGGCGTTTTCGGGCGCCAGCGCCAGCAGGGCGGAAATGGCGTCAGTGGTTTTTCCCTTGCTGCGCTCCTCCAGATATTTGCCCACCGTCACCAGCGCGCAGATCATACCCGCCGACTCGAAGTACAGCTCCGGCATATCGGACGCCTGTCCCATTGCCAGACCCGCCAATTCAATCAGACTGTATAGCAGTCCTGCCCCGGCGCCCAGCGCCACCAGCGTGTCCATGTTGGGGCTGCGGCGCAGCAGCTGGGAAAAGCCCACCGTGAAATAGCTGCGGTTCAGAATCAGGATCGGCACGCACAGCACCAGCTGGAAAACGCCGTGGAGCATATGGCTGGCCGTGAGAAACGGCGGCAGCGGCAGTCCCATCATGTGTCCCATGCTGATATAGAAAAGAGGTACCAGACACACAAGGGACCACACCAGCCGGCGGCGCATCCGCGTCAGCGCCTCGTCCTGCTCGTGATGAAGGTCCTTTTTCACATCGGCCGCCCGCTTGGCGCCGTAACCGCCGTGCTCCACGGCGGAGATGATCTGCTCTGCCGTCACCTTCTCCGGGTCATAGTCCACCTGCAAGGTGCCCAGCATCAGGTTCACCGCCGCGCTGCTGACCCCCGGCAGCTGACATGCCGCCTTTTCCACATGGGCCGCGCAAGCCGCGCAGGTCATACCCGTCACCGCAAATTTTTCCTGCATCACACCGCCCCCTTATTTCATCAGCTTTTGCAGCGTGGTCACCAGCT
>Ga0129314_1001039_pt1 | contig 22116 bp, 22 predicted proteins | sample O1111metagenome_FD_94431 | JGI IMG/M metagenome (GOLD analysis project Ga0129314, IMG submission 94431) | Orangutan individual fecal microbial communities from fecal samples from Wisconsin, USA - O1111 metagenome | ecosystem: Host-associated > Mammals > Digestive system > Large intestine > Fecal... | reverse complement strand
CTGGAGACCTGCGGCACCCACGGCACCACCGCTGCCCTGGCCCTGCTGAACGACGCCGTGAAGAAGGGCGGCGTCATGGCCTCCTCCAGCGTGGGCGGTCTCTCCGGCGCCTTCATCCCCGTCAGTGAGGACGAGGGCATGATCGCCGCCGCCCAGTCCGGCACCCTGTGCCTGGACAAGCTGGAGGCCATGACCTGCGTCTGCTCCGTGGGCCTGGACATGATCGCCGTCCCCGGCGATACCCCCGCCGAGACCATCTCCGCCATCATTGCCGACGAGGCGGCCATCGGCATGGTGAACAACAAGACCACCGCCGTTCGCGTCATCCCCGCCCCCGGCAAGACCGTGGGCGACAGCGTGGAGATGGGCGGCCTGCTGGGCTCCGCCCCGGTGATGCCGGTGCATCCCGAGTCCAGTGCGGCCTTCGTGGCCCGGGGCGGACGCATCCCCGCGCCGCTCCACAGCCTGAAGAACTGAACGGCAAAGAGGACCGCCCGGCGGGCGGTCCTCTTTTTCATTCCCGTTCTCCGCACACGCGGAACGCCCCGGCCGTCTATGACGGCCGGGGCGCTGTTTCGTCTTCAGAAGGGGATCAGACCTCGTCGAAAAACTTGGCGTGGATGGCCTTTACCGCCTTGTTCACGTCCTCCTCGTCCAGCAGGACGGAGACGCGGATCTCAGAGGTGTTGATCATCTGGATGTTGATGCCCGCCTCATAGAGGGCCTCGAACATCTTGGCGGCCACGCCGCAGTTGCTCATCAGGCCGGCGCCCACGATGGAGACCTTGCCGATCTTGTCGTCGTCCTCCAGGTGGTCGAACTTCAGAGCGGACTTGTGCTCGTTGAGGATCTGCTCCGCCTCGGCCATGTCCTTCTTGTGGACGGTGAAGGTGATGTCCTTGGTGTCCTCGCGTCCAATGGACTGCAGGATCACGTCCACGTTGATGTTGCTCTTGCTCAGCAGGTCGAAGACCTGGAATGCGACCCCGGGATTGTGCTGCAGGCCGACGAGCGCGATACGGGCGATGCTGGTGTCCTTTGCCACACCTGCGATATTTGTCTTTTCCACTTTGGTGACCTCCTTAACGATAGTGCCCGGCTTCTTCTCGAGGCTGGACAGAACTTCCAGATTGACATGAAATTTTTTCGCCAGCTCCACGCTGCGGTTGTGCAGCACCTGGGCGCCCTGGCTGGCCAGCTCCAGCATCTCATCATAGGTGATCTCCTGGAGCTTCCGGGCGTTGGAGACGATGCGGGGATCGGTGGTGTACACGCCGTCCACGTCGGTGTAGATCTGGCAACGGTCCGCCTTGAAGGCCGCCGCCAGCGCCACGGCGCTGGTGTCGGAGCCGCCGCGGCCCAGCGTGGTGATATCGCCGTTGCGGTCCACGCCCTGAAAGCCGGTGACGATGATGATGTGGTGCTGATCCAGCTCCGCCTGGATGCGCTCGGAATCGATCTTCTTGATCCGGGCGTCGGAATGGACGGAGGTGGACTGGATGCCCACCTGCCAGGCGTTCAGGGACACGCAGGGCAGGCCCATGGCCTCCAGCGCCATGGCGCACAGCGCCACGGAGATCTGCTCGCCGGTGGACAGGAGCATGTCCATCTCCCGCTTGGAGGCGTGGGGATTGATCTCCTCCGCCTTGGCGATGAGGTCGTCGGTGGTGTCGCCCTGGGCGGACAGGACCACGATGACGTCATTGCCCTGGAGGTAGGTCTCCGCGATGATGCCGGCCACGTTCTTCACCCGCTGGGCATCCCGCACGGAGGAACCGCCGAATTTCTGTACGATCAAACTCATAGTGTTTCCCTCTTTATCTCAGATTGGTCTTGGAAAGGCAATGCCTTATCTCTCTCATTCCATCACCCGCATGCAGGCCAGCACGTTCAGCCTGTCGGACTGCTCTGCCGCTGCGGTGCCGCTGATGCGGTTCGTCAGGAAGGCGGTTTCGCCGTCCTCGCTGAGGACCTCCACCTGGCCGAAGGCCATGGCCGCGTCGGTGAGGCTGCCTTCAATGCGGAAATAGAACCGGGTGTGGAGCTCCTGGGGGTCCACAAAGCCCGAACTGTCCTCCGTCCAGGGCAGGTTCTCCTCATGGACGGCGGAATGGCCCACGGCCTCCATCACATCGGAGACGCAGGCGGAGGCGGTGGGCATCTCGCCTGCGCCCTTGCCGTAGAACATCACCTCGCCGGTGGCGTTGCCCCGGACCACGATGGCGTTGAACACGTCCTCCACATTGGCCAGGGGATGGTCCTCCGGCACCAGATGGGGCGCCACATAGGCCGTCCGGCCGCCGCCAGGCATCCGGAGGGTCCGGCCCAGCAGCTTGATGCGGTAGCCCGCCCGCTCCGCGATCTTCACGTCCCGGAGGGACAGCTTGGAGATGCCCTCCATGGGCACGCTCTCCGGCAGCACCTGATGGCCGAAGGCCAGATCCGCCAGAATGCAGATCTTCCGTCCGGCGTCGGTGCCGTGGATGTCGGCGGAGGGATCCGCCTCGGCGTAACCCTTGGCCTGGGCCTCCCGCAGGGCGTCGGTAAAGAAGGCGCCGGTGCGGACCATGCGGGTCAGGATGTAGTTGGTGGTGCCGTTGAGGATGCCGTAGATCTCCTCGATGCGGTTGGCCGCCAGGCACTCCCGGATGGGATGCAGCACGGGGATGCCGCCGCCCACGCTGGCCTCGAACAGATACCGGACGTTCTTCTTCGCCGCCAGGGCCAGCAGCTCGCAGCCCTTCTCCGCCACCAGCTGCTTGTTGGCGGTGACCACGTGCTTGCCGGCGCTCAGGGCCCGCTTGGTGTACTCATAGGCCGCGTCCACGCCGCCGATGGTCTCCACCACCACCCGGATCTCATCATCTTCCTCGATCTTCCTGAAATCATCAGTCATCAGCTGGCGATAGGGGCCGTCCTTGAAGTGGCGGACCAGAATGGTCTTCACCTGAAGGGGCTCCCCCAGCTTCCGCTCGATCTGCTTGGCGTTCTCGCCAATGACTTTGGCCACGCCCGTTCCCACGGTGCCCAGGCCCAGAATCGCGATCTTGATCATATCTCTCTCCTTTTTCTATCCGTTCCACGCTCCGTCTCAGGGGCGCATCCCCTATCAGGCCGAAGTCACCTCGAACTTCACGACACCCTCCACGGCCTCCGCCTCAGCCAGCAGGGCCTCCAGACTCTCCGCCATATCGCTGGTCTCGGCGGAGATGGTCACTGCCGCGCAGCCGTTGGTGGGAATGCTCTGGTTGATGGTCAGGATATTGGCGCCGGATGCGGCAAACACGCTCAGCACCCGGGACAGCACGCCGGTATTGTCCTTCAGCATCCCGTAAAACGTGATGATATGCTCCGCCTTCATGTCGTTGAACGGCTGGACGGAGTCCTTGTACTTGTAAAATGCGCTCCGGCTGATCCCCGCCATGCGGGTGGCCGCTCCAACGGTGGCCGCCTCGCCGGTCTGCATCATCCGTTTGGCTTCCGCCACCTTGATGAAAACCTCCGGCAGGGCGTCCGCGGCAACGATGTAATATTTGACCTCTCTGCTCATTTGGTCCGCCTCCCACGGTCATCTGTCCTTCGTATGTCGTTTATAGTAACACAAATGTCCGTGGCTTGCAACCAAAAATGGGAAAAAACTTTTGTGGAAAGAGGGGAATCTTTCCCCGATTTTCTCGTCCGCCGTAGGCAAAATGACGAGTCCGCCCCTCTGAAACACAATCTCTTGCGGCAGAAAAAGCCGGCGGACACAAGCTGTGTCCGCCGGCCTGCGCTGTGCGTTTATGGCTCCGCGGGAACATGATTCCCCCAGAGGCTGTCATACCAGTTGCCGCCGGGTTCCGTGGGCTCGGCGGTGCCGGTATCGCCGCCGGAAGACGTACCGCCGCCATGGTCTCCTCCGCCGGTGTCACCGCCAGAGGGCGGGGTGACAGGCGTCACCGGCTCTTCGCCGGTGACGGGCAGCGTACCGCCGCCCGGATTCTCCGGATCGACGGGGAACTCCGGATCCTCGGGGTCCGGCTCGATTGCTTCCGTGTGGACGGGACAGGCCTCGATGGCCTCCAGCGTGCTGATGAGGTAGGCATTGTCATCGGCCACCACGTTCTCGCCGAAGTCCTCCCGGGTATAGTTCAGGAACGCATGCTGCTCCACGCTCTCCTCCGGGCAGAACTCGCCGGCCAAACACTGGCCCTCGGTACAGTAATCCCGCAGCTCGTGCATGGTGCAGACCTCGGTGGGACCGGTGCCGGTGGCGATCTCCACGGAGATGACCCGGCTCCCCCGCAGATCCAGATTGCAGTTCTCTCCGGGCAGCATGCCGCTGTCGGCGCAGACTCGGATGGTGGTGATGCCGCTGGAGGGCTTGCTGAAGGACTTGTACTCCAGGTTTTCGTGGATGCGGCTCATGACCTTCTTCCACATGGCGATGGCGGGCTTTCCGGAGTAGACGATCTTCTCGTTGTTCCGGTAGCCGGTCCACACCGCCGCGCTGTAATAGGGCGTGTAGCCCACGAAATACTGGTCGTAGTTGGTGCTGGTGGTACCCGTCTTGCCGGCGATGGCCATGCCGCCGAAGCTGGCGGAGGTGGCGGTGCCGGAGGAGACGACGCCCTGGAGGAACTTGTTCATGAAGTAGGCGGTGGTCTCCTTCATGGCCACGTGGGTCTCGGCCTCATTGTCCAGCAGCACCTCGCCCTTGTTGTCCGTCACCTTCACATAGAGACGGGGGGAGTTGTAGACGCCGTCGTTGGCGAAGGCGGCGTAGGCCGCGGCCATCTCCTCGGTGGTGACGCCGTAGGTGAGGCCGCCCATGCCCAGGGAGCTGCTGTTCAGATCATTGTAGACGGCGTCCTCCTCCGCAGAGACCAGGGTGGTGAAGCCCAGGTTCTCTGTCATGAACCGGAAGGAGTTGTCCACGCCCAGCTTCTCCACCGTCCGCACCGCTACGGTGTTGATGGACTTGGCGATGGCGGTGGACAGCGTCACCATGCCGCTGTAGCCGGAGGGGGTGTTCCGGGGCCAGGGGTTGTCGTTCAGCATCCGGACGGGATAGTTGTCAAAGATGGTGGCCGGAGTGATGACATTGGCATCCAGCGCCGGGGCGTACACCGACACGGGCTTGATGGCCGAGCCGCACTGCTGGCTGGGGTCCGTAGCGTAGTTGAACAGCATGTCGCCCTGCTTGGGCCGCATGTCGCCCACCATGGCCACCACGTTGCCGTTGGTGACGTCCACGATGGTGATGGCGGATTTCAGCTTCTGGCCGGTGCCGGAGGTGACGTCCACGTAGTCGTTCTCATAGACGTCCTCGGCGATGGCCTGGATCTCCGGGTCGATGGTGGTGTAGATCTTGCAGCCGCCGTGGAGGATCTTCCACTCCGCCTCCGAAGTGGAGATGCCCAGGGCCTCCGCCAGATCGTTGGTGACATCGGTGCGGACCTGATCCACGAACCAGGACTGGTAGCCGGAGGCGGTCTGTCCGTCGTTGACGCTCTCCGCCAGGGCCTTGTCGGCGGTGGTGGTGCGCTCCACAAAGTGAAGTTCCTCCGCCTTGGCGGCGTCGGCCTCCTCCTGGGTGATGAAGCACAGGCCCGTCTTCTCGTCGGCCATTTTGTCCAGAATCAGTTCCTGGCGCTGCTTATTCAGCTCTCTTGGGGTCTTGTCGCCGTTTTTGGTCTTGACCGTGATGGTGGAGAACGGCCCGTACATGGACGGGTTGTTGGTGATGGCGATGAGGCAGGCGCACTCCGCCAGATCCAGCTCCTCCACGTCCTTGCCGAAGTAGTACTGGGCCGCCGTCTGGACGCCGTAGCAGCCCTTGCCCAGATAGATGGCATTGAGATACATCTCCAGGATGGTCTCCTTGGAGTACTTCTTCTCAAACTCCAATGCCCGGAAGATCTCCGTGACCTTCCGCTTGACGGTGCCCTCGTTGTCACCCGTCAGGTTCTTCAGCAGCTGCTGGGTAATGGTGGACCCGCCGTAGGTGTTGGAGGCGTGGGTGAACATGTTCACCGTGGCACCGATGGTGCGCCTCCAGTCCACGCCGTTGTGCTGGAAGAAGCGCTGGTCCTCGATGGCCACCGCCGCCTGCCACAGCTCCTCAGGGAAGTCCGCATACTTCTTCATGATGCGGTTTTCCTTATCGTGGAGCGTCTGGAGCTCGATCCACTCCCCGCTGTCCTTGTCCTGATAGTAGATGATGGAGGACTCGTCCATGGTGTAGTCATTGGTGTCCACATTCAGGCTGGGGGACAGGGTGGTCTTCACATACTGCATGAAGATACCGGCGATCATGCCGCAGGTCAGCACGCCGATGAGCAGGATGGTAAAGAGGATGAAGCCGATGCCGAAGCCCCGCTTCCTTTTCTTTCTCTTGGTGCTCTGATGCTGTCCGGAATTCCGGCGGGGCGTACGCTCCTCGGGCAGTTCTCGTCTTCCGTGTTCCACTGACAGGGCACCTCCTTTTCTGAGATTTGGAAGGACCGGCGCCGCAGGGCTGCGCCGAATGTCCATAGCATTCCATAGTAACTTTTATTGTAACACGGCCTGTCAACTTTTAAAATGTTATTTTTCTCTTAAAAAAGTTTCTGATTCCGTCGTTTTTTCCTTATCGTATACGTTTTACCGTCCCCTGAACGAATCAGTTTCGCAGATTTTGGATGGAATCCGGCCTTGCATTTTCCCGGCGGAGCGGGTAAAATAGCACCATCGGAAACGGAGAGCCGCGCTGAACGGTTCCCGCGGCCGGTCAGATTCTTTGAAAGGCGCCTGCTGGCGCAGGGAGGTCTTATGAGCGACGAATTCGGCCCCACCTTTATTACTGTCACCTCTGAGGATGGTGAGGAACTGACTCTGGAATTCATCGGTGCCCTGGAGCTGAACGGCACGGAATATCAGGCCTTCTTCCCCACGGAGAGTGAGGACGACGAGGCGCTGGAGGATCCGGACAGCGGCCTGATCATCATGAAGGTCATCCATGAGAACGGCGAGGACCTGCTCTCCACCTGCGACACGGACGAGGAGCTCCAGGCCGCCTACGAGGCTTTCATGGAAGAACTGTACGACGACGAGGAGGACGGGGAGTGAGCGTCCGCGGGACGTAAAGGCTCCGCAAAAAAATCCGTTCTCCCGATTGCAAAGCAGCGGAAGCTGTGCTATCTTAGTATGGTACCCTGCGCGGTTCGTGATAGATCTTTTTTTAACCCACATTTCGTTATACGGGACGCTGGTTCGGTGTGTGGTTCGCAGGCCTCCCGGCTGCCTTCTGCGGCTGGAAGTTGGAAGCGATAAAGCGCATCGCAGGCGACCCACCTGTCCGTAAAGGTGCAGGTTATAACGGGTCTACACGGCCGGGCGGGGCATCTTTTTTCCGATTTTTCCGCCGGATGAAAAAAAGAAAAATTTGTGAAAAAAACTCTTGCATTTTCCGGAAAGACGTGCTATTATGATTAAGCTGTCTGGAGGACATCAGACACGCGCCGTTAGCTCAGCTGGATAGAGCGTCTGGCTACGGACCAGAAGGCCGGGGGTTCGAATCCCTCACGGCGTACCAAAAATCCCTTAGAGCCGCAAGGCTTTGAGGGATTTTGCTTTTTGCGGATGCTGTCCAAACAGCGAGTAGGTGCAACAGGTGCAACAGAATCCAGGGACTGCGCTAAACCATTGCGGCACAAGGGGTTCGCTCTTTTTGACCGTTCGTGTTCGGAATGTCATGCTTTCTGCCGTTGTTGCACCTCTGTGACACTGGTTCCGAAGGCTGCTTTGACCCTCTTCGCGGTTTCTGCCTGTCTGCTCTCCTTTTGGTAATGCGTGTATACCCGGAGCGTCATGTCCACAGTGGAATGACCGGCGAGGTACTGGATTTCCTTGATGTCCAGTCCGCTCTCAAACAGGCGGGTGATATAGGTGTGCCGGAGTTGATGTGCGGTAACCGGGAAGTCGAGGGTCCGCACAATCTTGGTATTCCGTACCGTGGTGCCAAGTTCATCCGCTGAGGTGGCGGTCCTGCTGTCGATGATGTCCATCATCCGTTTGAAGCTGCTCTTGGTCATCGGCGCTCCCTTTGTTCCTGGAACGACATAGACGCTCTTCGTGCTCCTGTAGACTTCTCTCAGTGTAGAGTATAGCAGGTCCGGTATCGGGAGGTCACGTTCAGCGCAAGCGGTTTTCAGGTTCTCGCTCACTGTGGTGACCCCGTCCTTCAAGATCGCGTTATGCCGCACATGAATGATCCGGTTCTGGAAGTCGATGTCCGACCACATCAGGCCGCAGATTTCGCCGCGACGCATTCCCGTCTGCAAGGCGATCAGGCAAAACAGATATGCTCTCGTCCCATTCACGGCATCGAGGAGGCGCTGGCTCTGCTCAGGAGTCAGGGCCGTTTTTTCTTTTGCGGGGATTCCGCCGACCCGGAGACTGTTAGGGACCGGGGACTTCAGCAGGAGATTGTTGTCCACGGCGGCATCAAAGACGTTCCGCAGAGTCTGGATGACCTGATTGTTCAGCGACTTGCTTTTGCCGGACAGCGCGGCCATGATAAGCTGGACCTGTATCGGTGTGACCTTCTTCAAAGGAACAGCCTCCAGGTAAGGGAGGATATGGTTGTTCAAGGCGTTCACGATGGCCTGGAGTGACTTCTCCCGCAGATAGGGCCGTTTATAGGTGTTCAGCCATATCGCCGCGAACTGACCGAATGTGGAGTCATCCAGCACATCCAGACCGGCTCCGATTTGAACGAGCAGTTCTGCCTTTTTCTGCTCCAGTTCCTCCTTCGTTTTCGCTCGTACCCATTTGCGTGTTCCGTCAGGAAGTTTTACAGTTGCTGTGTATAGTGTGTTTTTCATCGCGTCCTCCTTATGCAGCACCGCCCAAAGCGCACATAAGGATGCAGGGGATTAAACGATCTTGGTGATAATACGGCGAGTCGGTTTTGCGGGTGCAGGTGAAGGCGCGGGAGACAGAAGAGCGTCAAAGGAGCTTTTGGGTATACGGATTGCCCGTCCAATGTGTACGGCTCTCAGACGCCCAGTCTTCACAAGTTGATACACGGTAGACCGATGGATTTTCAGGATTTCCGCAGCTTCTTTTACGGTGTAGTAGGTTTCGGCGGTTTTTACGTTTTCCACAGTGGCATTACCCTTCTTTCTGATTTCACCGCTTCGACTCTTCCGCCGGGGCGGCGTTTTTGTTTATTACTGCTTCGACTGCGGCATCGAGGTGGCGCCGGATCGTGTCTCTGAGGAGTCTCTCAGCCTTTTCTCCTGATATGACGAACTCTCCATTTGTGCTGATACTGACACCGCCGCGTAAGATATCATCGATTCGCTTTTTTATCTTCCACGACTCACCGTCCGTAACTGCAAAATCGCGTGCTCTTTCTAAGGTGATCATGGCGAATTCAAAGTCTGGGTTCTCCAGTAGAGTCGCAATCGTCTCGTGAATAGCAGACTGGCGAGTGGAGAGAGTCTCTAATGTCTGGTCCAAATCATCTGCCGGGAGTTCAGGAAGACTACGCAACACAGATTTTTGGTGAGGGGCTTCTCCGTGGACAACTGCGACGGCCGTTTCAGACAGCTGTAATTCGTCCATTGCAACTGCCTTCTCTGAGACTCTTGCCGCTGTTCTGCCCAGTAAGTAGTCCACAGAACAGTCAAAATATTCTGACAGGCCGAGTAGCATTGTTGCGTCCTGCGTACTTCTTCCGTTCATGCAGTGTCCGATGGTTTGACGGGAGAAAGGAACGATTTTGCTGAGTTTATCCTGCGTCATATCACGCTCATCCATCAACTGATTTAGTCGCTCCTTAAACTCCTTGTGGTCAAATATGCTCATTATTTTAACACCACCCTTCTTTTGATAATCATTCGAAAAGGATATTTACATTATAAAGGGGCTGCGGTATACTGTCAACAGAAAAAACGAGTTGAGAAAGGAGATGAGATAAGAGATGACGAAGGGCAACATGGACCTGAGATGCACGGCGTGGGCAGCGGGAGTCCCCCTTTGGGCAGTGGCTGATGAGATGGGTATTTCTCCGGAGACCATGTACCGCTGGCTCCGTAAGCCGCTGACTGCGGAACGCCGGGAGCAGTTTGAGTCCGCCATTCAGAAGCTGGCGGGTGCGAGGGCCTGAGACAACCTACTGAACCTTGAAAACCGACCACGCCGATTCCGCCGGACCGATGAAACGATGAAACGATTCTCCAAAAATTTTTGAACAGGAGGATCTGTAAATGATTCAGATCGAAAGCATCCCGGCATGGCTCCGGGAAAACGGGCGCTTCCTCCTATGGAGGTACTGCGACAAAGACGGTAGGAAAACGAAAGAGCCCCTCAACAGGTACGGCTACCTGACTGACCCTACCGATGCAAGAAACGGTATTACGGCAGCGGAGGCCCTCAACGCATGGAAGAAGGCCCCGGACCGATATGACGGGATCGGCGTGATGATCACACCGCCGCTCGTTGGTATCGACCTCGACCATGTGATCTCCGGGGACGGTGAGATGGCTCCGCTTGCCGAGGAGATCCTGGGGATGGCAGACACCTACGCTGAGATATCCCCCTCCGGCACGGGACTGCACCTGCTGGGGCTGGCTCCCGGTGTGGCGGCGGACCCGGCGAAGTATCTCCAGAAAAACTCTGACGCAGGAGTGGAGGTCTACTTCAGCAATCGGTACTTCACCTTCACAGGAGACTCCCTCGCGGACGGCGAGGTCCGTGACATCAGCGAATCCGTGCAGGAGGTCCTGGACACATACATGAAGCGCAGAGAGATGCCCACAGTGGGGGCGTCCGTCTCAGCTCCTGCGGCTGACCAGAAGCCGGACACCCGTACCGACGAAGAAGTGGCAATGGATGCTGCTACCGTGATGGAGCGAATGAAGAGGGGCAAGGACTGGGAAATCAATGCGAGGCGACTTGCCGGTGAAGACCTGACGGGGGACACTTCCAGGGATGATGACCGCCTATGTATCCGACTTGCCTTCTACAGCCAACGGGATGCACGGGTGATGGACTACATCTATCGGACGTCAGCTCGATACCGTGAGAAGTGGAATGAGCGGCGGGGTTCCCAGACATACGGTGAGATGACGATTAAAGATGCGATACAAAAATGCCGCCTTGTATGGAGTTCCACCTATAGTAGCTACAGCAGCGGTGAGTGTCAGGCTACGCAACTGGGCGACGCCGAACAGGACGCCTTGGCATGGCTCACAGAACAGAATGCCGCGAACAACAGCCGGTACTCTCTGGATGACATGGGCGCCGGGTATCTGCTGGCTGACTGGGCGAAACCCTTTGCACGGTACTGCGCGGATGCAAACACATGGTTCGTGTATCGCGGCGGCGTCTGGAAGAAGGACCCCGGAGGAGTCGCCATCGCGTCAAAGGCCAAGGTTCTGTCAGCCGCAGTTGCCAGCTATGCCGCATCGATCACAGATGACCAGAGGCGGAAGGCATGGCTCGGCTTTGCGGGACGGTGGTGCAGCTACAACTCCCGGAGGACCTATATCCGGGACGCGGCGTCGGTGTGGCCCGTACAGCGCAGTGAATTTGACCGGTACCCCTGGCTGTTCAACGTGATGAACGGGACACTGGATCTTCACAATGGGGAGTTCCGGCCCCATGACCCGGCGGATATGCTGACCAGGCAGGGCAGCGTGGTCTATGACCCGGATGCGCGGTGCGAGAGGTGGGAGAGCTTCGTGCAGGAGATTTTCCCGAATGACCCTGACACGCTGGACTTCATGCAGCGGTGGCTGGGCTACTCCCTTGCCGGTGACCTCAGTGAGGAGAAGATGGTCATGCTCCACGGCGAGTCCACCCGGAACGGAAAGTCCACCCTGTGCGAGTGCATCTCCGCCGTTATGGGGGACTACGCCACCAGCATCAACCCGGACTCCCTTGGCGAACAGCGAAGGAGCGACGGAACCGGCCCCTCGGAGGACATCGCCCGACTCAACGGTATCCGGTTCGCGGTGATGCCGGAGCCGAAGAACACCCTGCGGCTGGACGCAGGACGCATCAAGCAGCTGACCGGCGGCGATACCGTCAATGCCCGGTTCCTGGGTGAGAACAGCTTCACCTTCAAGTCCGTGGCCCATATCACGGCAAACGCCAACAGCCTCCCGGAGGTGAATGACATGACGGTGTTCTGGTCCGGCAGAGTTCTGGTGGTCCCATTCACCAGACACTTCGGGGAGTGGGAACAGGACCCGCATCTGAAGGCGAAGATGTCAACGGAAGAGGCGAGGAGCGGCATCCTGAACTGGATGCTGGAGGGCCTGCGGAAGTATCAGCAGGACCGGCTGAAGACCTCCGCCGCGATGCAGACCGCGCTGGACGAGTACCGCTATGAGAGCGACAAGCTGTCCCGGTTCATCGGCGACTGCCTCCCTGTGAGCGAGGACCCCGGACTCAAGATTCGCACAGAGGACGTCTATGCCAACTATCAGGCGTGGTGCCGGGAGAACGGAAACTTCGCAGAGGCGAAGAACCGCTTCCTCGCCGGTCTCCGTAACAGAGGGGTACAGATGGAGCGCCAGAGACCCAGTGGCGGAGGGGAGAAGACCACAGTGATCATCGGCAGAGAGAACCGGTGCGACCGGTTCATGGACATCGGTGCGTGATTTCCGCGAGGTGGGATGTGGCAGTTGTGGCAGGTAAAATAGGTCGGTTGAAAAAATGAGTTTCCATGTAAGCGACCTAAAATCGCTGCCACATCTGCCACAAGGGACTCCCCTGTGGAAATCTGTCCCGCTGCTGCTCGGTGGACAGGAGCGCCGAGCCTCTCCGTGACCTGTGCAGCGTAGCCCCCTCCTGTGGGATCTCGTCCCGGCGAAGCACAGTGTTGCGGTTAACATAAATACAATTTAATAAAGGAGATTACAGAAATGACCACTAAGTACAACAAGGGCTGGGAGAACCTCCGTTCCCTGGCTGACGTGTCCCCCGAAGAGCGGCACAGCATCCAGAGTTCCGGTGGAAAGGCGTCCGCCGCCGCGAAGAAAGAGCGCCGGAGACTGGAGGACCTGACTCACCAGATCCTGAGCAAGCAGCTGCCCGATGACGAGGCCATCCGTGGAGAACTGGAGGCGAACGGCATTGATCCCACCTGCGATGCTGGTATTGTGCTGGCCCAGGTGAAGCGGGCGCTGAACGGCGACACTAAAGCGGCCATCTGGGTGCGGGACATCATCGGCGAGAACCCCGGCAACCGGCTCACCATCGATACGGACTACCTGCTGACTACCCCTGTGGCTAACATGGACCTGAGCCAGCTGTCTGATGATGAACTGCGGGCCATGATCGCCGCCCGCGAGGAACTGGAAGAGGAGGGCAACTGATATGAGTTACATCCGCCGTAATAACCTCAAGCAGCATCCTGATCCCGTCGCCACCCACGGCAAGGGCAATCCCGAGCGGTTCAATCGGTTCGTTGAAATCAACGGCATTGAGTCCTGGTCAATCGCATCCTGCACCGTTCCGTTCTGCGACCATGACAGGATTTATTATAAGAAGGACGGAGAGCAGATCTATGTCTCTCATCCGTATGTGTATGCCCCGGAACAGACCTTCCAGATGATCCACGACCAGTGCATGGAGTGGGCGGAGAACAGAGACCTGGTTTGCGAAGTGTACCCGCCTGAGCGTGGCTGGTACTGCTTGCCGGATGAGAAAGGCCCCGGTGCTGCCTGTGTGATTATCCACAAGCCGAATGTCGAGGTCCTTATGCCCGAATAACGTGTAAAGCTGAACCGCCTCACAGAACAGAATCTGTGGGGCGGTTTTCCTGTTGCGCTGGTCCTGTACCCCGGAAATTTTCGAACCGCAAAATTTTTCCGAGGCCCTATTTTTAGAAAGCATGGGGGGTATGGTTGGGGTGACCACGGGGGGGATGGCCTACCCCCATAGCGTTCCTCCGGTGGCCTGGTACTGCACACCCTGCTGCACAGCGTCCCCGGCACCACCCAGGCGGAGGGGAGGAGATCGTCTTCACCCCGCCGCTGGCGGAATGAGGTTATGGGTACTGCCGTTATTGCTGACCCCCTCGCAAAATGCGACACCCTCCGCCGCGCTGGTAAGGGGTCCGTGGTTCGCCGACTCCTTGTAACCGGCAGACCTATTACCCGTTGCTGAGTATCCGCAGTCATTGAGCTGTGTCTGTGGAAATCCTTTCCAGCCTCCGCCGCGTCATCGATCTACGGTGGATTGCCGCACACCTGCGATGATGTGTGCCAGACTCACCTCATCACTTGGTATCAGAGGAACACAGCCACGGAGGAAAGGTGTGGTAAGTCAAACTGACCCCACGGAGAGCGCATAAAGAAACCCGGCCACAGATGACCGGGTAAAGGAGAAGAGGCGATCCTGCTCACCCCTGATAGAGTTCATTCAAGGGTATTCTGTTTCGGTACAACCTTTTCTCATAGGAGCGTAACCAGACTACGACGATGACCTACCGATCCGGTACCCCATCCGCCCATGACTCTCTACCCGCGCCACTGCAATGCTGGGATAGGTTGGCTGGTGGGTAACGGTTCGTTATACCCCCGTGGAGGCCCTGGCGCGCCGTGCATGATGTCCACGAGGCGGCGTCCTGGTTCCGGGTATCCTCAGAAAAGGTGGTGCGCATAAAGAAATAACCGCCACCTGAGCAGGCAGCGGCATTTATTTCACTCCGTGATAGAGTCGAGAAACTGGCTGGCGAGTTCCATGTCTTCGTCTATCCAGATGTCCTCAGGATCGCAGTCACCGAGGCCGGAGTCACCGAAGCAAAACACCTCCGCCCTCGGTTCAACACTCTCAATAAGGCCCTCAGCATTCACCGTGAAGCTAACAGAGATTACGACCGTCCAGTTATCGTCCTCATCAGACGGCCTGTCCGATAGCCTCATACATCCGTTTCCTCCGATCGGGTCTTCATCGTCCTCCGCTTCCGAATAATCGGGGTCCCAGCCAAAGTCCGTGTTATTCAATGACAGATCGTCCAGGTTTACGGTGATGCGCTTTCCGGCATACATTCCAGTTAATTCGTCCTCATAGTATCCCATCTCTGTCTTCCTCCTCATCCGTTCGCGGTCTCTCTGCTTACGCTTTCTCCTGGTCCTCGCGGTCCATGCGCTCCCGCACAGCGTCCAGGATGTAGGCGTTCATAGATTGCCCTGCGTTTTTAGCCGCGTCTCGAATCTGGTCTTTAGTCGGGGATTCTGATTTGCTGGTCATAACAATAATGCGCTCCTGATTTTCTTTTTGCCAGATATTCCGCCGATCCTGTTCCTTAGTTGCCACAAAAACACCCTCTTTCTCTATTATAGTATACCTGACCGTGCCAGTCATGTCCATGACAAAAATGCACAAATAATCATGTACATGATTGTTGAGTGTGCCTATTGAAATTGTCATGTACATGACATATGATGTAACCATCCCAAGCGGGACAGCAACAACACAGAGGCCGGAGAGCTGCGACGGACGGGCCGAGGACGAATCGGATATTCCCTCTATAATCTCTTCCGTCTCTGTGGACATCCTGAACCGGAAAAAGAAGCGCCTCGGTCAGCGCACCACCGCCGACCGAGGCAAGAACCACCAGACGAAGCAAACGAACCGGCGGCACCTGCATTATAGCAGACCCGCCCCACAAATGAAAGGGGAACCTGAAAAATGAAAACCGAGAACACGATCACCGTGAACGACATCCGCAAGAGCCTCATCAACGACACCCAGCGCAGCGCATGGGACAAGGGTGTCACTGCCTACGCCCTGGACCTGCTCGACGGTCTCCAGGAGTCCATTGACTGCGGCACCCTCGATTCCGCCGACCTCATCGCCCCGAAGGTTCTCCACAAGGCACTGCTGAACGGTGCAGGCTCCTGGAGCGAGTACAGCTGGGGCGGATGCTCCCTCATCTATGACAGAGACATCGCCAATCGCCTCTGCACCCCGTCCGAGCTGAAGAGGACCCGCAGCGGTGAGCGCAGACCCAACAGCCGCGAGGAATGGCTGGACACCCAGGCCCGTGCTCTCTTCCAGGCGGCGAACCGAATCGTCCGCCGGGTGCGGATGCTGGCAGAGGAGGCGGCTGCATGACTCTGCTCTACATACTCATGGCGTCCAGCTTTGCCGCTGAACTCTTCCGGCTGGTGGACTGGATCGAGAGATAAGCCGAAACGGGAGCCGCGCCGCTCCCGTCGTCCCAGGGTCTCCCGCCTGGGGCCTGATGATGGCAGGGAAGAAAGGATTTTAATAGAGGATGACGAGTGTAGAGTACTTTGAGGAGCTGGCGTATCTGAACTGCCGCTCAGTCAGTCTGAGAGGCGCAGTCAAGCGGATGGCCGTCGCTGTTGTCCACGAGAGAGTCCCGGAGGCAAAGCTAACCTCCGCCGCCGAGTGTTCCCCCTGTGGAGACCATGTCCTCCGCATCCAGGAGAACGGAAACCGCTATGACCTGGACCTACGCTGCATGGAGGTCCGCCCCGCCTGATGATGGCCCGCCGGTCACGGGCCGAAACGGGAGAACAGTCTCCCGTCGCGGGAAACCGAGAACACCAGAAAACGATCACAGGAGGAACACGAATATGAGTATCAACGAGATGGAAGTAAAGGCCCGGGAGCTGCGTCAGTTGCAGGCCCTGATTGAGGAGGCACAGGCGGAAGCGGAGGCAATCAAGGACGCCATAAAGGCCGCTATGGGCGATTCTGAGAGCGTCCAGGCTGGGGAGTACAGAATCACATGGAAGGCTGTAACTTCTTCCAGAATCGACACCAGCGCCCTCAGAAAGGCTCTCCCGGATGTGGCGGAGCGCTTCACAAAGGAGACCGTCACGCGGCGGTTCGTGATAAGCTGAACGCCTCTGTGGGCATCCTATCCGGCACAGATTTTCACAGGAGAAATAGGGGGAACCCCCGGCACTGTCGCATGGTAGGTACGACGGCGCCGGGGGCCTCCTTTTATGGTACAACGTGATGGTGTTGGTACGAAATGACTGTATCACGATTCCCCCTGTGCTGTCAACGGGGTGTTCGGGAACAGCGAAAAACGGAGGGCCAGCCCAACGGACTAACTCTCCGCCAGCGTGACTCTGAGCGGAATGGCTCAGGGTCTTCTCCCGAACTGATTGGCCCGGGGTCTGAAAACCAGACCTTGCTCCACAATGGATCGGGTATCGCGGAAACTGGCCTACGGGGAACCCAAGACGGGCTATCCCTTAGCGGCACAGCTTCCAGTAGGCGCTGAACTGATTCGGGTTCACGCAAGAATCACGCTTTGCCCGACAATGGATCGGCGCCTATTTGCGGATCTGGCTCACAGGGCAGCCACACCGGCGAACCGGCGGCCAGTCTCCCGAACGGCACAGCTTCCGCAGAAGGCGAACTGATTGGAGCCGTGCCTGAAACTCAGGTCGGTGTCCACAATGGATCGCCTTCGACTTAACCGGAAGGCGAGCTGATGAGGAGCCACACCGGCGAACCGGCGGCCAGTATCTCCAATGGGACGCCTTCCAGTATTGCGGATTGACCCCATAATGACAGCTGCCGGGTACCATAGCCCCGAGTCTTCTGTCGGCAGTCAATCCTAGAGCCGAGATACGAGTCACGGGAGGCCCCGCTACAGGTCGGCTCTGAGGCTATTGTATGCGAGGCGAGAGGGAAAGTCAAGGGTGTCTGCCTGACCTCACCCTTGTGGAAATACGGAGCAGGGAATAGGGTTTCCACAAGAATAATGTGCGCTTTGGGCGGTGCTGCATACTCTCGTTTTTCGTGTTATCGTGTGCTTGTTTTTAATGTTTTGTGACGAATTGTTGCACCTGCGTTATTTCAGAATCGCTGAAACTCTTGTGCCGCAACGTCTGAGCAGACCAGTAGACCCTTGGCTACGGACCAGAAGGCCGGGGGTTCGAATCCCTCACGGCGTACCAAAAAGCTCCTGAAATCATCGATTTCAGGAGCTTTTTGTTTGTATTTGCACTGGAAATATTCCAGAGATACGCTTCCATCCGCATTTACCCCTGAATGGACGCAAACGCAGGCGGCATCTGTCAGCGAATGACAGGTGTCGCCTGCGTTTCATATTTTACAGGGTGCGGATCAGGGCTTGCAGCTCCGGGAATCCGCCGTTGGGATAGACCGAAATGTCCTTCTGTCCGGCATTGATCAGGCAGTCGGTCAGCAGAAATACCTGCATGCCCAGTGCCTGGGCGGCCATGTCCTCCGTCACGTCGTTTCCCACCATCAGGCACTCCTCCGGTGCGAGACCCAGCTGCTCCGCGATATCTCTGTAATAGCTGAGGTTGGGCTTGCAGTACCGTGCGTTCTCATAGGTGGTATACAGTTCGAAATCCTCCGGTTCCAGCCCGGCCCAGCGGATGCGGCTCTCCGTGGCCACCGCCGGGAAAATGGGATTGGTGGCGAGGGCCACACGGAGTCCCCTCTCCTTGATCTGCGCCACCGTTTCTGCGGCTTTCGGATTGAAGCCGCAGACCGCCTTCGCCCCCGCGAATTCCTTCCGGTAAAACTCCTCAAACAGCGGCAGGTCCTCTTTCGCCTGCGGGCCGAAAAGCTCCGTGAATTTCTCCCAGAAAGCAGCCTCGTTGCTCTGATGGCCGTTGTTTTTGACCATTGCGGCCGTTCCGGCCCAGACGGCGTCCACCAGCTGCTTCGGGTCATAGCCGTGAGGCGCCAGCTTCACCGCAAGCAGATGAAAATAGGTTTTGACGAACCGGTCCTGATCCATCGGCAGGAGCGTGCCGTCCAAATCGAATAAAACAGCCTTAATGCTCATGGGGTCATCCTTTCGTTATCCAGTATCTGATGGTGTCGATTCCCTGCTATAGTAACTGATTTTGGAAGAAACGTCAACCGGCTTCCCCGGAGGGCACAACGGACAAAAGCGCGTTTCCCTCCGGGTTCCGCTTTTAATAATTTTCAAACAATACCCAAACAAAAGGTCAATAATCCAGGTGTAGAGTACGCTCTGTTGACAAGAACGGCAGCAAAACCACAAATGATGAACAAGGAGAACGACATTATGAAAAAGAGCAACTTCGCCGCACTGATCCTCGGCACCATCGGCATCGTGTTTTTCGCGCTGGGCATGTGTATGTGCATGCTCCCTGAGTGGAATCTGTTCCGGCAGGGCATCGTCTGCGGCGTCATCGGACTGGCAGTCCTGCTGATCACCCTGCTGGTCTGGCGCAAGATGGAGGGAAAGGCCCCCGTCAGGATCAGTGCCAAGACCCTGGGCTCCGCCGCTGTGGGCGTGCTGGGCGCACTGCTGCTGGGCGTCGGCATGTGCATGGTCATGGTGTTCAGCAGAATGGTCCTGGGCATCGTCATCGGCCTGATCGGCATCGTGGTCCTGCTGATGCTGATCCCCCTGACCCGAGGCATCCATGACTGAGCGGCACACCCGCATACAGGAAAAGGACTGTCCATCCGGACAGCCCTCCAGCTTGTCGAAAAACCCTGTCTGAAGGAAAAGAGTTCTTTTTTGCAGGGGGAGTACGAGGGGGAAACTGGCGAAGCGCCGCCAGCGGCGGAAAAAGCGAGCCGGTTTCGAGGAAGCGGCACGATTGGCGGCCCAGAAGGGGCCGGGAATCGCAAAGCCGCAACGGTGCCCGGGAGCCCCCTCGTGTTGGATCGAATGCCTGCAAAAAGCCTGTGTCAGCAGGCGTTTGCGCCGCGCAGCGGCAGCTTTTCGGCCCGCTGCGCAGGCAGAAAAGCGAGGCATTGTGAAGGCTGTCCATCCGGACAGCCCTCTCTTTTTGCTTCAAAGCCCGTAGTTGATGACCACGTTCATCGCTCTGTCGATCTGAGCGGCGGTCTCGATGGCCTCCGCCAGTTTTTCGTGGGGGAACTCATGGGTGATGATGGAGGCGATGTCATACTTTCCCTCCGCCATGATGCCCAGAACCATCTCCACATCCTCCGGCATGTAGCCGCCGCTGCCGATGATGGCATGCTGGGCGTAGGTCATGGCCAGCACATCGATGGGCCGTTTGCCCGCCAGAACGGCCACTGCCACCAGACGGCTCATGATCTTGCCCATTCCCTGATACCGTTCGATCAGTCCGGGAGCGCCCGCCGCATCGATGTAGATGTCCACATCCGCAGTCTCACCAGTGAGGCTCCGGGCCGTTCCGAATACCTCCATGGCTTTGACCTTCAGGTCCTCCTTTCCGGAGTTGCAGACGGCGAAGCCCAGCCCCGCCGCCTTTTCCAGCCGCAGATCGGACAAGTCCGTCACCATGACCTGCCCGCACCCGAACTCCTTCAGGGCAATGGCCGCGGCAATGCCGATGGTGCCGGCGCCGAAGACGATGGCGTTTTCGCCCTGCCTGGGCAGGCTGCGCCGTGCCGCCCGGGTCCCCACGGTAAAGGGCTCGATCAGGCAGGCCGTCTGATCCGGGATGCTGTCCGGTACCCTGTAGAGCTGTCTGCCGGGCTGCGGATCCGGCGCCAGGATGTATTCGGAAAAACCGCCGATGGTCCCCGCGCGGCCGGTGTCTCCGGTGACCAGCAGCGGATAGGGGTAGACCCGGTCCCCCACCCGGAAGTCCTTTACGTTTTTCCCCACGGCGGCCACCCGGGATACCACTTCGTGGCCAAACTCTCCGCCCACTGTGATCTTATGGCCGGTGCCGGGGCCGTGGGTATAGACCGCCACATCTGTGCCGCAGATGCTGGCATACAGATTTTGGAGCAGAACGTCGTTGTCCCCGCAGACCGGCGTGGGCACTTCCCGGATGGAGACCGCCTGCTTGCCTTCATAAATCGCCGCTTTCATAGCGCACCTCGATTTCCATGGATTTTCCTCTATTATCCCAACACCGGTTGCAAAAATCAACCGACAGCTTTCCGGTTTTTGTCCGGATAATGGCCGGCGACGGTTCCTGACTGTCGGAATTTTTCCATTTAACAATTCTCAAACGATTTTCAAGCAATTTCCAAACGATCCCGCCGTAAGATATGCCCATCATCGACCGGATCATGACCATCAGAACACCGTTCAGACAACAGGAGGAAACAGACTATGAGCGAATATAAACTGAAGCCCGGAAAGATCGGCGAGACCGTCATCGGCGCGTATAAAACCATTGAGGACACCGTCGTGGGAAGCTACAAAAAGATGGAAGACGCCTTCGTGGACGCGTTTCTGGAGAAGACCAACGGCCCCGCCGAAGACGTTGTCCCCGCCAAAAGCAAATAGGCGCGGACGAACTGTCCGTCCGGCCGGATCAACTCCGCAGGAAACGCCGCCTGCGGAGTTGTTTTTTGTCTGTCCGGCTGGCCGCCCACCGGAAAAGGAGAAGATTTCCACGCCGGTTCCTTTACTTTTTGCCGGAAAACGAATATACTGTCCTCATATGAAAATCGCCGGGCAGCTTGACGCGGCCTGACGCTTCCATCGCGGCGAGCGGTCCGTTCTGCGGCTGCCCCGCATCGTTTCAATTGAAAGGAGTTCTGCCATTATGGAACTGCATCCCGCGGACCCTCAGAAGCTGACGCCGGAGATCTTCTCCGTGTTCGGCACCAACAACGCCCTTCTCACTGCCGGAGACCGGGAGAAGTGCAACACCATGACCATCGGCTGGTGCGGCCTGGGCCGGATGTGGAATCTGCCCGCCTGCACCGTCTATGTCCGCCCGGAGCGGTATACCTACCAGTTCATGGAGTCCCACGACTACTTCACCGTGTCCGTCCTCCCCGCCGAGAAGAAGGGGACCGTCATGGCCTACTGCGGCACCAGGAGCGGCCGTGACGTGGACAAGTTCAGGGAGTGCGGCCTCACCGTCCGCTACGGCGCCGGGGACGCCCCCTATGTGGCGGAGAGCCAGTGGGTGCTGGTGTGCAAAAAGCTGTACGCCCAGGACATGGGCGGCGAACACCTGACGAATCCGGCTCCGGAGAAATTCTACCAGGGTGAGGGCTGGCACCGCATGTACATCGGCCAGGTGGTGGAGGCCTATACCACTCAGGAAGTCTGATCAATTGAAGGAGAAAGGTTGAAACATTGTAATTTAAGTACCATTCCGAAAAAGGGAACACAAAATCAAGCCCCCTAAAAGCGGGCTAAAAACTATGATATGCTTGAAGCCTAAGATGCTG
>Ga0129314_1001038_pt1 | contig 22188 bp, 18 predicted proteins | sample O1111metagenome_FD_94431 | JGI IMG/M metagenome (GOLD analysis project Ga0129314, IMG submission 94431) | Orangutan individual fecal microbial communities from fecal samples from Wisconsin, USA - O1111 metagenome | ecosystem: Host-associated > Mammals > Digestive system > Large intestine > Fecal... | reverse complement strand
CCTGTGCGGGTTGTCATGGGGACCGCGGCCGTCCCGGCAGAACCGGTTCCGCGTCCCGCGGCCGTTCCTGCGGAACCAATCCCGCGCCCCACGGCAGGCCCGGAAATATTGACTCCGGGCGCAGCGATATCAGGTTTAATCAGCCCGCCCACTGTATAACCGCGGCTGGAATGGATATAAATACTGTTATTTAAATGATTATAAGCCCCGACCGTTATGGGGGAAGCCGTATTGCCCGGCATCGTGATGGTGGTATATGGGTTTGGGGTGAGGAATACGGTTTCATCGGATATCAGGCCCTGGGACGGAAGCCACAGATGGAACAGCCCGGTCAGGTATTGCGTATTGAATACACGTATTTTCCAGATTCCGGTAGTAGGAGCCTGGAAGCGCATGAAAATCAATTGTTTTCCGGATCCGGATTCAATCAGCTGGTAATTCACGGTAATGACAGTGGGTTCCAGAAGAAAAGGGATAGAGGTTTCATTTCCGGCTATAATAGGAATACGGCTTATGATTTCGCCGCTGGGGGAAATGAAACCCACTGAGTAGGTGTCTGCGGTGGAAGCCCACAGCTCCACAACAAATCCCAGTTCTGATTCCGGCTGTCCCACACGTATCTCCACGTCATCAAACTCCTGTCCGCCGGGGATGGTGCCTTCATAGTGATGCCCCAGCCCGGTTTCATTGCCGGCCGCAATGACCGTTGCCGCGCCCAGGCTTCGGCTGATGTCCTGAAGCGTGATGCTTAAGGGGGAAGTCCCTTCATGGCTTCCAAGGTTGGACCCCAGGCCCAGAAGGATGACCATGGGCTTTTTCAGGCGGTATGCCTCCACGCGCAGGTATTTAATCCCCATCATGATATCGTTCTCCTGGTAGGCCTCCGCGTCGCTTCTGACAAGATAAAAGTCACGAAGATACTGTTTGGCCGGTTTTAGTTTAACCACCACCAGCTCGCTTTCCGGCGCGGCTCCGGTAAAATCCTGTGCAGGCAGTGAACCGCCCGCTGCAATGCCTGCCAAAAAGGTCCCGTGCCCATTGGTATCGGTGGAGGGGACCAGGGCCAGCGGGGTGTCGGAGGCCAGGGCTGCATTAATCTGTTCCCGCGTATATTCAGTCCCGTAGGACGCCCCGCTGCCGGGATAGCGGTCGGGAACCCCGGGAGGGAGTATGTCCCTGTCTTCAGGCAGGCTCTGGTCCCAGATGCTGCTTATCCTGGTGGTGCCGTCCGGGTTTTGAAACAAAGGATTGGTATAGTCTATCCCTGTGTCAATGAAGCCGATGAGTACACCGCGTCCGCGGTTGCCCAGGGCAGGGGATGCAAAGGTGGAAGTAATGCCGGATACCTCCATGCTGGAGCTGTCCAGAAGACTGAACAGCCCGGGCACGCTGTAGTATGAATATCTGCGCAGGGAGATGGGCAGCACTGTGTCTAAAGGCGTATAGATGATGCTGTAGTCAGGGCTGACATAGTCTATACAGGGAATATCCTCCGGATTTCCCACAATCTGCTGCTGGCTTCCATAGCGATAGATAAAATCTGCGATTGATTCTGAGGCTGAATTAAATGGGCAGTCTGCCATGACACACCTCGAACAGGACATTTGATACTAGTATATGCTGAATTTTAGAAACCTTTCACTGGACGGCTGTGTGAAACCATAGTAAAATGAAAGAAAAATGTGGAAAGGAAGGCTGGTTTATGATATATGGCTGGATAATAGGCGGTCTGACAGCACTGGACCTTGGGATAAAAAGTGTGGTGGAAGGGCAGGAGGACGGGACGTTTCCAAGGGAACTGCCGAATTCCCGGGGGATGATTAAGCTTCATAAGAACCATAATGCCGGTTTCCCATTTGGATTCCTTAAGGAACGGCCGGAACTGGTAAAGACGGTGCCGCTGATGGTCATATCCGCCATGGCAGGCGCGCTGTGTTCCCTTTTGCAGGGAAAAGGAAAGACAGCACAGAAGCTGGGGCTTTCCATCATTATAGGAGGTGCCCTCAGCAATCTCTATGACCGTCTGGTACGCGGGTATGTGGTGGATTATTTTTCAATCGAGTGGGACCGGCTGAAGAAGGTGGTATTCAACCTGGGAGATATGTTCGTGTTCCTGGGCAGCGCCGTCATCGTGGCGGAGCAGGTGGCGGTAAGCCTGGCGGAGACCGCTAAAAAGGTGGGGAAAAAGTAATTATCAAACACACTCTTGGGAATCAGTATAAGATGATAAGACACCGGAATGCATCCGGATAACAGGCGCCTGCGGCAAAGCGGGCGCCTATGTCTGTTATCCGGCAGATTGCGGTTTTGGGCCTGTTTTAACTGATCATTCCCCCGATGGTCCCGCCCAGCGCGCATACACCCATGACAGTGACAGAGCGTTCCATGTCAATGGGAGAGCCCATGTTCATGGCCCAGGATACGGCGAACAGGACTACAAAATAAAACAGACCGGACAAAAGCCCCCAGAAGAACCGGCGCTGCCGGATTCCTTTTCCGGCCAGCAGGCCGCCGGCCAGGCAGGTGACGAAGTACACTGCAAATACCATGAGATTTACCTGTCCCTCTTTCAGATGCAGTTTATACAGGGCAAATGCCAGGGCAGCCAGGAGGATTCCGGACAGCACATAGGAGATGAGCAGGGAGCGGATCATGGGTTTTACGATGCCATTTTCCATAGGATTGTTCTCCTTCATAAGAATCTATGTTGAAGTATATTCCCGGGGGCGCCATTAATATGACAAACCTTTATAATTTACCGTTGCAAGGGGCTTTAACCTGTGTTATAATTTCAAGGAATTATATTTTGGATAAGAGGAGGTGCCGTAATATGAAGCACGTTAAGACATTGAATACGAATACCTTAAAAGACACCATGAAGAAAGGTGGCTGCGGCGAGTGCCAGACTTCCTGCCAGTCAGCATGTAAGACATCTTGCACGGTTGGCAACCAGAGCTGTGAGAACGCTAACCGCTGATACGTAAGTATGACGCAATACTGATTTGAGATACGTACAGGAATTTGGTAGAAAGCCCCTATGGTCGATGGGATTATAGGGGCTTTGCCACGCAAAGGAGTTGGGGCTTGCCCCTTAGAAAGAGAGAGTAGATCCGTGATTCATCAATTTATAAATAATGGTTACCATATCATACTGGATGTGAACAGCGGTTCCGTCCATGTGGTAGACCCGGTTGTTTATGACGCTGTGGAGGTGGTGTCAGGACTGGTTCCTGAGATGGAAAAGCCTGAGCCCCTTTCAGCCAAAGTCAAATCAGATGTATTTGACCGCCTGTGGGGCAGATATACACCTGAGGAACTGGGGGAGGCGCTGGAGGATATCCAGGAGCTGATTGACATGGAACAGCTTCTGACAAAGGACATTTACCATGATTTCGTGGTGGATTTTAAAAAACGTAAGACCGTGGTCAAGGCCCTGTGCCTGCATATTGCCCATGACTGCAACCTGGCCTGCCGCTACTGCTTTGCAGAGGAAGGCGAGTACCATGGCCGCCGCGCCCTGATGAGTTATGAGGTGGGGAAAAAGGCCCTGGATTTCCTCATTGCCAATTCTGGCAGCAGGGAACACCTGGAGGTGGACTTCTTTGGCGGCGAACCTCTCATGAACTGGGACGTGGTAAAACGCCTGGTGGAATATGGCCGTTCCAAGGAAGAGCAGTTCCACAAGAAATTCCGTTTTACCATCACCACCAACGGCGTGCTGTTAAATGACGATATAATGGATTTCTGCAACAAGGAAATGAGCAATGTGGTCATGAGCCTGGATGGGCGCAAGGACGTCAATGACAGGATGCGGCCATTCCGCAACGGCAGCGGCAGTTATGAGCTGACGGTTCCCAAGTTCCAGAAATTTGCTAAGAGCAGGGGCCAGAAGGATTATTATGTCCGCGGGACATTTACAAGGCATAACCTGGACTTTGCGGCAGATGTGCTCCATTATGCGGACCTGGGCTTTGAGCAGATGTCCATGGAGCCGGTAGTGTCTGACCCGGCTGAGGAGTATTCCATCCGTGAGGAGGATATCCCGGTCATCCTGGCTGAGTATGACAAGCTGGCCCTGGAGTATATCAAGCGCAAGAAGGAAGGAAGGGGATTTAATTTCTTCCACTTCATGCTGGACCTGACAGCAGGTCCGTGTGTTGCCAAGCGTATGGCGGGATGCGGTTCCGGCACCGAGTACCTGGCAGTCACGCCATGGGGGGACTTCTATCCATGCCATCAGTTTGTGGGGCAGGAGCAGTTCCTCATGGGTAATGTGGACACGGGTATCGTGAATACGGATATCAGGGATGAATTCAAGACATGCAATGTGTATGCCAAGCCAGGCTGCAAGGACTGCTTTGCAAGGTTCTACTGCAGCGGCGGATGTTCAGCCAATGCATACAACTGCAGCGGTTCCATTAACGGCGCTTACGAAATCGGCTGTGAGATGCAGAAAAAGCGTATTGAGTGCGCCATCATGATTAAAGCTGCCCTGGCAGATGACGAGGCTTAACTATATGAAATATCAGGTAATAACAAAGGACGGAAGGGCAAAAAGGGCCAGGATGGAAACCGTCCACGGCGTGATTGAGACACCGGTGTTCATGAACGTGGGGACGGTTGGCGCAATCAAGGGCGCTGTGTCCACGGACGATTTGCGGGAAATCAACACCCAGGTGGAACTGTCCAATACCTACCATCTTCACGTCCGCACAGGCGACAGACTGATTAAGGAATTTGGCGGCCTGCACAGATTCATGAACTGGGACAGGCCCATCCTTACGGATTCCGGCGGCTTTCAGGTATTTTCCCTGACCAAGCTGCGCAGAATCAAAGAGGAAGGCGTTTACTTTAATTCCCACATAGACGGCCATAAGATATTCATGGGGCCTGAGGAGAGCATGCAGATACAGTCCAACCTGGGCTCCACCATTGCCATGGCATTTGACGAATGTCCTCCCAGCCATGCAAGTGATGAATATATCCGCCAGTCCGTTGACCGCACCACAAGGTGGCTTCGCAGGTGCAAGGAGGAGATGGAAAGGCTTAATTCCCTGCCGGACACCGTGAACCGTGAACAGCTTCTGTTCGGTATCAACCAGGGCGGTGTTGTGGACGAAATCCGCGTGGAACATGCCAGGACCATCCGGGAGATGAATCTGGACGGCTATGCGGTGGGCGGGCTTGCGGTGGGCGAGAGCCATGAGGAGATGTATCACATCCTGGATGTGACGGTTCCCCATCTGCCTGAGGAAAAGCCGGTCTATCTCATGGGTGTGGGAACACCCGCCAATATCCTGGAGGCAGTGGACCGGGGCGTGGATTTCTTTGACTGTGTCTATCCGTCCAGAAACGGGCGCCATGGCCACGTGTATACCAACCACGGAAAGCTGAACCTTTTTAATCAGAAATATGAGCTGGATGCAAGGCCCATTGAGGAAGGCTGTGGCTGTCCGGCCTGCCGTTCCTACAGCAGGGCATATATACGCCATCTGCTGAAAGCAAAAGAAATGCTGGGAATGAGATTATGCACCTTGCATAATTTGTATTTTTATAATACAATGATGAAAGAGATTCGCGACGCCATCGAGGAGCACCGCTATGCAGAATACAAAGCGGCCAAGCTTGCAGGCATGGAAAGCTCCGCCAAGTCTAATGAATAAAAAACTACTGTGGCGAGGCGGCAGTAGGCATGAAGGAGGAAAATAAGAATGAATACAAGTAGTCCGATTTTCTGGATTCTCTATATTGTTCTTCTGGGTGGTATGTTATACTTTATGGCAATCCGTCCTCAGAAGAAGGAGAAGCAGAGACAGCAGCAGCTGCTGAATAGTGTTGCGGTAGGCGACACCATATTGACCAGCAGCGGATTTTACGGCGTTATCATCGACATGACGGATGATACCGTAATCGTTGAATTCGGCAGCAACAAGAACTGCCGTATTCCTATGCAGAAGGCTGCCATTGTTCAGGTAGAGAAAGCGGAAGCCTGATCATGACATGAAACCCGGGGCGCTGTCCCGGGTTTTCTGATATATATCATATTTTTTCATATCAATGCCTGACAGGAGGAGAATCGGATGATTAAGAATATAGTCTTTGATATGGGGCAGGTACTGGTCAGCTATGTGGGCAACCTGGTGTGCCAGATATACATAGAGGATGAGCAGGAGAGGAAGGATGTAAGCACCTCCGTATTTGCCTCGCCGGAATGGGTCCTTTTAGACATGGGAGTCATGCCTGAGGAAGAGGCACTTAAGAAAATGCAGGAGCGTTTGGATACGGAGCGCAAGCGTGAACAGGCTGAATGGTGTTTCTGGCATTGGCATGAGTATAACATGAAACCAAAAGAGGGGATGGAGGAATTGGTGCGGTGGCTTAAGTCCATGGGCTATGGAATCTATCTCTGTTCCAATGCATCGGTCCGCCTTCTTAAGTGCTATAAAGAGGTGATTCCGGCCATTGACTGCTTTGACGGCATCCTGTTTTCAGCAGAGGTGCAATGCCTGAAGCCGCAGAAGGAGATGTACGGGCATCTGTTTGACCGTTTCCATCTGAAACCGGAAGAGTGTTTCTTTGTTGATGACCTGAACCTGAATATTGAAGGCGCGCGCAGATGCGGGATGGAAGGGTATTGCTTTGAGGATGGGGACGTAGGTAAGCTGAGGACAGTCCTGGCATCCCTCAACCGGTAGGAAGGTCTGCGTGCGGTATGTACGTATATGTATAGAGGATTTAGACATGGAAGCGTAAATGCATAGAAGAGTATGCGAGTGGAGGATTCCATGAGGGATACATAGAAAAAGCTCCGCACCTTTCGGTACGGAGCAATTTTCTTAGGATTTCGGATTTTCAAAAAGGGTTGAAGGATAGTTGTTAAATATTCGTGCATCTCTTATGTACTTAGTATAGCATGCAATCCTCCAGAATGTTTGAATGTTCCTTGAATAGATTATTAAGAAATTCTTAAAATTGGCCCATCCGCCGGAAAGCCTGAAAATACGTCGTGTTATGCACACTGACCGTATTTTTGGGTATTTTTTACGCAAAAATCAGTATAATCGGAAAAAGCCGGGAAGTGTCTGCGGATAAGCTGGGGAATTTTAACAGTAGATGGTCAGGCGGAAATCCATGACATGGAAAAACATAAAACAGGGAGATGGTTAACAGTACATGACGCGTCCGGTTATCCGGCGGCCTATAAAAGGGGGATGGCCCGGTCTGGTCCGCCCTTATGGGCGCCAGTACCGGGCCGCGTCATCTCTGACTGAAATCAATATATCATAGTTTGGGTCTAAACTCAATAGAAGTCAGATAATCGTAATGAAGCGTAATATTTCTTACAAAAAAGTTTGGACATTGCGAAAGAAAGTATGAAGGGAAAACCGCCTTCAGACAGGATATCCGCCTGCAAAAAAAGAAACCCGCCCATACATCAACGTCAATGTATCCAAGCGGGTTTATCAGTGGAAGTAATGGGGCTCGAACCCATGACCTTTCGCGTGTGAGGCGAACGCTCATCCCAGCTGAGCTATACTTCCGTCCATGAGAATATTATAGCACGATAAAACGGAATTTCAAGAGGATATTCCCACAAATGTAAAAAATATGCAGACACACAGTATTATCTTAACAGAAGATGGGGACAGATAATTTGTTTGAAAAATTTATGATTTCAGAATATTGTACTTTCTGCTATATTATAGTATTATGATATAAAATCAATTGGGGGATAAAAACAAAAAAGGAGGTATTTCTGTGCAGCGTTTTGGAAATTTAAAAAAGATGATGGATGTATCTTCCGGCAGGAAGAAGGCATCCCTGGTCCTGAAACATGGGACAATCGTGAATGTTTTTACTGAGAAGACAGAGGTGGCCGATATAGCCATTGAGGACGGATACATAGCAGGAATCGGGGAATATGATGGGGAAGAAAATGTGGACATGACAGGCCGGTATATATGCCCGGGATTCATTGACGGACATATCCACCTGGAAAGTTCCATGGTATCCCCGCCGGAGTTTGAAAAGGCTGTCCTGCCCCATGGCACCACAGCAGTCATTGCCGATCCCCATGAGATTGGCAATGTGTCGGGCTGCCAGGGCATTGACTATATGCTGGAGGCAACAGCCGGACTGGATCTGGATGTATTCATCATGATGCCTTCCTGTGTGCCGTCCACGGGGCTGGATGAGTCGGGGGCAGTCCTGGGGGCGGCTGATATAAAACCATATTATGACAATCCGCGCATACTGGGGCTGGCTGAGGTCATGGACTCCGTAGGTGTGGTTGGGGGAATGGAGGACCTTCTGGATAAGATAGGGGAGGCTGCGCACCGGGATAAGGTAATAGACGGCCATGCCCCCTTCCTGGGGGGAAAGGGGCTGAATGCGTATGTCTGCGCAGGCGTCCTGTCTGACCATGAATGTTCTGATATCAGCGAAGCCCTTGAAAAGCTGGGCCGCGGCCAGTGGATCATGATAAGGGAAGGAACCGCGGCCAGGAACCTAGAGGCCCTGATGCCTCTTTTTGAGGCGCCCTATTATGAGCGCTGCATGCTGGTAACCGATGATAAGCATCCAGGCGACCTGATTTCCATGGGACATATTGATTATATTATCCGAAAGGCGGTTTCCCTTGGCGCGGATCCCATAAAGGCCATAAAGATGGGATCCTATAATGCAGCACGGTATTTTGGGCTGAAGGACAGGGGCGCTGTCATGCCGGGAATGCGTGCAGACCTGGCAGTGCTGGAAGACCTGGTTGATTTTCGCGTGACCGGAGTGTATAAGGGCGGTGCGCTGGCAGCGGAAAACGGAAGGTGCCTGCATGAAAAGCCGGACCGGAGCCGGGAACTGGAGCAGGCCTATCCTGCTGTATTTGATTCCTTCCATATGGATGAGGTGACGCTCAGTGACATTGCATATGAAAAAAGGGGAAACATGCAGAGGGTGATTCAGTTCAAGCCCCATGAGCTCCTTACCGAAGAAAGGATTGTTCCATGGCAGGGACATACAGAGGGCATGGCGCCGGGAGTCAGCCTGAAGGCTGATATAGTAAAGGCAGCTGTATTTGAGCGCCATCTGCATACCGGACACAAAGGAATCGGTTTTATTGGCGGATACGGTCTTAAGAACGGCGCGGTAGCCACCAGCGTGGCCCATGATTCCCACAATCTGATTGTCATAGGGACCAATGATAATGATATGGTACTGGCAGCCAACACGGTCATACGGAATAAAGGCGGCCTTGCCGTTGCCGTGGACGGACGGGTGGCAGGGGAACTGGCCCTGCCCATTGGAGGAATCATGACCAGGGCATCGGTCCATGAAGTGGAGGAACAGCTGGAGAATCTGAAGCAGAAAACACTGGAGCTGGGAATCGGCGCAGATATCGACGCATTCATGACATTGGCCTTTGTCAGCCTGCCGGTCATACCAAAACTCAGGATTAATACGTATGGGGTCATAGATGTGGAGCGGCAGGAGGTTGTGGAGGCGTCCTTCTGATCAGGCATCCTTTGGATGGGTTAACGGTATTTTCCCAGGCTATACCCGGACACAATGGAACCGAATCCATTTCCGGAGAATATCCTAATAAAAAAAGGAGAATATCGTGATGTGAATCAGGCAAGGGAAGACATAAATTGTGACATCGTATATTCCATGGGAATCACGGGGAAAGGGGTTGGTGTTGCTGTCCTGGACACCGGCGTTTATCTCCATGAGGATTTTAAAGATAGAATAACAGCGTTTGCTGATTATGTGAACCATAGGCCCCAGCCCTATGACGACAACGGGCATGGGACCCATATATCAGCCATTATAGGAGGGAGCGGCGTTTCCTCCGAGGGAAAGTACAGGGGCGTAGCGCCTGGCTGCAGCATTATTTCGGTCAAAGTGCTGGATCACAAGGGAAATGGATATGCCTCCGATGTACTGGCAGGATTAAAATGGATAAGGGAGCACAAAGAGGAGTATGGTATCCGTATTGTGAATATTTCCGTGGGGTCCCTTTCCAGACGGGATATGACGGAGAACTCCATATTGGTGCGGGGAGTCAATGCGGCCTGGGATGATGGTCTGGTTGTTGTTGTGGCAGCCGGTAACCATGGTCCGGGCCGTATGACCATTACCACTCCGGGTATCAGCAGGAAGGTCATTACCGTGGGATGCTCAGACGACCATAAGGAAGTGGATGTGATGGGCAGCAGGATGGTGGATTACTCAGGCAGGGGGCCAACCCTGGCATGTGTATGCAAGCCCGATATTGTTGCCCCTGGTTCTGGCATAGTCAGCTGCTGCAATGAACCGGGGCGGTATTTCTCAAAATCAGGGACCAGTATGTCCACGCCCCTGGTATCCGGGGCAATTGCCCTTTTGCTGGAAAAAAATCCTGACATGAGCAATAAGGATGTGAAACTGCGCATCCGGGAGAGGGCCGTGGACTTAGGACTGCCCCATAACCAGCAGGGATGGGGCAAGCTGGACGTGGCGCGGCTGGTGGAATAGTAGATGATGTGATAAGATATAAGATAGCAGGGTGCCCTGCCAGACCGGCAGTTAACAATGAACCGGTTTGGCAGGGCGCCTTTTTTCCGTTGAAAAAGCTTTATTCCGATTCTGAAAACAGATGCTCAATTTTCAGGGCCATCTGAAGATTAAAAATATCCTCACTGTTTCCTGTATCACATCCCGTAATCTTCTCAATGGTGCCCAGCCGTGCCAGCAGGGTGTTTTTGTGGATGTATAAAAGCCGCGCCGTGTTGACCTTGGAACAGTTTTGAAGGATATAGGTGTTTAATGTATCAAATAGGTGGGTGTTATTGCGCCTGTCATACTCTTTAATAGGCTGGATATAGTGCGCATGGTATTCATGAAGATATTCCGCGCACAGATTATTCTTCTGGTCCATGAAGAACCTCAGGACACCTAGGTCTGCATAATAGAAATGACCCTGCCCCACATATTTCCTCAGATAATTGACAGCCTGCAGCGCCTGTCTGTAAGATTGCCTTGCCGCTGAAAAAGGTCCGGGCATGCTGACACCGATGCAGGCGCTGGTGGCGTGGAAGGACTGGCAATATATATGTTCTGCTTTTGCTAATAGTGATTCGAGGCCAGGATAAGATTCGCCGATAAACAGTACAAAACTGTTACCGTATTCAAAAAGCAACAGCTTTTCCGGATAAAGGGCCCGTTCCTTTAATGTCTTATAAAAGATATCCGTGTATTGATTGCGAAGCAGCAGGTTAAGTCCTGTATCTGCATTGCCCTGAAGTACGGCAATATGGTAGCTGGATTCCAATTTGGCGCCCAAGGTGCGGCTTATGTGTTCTGTATTCAGTTCGTTGATATTGTCCGCCTGCAGGATTTCGTCCAACAGCAGGTTATTGTATTTTCTGGTTGCATTATCAACTGCGTTCTTTTTGCTCAGGTACAGGGCCGTTATCAGGGAAAGCTGCTGGACCTTCATGATTTCCTGGGTGGTCAGCCCTGTGGTGTTGCGGCCTGCGGCAACAGCAATATAGCCATAGCTTACGCTGGCCTGTATGATTTCATACAGATACAGCTTTTTGTCCAGGGTGGTGAGAAAACGGTTGCGGAACAGATATCCGGGGATATTGGAGCCGTCCACGGTCACGGACATGTTTTCTCTGAAAATCAGGTTTTCCTTTCTCATTCCTGCAATGCAGTTATCCCAGGCCAGGCTGCCGGACTGGCTAATCAGGTCAAGGCCTGTATTGATGATGGCAGTATCCATGCCGCAGGTTAAGAATACCTTTTCGCTGATCATGCTGATTGGTTCGTCCTGAAGCAGGAAATCCATAAGGATATCGTGGAATTTCTGGGTTTCCGCAATAATATCATACTGTTTTTTTACAATGGAGGAAGTAACCGGATTGATAACCTCGCTCCAGTTGTATGAATCAGGCACGATAATGATGGGAAGCCTGATGTCCTGGCATAGATGTGTCAGTTCAGGCGTCATGCCGGTAACGAACTTGGATTTTGTAATAATACCCGCAATTCCCTTACTCTTTAATGTCTTTAGAAAATGTTCGGAGAGGTTTTGCTCCAGAAGAACGCCGGCGCACACCAACTCCCCTCCGTTAAGCCATTCATGCAGGTTGGGGATATCCATGATGGTTGTGAATAGGATTTCATTGTCCAGTCCTGACGTACCGGTCAGGATAAAGGCGTCACGAAAACTTTCTATGTATAATATTTCCTGTATTGTCATGTAGGACCACCTCCTTGTCTTGTGTAGTATACACTATTTGTAAGTGCATTTCAATGTAAAAGTGGCCAAAAGGTACAAATATAATCCTATTTAATCGTACGAAGGTACAATGGAAGAAGCAGGGGATTCTGGATATAATTAGGTCATAAAACAAAGAACACAACATTCAAGGAGGAAATTATGAGAAACACATTTAAAGGCAAGGATTATTTGGCATTTAAGGATATGACAAGAGAGGAAATTGAGTTTATCGTGGATCTGTCCCTTTCCTTTAAGCAGAAATGGCTTGCAAGGGAGCCGCACCGTTATTTTGAAGGCCAGGTGTGGGCGGCATTGTTTGAGAAAAATTCCACACGTACCAGAAATGCATTTGAGCGTGCAGCCGCTGATCTTGGAATCAAGTGTGTATACTTAAGACCGGATGAACTGCAGACACAGCGCGGCGAGCCCTTAAAGGATACGGCCAGGATCCTGGACCGTTTTTTTGACGGACTGTTCATCCGCACCTTTGGTCATGAGATTGTAGAGGAATGTGCAAAATGGATGGAGAGCCCGGTTATCAATGGCCTGACTGCACTGGAGCATCCCACGCAGGGGATTGCAGACCTTATGACCATTAAAGAGAAAAAGGGCGGTTACAAGGGACTGAAGCTGGCTTATTCCGGCAACTTCTATAATGTGTGCTACACAACCATGATTTTCTGCGCAACCCTGGGTATTGATATGTATCTTGCCTGCCCGGAGGGACTTGAGCCAGATAAGGATATCCTGGAGGAGACCATGAGAAGGGCCGGGCAGAGCGGAGCCAAGATTGTGTTCAGCCGGGACTTTGACGAGGTGCTTAAGGATGCCGATATCGTATATGGAATGTCCCAGTACAGCATGGGGCAGACGGAGGAAGAGATTGCTGACTTAAAAGCCAAGTTCCTTCCCTATCAGATTACAATGGACGCAATGAGAAAAGCCAAAGATGATGCTATTTTCATGCACTGCCTTCCAGCGCATAGAGGCGAGGAAGTAACGGATGAAGTAATGGAATGCTCCCAGTCTGTTATCTTTGATGAGGGTGAGAACAGAATGCACTCCATTAAGGGAATACTGGCAGCGGTCTGCAATTAGGAGAGGAATGATATGGGAAAAAGAATTGTTGTAGCCCTAGGGGGCAATGCGCTGGGTAAAACGCCGGGGCAGCAAAGGGAAGTACTAAAAGGAGTGGCCGCCAATCTGGCGGATTTGATTGAGCAGGGAAATGAGGTCATCATTTCCCATGGCAATGGGCCTCAGGTGGGGATGATACACCTGGGTATGCAGATAGCCAGCGGGGATAAGACAGAGGAGATACCATATATCCCTATGCCGGAATGCTGTGCCATGAGCCAGGGATACATAGGATACCATATCCAGTGCGCACTTTTAAACGAATTTACAAAACGCGGTATTCATAAAAAAGTGGGCACAGTGGTGACCCAGGTAGTTGTAAGGGCGGATGATCCGGATTTTGACAATCCTACCAAGCCGATTGGCAAATTCTATACAGAGGAAGAGGCCAATGCCATTACTGCTAAAAAGGGTTACATTATGAAGCAGGATTCCAACCGGGGATTTAGAAGAAGGATTGCATCACCTAAGCCCATGGATATTTTGGAAGCTGACCTGATTGAAACCCTGTTAAAGGATGACCGTGTGGTGATTGCCGGCGGTGGCGGCGGTATCCCGGTGATTCGGACGGAACATGGTTATGAAGGTGTGGTAGCCATCATTGACAAGGACTCTACCAGTGAAAAAATGGCTGAAATCCTGAATGCCGATTATTTGGTCATACTGACAGCTGTGGATAAGGTTTCCATCCATTATGGAAAGCCGGACCAGATTGATCTGGGGCATGTTACCATCAGCCAGCTTAAGGAATACAGGGAAGCCGGAGAGTTTGCGCCTGGTTCCATGCTTCCTAAGGTCAATGCAGCCATGGAGTTCGTGGAGTCAAAGGCGGGCAGGGCTGCCCTTATCACATCGGTAGAAAAGGCGGCTGATGCGGTGAAAGGATTGGATGGGACAAAAATTACCGGATAGAATGGGGAGAAAAGTAGGATGGCAAAGAATAAGAGTGTCGCAAAAGAGAAAAAGCAGTTCAAGTCCCCCAATGCATATGTGATTATTTTCATGGTAATGCTGTTTGTTGCAGCCCTTAGCTGGATTATCCCAGGCGGAGCTTATGAATTGGACCAGTCGGGCAGGGCGGTTGCAGGCACCTATCAGATAGTATCATCCAATCCCCAGGGGCTGTGGGATGTATTCATGGCCCCGATTACAGGAATGATTGGAGGAAAATCAGTTTCAGGTGCAATCGCTATTTCCCTGAACATCATGCTGTTTGGCAGTTTTCTGGAAATGATGGATGAGTCCGGGGCTATCAAGCTGTTCCTGAAAAAAGTTACAATCAGGAACCAGAATAATGTCCATGTCCTTATTGGGCTTTTAGTAGTCATCATGGGTATTTTTGGTACGGTTCAGGGTTCCTATGAGGAGGGATTTGTATACCTTCTGATGTTTATGCCGGTTATCCTGGCCTTGGGGCTGGATACCATTGTGGCAGTCATGATTGTGGTGTTCGGCACCCAGGGCGGCTGTCTGGCGTCTACAATCAACCCGTTTGCTGTGGGGATTGCATCGGATATTGCCGGAATCAGCCCAGGCCAGGGTCTGGTGATGAGGGTTATCATGTTGGTGGTATTCATGGCTGTGATTACATTTTATATATGCAGATATGCGGATAAGATTAAAGCCGACCCATCAAGGTCCCCGCAGTTTTTCAGGCGGGGAGAGGACCTTAAGGCATTTCCGGTATCAGAAAATGAAAACCTGACGTTATCAAAAGAACAGAAGCGGATTCTGGGTATCTTTGTCATGACCTTCGGAGTCATGATCCTTTCCCTGATACCATGGGATTCACTAAATGAGAACTGGACATTTTTCATTGATGCCACGGCATGGCTCACAGGCCTTCCTGTGATTGGAACCGTTCTGGGCAGGGATATGATTCCTCTGGGCCAGTGGTATTTCAACGAAGTTTCCATGCTTTTGGTAGTGTGTACGGTGCTTGCAGGCTTTGTGCAGCATTTTGATATCACAAAGACAATTAACATTATAATAAAAGGTGCGGCAGGGCTGGTATCAACTGCGTTTATTGTACCTCTTGCAAGGGGAATCCAGGTTGTGATGGATGGAGGGATGATTACACCTACAATCCTTCATCTGGGCGAGACAACGCTCAGCAGCCTTCCTTCCGTGGTATTCATCGTTGTAAGCCTTGTGTTTTATCTGGCAATAGCATCATTTATTCCAAGCTCTACCGGATTGGCGGCAGCAACCATGTCAATCATGGCAGCACTGGCCGGATTTGCCAATATACCTGAGGATATTATGATTAATGTGTACCTGATGGCCCTTGGCCTGGCCAAAATGATCATGCCCACCTCCATTGTGGTAATGACCTGCACCCAGGCCGCACATATAAGCTATACGCAGTGGATTAAGAGCAACTGGAAGTTCATGATATGCCTGTTCGCGCTTTCCTGTGCTTTCCTTATAACAGACGTTATGATAAGATAAATTTTAATGATTGATGGAGGAATTTAATTATGTCAGAAGTATTTGTGAGCAATGCTACCAATGAGTTGAAAAAAGTATTGGTCTGTTCCCCGGAGTATTATGTATTCAACGGAATCAATGAGATTACCAAGAGCTGGATGGAAAAGGGAGAGACTGAGCACAATGACCAGATGAAGCGCGAATGGGATGAACTGATTCAGGCCTATGAGGAAAATGGCGTGGAGGTGGTGAAAATGACTCCTGACCCAACCATGCAGGTGCAGACCTTTGCCAGGGACTTTGGCGCCTGTGTTGCAGAGGGGGCCATCATAGGAAAATTCCGCCATCCTGTACGCAGGGTGGAGACCGCTGCTTATGAGGCCAAGTTAAAAGAGCTGGGAGTGCCTGTGATTGCAAGGTGCAATGCAGGTTGCTTTGAAGGCGGGGATTTCTGGATGATTGACGAATATACCATTGCGTTTGGCCTGGTGGACCGCACAGACAGGGCGGGTGTTGATAATCTGAGGGAGCAGCTTGCGAAGTACGGATACACGGTAGTGGGAGTGCCCTGCCCGCCGGAGAACCTTCACCTGGATATGTGTTTTAATATTGTAGCTGAAAAGGTGTGCCTGGCAGCCACCAGGGAATTGCCCTATGAATTCCTGAAGATGCTGAAAAAGAGGAAATTTGAAATCATTGATGTACCGAGTGAACTGGTATTCAAGCACGGCTGTAATGTGCAGGCCCTTGGAAATGGCCGGGTGATGGCTATCAAGAACAATAAGAGCGTGAATGACAAGATGAAGGCCCTGGGCCTGGACGTGGTTGAGGTGGATCTGTGCCAGATTTTGAAGGCAGGAGGAGGCCCTCACTGCATGACCTTCCCATTAAAGCGCGATTGATGGAAGGCAGGGAGATGAATTTATGAAAATACTGATTAGCGATTATCCTGATTCCATGATGAGTACACATGACTATGAACAGGAAATATTAAAAAATGCGTTTCCGGACGCAGAGATTACCATCTATGAATATACAGGGGACCATGAGGCATTTCTGGAAATAATCCGTGACAAGGATGTGCTGCTGACCGGATTCCTCCCCATTGATGAGGAAGTGTTCGAACATGCAAAGAACTTAAAATGTGTTGCCCTTAATGCCACCGGATATGACAACGTAGACCTGAAGGCAGCCAGCGCATATAAGGTTGGGGTATTCCCGGTGGGCGAATACTGCACCATTGATGTTGCGGAGCACACCATAGCATTGATGACATCCCTGGCTAAAAATATGAAGCATTATATCGCTGATATTGACCAGCGCCATGTGTGGAAGTATGACTCGGCAGCCCAGCCAAAACGGCTGGAGGACCAGACCCTGTGTGTGTTTGGATTTGGGAAGATTGGAAAGGCCGTGGCAAAACGCGCCAAAGGCCTGGGTCTTACGGTGATAGCAGTGGACCCTTATGTGGACCCGGAGCTGGCAGCGCAGTTAGGGGTGGAACTGGTGGCGCCAGAGGAGGCATATGAAAGGGCAGATATTATCAGCAACCATATGAACCTCAGCGCGGCTAATACCCAGTACTTTACAGCCAAAGAATTTAAGAGTATGAAGCGCAGGCCCATCTTCATTAATATGGGGCGCGGGCTGAGTATAGATGAAGGCGCCCTGTTAGATGCGCTGGAGAATGGAGATGTACGCAGTGCAGGACTGGATGTCCTGACGGATGAAGTGCCAAACCTTGCATCTAATCCATTGGTAGGGCGGGAAGATGTAATCATCACCCCGCACATGGCATTTTATTCTGAGACATCGATGCGGGAATTGCAGCGCATATCCTGTGAGAATATTGTATACTATTTGACGGGACAGCGTGACAAGGTTTTTAAGATGGTTAATGAAATAAAGTAGATAAGAGGTTTAAAGTAAGGAAGGCAGGTCGGAGGAATGGAAAACACATTGCAAATCAACCGGAAGTACCTGATTAAGTTTCTTCTTACATCCGCGTTCGGAATATTCATGTTCCTGATACCAGTGAGTGTCCAAGATAGCTCCAATACGGTGGTAGGCATGCTGTCAGACTGGCTGAAACGGATAGGTGCACCTGTTTTCCCTGCCTTGATTACGGGGCTTTTGACCTTCTCCACTGTCATGTCTGCCCTGGACCATTGTCTGGATGCATTTCATGCATACCCGGCGCTTCACCGCCGGTTCACAGTGAAGACATACGAACTGGTGACCAAGGCAGCGGGCAGTGTGATTGCCTGGATGACCCTTCTGGGGATGGGTCCCCAAATGATACTTAGTGAGAACACGGGTGTTATGATGATGGGGCTGGGCGCTACCCTGGTTGCTATTGCAATATCCTTAAGCTACATATTGCCGTTCCTGACAAATACAGGTATTATGGAATTTATCGGTGTTCTTACACAGCCCGTGGTCAGGCCGCTGTTTAAGGTACCGGGCTGTGCGTCACTAGATTTGATTACCTCCTGGTTCGGCGCCTCCAGTGCAGCTGTCATCATGACCAGGAAAAAATATCAGATTGGATATTACACAAAAAAAGAAGCTGCCATTATCATGACAAACTTCTCTCTGGTATCAGTTCCCTTCTGTATGGTGATTGCAGGAATGCTTGGAATTGAACCATACTTTCCTGTGTTTTACCTGACCATATGTGTGTTGGGGGTGATATTGGCAATCATATTGCCTAGAATCTATCCTATCAGCAGGATTCCCCAGGATTATTATGAGGATTCCCCTAAGCTTGTGGATGCCAGGGTGCCGGCCGGTACCGGCAAATTCCGCTGGGCGTTAATCCAGGGCTGTAAGGCGTCCCAGGAGTTTGAAGGCAGGAGGATTATCACCATGGGAACGGACGTCATGCTGGGAATCCTCTTAAACCTTCTGCCCATAGTAATTGCATGGGGGACTGCTGCATTGGTCATCGTGGAGTACACACCGCTGTTCCGTTGGGTTTCATGGCCCGTGGGATGGTGTCTGAACATGGTTGGGGTGGAGGAGGCCTTTGCGGCGGCCCCGGCCACCCTGGCGGGGATTGTGGATATGTTCATACCGGCCCTCCTGGCAGCATCCATTGAATCAGTGAAAACACGGTTTGTGATTGGGGTGCTGTCGCTTATCCAGATAATCTATCTGACCGAGGTGGGCGCCGTTATCATGCAGTCCAAAATCGATGTAAGCATGTTCCGCCTGGTCGTGATATTCCTTGAGCGGACGGTTATATCCCTGCCCCTTATTGTGCTTGTATCAAACCTGATATTCTAGGTCCTGCAGCCGGCGGGGATGGATGTCTAGGCACACCCTACGCTTCCCACCGTCCCGATGCCCCGCAGGGCAGCACCAGCCCGGTTTCTGTCACCGGAAGCCCTACTTCCTGGGCATTGACCGTGCCGCCAAAGCGGGGAATCACCTCCACGCCCAGCATGTAACTCAGCACTGCAGGCGCAAGGCCTGTGGTATAGGAATTGATTAAAAAGAACAGGGGATTGTCTGAGAGCAGCTGGACGCAAAGCTTGACCAGCGGATGGATGGCATCCTCTATCTTCCAGATTTCACCTTTGGGCCCCCGTCCGTAGGACGGCGGGTCCATTATGATTGCATCATAGCGGCTGCCTCTTCTGATTTCACGTTCCACGAATTTTACGCAGTCATCCACAATCCAGCGGATGGGCGCGTCGGACAGGCCGGAAGATGCCGCGTTTTCCTTGGCCCAGCCCACCATGCCCTTGGAGGCGTCCACGTGGGTGACACTGGCCCCGGCCTTGGCGGCCGCCAGGGTGGCGCCGCCGGTGTAGGCAAAGAGGTTGAGGACCTTAACTGGCCTTCCGGCCTTCCTTATCCGCCCGCCGAACCAATCCCAGTTGGCGGCCTGCTCCGGGAACAGCCCTGTGTGCTTAAAGCTGAAGGGCTTCAGGTTGAATGTAAGCCCTTTGTAACCAATGGACCACTGTTCCGGCAAATCAAAAAATTCCCACTCGCCCCCGCCTTTGCTGCTGCGGTGGTAATGGCCGTTCATGTGTTTCCAGCCTTTATGGCCCTTAGGGGTATCCCAGATAACCTGAGGGTCCGGCCGGACCAGCAGATATCTGCCCCATCGTTCCAGTTTTTCGCCCTGTGAGCAGTCTATTACTTCATAATCCTTCCAATCATCGGCAAGCCACATAGTATTCATAACCTCATTTCCTTATTAAAATCAAATAGAATGACATATTACAGAGTATAGTCTAAATGATGCGGCCGCGTCAAGCGCGGACGGAATCTATTTGCAGGCATTTATAATGAAAAGAAAAATTAAAGCCTATCGTAAATAAATTGAAAGATAAATAAGGTTGAATAATTGGGGTAGCCTTGATACAATATACTTTAGGATTGCCGGAGTATCTGATAAGGTGCCGGCATGGGCTGGAGCGTGTTAAGGATTGACGTTTGCCCCGGGATGCGTTTGGGAATTCATTCCCGCCATCCGCACGCCCTGGAACGGATGGGAAGAGGAGCTGAGCATATGAGAAAACAAACAGTGGCAGTGTGGGTGCTGGCAGCGGTGCTGTCTTTTGGTACGGCCACAATTTCAGCCCTGGCAGCAGAAGGTTGGGCTCAATCAGGAAGCAGCTGGGTATATTATGATTCCAATGGAAACCAGGTATATAACACATGGAAAAAAGGCGCGGACAACCAGTGGCGTTACGTTAACGGGGAAGGTGTCATGGCGACCAATGCCTGGGTGGATTCCGATTATTACGTGGACAGCAACGGCATCATCCTGACTGATAAGTGGTTAAAGCTTACCAACGATGAGGGTGAATATGAGTGGTATTATTTTGGCAGCAGCGGCAAGATGATGACCGATGCGTGGAAGAAGATTGATAACAAGTGGTACCATTTTTCAGGGGACGGCCGCATGGAGCTGGGCTGGATACTGGATGATATGTATTATACGGGAACGGACGGCGTCATGAGGACGGGATGGCAGAAGCTGGAGCCGCCGGATGAGGACGATGATGACCGCAACAAGGTGACCCCGGGAATTGACAGCGTGACGGATGATGACGGCAAGTACTGGTTCTACTTTTCCTCCAGCGGCAAGAAGTTCGTGCCTGACAGTTCGGACGGCGACTACACGGCCCGTAAGATAGACGGTACCTATTACTGCTTTGATGAGGTGGGCGCCATGCAGACCGGCTGGAAGAAGGTGCGCTCCACGTCCTCAGATGACACCATTGAGGACTACATGTATTTTGGGGCCGATGGGAAGGCCAGGATTGGCTGGTACTCCATTGAACCGCCGGAGGACCTGGAAGGGTATGAAGGCGATGTGGAATGGTTTTATTTTACCAACAGCGGAAAGCCCAGGGCAGCTGATTCCGAGCGCCTGACCACCAATGATATCGTGAAGCTGAACGGCAAATCCTACCTGTTCAACCACCTTGGCAATCCTGTTTATGGCCTGAAGAAAGTATACCTTGGCTCGGGCGATGACAACTGGACCTCCTTCTACTTTGGGGACAAGGAAAAGAGCTGCGTGCAGAAGGGGAAGATGAAGGTGACGGAGGACGACGGCAACAAGTCTGATTTCTATTTCTCAGACAATGGCCGCGGCTACAATGGTGTAAAGGATAACTACCTATATTATAAAGGGAAGCTTCAGAAAGCCACGGATGGACAGAAATATGTGTGTTATGAGGTGGATAATAAGAATTATGTGGTCAATTCTTCCGGCAAGGTCATGAAGAATGCAAAGGTAAAGAACAGTGACGGGGTTAAGTTTGTTACCAATGCCAGCGGACAGCTGATGTCAGCGGATGAGGATACGGATATTGACGCTTACACAACAGAACCCGTGGAGCCGTACTGCACGGAATGATTAACATAACAGAACCAGGAGAGACTTCTGATTAGGCAGGGGTCTTTTCTTTTGCGCAAAATTGAACCGGTCCCTGTTCCCGGGATTTCAAAACAGGATTTATACCAATTCATACGCAGGATTAAAAAATGAAAAAAGTACTTGCATTTATAAAAAAAGTGTGCTAATATAACAAGGCTGTGGCATGATAGCGTTGAAGCGAGAGGTTGCTGCCCACAAAGTGAGGCAGGTTTTCCGTGGAGCGAATGTCAAGTTAGGAAACTGGCGACAAGTCACTGTACCAATTAAAGAAACTGCAGGATAATCAGCAGAATCAGTGTGGAGTCCTTTGAGGACACACACGGAAACGTGTACAGTCACCGCTTGTCGTACTTGGTTTAAAAGTGCGAAAAGGAGGCGACTTTTTTTATGGCAAGTCAAGTAATGAGAATCACTTTAAAGGCTTATGATCATCAGTTAGTAGATCAGTCTG
>Ga0129314_1001036_pt1 | contig 22226 bp, 23 predicted proteins | sample O1111metagenome_FD_94431 | JGI IMG/M metagenome (GOLD analysis project Ga0129314, IMG submission 94431) | Orangutan individual fecal microbial communities from fecal samples from Wisconsin, USA - O1111 metagenome | ecosystem: Host-associated > Mammals > Digestive system > Large intestine > Fecal... | reverse complement strand
CGCAGCTTCTTCCGCTGCTTCCGCTTCTTCTTTTTCCTCCACGGCAGCTTCTTCCGCATTGCCCTGTCTGCCCTCCATGATAGCGTCAGCCATCACAGAAGAGATCAGCTTTACGGCGCGAATCGCGTCGTCATTGCCGGGAATGACGTAATCTACTTCGTCAGGATCACAGTTGGTATCGACAATCGCTACCACCGGAATTCCCAGCTTTTTCGCTTCAGCAACCGCAATTTTCTCCTTGCGGGGGTCAACAACGAACAAAGCGCCAGGCAGCTTTTTCATGTCTTTGATACCGCCCAGGAATTTCTCCAGCTTTTCGATCTCTAATTTCAATTTGATAACTTCTTTTTTCGGCAGGCGATCAAAAGTGCCGTCCTCTTCCATCTTCCGCAACTGAGCCAGTCTCTGGATTCTGCGCTGGATGGTTTTGAAGTTGGTCATCATACCGCCGAGCCATCTAGCGTTGACAAAATGTACGCCAGCGCGCAGCGCCTCTTCTTTCACAGATTCTGCAGCCTGCTTTTTCGTACCGACAAACAACACTGTGTCGCCGTTAGCAGCAACATCTCTGACAAACATGTAAGCTTCTTCCAGCTTTTTAACGGTCTTCTGCAGGTCAATGATATAAATACCATTTCTCTCGGTGAAGATGTACTGTGCCATTTTAGGGTTCCATCTTCTGGTCTGGTGGCCAAAATGTACGCCGGCCTCCAACAGCTGTTTCATCGAAATAACGCCCATTTTTACAGTTCCTCCTTAGGTTTTTCCGCCGCCCAGGCAATTTTTGGCCAACCGGGAAACTTCCCGGCACCTACCCAAATCCAACCCAAGCGTGTGTTTTGCCGTGTCAGTATAGCACAGTCTGTTTCAAAAAGCAAGTACTTTTTGAGAGGATTTTGCCATTTTCCGGCTTTTTCAGTATAGCTCGTTTTCCGCGCAATGTCTAGGATGTTTGGGTCTTCTCGGCTCCGGGCGGCGGTCAAAGCAGACCAGCACCGCATCTTCGCCGATCACCTTCACCTGATCCCACGCAATGACAAACTCCTCCCCTTTTCCAAACAGGCCGAAAAAGCGGAACCGTCCACGCACTACCACTGCGATCACCTCCGCCTTTTCGCTTTCGATTTCCACGTCGCAGATGGCCCCCAGGCAATTTCCGTCTTTGATATTAATGACATCCTTATATTTAAAATCTGAAATCCGGTAGATCATCCGCACCGCCCCCCTTTTCGTATGTTTATGGCTTTTCTTTGTCCGCTTATGCCTAACAAAAATTGCCAAAGAAAAATTTTGTATGCCGGGACAAGGCGCTGTCCATGATAAAAGCACAGCCGTCCGGCAGGCGGCAAAATCGGGAGGAAGCGGGTGTGATGGGATGTATTACAGCAAAGTCGAGATCTGCGGTGTTAACACAGCTGAATTAAAGGTGCTCAAGGAAAAGGAAAAAACCGAGCTGCTCAAGCGGGTCCGACAGGGGGATGAAAAAGCCCGGGAAGAGTTGATCAACGGGAATCTGCGTCTGGTTTTAAGTGTGGTGCAGAAATTTACCAACCGGGGCGAAAATCTGGACGATTTGTTTCAAGTAGGCTGCATTGGCCTGATCAAGGCCATTGACCACTTTGACCCCGAACAGGGAGTACGTTTCTCCACTTACGGCGTTCCCATGATCGTTGGGGAAATTCGCCGCTATCTCAGAGACAACAACAGCATCCGGGTCAGCCGGTCCATGCGGGATGTGGCTTACAAAGCTATGCAGACCAAGGAGCGGCTAACCGGTGAAAACTTAAAAGAGCCAACGGTGGAAGAAATCGCCCAGGATATGGGGATGCGCAAGCAGGACGTAGTGCTGGCGCTGGAGTCCATTGTGGAACCAGTCTCTCTTTACGAACCAGTCTATTCCGACTCCGGCGACACCATTTTCGTCATGGACCAGCTCGGAGATAAGAACGACGACAGCAACTGGCTGGAGGAACTGTCTATTCGGGAGGCTATTTCCAATCTGACGCCCAGAGAGAAAAAAATTTTTTCCCTCCGTTTTTTTACCGGGAAAACACAAATGGAGGTAGCCGGGGAAATCGGCATCAGCCAGGCACAGGTCAGCCGACTGGAAAAAGGTGCGCTGGAAAAAATCAAAGGGGATCTTTAAACGGCGCTTGGCTAGGCGATGTTTTGGCCGCATAAAAAAGAGGCAGGATACATCCCGCCTCTTTTTTTCGCGTTACCACGTCGTTTCCCGGGGATCAGCATCCTCCTCTTTTCGAACCTTTCTCAATAGCTGTATGGGCCAAAATCCGCCGTCTTTCCCGGCTCCAATGACATCGTCTGCGAAACGCCGTGCTCCAGATCAGCCCAAGGGATGATTCGATACTCGGTAAAGCGGTTCGGCAAACCGGAGTGATAAATACTGTAAACGACATTTTTTCCATCCGTAAAAAACGCTTTTACAATAATCTCCTGAACCAACCTTTAAACCGGGGACCGGAAGGACCATGACCTTTCCCTGCTCCGCATCCAAAATCCAGAAAAAATGGTGGGCGCAAAACAGCGCTTTGCCATTTTGCGGCGTCACGGACTCAGCCGGGTAAAACGCCGTTCTTTCCCCTCCTTCATAGGGCCAGCTGGATTTCGCAACTAACTGCACACCGTCCTCTGTCAAACGGTAAAGCGCCATCTCAAGAGAATTGCTCAGGAGAATATAATCGCCGAAAACCTCAAAATCCCGGACATATTTATCAAAAAAGCCTTCTTCCGCTTCGGCCAAATAGTACGAATCTCCCATCTGCACAGGCTCTCCCGCGTCAGTCCCCCATGCGGGATTTGTAGGTGTGTCGCCAATGGTTCCAATCTCAGCCGTTTGCAGGTTTGCGGCAAAATAACGCATCACGGAGGAAGACGCCTCCTGTGCAAAAAACAACACATCGCCGCAAATGCCCCGAATATCCGCCCCCGGTTTTCGAAAGCGATCTCGTCCGCCTCGCCCGCCTGATATCCGTAATCATATGCGGACAAAACCGAGCCGGTTTCTTTTTCGCCGCGGCTGCTCAGCAGTACCGCAACTGCCAAGGCCACCAGCAGCGCACCCATCTTTTTTCCTCTCACCGCAGCACCTCCTGATAAACCTCTTATGATTTTATTAACTTTTAAAATTCCAAAAAAACTACAAAAATGTTGAAAATATCTATTTTGAAAAACAGGTCCATTTCTGGCATCCCGTGTATATTATCACTCCAAAAGGCCATACTTGTATCGAGGGATTTTGATATCTCCTCGCCTGAAATTTTAGGAGGTGACCATTCATGCAGGAATCTAAAAACAATAAGCAGCAAAACCAACAAAATCAGCAAAATCAACAGCAAAAACAACAAAACCAACAGAACCAAAACAAAGAGCAAAACAGATAACATCCTTTTTATAAAACAAACCGGGAAAGAAAGGTTTCTTTCCCGGTTTGTTTTGCTATGTATAGGAAGCAGAAAAAGGCCATGTGCCGCCTTGGGCGGCACGGCCATAAAATCTCAGCTATGGATTTGTCCCGGTCCATGTGCAAAACTTCATACATCATCCGCTTTTCATATCATCATGACGCGCTTCAGATGCCTGAATTTTTTCACCTGCCCAAACGACTTTACCGGCAGGACAGCGGACGATTCGCTTTTGAAAAAACGCGATACTCTCCTCCTACGTTTATTCGTCATATCGATAGGCCACCTGTCCATTTACAATGGTATAGAGGGTTTTGGTAAACACCTCCATCGGATTGCCGTCAAAAATGGCCAGGTCTGCATCCTTGCCTGGTTCAATGGTTCCAATCCGATCCGCTACGCCGCAGATTTTTGCCGGGTTGCAGGTAATGGCCTCCAGCGCATGCTCTATACCAAGCCCTTCTTTTGCAGCGAACCCGGCGCAAATCGGCAAATACTGGATGCGGGTTACCGGATGGTCGGTGGTAATGGCAATCAGCACTCCCTCGTTTTGCAAAATGCCAGGCGTTTTAAAATCCATGTTCTGCACTTCGATTTTATTGCGAGAGGACATCGTTGGGCCGATGATCGCCGGAAAGCCGGATTCTTTGATTTTTCGGGCTATTAAATGCCCTTCCGTACAATGATCCAACGTTAAGCCAAGACCAAATTCTTTTGCAATGCGGATTGCCGTCAAAATATCATCTGCCCGATGGACATGGGCCTTCATGGGGATTTTGCCGGTCAGCACCGGCAGCCAGCATTCCATTTGATAGTCTTCTTCAAAAGCTTCGCCTTTCTGCTGCGCCGTTTCTTTGCGGGAACGGTAATTCTGCGCTCGGGTCAACTCATCCCGCAGCAGCGCCCCGACGGACATACGGGTGGACGGGACTTTGTTCTGTCCGCTGTAATTTGTTTTTGGATTTTCTCCAAAGGCTACTTTCATCGCCGCCGGTTCTTTGACAACCATCTGATCCATCACCCGGCCATGGGTCTTCATGACCAAAAACTGGCCGCCCACCACATTGGAGCTGCCAGGTCCCACCATGACCGCTGTAATGCCTGCGCTCAGTGCATTGTGGAAAGCGGAATCCATAGGGTTTACCGCATCCAGTGCTTTTAAATAAGGAATCACCGGTTGGTTGACTTCATTGCAGTCATCCCCTTCAAAACCTTTCTTTTCTTCGGTAATCCCGATATGGCAATGAGTTTCTATTAAGCCGGGCAAAATCCAGCCACCTCGCGCATCAATCACCTCTGCTTTTGCATTGGGGATGGAAAGATATTCTCCCACGGATTTGATTTTTCCATTTTCGATTAAAACCTGCCCGTTTTCAAAAGTCTTTCCCGCCATGGTCAAGACCCGCCCGTTTTGTATCTGCAACATTGGCAATACCTCCTTCTGTTTCAGGAGTAGTATGCCGTTTTTTGCCGGTAAACATACCGCTATTGCACAGGAAACACGCAGAATCCGGCACCGGTTCATCAGAAAAAAACGCATGAGCCGAAGGCCATGCGTCAATCTGATGCGAAAATACCGGATTGGGCCAGCGATACAAAATCGTCGCCTGCTACGATAATATGATCATACAAAGTAATTTCCAGCACCTGCGCCATATCGTATAACTGGCGGGTCATCAGGATATCTGCATCAGAAGGAAGCGCAGTGCCATGTGGATGATTATGAGACAGGATAATGGCGGAAGCAGAGCACTGCAATGCCTGCTCCAAAATCCGACGAGGGTGGATTCCCACTTTATTTAAGCTGCCTTCTCCCATAAGCGTACAGTTTAAAAGTTTGCGCTTATTATCCAGACACAGCAGATAAATCCGCTCATTGGTAACGCCGATATATTTGGACAGCAAAAACGCGCCGGCCTTTTCCACCGAATCCAGAATCAAGCCCGGATCGTTTCGGTCATTGAGATACGCATTAGCCAGCTGAGGAATCATTTTTATCAGCGTTGCAGTATTGGCACTGATCCCTTTGACTTTTACCAAATCTTCATAAGAAGCATCAAAAACGCCGGACAAAGAACCAAACCGGTTCATCAACTCGTGGGCCAGATCATTCGTATCTTTCTGAGGGATGCTGTAAAACAGCAAAAGCTCCAGGATATTGTGCGGATCAAACCCGGCAAATCCGGTTTGCAGAAACCGGTCCTTTAAACGCTGCCGGTGCCCATAATGGTTGTGATCCATCCTCCCCCTCCTTTTTACAGCTTTCCGGCCTCTTCCCCAAACAGCTCCTTGACAAAATCCACCTGCGGGACAGTAAAGGTTTTTCCGTTCAAATAGGAAAGAGGCCCCTCTTCTCCAGTAAACGAAAAGGTTACCTGATAGGCACATAAAGCCTGAAAACGGTAGCCCAGCTGCCGGTCTTCTCTATTTTTCCCGTATTTGGTATCTCCTAAAAGCGGATGGCCCAGATAAGCCATATGAGCGCGGATTTGATGGGTGCGGCCGGTCAACAGGTCAATTTTCAACAAGGAAAAGCCGCCTTTTTCCGCCAACACCTGATAAGCCGTCCGAATCGTCCGGCCGTCCGGGATGGGCTGGTCGTATACCCGCACTTGATTTTTGTCCGCATCCTTTTTCAAATAGGCTGTCAGCGTCTGCCTGGGCTGCGGCATTCTGCCATGCACGACACATAAATACCGCTTTTGAACCTGCCGGTCCTTGATGCGCTGATTCAATTCCCGCAGCGCTGCCGCATTTTTGGCTGCCAGCACAATACCGGAGGTATTGCGGTCGATACGGTTGCAGAGGGCCGGAACAAAAGAGTTTTCTTTTTTGGGATCATACTCTTTTTTCTCATACAGGTAATGCAGAATTCGATTGATCAGGGTATCGAACGCTTCTTTCTCGTCTTCATGGACAATCAGGCCGGAAGGTTTATTGACCAACAGCAGATTTTCGTCCTCGTACAGAACATCTATCTGAGCCGGAGCATGCAAAAATGCAGCCTCTCCCGTAGGGGGCGAGAAAAATTCATCGTTGATGTAGAGCTCCAGCAGATCCCCTTCCTGCAAACGAGTAGAAATTTCACAGCGCTTTTTGTTGCATTTGATCCTTTTTAAACGAATGTACTTATACAACAGCGGCTGCGGCAAAAGGGGAATCGCTTTGGTCAAAAACTTGTCCAGCCGCTGTCCTGCGTCGTTGGCGGAAATTAAAAACGTTTTCATAAATTCATTCCATCCCGGCTAACGCCTGTTTTTCTGCGTACCGGATACCGGCCGTTTGGTCTGGGGACGACGGCCCGCCGCATCCGGCTGCACGTAAATATGGACAGGACCTTGTCTTTGCGCGATCTGCGTCCCGGCGGTAACCGGGTATCTGACCCGGCGATTTTTCCTCTTTTTCCGATACAGAAAGTGCCGGACCCGCACCGAAACCACCAACAGGAAAAACAGCACGACAAGCACCGCCAAGATAATGGCGACCCACTTTAAAATATTCCATAGATTTTTCCAAAATACCGTATTGTCCTTTACCGGCAGGCCGGTTGCGGCATCCACCTTCTGACTCGCTGTATCATTCAGAGAAAATTGAAGCGGGAAACTGCCCAGATCCCCATACATACTGCTGCTTTCGGACTTGAGCGTAATTTTAAGCGACGGGGTCACTTCTTCGCCGTAGCGATAAGTTTCCGGCACCTGATATTCCAAATTCAGATCGTCCACGCCATACTGCCGGTGCAACTCCAGGGCAATGCTGTTATCCGGATAAATGCGCACCTCCTGCACCTGGGTATCTCCATCCAAAACAGGAATGACAAAGCCTTTTAAGCTGCGTTTAGAAAGCGTGACTTTGTCAAAAGAATCAAAGCAGTAATCAAACAGGGCGGCTGTATCCTCATACTTTTCGTATTTCTGGCTGCTCATGGTTACACAGACCAATTCCAAGTCTCCCCGTTTGGCGCTAGTAACCGAAGTGTGATGTGCTTCGTCCGTATAGCCGAGTTTACCGCCAGTGCAGCCTTCATAAGTAAACTGGGACTCCACAAACATGCTGTGCTGGGTCCCCAGATTCCGCGCCTGGCTTTGCTTATTGGTCGGTTGGATGGTATACTCCTCCGCACACCAGTAATCCCGAAACCCCTCTACTCCCAGTGCATACTGGGTAATCAAAGCCATGTCATAAGCTGTGGTATAATGGTCCGGATCGTGCAGCCCATTGGCATTGACAAAATGGGTATTCACCGCGCCAATCTCTTTTGCCTTTTCGTTCATCATCGCTACAAACTGCTCTATGCTGCCGCCCACACATTCAGCGATCCCATTCGCCGCATCGTTGGCCGAAGCAACCATCGTGGCATAGATCAGATCCTTCAGGGTGATCTGCTCTCCTTCGGTCAAAGCGATATGGGTACTGCCGGAATCAATCGAATGGGTAGCTTCGTAGCTCATGGTGTGCACAGTGGCAGGATCGGCGTTTTCCAGCGCCAGCAGAACGGTCATAATCTTGGTAATGCTGGCAGGGTACATTTTCTGATTCATTTCCTTTTCCACCAGCACCTGCCCGGTAGATATATCCATCACCACCGAAGTCTGGCTTGCAGTGACCGGAATTTCGACCGCATACGCCGCAGAAGCCCGAAAGGGCAAAAAAAGCACCATTACGACCGTCAAAAAAAGAGCTACATATAGCTTCATATTTGTACTCCGTTATAATGTAATTAAAACAGGCAAACCAACTGAAAAGGCTTTCTATCATCGTGCGGATAAACCGTCAAAGCTGTCAAAACAAGCCCAAAAGATTTGGCATATGTTTTTTATTATAACAAGAAACCGATTAACTGCCAAGAGGAAAGTAAAATTTTCACTTGTTCATCACAAACACGGATTTTCTCATGCAAAAATACGCGTTTTGCTTGTTATCCCGGGTAAAATATACTATAATATAGAGAAAATGTATTTCCCATAATGTTCCGCACGGCGTCTTGATCGATCTGCACCGCAGCGGGATGCAGAAATTTTCCTATTTTTGTTAGACGGAGGTTCTTTTCATGGCAAGAACGGAATTGAAAAAAGTATTGGAACAGGCCAGCGCACTGGCCGGCCAGCAGATAACGGTATGCGGATGGGTCAAGACCATCCGTGATTCCAAAGCACTGGGCTTTATTGAATTAAATGACGGCAGTTCTTTTTCCAACCTGCAGGTGGTTTTTGAAGATGCCAAAGTACCGAATTTTAAAGAGATTGCCAAATGCAATGTAGGTACAGCTCTTCGGGTAACCGGCACGCTGACGCTGACGCCCAACGCCAAACAACCCTGTGAAATCCACGCCTGTGAAATTGTGGTGGAAGGCGTCTCCGCTCCGGATTATCCATTGCAGAAAAAACGCCATTCCCTGGAATATCTGCGCACCATCGCTCACCTTCGCCCCAGAACCAACACCTTTAACGCGGCGTTCCGCGTCCGTTCAGTAGCGGCTTTTGCCATCCACCGTTTTTTCAACGAGCGGGGCTTTGTCTATACCCATACGCCGCTGATTACCGGCAGCGACTGCGAAGGCGCCGGCGAAATGTTCCATGTGACCACGTTCAACCCCGATTCTGCCCCCCGCACTGAGGATGGAGCGGTAGATTACAGTCAGGACTTTTTCGGAAAGATGACCAGCCTGACGGTTTCCGGCCAGCTGGAGGCCGAATGCATGGCAATGGCTTTCGGCAGCGTTTATACCTTTGGCCCCACTTTCCGGGCGGAAAAATCCAATACACCCCGTCATGCTGCGGAATTCTGGATGATCGAACCGGAGATTGCGTTTGCGGATCTGCAAGACGACATGGCGCTGGCTCAGGACATGATTAAATATGTACTGCGGTATGTGCTGGAACAGTGCCCGCAGGAGATGAAATTCTTCAATGATTTTTACGACAAGGAACTGATCAGCCGCCTGCAAAACCTGATTGAGGCTGATTTTGGCCAAATCACCTACACGGAAGCAGTAAAGCTGCTGGAGCAGCACAAAGAAGAATTTGAATACCCGGTTTACTGGGGCTGCGACCTGCAAACAGAGCACGAGCGGTATCTGACGGAGAAGATTTTCCAAAAGCCGGTATTTGTCACAGATTATCCGAAAGAAATCAAAGCGTTTTACATGCGTTTAAATGATGACGGTAAAACCGTTGCCGCGATGGATCTGCTTGTACCCGGCGTTGGCGAAATCATCGGCGGTAGCCAGCGTGAAGAACGACTGGACGTTTTGACCGCACGAATGGAAGAACTGGGGCTTAAGAAAGAGGACTATTCCTGGTACCTTGACCTGCGCCGATTCGGCGGCTGCAAACATGCAGGCTATGGGCTGGGATTCGAGCGTCTGATTATGTATATGACCGGCATTTCTAACATCCGGGATGTGCTCCCCTTCCCACGTGTCACCGGTTCCGCAGAATTTTAGCAGAGGCATGAAGCAACAACTCAATCAAAATATGCAGGAAGATGCAAGACATGTTGCATCTTCTTTTTTTGTATGCAAACAGCCTGCACATTTCACAAATCCTGTATAAAAAAGGATCTTTGAGCCGTCATTTTATCAATTTTTGCAAGATTTATAAAATAATCTTGTAATTTTGAATACTATATAATATAATAAAAGCACAATTTGAATTTAGGTGGTAATGAAGATGCAAAATATGAAAGATATCGCGATGCTTCTGGCAATCAATCATATGATAGGTTCCCATTCTGAGGCCTGTGTATCTCAGATGAACGCCACTGATCTGTCCGCATTAAAGGACAGTTATATGAAAGAATACGAATCCTATCAATGCAAAAATTTAAAATTGGATATGTCCCGCGGAAAGCCGGGACCGGATCAGCTGATTTTGTCAGCTCCCATGCTGGATGTGCTGAGCAGCCAGAGTGCTTTGTCTGCTTTGGATGGTACCGACTGCCGCAACTATGGATGCCTGGACGGTATTCCGGAGGCAAAAGAGCTGATGGGTAGCCTTTTGGGGCTGCCGGCCGAAAACATGATCGTCGGCGGCAACTCCAGCCTGAATATGATGTACGACACCATTGCCCGGGCAATGCTCCACGGTGTTTACGGATCGCCTTCTCCGTGGTGCCGTTTGGAAAAGGTGAAATTTCTTTGTCCTGTTCCCGGCTACGACCGCCATTTTGCCATCTGTCAGCATTTCGGCATCGAGATGATCTGCGTTCCCATGAACCAGGATGGTCCGGACATGGATCTGGTAGAAAAACTGGTCAGTGAAGATGACAGCATCAAAGGAATCTGGTGCGTACCGAAATTCTCCAACCCCAACGGATTGACCTATTCGGACGAAGTAGTACGTCGTTTTGCCAACCTTGTGCCCAAGGCACCGGACTTTCGCATTTTCTGGGATGACGCTTATTTTGTCCACGAGCTGACCGATGAGAAAGTAAAGCTGCTGAACCTGTTTGAAGAAGCAAAGAAAACTGGAAAAGAAGACATGGTCTTTGTTTTCTGTTCCACTTCAAAAATCAGCTATCCCGGTTCCGGGCTGGCCGCTATGGGTGCCTCGTTTCACAATATTCAGAACATTAAAATGCAGATGATGGTACAAACCATCGGCAATGATAAAATGAATCAGCTGCGGCATGTGCGCTTTTTCGGCAACAAACAAGGCGTTTTGGAACATATGAAAAAACACGCCGAGTTAATCCGTCCAAAATTTCAGCTGGTGGAACGGATTCTGGAAGAGGAACTGGGATTCTGCGGGATCGCCCGCTGGACCAATCCCAAAGGCGGATACTTTATCTCGCTGGATACGCAGCCCGGATGTGCCAAACGGGTCATTTCTCTCTGCCGGCAAGCCGGCGTTGCCATGACTCCGGCGGGTTCCACCTATCCTTACGGAATGGATCCGGAGGATTCCAACATCCGAATTGCGCCAACCTATCCCACACTGGAAGAACTGGAGCCTGCAACGAAAATTCTCTGTCTGTGCATCAAAATCGCGACTATCGAAAAGATGATTGCCCAAGCGTCCGAACAGGAAACAGCACCCCAAAATGCTTATGCGATTGCACAGTAGCAGCATAACAAAACCGAAAAAGGAGGAAGCATGTGTCTTCCTCCTTTTTTTCTGATTCCTTCGCCGGAAAGAGTGTCAATCAATATATACGCTTGGAAACGGCTGTGAATCTTCCTGTTTTGTGGGAATTGCTGGAGTTCCCTCCTGATCTGCCGATTGCTCCATCTCATCCCGTTTTCCGGTTTCCCGCTGCTGCTGTTTCAAATAATCCAGAAAATCCGGTTTTGCAATCCGCTCTACGGGAATGTCAGTCAGCATGACGGTATGCTTCTCTTCGTCTGTGTCATACAGGTCAATCCGGGCAAAATCGTGCCCTTTTTCTTTGAAAAACGCGCCAACCCTTTGCAGGTATTCTGCGGCGGCCTCCAACGTCATCGCCTCCAGGTCTGGATAAAGATGAATGGTCTTTTCCACCGGCAAATCCTGGTCAAACGTCATTCCCGGCACCCAAACCGCACTATCGCTTGGTTCATTGGTTCCGACAAATAAATTAAGCCTGCCCAGGCCCGCCTGCTCCATCTGAATCTGCAAAAGCGCCATGTATTCCTCCTGGAATCGGGAAATGACATTTCCATTTTCCAGTACATCATACTGATAGGTATCGTAATCTACCTTTCCATTGCGGCAGATAATATCAAAATGCAGATCCGGATTATGCGGGGATACCGCGTGAACCAGATACTCCCCGAATTTAAAGTTATAGGAAGCACGGCTCAATTCAAACCCCATGGTGCGCAGATTGCTCTGCTGGATATAATCCTTGGCGGCCCGTTGGGACATCGCGGCGGAAATCGGATCCCCCGTGAAAGAAAGGGTCATCCAAGCGACAATCCATAACAAACCAAAAGCCAGAACAGCAGCCAAAATCCGGATCCAAAGTTTTTTCTTTTTCATTTCTGCCCCTCCTTCGCAAAAGCGTAATCCAGCAAAAAACCGATTCCCAGGCCCAGTCCGCAAAACAACGTATACAACACCGACATAAACAAAGGGGCCACAAAGCCCGTTCCGGGGATCTGGTACAGATAGCTCAGCAGAAAAATGCCCAACAGAACAAAAAAAGATTTTCCTCGAAAAAGCCAATATCCCAGCATACCTACGCCCGGCATCAGAATAAAATTATAAAACATGCTCATAGAGTCAGTCAGCGCCACACCAACCGCAGCGCCGATCAAAAGCAGCGCCATTCCCACAAAGAAAAAAGCTTTGCGCACTGACGCAACCAGCCGGCGATCCAACGTTTCATCCGGCATTTTTACCGGCTCCGAAATACAAAAGGTCCGGCATGCTTCGCACTCCTCCAAATGCTCCTGCACCATCCGGCAGGACGCTTCGCTTGCTACGCCGTCCTGCACCAATGGCAGAAGGTCCCGGATCACTTCACAATTCTCTTTCATTGGTCTCCCCCTTTCTCCAACTGCTGTTTCAGCCAAGTGCGAATCCGGTGCTCCAGCACTCGTGCGGAACTTTCGCTGATCCCGGCCTTTTGAGCAATTTGTGCATAACTATAACCAGAAACACGCATGGAAAAAACCAAATTGGCTCTCTCGTCCTTCTGGCGCATCAATTTTTTGATGCGGTGCAGCGTTTCCCGGTTCGCGGCAGTCTCCTCCAGCGTCTGCCGGGTATAGGTTTCCAGCAAATCGTCGTATTCCACCGTTTCCCGGTGTTTTCTCAATTCCTTCAGCCACAGGTTCCGCCCAATGGCAAACAGCCAGGTTCTGACACTGCTCTGCTGCCGGAACCGCCCAATGCTTAACATCGCCTGCAAAAAAGTTTCCTGCATCAGGTCGCCCGCCTGCTCCGGATGATGAGTCAGGCCCAAAAGGTAACGATACAGTTCTTCTTTATGCAGGTAATAAAGCTTTTCAAAATCTTTCAACTGTCCGCCCCCTTCCTGTCTATTAGTTCCCTGACATAGAAAAACGTTACACTTTTCTTGCTGAAAAAATAAAAGGCCTCTGACCGAAATAAGATGGCCAGAGGCAAACACTGTCCTATTTTTCCTTTAAAAGGGTTTTCAGCTCATTCATAAACGTATTGATATCGGCAAACTGCCGGTACACCGAGGCAAAACGCACGTATGCTACCTCGTCTACCTGTTTGAGCTTTTCCATCGCCATTTCACCAATCCGATAAGAAGCGACCTCCCGATCCAGCGAATTGAGAATATCCGCCTCAATTTCATCTACCATCCGATCGATTTCTTCCAAAGAAACCGGGCGTTTTTCACAGGCGCGCAACAACCCGTTAACCAGCTTATTCCGATCAAAGCTTTCGCGGGACATATCTTTTTTGATGACAACAATCGGCATTGTTTCCACCGACTCATAGGTGGTGAAACGTCTGGCGCACTGAAGGCATTCTCGCCGCCGACGGATCCGTTCGTCTACTGCCCGGGAGTCAATTACCTTGCTGTCATGATAGCCACAGAACGGACATTTCATTATGATTCCTCCATCCAAAGAGCGGAAATTCTTTGTTTCCGGAAACAGTATACCAGCATGGTGGCGAAAAAACAAGAAAAAACCTGATTTTTTCTGATGATTGTAATTCTTTTTGGAAACCCTTATAATAAATAACAATGTCGCCCTTTGGAAGGAAAAATTTCAACTCACAAATACAGACATATTTTTATCGGCAAAGGAGTTTATCATTATGAGCAAAGTTACCTGGAAACCCGGCACTCTGCTTGCCCCTGTTCCAGCGGTCATGGTATCCTGCGGAACCATGGAAAAGCCTAATATTATTACCATTGCCTGGACGGGCATTGTCAATTCTGATCCGGCCATGACCTATATATCGGTACGCAGGGAACGCTTTTCCCACGCATTAATTTCAAAAAGCGGCGAGTTTGTCATCAACCTGACAACTTCCGCTCTGTCCCGCGCTACCGATCTGTGCGGCGTAAAGTCCGGCCGCGACACGGACAAATTCGCGCTGGCCAATCTGACGCCGGAACCAGCCTCAAAGCTATCCTGCCCTATGATCGTCCAAAGTCCTCTGTCGCTGGAGTGCAAAGTGACCCAAGTACTTCCTTTAGGCTCCCACGATATGTTTTTAGCTAAAATCATAGCCGTTAATGTAGAGGAATCCCTGTTGGATGAGAAGGGAAAACTGCACCTTTCCCGGTGCGGGCTGTTGTCTTACGCCCACGGCGAATACTTTGCACAAGGGCGGCGGCTGGGTGGTTTCGGCTATTCGGTTCGCAAAAAGGTTCCCGCCGGAAAACGGCAGCCGCCAAAAAAATAAACCAAAGCTGCTCTTTTCTGTTTTTGCCGCTATGCAAAAGCTTTTCTCATCGAGCGGGTATGCGTTTTCGACGAGCTGCTCCGCTTAAATTTTTTGGAGGTATTGTTTCATGAAACGAATCTTCGCCATTTTTTTGGCAATGTTGCTGATTTGCACCGGCTGCACGGCGCAAACCCCTTCCGATCTATCCTCACTGGCGGAATCCTCTGCCGTTTCTTCCCATGCTGAAACATTAGACCAGCTGCCGGCAAACCGCACCGAAATCCCCTTCGATCAAATGTAGTATATGGAGCCTGATCTGGATGCGACGATTGCCCAATATGAAGATTTCGCCCGGCGGGTTCAGAAAGCGGGATCCGCCGACGAGGTGATGTCGGTTTGGAAAGAAGAAGCGCAGCTTTGCAAAGACTATTATAACATGTATACACTCTCCAACGTTTTGTTCAGCCTGGATACCTCCGATGAGGAAAACGCCGCAAATTATCAATATATGCAGGATTTTCTTGCCAAACTCAAGCCTGCCTCCGTTTCTCTTACCCGCGCCATCCTTCAGTCACCGTACCGCAGCCAGATCAGCGACATTATCGGCTCTCATGTGCTAGCTGCCATGGAGATTGATACCCAAAACTACTCCGAGGAACAGCTGGAACTGGAATTGGAAGAAAATCAACTAACTACCCAGTATACCCAGCTGTTATCTCAGGCTGTGGTTTACGAAACAGAAGAACATGTCTTTACCACCAGTGATATGTATTACTACATTTACGCCGGCGGACAGGAGGACCGGCATCTTGCCAGTGGAATGTTGGAGGAATATTACCGGGATCTGAACCAGCAATGCGGTGAAATCTATACACAGCTGGTGGCATTGCGCACCAAAAAAGCCCAAGCTGCCGGATTTGAAAATTATCTGGATTATTATTATTTCAATCGCTCCTACCGCGGATACGGCCGGGAGGAGATTGAAAATTTTCGCTCCTGGGTAAAAAAATATATTGTTCCCGTTTACCAGCAGCTAAAGGATGATGCGGCCGCAAGGCTGGGCCATCCGCTGAATTTGTTTGAATACACCTCTCCTCTGCCGGAACAATCCCGTGTAACCTATCTGGAGAGCATCACCAGCGCCAGCAAACTGGTCGAAAGCGTAGTGGGTATTCTGCAGGATATTTCCCCCGAAACACGCGAAATGATCGATTATATGACCCGAAACAACTTGTATGATCTGACAAGCGCCCCAAACAAAAGCCCCGGTGCCTTCACCACCTATTTTTACGGTTGGCAGGAACCGTATGTCCTTTCCAACTATGATGATGCGGGAACTTACATCCACGAAATGGGGCATGCACTCAACTTTTTCCGCACTGGAGATCTGATGGTGTTGGAGCAGGATCTTCAGGGTTCTGACATTTCGGAAATTCATTCCCAGACGCTGGAACTTCTGGCCAGTCCCTGGCTGGACCGCATTTATACCGATGCGAAGGCAGCGGAAAAATCCAACGTTTTTGAAATGTTTATCACCATTCTTTCCGCAACCATGATTGACGAATTTCAGCATAAGGTGTATGAAAATTCTCAGATGACTACTGAACAGCTCAACGCCTTGTATGCCCAGCTGGAGTTGGAGTATTTTGGTGAAATTGACAACCTGGGGCTTTCCTATTTGGACAGAGGACTGGACTGGGTGGATATCCACCATCTGTTTGAGTCGCCGATGTACTATGTGGAATATGCGCTGACCGGTGTGGTTGCTCTTGATTTCTGGCAGGATTCTAAAGAGAACTGGGACGACGCCTTTCACGCTTACATCCAGTTTGTAGATATTCCCAATGACGTCAATCTGACCGATTCACTAGCACTTGCCGGTTTGGACAGTCTGTTTGAAAAAAACACCATTGAAACACTGGCACAGAATCTGGCATCTTATTTTTCCGACTCCACATTTACAGAATAACCAAAGTATATTTACACAATCCGCACAAAATTATTGAATTATTGAAACAATTATAGTATAATATAATCAATTAGAAAGAAGCGTTTCATATCTTCGATTGAAATTATTTTATGTGTGCTCTTCCCTATGGGATGATAAAAAATAAAGGGGTTGAATCTATGAACATCGTGATTACTGCCAGAAAAACAACGGTAAAGGACTCTTTTAAAGAGCGGGTTGAAAAAAAGCTGGCTAAATTCGACCGTTTTTTCGATGATGCAAGCGCTACCGTCGTTGTAACCAATGAAAGAGACCGGGAGACGGTGGAAATTACCATACAGTCAATGGGGATGTTCTTCCGGGCAGAGAAAACCACCGGAGACCGGATCGATTCCTTGGAATCTGTGACAGATTCTCTGATGAAACAAATCATCCGCAACAAATCCAAGCTTCAGAAAAAATTCCGTTCTCCTGCTTTTGTGGAACCGGTTGCCGATGAACCGCTTTATGAGGAAGAAAATGCCCACGTGGCAAAAGTAAAAACCTTCCCGGTGAAGCCCATGACAGTGGAGGAAGCCATTTTGCAGATGAATCTGCTGGGGCACACTTTCTTTATGTTCCGCAACGCGGATTCCGGAGAAATTGACGTCGTTTATTCCCGCCGCAACGGAGATTACGGCTTGTTGGTGCCAGAAACAGAATGACAGTAAATCATTTGAAAAGGGACGGTATGGCTTCATACCGTCCCTTTTCCTGTTTTCCAACCTGTATTTTCTGATTGCAAGAAAGTTTAAATGCCCTTTTTAAATTTCCTTGCGGTTTATGTACAAACCATAGTATAATAATAAAAAGAATGCTTTTGTCTTTATTGGACTGACAGCATAAGAATTTGTCTCGATCTGTTATACTTTTGTTTCTATTTTGTACGGCCATTAAAAAGGAAAGAAAAAGGTCTTTGCGTATGAGTGTGATAAAAATGGCAGCCCCTTGCCTGTTCGGGTTGGAAAGTGTTCTGTCCGGCGAATTAAAAAGAATCAGCGCCAAAAATATTGAGGCGACTGATGGTAAGGTCACTTTTACCGGTGACTGGAATATGCTGGCCAAAACCAATCTCTGGCTGCGCACTGCGGAACGGGTGCTGATTGTCTTGGACTCTTTTCGGGCGGAAACGTTTGAGGAGCTGTTTCAAGGGGTTTTCAAAATTCCTTTCGAAGAATATCTGGGAAAAGACGATGCTTTTCCCGTAAAAGGCTGGTCTTTAAACTCTCAGTTAGCCAGCGTTCCGGACTGCCAATCCATCATCAAACGGGCTGCAGTGAAAAGAATGGAGCAGCATTATCACCAAAGCTGGTTCGCCGAAACCGGGGCCGTGCATCAAATACAATTTTCTATCCGAAAAAATATTGTCACCATTTTTCTGGACACTTCCGGCGCAGGGCTGCACAAGCGAGGATATCGGCAGACTTCTTTGCTCGCTCCGATTAAAGAAACACTGGCTGCGGGTATTGTTGATTTCACTCGTTTGTACGACGATTCCGTTATCTGCGACCCCTTCTGCGGGTCTGGCACTCTACTGATCGAGGCCGTGCTTAAGGGGATGAATATCGCACCTGGTATCAATCGCCGTTTTGCCGCGGAAAAATGGAACTGTATCCCGGCTGCCGTTTGGAAGGATGCCCGGATGGAAGCGCTGGAATCGGTCAAAAGAGATGCTAAAATAAAGGCATACGGCTACGATATCGACCCACAGGCGGTAGAACTGACTATGGCAAATGCAAAAAAAGCAGGTGTCAGCGCACATATCCGAACCAAAGTGCAGAACATCTCTCAACTTTCTCTCCCGCCCGGGCGGGCGATTGTGATCTGCAATCCCCCTTATGGCGAGCGTCTTCTGGAAATCAAAGAAGCAGAACAGCTTTACCGGACGATGGGAAAGGTTTTCCCTGCTGACCCGGACAAAAAATATTATGTCATCAGCCCCCGCGAAGAATTTGAGCATATTTTCGGCCGGACTGCCGACCGTCGGCGAAAGCTGTATAATGGCATGATTAAATGCCAGTTATTTATGTATTTCCGCTAACTCTTTGCCGTATAAAAATTCCATGCATCTAAGAAATATACCACGATGGTATTCCAAGTGGAAGAGGCATGAAATTTGGCGCAAATGGGCCCCTTGACTGAAGTTTTTTTATGGCCGTATGCCGCCTTTGGTGGACGCACGGCCATTTTTGCATGATAAAAAAGCCGCCTAGACAGGCGGCTTTTTTATCATTTTCATCTTAATCGGATTATTTTACAGTTCAAAAGAACTGTGGCGGGTCACATGGCAGCCAATATTAACCGCCACTGGAAGCCCAGCAATATGCGTACCATAGGTCTCGATATTCACGCATAATGCCGTTGTACTGCCGCCAAAGCCCTGGGGCCCTACATTGGTCTCGTTGGCCCGGCGAAGCAGTTCTTCCTCCATCTGCGCATAAAGGGGATCTGGGTTACGCAGATCAGAACTGCGGCACAACGCTGTTTTTGCAAGCAATGCACATTCCTCAAAATCGCCGCCGATTCCCACACCGACCACCATAGGCGGGCAGGGATTCGCGCCTGCCAACTCCACCGTCTCGATGACAAAATCCATAATCATTTCTTTTGTAGCGGCGGGAGTAAACATTTTGATTCGACTCATATTCTCACTGCCAAACCCCTTAGGTGCGACCGTAATTTTCAAGCCGTCTCCTTCCACGATTTTGACATGAATAATTGCCGGTGTATTGTTGTTGGTATTCACCCGGCGGATCGGGTCGCTGACCACTGAGCAGCGCAACAGTCCTTCCACATATCCTTGGGCCACGCCTTCATGAATGGCGCCGTTTAAGCTTCCACCCACTAAATGAACTTCCTGTCCCAATTCCACGAAAACAACCGCCATGCCCGTATCCTGACAGATGGGTACGTCGATATTTTTTGCCTCTTCAAAATTGGTGACCAAATCTTTTAAAATCTCTTTTCCCAAGGGGCTGCTTTCTGTTTTGCAAGCCTCCCGCATACGGCATTCTACGTCGCAGGGAAGGATTTTATTCGCCCGGATACAATGCTCCTTAACCAGTTTTGTAATTTCCGAAACTTGAACTTCTCTCACCAAAACGTCCTCCCGGTTCTCTATTTTACCTGTTTTCCGTCTACAAAAACCATTTTCGGTTTGTTTGCCACAGCCAGCGGATCCCCATCAAATACCAGAATATCCGCGTCTTTTCCTGTTTCCAGCGAGCCGACTCGGTCATCCAGTTTGCAGATTTTCGCCGGGTTGATGGTGATAGCGCGCAGCGCCTGCTCATAGTCCATTCCCTCGCCCACTGCAAAGCCAGCGCTGGTCGGCAGCAATGGCATTGGAATCACGTCGTGATCAGTACAAATCGCTGTCAACACGCCTGCTTTGGCCAGAACGCCGGGATTTGCCTTTGTGGAATTGGTAAGCTCTGGCTTGGAACGAGTGGTAAGCAAAGGACCGCAGATAGCGGGAACCCCTTCTTTTGCGATATCTTCGGCGATCAAATGCCCCTCGGTACAATGAACCAGAATATAATCCAAATGGAACTCCCGCCCAATGCGAATCGCTGTATAAATATCATCCGCCCGATGGCAGTGAAAATGCGCCTTGACCTGACGCTTTAAAAGCGGAATCAGCGCTTCGCATTTCATGTTGAATTCCGGTTCTGCTTTGGAAGGATCCGCCGCAGCTTTTTCCTTTTTTTCCAAATATTTCTGCGTCTTGATCAGCTGCTCACGGATAATGGCGGCGGTACCCATTCTGGTAGACGGCAACTGATTTTTGCCCTTATAAACCCGCTTGGGATTTTCACCCAGCGCAAACTTGATGCCCGCATTTTCTAAAAGCACCATGTCATCTACTCTGGTACCGACCGTCTTCATTGCCAATATGGTACCGCCGATGGGATTGGCACTTCCCGGACAGGTGACAACCGATGTAATACCCGCGTCTACCGCTTCTGAATAGCATCTCTCTCTGGGATTTACCGCATCGATCACCCGCAGGTGGGGCGTGCAAGGATCCGTAGCCTCATTGCAGTCGGAACCCATCGGTCCGATGGAATCCTCTTCAATTCCAATGTGGCAATGCGCGTCAATAAAGCCGGGTGTTACAGTTGCCCCTTTTAAATCGACCGCATCAGATGGAACATTCAAAAGATCCGCCATCGAGCCTACGGAAGCGATGTGTCCGTCCCGCATTTCGATAAAGCCATCTTTGATGGGAGAACCGTTCATCGTGTGTAGATAGCCATGAATCAAAAACATAAAAATTCCTCTCTTTCCTGTCATAATACCAAAGAAAAAAGCCGAAGGGTGCCCCCTCCGGCACAAAACGCCAAAGAATAAAGATTTTGAAAAAGCGCTGCGCTCTTTCTTCTGTTTCAGACCAGATAATCTTTCCCCGGATTCATTTAGAAGAGCCTCTTCTTCCAGAAGACCGTCTGCCCTCGTTGTACTTTTTCAGATCGGACATTTTGTCATCACTGGTCTGCTTAAATTTGCTGAGCATGTCTTCAAACGACATATTTTCATTTTTCTTTTTGCTGTTCCAATCATACTGGTCGGGGCGTTCCAAACGATGGGCACCCGGCGCGGCACGCCTTGGAGCAGGAGTGGGCCTGTCCATCGCCCGTTTCATAGACAAACTAATTTTTCCTTCCTCGGTGATGTTGAGAATTTTCACCTTCACCACCTGGTTCTCAGTCACGTGGTCGCGGATCTCGTTGACATAGGTCGGTGCCACTTCTGAAATATGTACCATCCCGGTTTTGCCGCCGGGCAATTCCACAAAGGCGCCAAATTTCGTGATCCCCGTTACTTTACCTTCCACAATGTTTCCAACCGCAAACTGCATTAAAAGCTATGCCTCCCCTTAAAAAATAAATCATAAAATCGAGCTCTTTCAGGCTCAGTTCTTTGAACTGTCGATATAAACCTTTTCGTCCGGATAAGCATAGCCCAATCTTTCTCTGGCAATCCGCTCAATGTAATCTTTGTCAGCACTCATTGCCAACAACCGCTCTACCTCTTTGTTTTCTTCTATTTGCTGTTGACACTGCTGCTGCACTGCCTCCAGCGTTATTTTCCGATCTCGAATTTCCAACTGCTGCACAACAATGGAATACGCAATATACACCACAAAAAGACAAACCGCTATCTTCAGCAACCTGCTCTTTGAAGTTTTCTTTTGTTTTTCCATGGACTGCCTCCCCCTGGCAAAGCCCCGGCTTATTTTTTTCGCCGAAAAATCTTTCTCTTTTTTGGGGATACAGCTCCCCTATTTTTAAAATAATTATACAATAATATACGCCCAGTTTGCAAGTGTTTTCTGTTCTTTTGCACAGCTTTTTTCGCGTTTTTTCCCAGTTTTCCAAAAATTTTTGCGACCTTTTTGCCAATCCACATAAGCAATCGTACCACCGGTCGCAGAATCAGTTTCCAAAGGACTTGGAAAATCCATCGGATAAAAGCGATAATCTGCTGGGCGCATTTCATCACCAGCACTCCAAGCGT
>Ga0129314_1001035_pt1 | contig 22237 bp, 23 predicted proteins | sample O1111metagenome_FD_94431 | JGI IMG/M metagenome (GOLD analysis project Ga0129314, IMG submission 94431) | Orangutan individual fecal microbial communities from fecal samples from Wisconsin, USA - O1111 metagenome | ecosystem: Host-associated > Mammals > Digestive system > Large intestine > Fecal... | reverse complement strand
CTGACGGCGGCGGTGAGCGCCACCGTGTTCGCCGCGGCGGCGGAGCCCGGCTCTCAGAGCGACCCGCTGGTGACTCTCAGCTATCTCAACGACACCTATCTCGCCCAGGTGCTGGACAAGGTGGACGCCAAGATCGCCCGGCGGAACAGCACCCTCAGCGCCCAGATCGACCTGTCCGGCGCCGACGTGGTGCTGCCGGACAGCGGAAGCAGCGCCGCCTTCAGTGTGGTGACGCTCTCCCAGGGCCAGACCCTGACAGGGGCCATCGGCTGCGAGGTGATGCTCCGGGTGGGCACCGCCAGCTGCGTGTCGCCCTCCTCACCGGGACTCATCGACGAGACCTCCGGCTCCACGCTGGACGACGGCAAGGCCCTGACCCAGAACCATCTGTACATGATGACCATTGACGGCCGGAGCGTCAAGGCCACCGCCGGAACGGTGAAGCTCCTGGTCCGGGGCGGGTATACCATTGCGTGAATTTTCCAAAACCGCATAAATCAGCCCCACCGGCGCATAGACTGTGCCGGCGGGGTATTTTTCTGCGGAGCGGGGGTGCGGCGTATGGACAGGGTACCGGTGGTGCTGAACGGACAGACCGTGGGGGATCTGACGGCGGCAAAGGAGGGGCTTTACGTCCGCTGCCAGGCCCGGTGCCGCCTGGAACCGGGGACGCTGGCCCGACTGTACGCGGTGGGGAAGACGGGGGAGGCCCGGCTGGGCATCCCGGAGCCCCGGGACGGTGCCTTCTGCCTGGACCGCCGGGTGGCGGCCCGGGAGCTGGAGCCGGCAGGCTTTCTGTTGCGGGGAGAGCTGCGGCCGGTGGGGGCGCCGGAGGAGGACACCGGTGCGTGGCAGCCGGTCTCCGATCCGGAGCGGTTGTTCCGGGGGGACTTCCTGCGCCGGGAGCTGCGGGGCTGTCAGGGCGTTCTGACCCGGACGGGGGACGGTGTGCGGTACGTGGCCCTGCCCTTCGACTGCCGCCGGCCCTTCCTGCTGACGGGACTGTTCTGCTTCGCCCGGGTACGGCGCATCGGGGGCCGGGATTACGCGGTGTTTGCCTTCGACCGCTGGGAGATGCCGGTGTTCCGGTGAGGCGGAGACACCAAAAGCTCCGGAAAAGCGCCGCAAGATTGAATTTATGTCTACCAAATTTCCAAAAGATGTGATATACTATCTCTGACTACAGACCGTTCTGGTCCGTGGTCCCACGGAAATGCCAAGGAAAACCGCCGGGAGCACCGGCGGAGATACGGAGGTAGACCATGAGATGTCCATTTTGCGGTTACAGTGAGAGCAAGGTGATCGATTCCCGGCCCGCCGACGAGGGCAGCAGCATCCGCCGCCGCAGAGAGTGCCTCTCCTGCCGGAAGCGGTTCACCACCTATGAGACGGTGGAGAGCCTGCCCATGGTGGTCATCAAGAAGGACGGCAGCCGCCAGAGCTTCGACCGGAACAAGATCCTCCGGGGCATGATCCGGGCCTGTGAGAAGCGCCCGGTGTCCCTGGGCGCACTGGAGACCATCGCCGACGAGATCGAGCAGGACCTCCAGAACTCCATGGAGCGGGAGATCCGCACGGAGGTCATCGGCGAGCAGGTGATGACCCGCCTGAAAAAGGTGGATGAGGTGGCCTACGTCCGCTTCGCCTCCGTCTACCGCCAGTTCAAGGACATCGACACGTTTATGACCGAGCTGAACAAGCTGCTGGCGGACAAATGAGCCGCCGGAGGGCTACAGGATATTTTTCAGGCTGAACCGCTCCATCTCGGCCAGCAGGCGGAGCTGGTCCCGCAGATCCGCCACCTCCGCCTGAAACTCCGAAGGCTCCTGTTCCCCGGCAAAGGCGAAGGCCCGGCGGTACATGGCCTCCGCATCGTCTACGGCGTCGTGCTTCTCCACGATGTGGAGGTAGGTCTGATGGCCGGACCAGTCGTCGTAGCTCTGCTGAAGGGCGTCTCCGGCGGCGTCCCAGTCGCCCTCCGACGCCAGCGCCGCCGCTGTCTCCAACTGGGCGGACCACCGCTCTGTGTGATCGGTCATGAGCTGGCAGTTCCAGGCGGAGAAGGCCAGAATGCCGCAGAGAATAAGGATGGGCGCCAGAAACGACTTCATCTCCCGCCCTCCTTCTCCAGACAGCAGACCGACCCGTCTCCCGCCAGGGTGAACAGGAACACCTCTTTCGGGGAGCGCAGTCCCCGGGCAGTGAGCTGCTCCCGGAGCCAGTCCTCCGTCTTCTCACAGAGGGCCAGGTTCCGCCGCAGGACCCGCCCGTCGTTGATGAGGATCAGGGGCAGGGTCACGTCGTCCTCCACCGGCTGGCGGAGCTGCTTCGCCGTTGGCGGCTGTTCCTGTGCCCACGGGAGGATGGACAGCTGGCCGGAGTTCTCCAGCACCGCGTATTTCACGGCGGAGAGGTCGCAGTAGCCCTGGGTCCGCAGCTCCTCCATCAGTTCGTCGATGGTGAAGCGGTTTTTCCGCATGGCCGCCTGACAGACCCGTCCCTGGTCGATGAGCACCGTGGGGACGCCGCAGGCCAGGTCCCGGAACCGCAGGCTCCGCAGGGACAGCTGGCTCAGCAGCATGGACAGCGACAGCAGTGTCAGAATGGGGATGACCCCCGCCAGCAGCGGGATGCCGAAGTCCTGCATGGGCACTGTGGCCAGGTCCGAGACCATCATGGTCAGCACCAGCTCGCTGGGCTCCAGCTCGCCGATCTGCCGCTTGCCCATGATCCGCAGACCGGCCATGATGAGAAAATAGAGGATCACCGTGCGGAGAAACGCGGTGGCCATTGACATCCCTCCCTGACGGAGAAAGTATCTGCCGGAGAGGTCATTTTTATCCATTTTGGATATTTCCCCGCACCGGGGATCTGTCATATACTGTTGTTCACAGCGTCCAAATCGCAGTAGGGAAAGGAGGTCCATGGGTCCGTCCCATCAACAGCGCCATGTGCCCGGCACCGGTGTGCCGGGATAACGAGGAGAGGGGAGCGTCAGGACACGGTCCTGCAATCGAACTTTCGGCGGATGCCCCTCCGCGCCCACGGGCGCGCACATCCCGTACAAATACGCGGGCGACCGCGGAACAGAAGCGGGATGACCGTGGTGAAAAGGCAAATGAACTGCGCGTTTGTCCTTCTCGATAACCAACCACTCTGTAATGACTATCAGGAGGATTTTTGACTATGTGCGGAATTGTCGGATTTGTGGGAAGAGAACAGGCGGCCCCCATTCTGCTGGACGGCCTCCAGCGGATGGAGTACCGGGGCTATGACTCCGCCGGCGTGGCGGTGCGCTCCGAGGAAAAGGGCCTTCAGGTGAAGAAGGCCAAGGGCCGGCTGAAGGTCCTCAGCGACCTGATCCACGGCGGCGCGGATCTGGAGGGCTGCCTGGGCATCGGCCACACCCGCTGGGCCACCCACGGAGAACCCAACGATATCAACGCCCATCCCCACGTCAGCGAGAACGGCCGTATCGCCCTGGTCCACAACGGCATCATTGAGAACTATCTGGAGATCAAGGAGCACCTCCAGAAGCTGGGGGTCAACTTCGTCTCGGACACCGACTCCGAGGTGGTGGCCCAGCTGCTGGAATACCACTACAACGAGTGCCACAATATGATGGAGGCGGTGGGCCGGTGCCTGCGCCGCATCGAGGGCTCCTACGCCTTCGGAATCATCTGCGCGGACTATCCCAACACCCTCATCGCCGCCCGGAAGGACAGCCCGCTGATCCTGGGCTACGGCGAGAACGGCAACTTCATCGCCTCCGACGTGACGGCCATCATCAAGTACACCCGGGATGTGGCATACATGGACGACGGCGAGATCGCCGTGCTGACCCCGGACTCCATCGACGTGTTCGACGACGAGCTGGTGCCCGTGGAGAAGGAACACCACACCGTGGACTGGGACGTCTCCGCGGCGGAGAAGGGCGGCTATCCCCATTTCATGTTCAAGGAGATCATGGAGCAGCCGGAGGCCATCCGGCGCACCGTGTCCCCCCGCATCAAGAACGGCCGTGTGGTGCTGGACGGCATCACCCTGACGCCGGAGTACGTCCGGGACATCTCCCGGGTGTTCATCATCGCCTGCGGCTCGTCCTACCACGTGGCCATGGTCAGCAAGTACAACTGGGAGCGGCTGACCCGCCGTCCGGTGGAGGTGATGCTGGCCTCGGAGTTCCGGTACTGCGACCCGCTGGTGGATGAAAAGTCCCTGGTCATCGTCATCAGCCAGTCCGGCGAGACGCTGGACACCATGGCCGCCATGCGGGAGGCCAAGCGCCGGGGCGGCCGGACGCTGGCGGTGGTGAATGTGGTGGGCTCCTCCATCGCCCGGGAGGCGGACGACGTGCTGTACACCTGGGCCGGTCCGGAGATCGCCGTGGCCACCACCAAGGCCTACTCCACCCAGCTGGCACTGATGGATCTCATCGGCCTGTATCTGGCGGATGTGCTGGGCACCGTCAGCCCGGAGGAGTACGACGCCATCGTCCGGGGGACGGAGGCCTTGCCGGAGCAGATGGAGAAGGTGCTGGAGACCACCAAGGACGTCCAGTACTTCGCCTCCCGCTATTTCAACCACGACTCCATCTTCTTCATCGGCCGGAACCTGGACTACGCCATGGGCATGGAGGGATCCCTGAAGCTGAAGGAGATCAGCTACATCCACTCCGAGGCCTACGCCTCCGGCGAGCTGAAGCACGGCACCATCTCCCTCATTGAGCCGGGCACGCTGGTGGTGGCTCTGGGGACCTACGGGCCGCTGTTCGACAAGGCCATGAGCAACGTGGTGGAGGTGAAGGCCCGGGGCGCCGAGGTGCTGGCCCTGACCACGGAGGAGTTCCGGGAGAAGATGGAGAAGACCGCCGACGCCACTGTGGCCGTGCCCACGGCCCATCCGGTGCTTCAGCCCTCCCTGGGCATCGTGCCCCTCCAGCTGTTCGCCTACTACGTGGCACTCCAGCGGGGCTGCGACATCGACAAGCCCCGGAATCTGGCGAAGAGCGTCACCGTGGAATAAGATTTCCCCTACGGAAAATAGGAAACAGGACCCCATCCCGGCTGTCCAGCCGGGACGGGGCCTTTGCACTGCCCTTGCCGGAAGTTGTGAACTTTCTGTGAAAAAGGAAAGGTTAACATAAGATACCAGTTGACCCCATGGAAAAGATTTGTTATGATGGCAGACAAGGCAAGTACTGGAAAGGACCCCCGCGGAGACTTTGCCGCGGGGACTTTTTGCGGATATTTCTTCGACATTTTTCACCAGAGGGAGACGAAAATGGGCAAGAACAGACTGACAAAACGCATCCTGGCCCTGTCCCTGGCAGCGGCCATGGTCCTGCCGGTGTGGGCGCGGGCCGCCTATCAGGACACCGCTGGCCATTGGGCGGAGCCTGCCATCGAGAAGTGGAGCGGGGACTACCACATCCTCAACGGCTACGAGGACGGCACCTTCCGGCCAGACGCCACCATCACCCGGGGCGCCTTCGCGGGCATTCTGTCCCGGTTTCTGAAATACACCAAGGAGGCCGACGCCTCCACCTTTTCCGACACCGCTGGGGACTACTGGGAGAGCGACATCCTGAAGCTCAACGCCGCCGGGGTGTATCTGGGCAACAACGGCCAGGCGCTGATCTACCACAACATCAGCCGCCAGCAGGCCGTGACCATGATCGGCCGGGCCTTCGGCCTGGCGGAGACGGAGGGCGAGCTGCCCTACGCCGACGGCTACGTGGTCCAGGACTATGCCAAGGGATACCTGCTGACCATGTACAACGCCGGGTACATCACCGACGTGGGACTGGACCGTTGCTTCCGGCCGGAGACCCCCATCACCCGTGCGGAGGTGGTGAACCTGCTGAACAGCATGATCTCGGAGCTGTTCCAGGACAGCGGCACCTACACGGAGAATGTGGAGGGCACGGCCCTTGTCACCGCCGTGGACGGCGCGGAGTTCAGCAATCTGACCATTTCCGGTGACCTTATTCTGGCCCCCGGCGTCACTGGCACCGTCACCTTGCGGGACGTGACCCTGACGGGCACGGTGCGGAATCTGGGTACCGGCATCGTGGAGACCATCACCACGCCTCAGGAGCAGCCCGTTGAGGAACAGCCCGCCGAAGATCCGGAGCGGGAGTATCCTTGGATCGAGGCGGACCGCACCGCCGTGGACGGCAACTACAAGGTCCCGGTATATGACGATCTGGAGCGGAACACCCTCACCGCCGATGACTTCTACTGGGATGACCGGGGCCGTCTGGTGTGCACCAATGAGGACTTCCGGACCCGGTTCGGTATCGACGTGTCCGCGTACCAGAACCGGCGCTGCCCCAACAACACCATCGACTGGGAGGCCGTGGCCGACGACGGTGTGGACTTCGCCATGATCCGGGTGGGCCTCCGGGGCTACAGCGGCGGCACCATCCTGTCGGACGCCTTCGGCACCCAGAACATCGACGGCGCCATGGAGGCGGGCATCGAGACCGGCGTGTACTTCTTCTCCCAGGCCATCACCGTGGAGGAGGCCATCGAGGAGGCGGACTTCGTCCTGCGCATCCTGGAGGAGCATGAGATCGACGGCCCCGTGGCCTACGACTGGGAGCTGGGCACCACCTCCTACCGGGCCCACAGTCTGGCACCGGAGATCGCCACTGCCTGCGCCGTAGCTTTCTGCCAGCGCATCGAGGAGGCGGGCTATCAGCCCATCGTGTACATGGGCAAGGAGGTGGGCTACAACAAGTATAACTTGCCCCAGCTCCAGGACTATCCCATCTGGTTCCCGGAGTACCGCTATCCCGTCAGCTCCCCGGAGCGGGTGTATCCCAGCTTCTACTATCAGATGGACTACTGGCAGTTCTGTGACGGCGACACCCGGTACACCACCGCCGAGGTCAACGGCATCACCGGCCCTGTGGACATGAACCTCCAGTTCATCCGCCGGAAATAAACGCATGAAAACCAGACGCCCCCCGCTGCCGGAAACCGGCGGCGGGGGGCTTTGCTGTCCGTATGGCTCATGCAGCTCCGACCAGCGCGGCGGCGAAGTCGTCCAGATGATCCCGCAGGTTCTCCGGCACGTCCTCCGCCCGCATCCACAGCACCGTCCGGCCCTGCCGGAGCAGCAGATACTGGACATCCCCGTCCGCTGTGTACCAGACGCCGTCGAAGCGGCTGTCCGCCAGCGGCTCCGCGGACGCTGCCATGGGATTCACGCTGTCCGGATACTCCTCTTTCAAAAACGCCCGGAAGGACTCGCTCCGGGTGGTGCCGGGGAACTCGTCATGGAGGATCTCCCGGGTCAGCGCCTCCGCCAGCCCCGGCACCTTCAGCCGCCAGAAGTTGGTCCGGCCCTGGAGACGGCTGTCCTGGCCCATGGCGAAGGTAACGCCGCCGTCGCCGATGGTGTAGCTTTCGCCCAATATACTGTCCGTCCGGGTCACGTAGTTGGCCGCCCGGCGCTCCGGCGACGCTCCCAGATCCTCCACCTGCACGTAGGCGATGGGCCAGGAACACCCGGCTGGGTTCCCCGCCTGCCGCTCCACCACAGGCTCCAGGGCGGAGAAGCAGGGAATGAGAAGAAGTTGGAGAGGAATCAGCGCCGTGACGCCCCAGAACCACCACCGGCGGCCCTGACGGTACGGCGCACTGTGTTCCATGGGGATACCGGCCCGCAGGGGCTTCAGCAGCCGCCGCAGGGCGAGCCAGTCGTTCAGGGCCAGTCCGCCCCACAGCAGGCTCATCTGGAAAGCGGCGGGCCGGAAGACCAGCAGGGCGGTGGGTTCCCGGATCACCTGCCAGACGGAGATACGCATGAGATTCAGCAGGACGATCCCCGCCGACAGGGCGAACAGCACCGCCCACAGAAAGGTATTGAGCAGCAGCTTCCTCCGCAGCCGCCCGAAGGCGATGGCCTGGGTCTCCGGGTCTGTGTGGATGGGGGACGGGTCCGGGCGGCAGGCTCGGAACAGCCACAGCGTATGATCGTAAGTAGAGACGACGAACTCCCACCCGGCGGCGCCGTACAGCTCCGCTTTCTCCGGGTCCGGCCGGAGATTGCCGTCGCCGGGCTCCAGCCGGTAGACCTCCGCCCGGGGCTCCCCCTTGTCGAACAGGGCGCCGTAGTCGCCCCAGAAGCCGGTGATGAGGCGGCCCTTCCGGGCCTGTTCCCCCAGCCACGTCTCCATGGCCGGGACATTGTACACGCTGGTGGGCAGGACCCGCAGCATGGCGATCCCTCCTTATCTGAAATCATTTAAAACTGTTTGGAACCGGCAGCTACTCCGCCAGCGCCGCCGCCAGGGCCTCCGGATGGTCCCGCAGGTCCGCCGGACCGTCATACTCCACCGTCAGGACGGCACAGCCCAGCCGGGCCACGGCGTACTGCCGTCCATCCCCCCGGCCCCAGTAAAAGCTGTCCAGCGTGGAGACGGGACAGGCCGACAGGTCAATATAGTGGCTGCGAGTGGTCATATATTCCACCAATTCCCGCTCCAGCTCCTCCGCCAGCGGGACTGTCAGCAGGCGGTAATACTCCGTATGTGCGCTGTCCGTCACAACACCGGAGGCGTCCGCGGCATAGTGGTCCACCTGGTACATCCGGGGGATCAGCTCCAGCTGTTTCGTGTATGCCCGCCAGACGTCCGCCTCCGTCAGCGACGGATTGAGATCGGTGACATCCACGTACCGGGCGCGGGCCATGGCTTCGGGGTCGTCGTCCATCCGGTGGAAATCGTCGGCGTTGAACAGGCCGTCGCACACGATATAGAAGTAGCCCACTATGAAGGCCAGCCACAGGACCCGTGTCCGCCACTGTCTGGCCCGGTAGGGGGCGGGGCGGTCCATGGGGACGCCGGTGTGAAGCCGCCGGTACAGCCGCCGCAGCGTCCGGATGGTCCCGACGCCCGAGGCCGTCATCCCTACAATGAACAGGCACCAGAGCGTGAACTCTCCCGGCGCATCGTTCTCCGACATATTGAGCAGGAAGCCCCGGCCATTTCCGGGCAGCGCCAGAACGATGACAAACAGCAAAGCCGCCAACAGCAGGTCGATGAGATAGCTCCGCCAGACCCGCCGCCGCAGCCAGCGGTAGCCCTCCGCCTGGGTCACCGGATCCGTGTCCATCTCCGGCGCCCCGGGGTCGTCGCACCGCCAGACGTGGAAGCTGCCGGAGATGGCGGCGGCGTACCGCCAGCCCCGCAGCTCGCAGAGCTCCCGCTGCTCCGCGTCCGGCTCTTTTTCTTTCCGGGTCAGAGGCGTCAGGCGATAGCGTGTGGGCCGGGGCTCCGACCGCTCGAAGGTCCCCGCCGTCCGGAAGAAGCGGTAGTCGAAGCCCGTCAGCTGCCAGCCGTCCTTTGCCATGTCCTCCAGCCACGTCTCCACCGCCGCCGGGTCGTAGTGGGCGGGGAGGATCTCGCTGCACGTCTGGCCGCAGGCCGAACCCAGGGCCTTGTTCTCGTTGTCCATGTGCGCTCCTTTCTTCAGTCCGTGTCTGCCAGCACCGCTGCCAGCTCCGGAAGGTGGTCCCGCAGGTCCTCCGGCGCGGTGGTGCGGCAGTACAGCACCCGGCCGTCCTTCCGGGCGGCGAAGTGCTGGATGCCGTCAGAGTTGACATAAAACGCATCATCAAAGCAGTCTGTGTCCAGCGTCTCCGCCGGGAGACCGCCGTCCTCCGGGATGTAGGCCTCCGCCAGTTCCCGCAGCAGAGGGCCGGACAGGGCAGGAAAGTACGGGAGATAGACCGTCTGCTGGGTGTCGCAGACGATGCGGATGAGATCTTTGGTGCTTCGTCCGCTGTCCCTCCACAGCAGATCGCAGTCTCCCTGGGCCACGGTGACAGTCCTGCCCAGGAACGTGCGGACGCGGGTGACTTTCGCGCCGTCCGCCGTGCCGCCAAGCGCGTCTACCGCCGCAAAAGGCGTCAGGTCGTCGGCGAGATCCACATGTTCCGGTTCCCAGACGGACAGCATCCCGCAGGCCAGATACAGTGGGATGCCGCAGGCGGCCAGCAGATAGACGGTCCGGAAGGGAATGCGGGACTTCCGACGCTCCATGGGTACCCCGGCCCGGAGACTCCGCATCAGCCGCCGCAGGGTCCGGAGACCGGAGAACTGGACGAAGGCGATATAGCCCAGCACCAGGGCGAGATACACCACCAGCCAGCTTGTTTCCGCGTCCTGCATGATGTTCAGCAGGAAGTGGCGGTCCCGGGCCAGATTATAACCGGCGATTCCCGCCATTCCTATGATATAAGCCAGCCACAGCGCCATTTGGAGCAGGAACCGCCGCCACAGATAGTCATAGGCGTAGCTGTCCGCCGTGGGGTCCGTCCGCAGGGGGACGGGGTCCGGAGACGTGGACCGCCACACCAGAAAGGCGCCGCCTCTGGTACGGCAGACGTACTCCCAGCCCGCGGCGGCGTAGTCCGCCAGCTTCTCATCCGACGGCTCGTACTCCCGCTTCGCCGCCGGTTCCAGGCAGAACCGGCACTCCGACGGCACGCCCTCCGCAAAGGACGCCCAGTTCCGAAGCACCCGGCCCCGCCGGGCCTGCCGCTCCAGCCAGTCCTCCAGTCCGGGGACATCGTATTCGCCGCAGGGCATCCGGTCGCCCCACAGAAAGTTCCGCAGCCAGTTCAGCACCCGTTTCATGGTTCGCCGCCTCCTCTTTCCGGCAGTCCCAGGGAGGACAGATACAGCTGTCCCTCCCGCTCACCGTCGGCCACGCACAGCCGCAGCCGGCCCAGCTCCTCCCGGTACAGGGCACGGCCCCGCTCCGTGATGCGGTAGGTCCGCTTCCGGCCCTCTACCGCCGTCTCCTCGATAAGCCGCTCCTCCTGGAATTTGGCCAGGATGGTGTACAGCGTGCCGGGGCCCAGGGTCACCCGTCCGGCGGTGGTGTCGTCGGTGTACTGCATGATCTCCGTGCCGCACCGCTCCTGCCGCAGCAGGGACAGCAGAACGTAGAACATGGGCTCCGTCAGTACCCGCAGCGGTTCTCTGGCCATGTGCTCCACTCCTTTTATCGTAAAGCGATATCATTAGTCGATATTATCTGCTCTCAGTGTAATATCGCCTAACGATATTGTCAATAGAGAACCGGGAAATTTCTGCAAAAATCACCAGAACGCTTCCGGAAGAGGGGGAGCGTGCCAGACCTGCCAGGTTTTGTGGCTTGTTACCGTTTGTCATTTCCTGTATCATTTCGTTACGAAATCACCACAGAAAGGAAAGACTTCCATGAAGGAAAGACTTTTGGCAGGCGCTGCCGCCGCCCTGTTGTCCCTGACCGCCCTGACGCCCACCGCCGCCGCGGCCCGGATGGTGCCGGTGACGGTGAACGGATCTCTGCTCCCGTCGGCGTCCTATCTCAGCGGCGGCGTCACCGCCGTGTCCCTGCGGGCGCTGCTGGAGACGGCGGGCTGGACCGTGACCTGGGACAGTCAGGCGGGACAGGCCGCCGCCCGGTGCGGGGACGCGTCCCTCACCGCACGGCCCGGAGAGACGGTGCTGACGGTGAACGGCCAGGACCGGGCCACCACGGCGCCGGTGTTTCTGCGGAACGGGCGTACATACGTGCCGGTGCGGTCCCTGTGTCAGGCCCTGGGCTGGGAGGTGTGCTGGGACGGCGCCCTGGGCGGCGCCGCCGTCACCACCGGCATCCAGGTGAACGGCGCGGCGGCGGAGGGACCCGCCTGGACGGAGGAGGACCTGTACTGGCTCAGCCGGGTCATCAGCGCCGAGAGCCGGGGCGAGTCCTTCCAGGGCCAGCTGGCGGTGGGCAGCGTGGTGATGAACCGGGTGGCCTCCGATGAGTTCCCCGACACCATCCGCGAGGTGGTCTTCGACTGCAAGGACGGCGTCCAGTTCGAGCCGGTGAGCAACGGCACCATCTACGACGAGCCGTCGCCCCTGTCGGTGACGGCGGCGAAGCAGATCCTCAGCGGCGGGGAGAGCGTGGTGGGGGACTGCCTGTACTTCTACGCCCCGGCGCTGTCCCAGGGGAAGTGGATCAACGCCAACCGGACGTATTACACCACCATCGGCTGTCACCGGTTCTATCTGTGACGGACGGGGAACGGCGGGCCGCATTGACTTTTTTCCGGCGGGGGGATACAATAAGGCTATTCCAACGACAAAGGAGCCTTCGCCATGCTGTTTTCCAAACATCCGCGGACCCTCTACGGCAATGCCCCTGTTCATGAGGTCATCTGCCAGCTCCGCTTTCCCACCATTCTCTCCATCAACAACACCGAACCGGCGGACTTTCAGGAGGCCATCCGGGACGCCTTCCCCCGGTATGTGAAGCGTCAGGAGGCGGCGCCGCCCCAGCTGGTGGGCGCCGGCGGCCCAAATCCCCAGCTCCGGCAGGCCCCGCCGGTGAGCAACTACAACTTCCTCTCCGCCGACAATCTGTGGAAGCTGAATCTGACCCAGAACTTCATCGCCCTGTCCACCCTGCGCTATACCGGCTGGGAGGACTTCGCCCACCAGCTGGACAAGCCCCTGGCGGAGTTCATCTCCATCTACAAGCCCGCCTTCTTTGAGCGGGTGGGCCTGCGTTATGTCAACGTCATTTCCCGGAAGAAGCTGGGTCTGGAGGGTACGCCCTGGGCGGACCTGATTGCCCCGGCTTACACCGGCCCTCTGCAGGAGCCGGACGTCCGGGAGGAGAACTTCCTGAACTGCGCGGCAGACCTGCTGCTGAAGCTGGACTCCAGCTGCCAGGCCAAGATCCACGCCGGTCCCGGCCGTCTGAAGGCCGCGCCCAACGCGCCCCAGGACCCGGAGGTGAAGTTTGTCTTCGACATGGACCTGTCCATGGGCGGCCAGCTGTCCTGCACGCTGTCCGCCGGAGCGCTGGAGACCCTCCACGCCCACGCCACGGAGATCTTCGAGGGCGCCGTCACCGACACCCTGCGGAACGCCATGGACCCTCAGTGAGCCTGCGGCGCCGGAACGAAAATAACCGGGCGGTATCACATTTCCGTGATACCGTCCGGTCTTTCTGTCTGCTGGATTCAGCTGACGGCTCATGACTGGCTGGGCGTCCCGGGCTTCTTCGGCTGCCGCTCTGCGGCGGCCACGCCCAGGGTGATGAGCACCGCGCCTGCCACGGCCACCGGGGAGATGGGCTCCCCCAGGAAGAACGCCGCCGCCAGAATGGTGATGAAGGGCACGGCGTAGAGGAAGCTGTTGGTGGCCACCACGCCCAGCTGGGTGAAGGCCTCGTTCCAGCACACGGAGCACACGGCGCTGCCCAACAGGCCCAGAAACAGGTAGTTCAGGATCACCTCCGGCAGGAGCAGGGGCTCCAGCGGCAGGGGCGCGCCCTCCAGCAGCACCATGGGCACGGCGGTCACCATGCCCCAGAAGAGGATGCGGCGGCTGATGAGCAGGGAGTCGTACCGTCCGGTGAACCGCTTCATCAGCACGGAGTAGCAGGACCAGAAAACGGCGGCCAGCACCGAGAGAAGATCGCCCTTCGGATTCAGCTTCAGGAGAAACGCACCGTTGAACACCACCAGCACGGCCCCGGCGAAGGCCACCAGAAGCCCGATCACCGTACCGGAGTGGAACTTCTCGTCCGTGGTGAAATGGGCCATCAGGGCGGTGAAAATGGGGGCGGTGGCTACCAGAATGCTGACGTTGGCGGCCTGGGTGGTCATGAGGGCGGTGTTCTCCGCCAGGGCATACAGGGAGCTGGAGAACAGTCCCATCAGGAGGAAAAGGACCTCCTCGCCCTTTTGCAGCCGGAGCCGCCGGGGCCGCAGCAGCCACAGAAAGCCCTCCGCCAGAATGAAGCGGATCAGCATGATCTGGGTGGGCGTGTAGTATCGGAGAAGGACCTTGGTGGAGATGAACGTGGCACCCCACACCACCACGGTGAACAGGGCGCAGATGTAGCCCAGCAGCTTGCCCCGGTTTTTCATAAAAAATTCCCCCAGTCCGCCTGTCAACGGCGCAGATCAAGCATTCGGACAGAGAGAGGGCGGCTCTGTGTTTTTCGATGAACCGAGTTTTTTCGAGGAAATTCCCTCTGTCAGAGACAGCTTATCACACGGGGGAGAAAAAGGCAATATGTAACGGCGGGAGCAATGCCCCCGCCGTGGATTCAGCGGTCCCGCTGGTCGTTGGCCTGGTTCTGCTTGCGGTTTTCCTTCTGATTTTCCTTCTGGTTCTGGTTGTTGTTCTGACGCTGGTTATTGTTCTGATTGTTGTTCTGGTTCTGGTTGCGCTGATTGTTGTTCTGCATAGCTCATGCTTCCTTTCCATAGTATCAGGGTTCAGCTCCTGAGTACGGCCCTATTCTGCCCGGGCCGGCGGCGGTTTATGCGCGGAATATCCCGCCGTCCGGCGTGCCGCGGGAAGAACTGATTTTTATCGTGTTTTTTCAAAAAATGATTGACACCGGGAAGAACATGTGCTATATTATTTCAGCAAAACAAAGCAGGCTGAACGCATCCGCCTCACCTCCAGCGATCGCAAAGAGGTTTACATGGTGATCAGACCGCCGAAGAGCGGTTTGTTGACATGACGCCCTCCGTCCTGTGGACGGACAGGGCGTGCTGTCCGGTGAGATCACGCGGATGCCGTTGCGGCATCCGCGTTTTGTCATATTCTGAATGGAGGTGCTTCGACCATTAGTAAAGCAGTGCATGAACTGAATGAGGACATCCGCGACAAGGAAATCCGTCTGATCGGGGACGACGGCGCCCAGCTGGGTATCATGTCTTCCGCAGACGCTCTGCGGATCGCCGATGAGAAGGGTCTGGACCTGGTGAAGATCTCCCCGCAGGCTGTGCCCCCTGTGTGCAAGCTGATGAACTACGGTAAATTCAAGTTTGAACAGGGCAAGCGGGAGAAGGAAGCCAGAAAGAACCAGCACGTTGTGGAGATCAAAGAGGTCCGCATGTCTCCGGGCATCGACATCGGCGATTTCAACACGAAGCTCCGGAATGCGCAGAAGTTCATTGCCGACGGCAACCGCGTCAAGGTCTCTGTCCGCTTCCGCGGCCGCGAGATGGCCCATACCGAGATCGGCCGGGACCTGCTGACCAAGTTTGCCGAACAGTGTGCCGAAACAGCAACATTGGAGAAGTCGCCGAAGCTGGAGGGACGGATGATGTCCATCTTCCTCGCTCCCAAGGCGGGCAAGTAAATCCACATTCAATTGTTTTCAAATAACGGAAGGAGATTGCAATTATGCCGAAGCTGAAGACCCATAGCGGGGCCAAAAAGAGATTCAACCTCACCAAGACCGGCAAGGTCAAGCGCGCCAAGGCTTTCAAGAGCCACATCCTCACCAAGAAGGACACCAAACGCACTCGCCGCCTGCGTGCCATCAGCTATGCCGACGCCACCAACGTGGAGGCCGTCCGCAAGATGATTCCCTACAAGTAAGCTACGAGACGTTTTAGAATAGGAGGATAATCGAAAATGGCAAGAGTGAAAGGCGCGATGATGTCGCGCAAGAGAAGAAATAAGACCCTGAAGCTGGCCAAGGGCTACTGGGGCGACAAGTCCAAGCACTTCAGAATCGCCAACGAGGCGGTCATGAAGTCCGGCGTTTACGCCTATGCCGGCCGCCGCCTGAAGAAGCGTGATTTCCGCTCCCTGTGGATCACCCGTATCTCCGCCGCCTGCAAGCTGAACGGCATGAACTACTCCACCTTCATGCACGGCCTGAAGGTCGCCGGTATCGCCATCAACCGCAAGATGCTGGCCGAGATGGCCGTCAACGATGCCGCCGCTTTCACCCAGCTGACCGAGATCGCCAAGAAGGCCTGATTTTCTGTTGACGCAGATCCCTCCCCGGAGAACTTCCGGGGAGGGTTTTCATATGCCGGGATCCTGTATAAAAATCATCCATTCTGTCCAAACTCTGGAAAGAAGCGGATACATAGCCGGGCCACCGCTTTCGGAAAAGCGCCCGGCGGCGCATGGAGGTTTTTATGACAGATACCAACAATACGGCAAAGACGTCGCGGCGCTGGAAGCGTCTGGAGCTTGCGCTGCTCATCGGCCTGCTGGCCGCGCTGATCTGGGGGATGTGGTCCATCCGAAGCCAGCAAGTGCTGGCGGACAAGGTGGTGCGGCTCCACATCCTGGCAAATTCAGACTCGGAGGAGGACCAGGCCCTGAAGCTCCAGGTCCGGGACGCCGTTCTGGAGCGGGCGGAGGAGATCCTGGAGCGCGCCCATGACCGAAGCGCGGCGGAGGAGGATCTGCGGGAGGCTCTTCCGGAGCTGCGGGAGATCGCACTGGAGACGGTGGCCTCCCAGGGTTATGACTACGATGTCACGGCGGAGCTGGCGGACACCGCCTTTCCCACCCGGGAATACGACGGCTTCACCCTGCCAGCCGGAGAGTATCTGGCTCTGCGGCTGGTCATCGGGGCGGGGGAGGGGCACAACTGGTGGTGCGTGGTATTTCCGCCCCTGTGTGCCCAGACCACCACTGACGTGGCCCAGACCGCCATGGCCGCCGGACTGGACGGCGGCGACGTGAACCTCTTGACGGAGGAGAGCCAGGGCTACGTGCTGAAATTCAAATCCATCGAGCTGTGGGAGGGCCTGCGGCAGCGGTTCGGCTGACGGGATGGGTCCGTCTGCGGGCCGCGCTGTGAAATGAATGGGAACATTGATATTGGGTGTTGCGATTACGCAATATTTGCGATATAATATGGAGGAAATCGTTTAATTATAGCAGAGGCCATAGCGTTTCTGGTTCCGACCGGCGGGAGGCCGGGGATGCCGTCTATCCGGAAGGCGTCCGAATGAGGAGGAGACATGACTTTGGATGTGGTTGCTCTAGGGGAACTGCTGGTGGATTTCACCGCCCTGGGCACGGATCAAAACGGATACCCCACCATGGCTGGCCATCCGGGCGGGGCACCCAGCAATTTTCTGGCGGCGCTGAGCCGCTACGGCGCCGGCACCGCCCTGCTGGGGAAGGTGGGCGCCGATCATTTTGGCTCTCTGCTGCTGGAGACCCTGCGGCAGGCGGGCGTGGACACCAGCGGCGTCCTGACGGATCCGTCAGTGTTCACCACCCTGGCCTTTGTGACGCTGGACGGGCAGGGGAACCGGTCCTTCAGTTTCGCGCGGAAGCCTGGAGCGGATACCTGCCTGCGTCTGGAGGAACTGGACCTGTCCCTCATTGATCAGGCCCGGGTCTTCCACTTCGGAAGTCTGAGCCTTACCGATGAGCCTGCCAGAACGGCCACCCGTGAGGCGGTGGCCTACGCCCGGCAGCGGGGCAAGCTCATCACCTGCGACCCCAATCTCCGCCGTCCTCTTTGGACGTCTCTGGATGAGGCCCGGAAGCAGATCCTGTGGGGGATCAGCCAGGCTGACGTGGTGAAGATCAACGGCGAGGAGATCCGGTTTTTGTGGAACTGCGGCCCGGAGGAGGGTGCAGATCGCCTGTTGGAGGAGTACGGCGTCCAGCTGACCATGGTGACGCTGGGAGAGAAGGGCTGCTATCTCAAGAACGCCTCCGCATCCTGCCGGATGTACTGCCCGCCTGTCCGCCCGGTGGACAGCACCGGAGCGGGGGATATCTTCGGCGGCGCCGCTCTCAGCCGTCTGCTGACGCTGGGCAAAGCCCCGGCGGATCTGACGGAGCAGGAGCTGGAGGAAGTGGCGCGGTTCGCCTCCACTGCCGCCAGCCTGTCCACGGAGCGCTCCGGCGGCATCTCCAGCATCCCGGATCTGGAGAATGTGCTGGCACGGATGCATACATTTTGACAGATAGCGCAATGCCGCCCCGAAGCAGCTGCTTCGGGGCGGCATTTTCTGCCTGGGCGCAAGGCCCGGAAGAGAAGGGAGAGACGTTATCTTGCGATCTCGGTGCCGATCTCCTGGAGCTTCTTGTCCACCCAGGGACGCACATAGGTGCCGTGCTCCACGATGTCCTTCATGATGCCCTCCTCGGTGACGACCACCTTTTCAGCGGCGGCCGCGATGGCCTCCGCGTCCTCCGGGCGGATGACGATGACGCCGTCGGCGTCGCCCACCAGGATATCGCCGGGACGCACCACGATGCCGCCCACCGTTACCGGCGTGTTGATCTCGCCGGGGCCGTTCTTATAGGGGCCGTTGGGGGTGACGCCGATGGCGTAGACCGGGAAGTCCTCCATCTGGCCGATGGCCTCGGAGTCCCGGATGCTACCGTCCACCACGATGCCCGCCACGCCGTGGCTGCGGCAGTAGGTCACCATCAGCTCACCGAAGATGGAACGGCTGGCGCTGCCGCCGGCGTCGATGACGAACACGTCGCCGGGCTGGGCCATGTCCATAGCCTTGTGGAACATCAGGTTATCCCCCTCGGGCACCTTGATGGTGAACGCCGTTCCCAGCAGCTTGCTGCGGTTCATGGGACGGATGCGGTAGTTCATGGCCGCGGTACGGCCCATGCAGTCGTCGATGTTGGCCACCGGGATGTCCGCAAACCGCTGCACCAGCTCCCTGGCGGGACGCTGGATATTCTCAATGATCAGATTGCCCTTGCTCATGCTTGTTCTGCCTCCAATTATCGTTGGATCCGGCTCATGGCGGCCCGGATCTGGGTCAGCGCCCGCTTCAGATCCTCCTCGCTGGCGGCGAAGGAGAACCGGACGCAGCTGTCGTCGGTGCCGTAGGCGACGCCCGGTACGCCCACAACCTTGGCGTTTTTGAGGATGTAGTCGCAGACGCCCTCAGAGTCCATGCTGGGGATGTCGAACTTCACCCAGGCGTAGAAGGCGCCCTCGGGGATGCTGCACTCCACGCCCTCAATGGCGTTGAGGCCGTTGACGAACAGATCGCGGCGGCGCTCATAGCTCTGGCGCATCTCCTCAATCTCTTCCGTGCAGTCCAGCGCCACCACGGCGGCCTTCTGGATGAAGCCGCTGACGCAGGTGACGGTGTGCTGGAACAGCTTGTACATCACCGCCTTGATCTCCGGCGTGGTGGCCAGATAGCCGATGCGCCAGCCGGTCATGGCCACGCTCTTGGAGAAGCCGTTCATGGTGATGACCCGGTCCGCCACAGAGGGATAGGAGCCCATACTGACGTTCTCATGGCCGGTGTAGGTGATGCGCTCGTAGATCTCGTCCGCCAGAAGCACCAGATTGGGATGGCGCAGCAGGAACTGCTCCAGCACATCCGCCTCACTCCGGGTCAGGGTCCGGCCGGTGGGGTTGTTGGGGTAGTTGATGATGAGCATTTTCGTCCGGTCTGTGACGAACTGCTCCAGCTGCTCCAGGGTGATACGGTAGTTGTCCTTCCGGGACAGCCGGACGGGCACCGGCTTGCCGCCGGAGGCCTCGATGATGGAGGGATAGGAGACCCAGGCAGGCTCCAGGTACATGACCTCATCTCCAGCGTTGACGAACGTCCGCACCGCCAGATAGACGGCGAACTTTCCGCCCGGCGTCACCACGACGCCCTCCGGAGAATAGTCGCAGCCATTCTCCTCTTTCAGCTTTTTCACGATGCGCGCCCGCAGCTCCGGCAGACCGGCGCCGACGGTGTAGTGGGTGTAGCCTGCGGCCACCTGGCGGTACAGCTCCTCCCGGATCTTCTGGGGGGTATCGAAGTCAGGCTCGCCGCCGGAGAGATTGACGACCTCCGGGTCCGCCGCCTGGAGCTGTCGGGCCTTTGCCATGAAGGTCATGGATTTGGAGGGCTGGAGCCCTAGGATCTCCTGATTGAATTGCAGCATTACTTTGCGTCCTTTCCCTTTGCGCTGCTGTCGAAGACAGCCTTATCCAGCCGGCCCAGCTGGCTGGCGATGATGGTGGTGCCGGTGAGATCGCTGACGTTGTTCAGAACGGTGTGGGCGGGGTCAATGGTGGGCCAGATAGCGGCCAGGATAGGCACCATGGACAGAGGCATTCCCAGTGCCTCCAGCAGCACGGTGGACATGACCACGCCTGCGCCCTTGACGCCGGCGGCGCCGATAGAGAGGATGATGCCCAGGAACACGAACTGGGCGATGCGGCCGAAGGAGATGTCAAAGCCGTAAAGATGAGAGGAGAAGACGCAGAACAGGCCGATGAACAGGGCGAAGCCGTTCATGCCGCAGGTGTTGCCCAGAGGCAGGGTGAAGCCGTAGATATTCTCGGGAACGCCCAGCTTCTCCTCAGCGGTGCGGATGGAGACCGGCAGAGTGGCCGCGGAGGAGGTGGTGGAGATGGCCACCAGCATGGGCTCCGTGATCTTCTTCATGAAGCGGACGCCGTTCAGCTTGGCGAAGAGCTGTACCAGCAGAGGATACAGGACGAACAGGATCAGCACGGCGCAGATATTGTCGGTGATCAGGAAGCTGATGACTTCCTTCATGGTGGCGGAGCTGATGGTGCTGACCATGGTGGCCATCAGGGAGGCGATACCGATGGGAGAGAAGGCCATGACGAATTCCGTGATCTTCAGCATGGTTTCGCTGGCCTCGTCGATGATGTGGACCAGTCTGGAGACCCGCTCGCCCAGATACAGCAGGGCCACGCCCAGGAACAGGGAGAAGATGATGATCTGGAGCATATTGGCGTTGGCCATGGCCTGGACCACGTTGTCCGGGAACCAGGAGACCACATTGTCAATGAAGTTGTAATTCACGCTGTCCACCTGAGCGGAGGGGTCCAGGAACTCCGTGGTGCCGCTGCCGAGGTTGACGAGGAACGCCGCCGCAATGCCGATGATGGAGCAGAGGCCGGAGGTGATGACGATGTACAGCACGAACCGCAGACCCACGGTACGGAGCTGCTTCGCGTCGCCCATCTTGCAAACGCCGCTGGTGATGCTGAAGAACACCAGAGGAACGATGAGCATCTTCAGCATTCTCAGGAAGATGCTGCCCAGGGGAGACAGCATTTCCGCCGCCTGCGGAGAGATAAAGCCGATAGCGAGACCGATGACGATGCCGATGAGGATCTTCTTGCCAAGGGATAATTTCTTCATGGTGAACCCTCCTGAAATTTTTAAATAAAGATATTTTTAATTTTTTATTTATAAATAAAAATATCTTTATTTGTATGATATTATAGTGTCCGTGGGAAATGATGTAAATTGACGAATTCACAAAAAATTCACAAACCTTTTTGACCTTTTGTGAAAAATCAACGGATGCCATCTGGATTTTTCAGGAACGATATAGTACAATAGGTCGGAAAAACGGCAGGCGTCCTGCTTTCCGCAGAGAAAGGAAACAGACTTTCATATATGAATGACAGACTGAATGAATTGCTGACCACGGCCCAGCTTTCCCCAAAGCTGAAGATCGTGGCCGATTATGTGGTGGATCATCTGCAGGAATGCTGCTTTCTGTCCTCCATGGAGCTGGCGAAGAAGCTGGATATCAGCTATACCACCGTCATCCGGTTCACGCGGCAGCTGGGGTTTTCCGGCTATCCGGAATTCCAGAAGTTTCTGCGGGAGGTGTACGCGGACAACAGCGAGATCATCAATGAGTCCATCGTGATCCCGGTGGAGCGGCTGAACGAGGCCAGCAAGCACAGCTACAGTACATCCACACAGGATTCCGTCATGAAGTACGTTCTGGCCAATATCCAGGGGACTGTCGCCAACAACTCGGAGGCCCAGTACGAGCGGGCGTGCAACATTTTGCTGGAGAGCAACGCGAGATATATTCTGTCATCCCGGGGCTGTGACTGCATCGCGGATTTCCTTCACGTCATCATGCGGCAGACCCTGCCCCATGTGCATCACTTTGTGAACCGGGCACAGAATATCTTTGACTTCGTCAGCGACATTGGCAAGGGGGACTGCGTCATCTCCATCTCCTTCCCTCGCTACTCCAATCTGACCCGGCTGGCGACGGAGATGGCCAAGAAGCAGGGCGCTAAGGTGATCGTCATTACGGACAAGCCCACCAGCGTGCTGGCGCCCTACGCGGACGTTCTGCTGCTGGCCCGGTGCGAGAGCTGCAATTTCTACAACTCCTATGTGGCGCCTATGCTGACGGCGGAGTTTTTGTGCGCCTGCCTGTCCCGGATGACCAACGGCGCCAACCGGGATATCCTGAAGCGTATCGACGAGTACACCTCCCAGGTTGGTTTCTACTGACTGCTGCATCAAAAAAGAGCAGCTCCGTTCTGAAACGGAGCTGCTCTTCAGGCTGTCGAAAAAGTCCGATGGACTTTTTCGACAGCCTTCACAATGCCTCGCTTTTCTGCCCGCGCAGCGGGCCGAAAAGCTGCCGCTGCGCGGCGCAAACGCCTGCTGACACAGGCTT
>Ga0129314_1001032_pt1 | contig 22332 bp, 24 predicted proteins | sample O1111metagenome_FD_94431 | JGI IMG/M metagenome (GOLD analysis project Ga0129314, IMG submission 94431) | Orangutan individual fecal microbial communities from fecal samples from Wisconsin, USA - O1111 metagenome | ecosystem: Host-associated > Mammals > Digestive system > Large intestine > Fecal... | reverse complement strand
TTCATCTGGACATCCAAGACACTTCGAATGCCAATTTGCCCCATCTGTGTCGTTTTCAGAAGGGAGGACAGTACTTCTTTGTTGCTTTTCATTTTCTCACCCCGGGGAGTATGTGCTTTTTCCTTTGGGGCTATTCAGGAACAGAAACGGAATCTTCGCATATAATGGGAAAACGGAAAGGATGTGGTAGACGCATGTGTGCCATTGCAGGCAGCATTGATTTTCCCATTGCCAATGAAACCGTGCAGAAGATGCTGGCCACGATGTTACGGCGAGGCCCGGATGGGCAAGGCATTTTCCAGGAGAACCAGTGCACACTGCTGCACGCCCGGCTGGCCATTGTGGACCCGGCGGGAGGGAGACAGCCAATGCAGCTGGCGTATGGGGCAGAGCGCTATACACTGGTATACAATGGGGAGCTGTACAACACCGGTGAGCTTCGCCGGGAGCTGATGCAGCTGGGCCATGTGTTCCGGGGGCATTCTGATACAGAGGTAGTGCTGCATTCCTTTGCACAATGGGGGATGGACTGTGTTCGGATGTTCAATGGCATTTTTGCCTTTGCCGTGTGGGAAAGCCGCCGACAGCGCCTGTCCCTGGCCAGAGACAGAATGGGTGTCAAGCCACTGTTCTACGTCCACCGTCCGGACGGACTGGTGTTTGCCTCTGAAATAAAGACCATACTCTGTTGCCCGGAAATCAAACCGGAGCTGGATGCAGAGGGTGCATACCAGCTTTTGCTTTTGGGGCCCGGTCGGATTCCCGGAAGTGGTATTTTCAGGGGAATCCGGGAGCTGGAGCCGGGATGGTGCGGCACATATGAAGCAGGCCGTCTGTCCCTCCGTCCATATTGGAAGCTCACAGACCACCCGCACACGGACTCCTTTGCCGAGACGTGCGAAAAGGTTCGCAGTCTGGTGGTGGATTCCATCCGGAGGCAGATGGTGTCCGACGTTCCCATTGGCACCTTTCTGTCCGGCGGACTGGATTCCAGCATTATCAGCGCAGTGTGTGCCGGGGAAATGGCACAAAGGGGAGAACAACTGCAAACCTTTTCGGTGGACTATCTGAACAACGACCGTTATTTCGTTTCCGGGAAATTCCAGCCAGATTCAGACAATACTTATATCGAAAAAATGCTGTCCTTCCTCCATTCCCAGCACCATTGGACGGTGCTCGCCCCCGAAGATCTGCTCGGGGCGCTGGAGCAGAGCACACAGGCCAGGGATTTGCCGGGTATGGCTGATGTGGATTTCTCTTTGCTGGCCTTCTGTGCTGAGATTCGCCATCATGTAAAGGTCGCCCTATCCGGGGAATGCGCCGATGAAATTTTTGGCGGGTATCCCTGGTATCGGGATCCGGAAATCAGAGCAAGGGCCGGATTCCCCTGGTCCCAAACAACCCTGCACCGGGCCGCTCTGATGACGGATACTCTGGGCCAATACCGGGCGGCGGAAGAATTTGTCATGGATGAATATGAGAAAACCTGCCGCCAGAGCGATATCCTGCCGGGCACAGCGCCACTGGAACGGCGGATGAAGGAAATGGTAAATCTGAACTTCCACTGGTTTATGCAGACACTGCTGGATAGGAAGGATCGCATGAGCATGTATTCCGGCCTGGAGGTTCGGGTTCCCTTCTGCGATTATCGAATTGCGGAATATCTGTATGGCGTTCCCTGGGAAATGAAGGATTATCATGGGCGGGAAAAGGGGCTTCTGCGCCACGCCGTCCGGGATTTGCTGCCGGAGGAAATTATAAAGCGTAAGAAGAGCCCATACCCGAAAACCTTTGACCCCCATTACGAGGAGCTGGTTCGCACCAGGCTGGAGGCGGTTTTGCAGGAAAAGGACAATCCGCTGTTTTTGCTGGTGGATAAAAACAAGTTGCAGTCCTTCCTGCGTCAGGAAAGCGAATGGCCCTGGTACGGCCAGCTGATGCGCCGCCCCCAGACCATGGCGTATATGCTCCAGATTGCCTATTGGCTGAAGGCCTACCGCATCAATATCCTGCTGTAATAAAAGGCAGTCTGCTTCGGCTTGAGCAGACTGCCTTTTTGGAGGTCACATGGTAAATTGCAGGATGCAGAAACCTGCATAGATGCATAGAAGGATAATTCCCTGGCTACGGCTGAGCTTCTTCCGCAGGAGCGCCGGAATGGTCAAAAAGGCCATCACAAACAGCATCAGGGGAATATCCAGCACCAGAGAGGCGTTGATTCCCCAGATGGTATTCTCCTGGGGAATGGAGAAGGGCCTGAGCACGGAGGCAACGCCGGAAACCAGAACCAGATTCAGAATATTGGCACCGATTACATTGCCCAGGGAGAGGGAACCATGGCCCTTTACCAGGGAGGTGATGGCCGTTACCAGCTCGGGCAGGGAAGTACCCAGCGCCACAAAGGTCAGGGCAATCACCGACTCCGGAACTCCCAGGGCCTTGGCAATCAATGTGCCGTTGTCCACCAGCAAATCCGCTCCCACGGCAATCAGTGCAGCGCCCAGAACCAGCAGAAGCACGCTGATGCCAATGGGCCTGGGGTTTGCTGCGGTCTCTTCCTGCTCTGCCGGAACAGGATTCTTCATCCCCTGCCGGATGGTGCAGTACAGGTATAGCGCCAGAATCACCAGCAGGCAAATACCGATGCCACGGCCAAAGTAGCCGGTGACGTAGGCATTCAGGCAGTAGATTCCCGCAGCGGAGAAGAAAAAGATGACAGGCAGCTTCAGGCTCTTTGGGTCGATGGGGGAGGGGCGCACCGCAACCGTAATGGCTGCAATCAGGGCTGTGTTGCAGATGATTGAGCCAATGGCGTTTCCATAGGCAATCTCACCGTGACCGCTGACTGCGGAGGTGGCGGATACCATTACCTCCGGCAGGGTGGTGCCCAGAGAAACCACTGTGGCGCCGATAATCAGTTCCGGAACGTGGAAGTGCTGGGCAATGTCCGTAGCGCCATCCACAAACCAGTCGCCGCCCTTAATCAGCAGCACCAGACCAAGGGCAAATAATAAGACAGGAATTAGCATGTATACAGTCCCTTCATTTTATCGCTTGATTGCGTATTCCACCGGGGTATCGGCGGGCATATCCAGCAGCTCAGGGTTGCGGAGCAGCTCCTTGACCAGAGCCACGGTGCCGGAGTAGTAATAGCCGTCGGCAATTCGCTCGTCCAGGGTAATTCCAATGGGAATTACCTCGTGGAGGTCGGGGGTGCCATCCTCAAGATACTCCATTTTCAGATACTTCTTGCCAATGACAATAAAGCAGGAGTTGGTGCCCCAGTTCACCAGATGGTGGTAGCCGCATTCCAGACCGATGGAGCCCAGATTGGCCAGGAAAATGGCCGCATGGTTCGGGTCAGAGCCAATCAGGCTCTGAGGTGCCCACCCACGCTTGTCCAGCCAGAGAACGATGCTGGCAATGGTGTTGATGGCCCACTGGGGCAGCTTGGACACGATATCCATGGCACCGGTGGAGGTGTCGGACATGTCCTCTCGCTTGGTATCGTGGATAACATGCATGATTTTCTCATGGTAGGAATCCATGGTGTCTTTGGGGTCAAACTTAAAGTTTGCCAGTGCTTCCTCTGCTTTGTCGCTGAACCGCTTTTTTACGGTGAAGGCGATGGAAACGTCGTTTCTCTGGTACAGGCGGCGGTTGCAGACAAACCGATTCATTCGGGGCCGCAGGACAAAGGCCTTTCCCACTGCACAGCTAATCACGTGGAAGAAGGTGAATTTGTCATCAGTCCTGCCCTGGTTTTTCTTTTCCAAATACGCTTCCAGCGGGCGATAGTCCAAATCAAAGCTGATGTGGGCCTCGTTGTCGGCTCGGTTTGGCATTATGCAGGGCATGATGCGATTCATGGATGGAATATCTTTCAGCCAAACTGCATCAAAACGGTCTCCCATTTTTCTCTTGGGCATATATTTTCCTCCGTTAAAGATAAATATGGATGAATTATAGCAGAAGAAGAAAATAAATGCAAACAGTTTCTGACACAATTCCATGCTATTGCGTGGTATCCTATTTCTGCAATGGGGGGACAAGGGATGAAATCAACTAGGATGGTTCTTCTTCAGCTGGCGCTGCTGCTCCTGTTTCTTCCGGCGGCCCTGAGGCCCCTTTGGGAAGGCTCCCAGCCGGAAATCCCGGTGGCAGCTGCATCCTCGGTGGAGGCACCGTGTACCGTTTCCGTGAGGCGGGGGGATTCCACGGCGGAAATGAATCTGGAAGAATATGTGGTGGGGGTTGTACTGGCGGAAATGCCAACGGAGTTTGCAGCGGAAGCGCTGAAAGCCCAGGCTGTAGTGGCCAGGACATTCGCCTGGAAGGCTGCCGCCACCGGCGGAAAACACGGCGACGGCTCTGTATGCACAGCCCCTGCCTGCTGCCAGGGATATATTGCTCCGGGAGAATTTTTGCAGGGTTACGGAAATCCCCAGGATTTGGAAAAGGCTCGCTCCGCCGTGTGGGATACAGCGCAAATGGTGCTCACCTATCAGGGGAATCTGATAGAGGCTACCTATTTTTCCTGCGCCTCCGGCTATACGGAGGATGCCGTCGCTGTTTGGGGCAGCAGCTACCCTTACCTTACGGCCCAAAGAAGCCCGGAGACGGCGAAGGAGGATTGTGTCGCCTTTTCCAGCGCCTGTCTACAGGATATTCTCGGGGTGCAGCTGGGGGAGGATGCTGAGACCTGGTTTACCCAGTGGGAATATACAAGGGGAATGGGCGTTGCCTCTGTGAGAATTGGGGATAAAGTATTCTCCGGGCTTCAGCTTCGAAGGAAGCTGGGCCTGCGTTCTACCGCCTTTACCGTCAGCATCCAAAACGATGTGATTTTCTTTCACACCAAGGGGTATGGTCACCGGGTGGGAATGAGCCAGCAGGGAGCGGATACCATGGCAGAGCTGGGAAGCAGCTTCGAGGAAATACTTGCCTATTACTATCCGGGGACTGCACTGGAGAAAATTTCAGAGATGGACATAAACTATGAAAAAAGTACAAAAATAAATTGAAAAGTTCATAATTTTATGGTATGATTCCATAAGATTAGATTACAAACGGAGGTGTACCTATGCAGCTAAAAATTGATGGGGTCGCCGTACAGGCCAATCCCGGTCAATCTCTGCGGGAGCTGGTAACGGCTTTGGGGATGGATTCCCCCAGCCTAAAAGAGCGCCCACTGGCGGCAAAAATTGCGGGTGAGGTTTTCACCCTGAACTATATTCCTGTCCGCATATCCGATCATGAGCACGACAGTGCTACCATTCGCCGAGCCATGGCAGCATCCAATGGGGAAATCCATCTGCTTCGCTATTCCGATGGGGTGGGGAAGAAGGTGTATACCCGGACGGCATGCTTCCTGGTATTTCTGGCAATTCGTACTCTTTGGCCGGATGCGGTTTCCAAAATCAGCTGCACCATGGGCAACAGCATCTACCTCTGCATAGAAAATGCAAAGGATTTTTCCGTGGATGCCCTGAAGACTCAGGTATGCAAATATATATCCGAGGATTTTCCCCTGATTCGCAGAAGACTCCCGCGGCAGGAGGCCATCGAACAGTTCCGCAGAAATAACCAGCCCGATAAAGCGGAGCTGTTACAGTGGCTCCACGAGGATTTCTTTGACGAATACATCTACAAGGATTTCTCCGACTATTTCTTTGGGGAGATGCTGCCTTCCTCCGGATATCTGACGGTTTGGAATCTGCTTCCGGCAGAGGGTGGCGTGATTCTCCTGTATCCTGACGACCTTTCCCCGGAGTGTCCCGCCGAATTCAAGGCCAGCCCCAATTTCTTCTCTGTTTTCTCAGAGGGAAAGCGCTGGGGTACCCTGATGGAATGCGAGACCGTGTCCGATTTGAACGAAAAGACGGTTTCCGGCAGCATCCATGAGCTGATTCGTGTCAACGAGGCCCTCCACGAGAAGCGCATTTCTCAGATTGCGGACATGGTCTGCCAGCGGGATGCCCAGGTGGTGATGTTGGCAGGGCCCAGCTCCTCCGGAAAGACCACTACGGCCAACCGCCTGGCAACCCAGCTTCGTGTCCACGGGAAAAAGCCGATTCTTATGAGCCTGGATAACTATTATATCGACCGGGATAAAATCCTCCCGGGGCCGGATGGTACGGTGGATTTGGAGCACATCAATACGCTGGACACAGAGCTGTTCCGGGAGAACATTGCCTGCCTGCTGGCGGGGAATGCCACGGCGCTGCCCAGCTTTGACTTCACCACAGGAAGACGGGTATGGAACAACCGGCAGCTTTCCCTGAGCGAGAATTCCGTCATCATTGTAGAGGGAATTCACGGACTGAATCCCCAGATGGTTCCCCAGGGCGTGGACGAAAAGAAAATCTTCAAGCTCTATGTCAGTCCCCTGCTTCCCCTGAATTTGGACAACCACAACCGTATTCCCACCAGCTATTTGCGCCTCCTGCGGCGAATTGTCCGGGATTATGAAACCAGAGGTTCCTCTGTCCAGAGAACGATATCCATGTGGGAATCCGTCCAAAGCGGCGAAAAACGCTGGATTTTCCCCTATCAGGAGCATGCAGACGTGATTTTTAACAGCTCCACGCTATATGAGCTGGCTGTGCTGAAAAAGCACATTTTCCCGCTGCTGACGAAGATTATGCCGGAGGACAGCTGCTATGACCAGGTTCGCTCCATTGTCAGCATTCTGAATTATATTCAGGAGGCGGATGTGGACTATGAAATTCCGCCTACCAGCATTGTCCGTGAATTCATCGGCGGCAATACATTCTACAGATGAAAAATTCCCCGATGCATGGCATCGGGGAAAGAAAAATGGCTGGTTCGCACCAGCCATTTTTATCAGGTTACAGCAACAACAGGGGGGCAGGGATATCCCAGACACAGGGATACCAGCACACAGGCCAGAATGGAGATGCAAGCCGTTACCATCCAAAGGCTCCGGCGGCGGGTGAACTCCCGGGTGAGGTAGAGCCAGACCAGCCCAAGCAGAGAAATCAGAATCGTGACGACAGCAGCAATTCCCTTAATCACGGCCCATCCGCCTACACGACTGGCAGCAAACATATACAGCAGGAAAAACAACCCGTCACCCATTAAGACCTTTATCATGATGCTCTCCATCTCACGATAACGGTTACGATTGCGATTGCGGCCGGCCACGGAACATCCCTCCAAGAATCATATAGCCCCATCTTATCACATTCAACAAAAAAATGCAATCCTTTTAACCGGGTTTGGGAATTTTTTTCGGAACCCTTGCACTCTATGCAAAAAAGTGATATAATCCACTGGTAAATGTGAGAGAATGGGAGAAAAGGTGCCTCAATATGGCTGAACCGCAGTATAAATTAGAGGGAATCATCCACACACAGACGGAAAATCGAGAGGATTTCGAAGGGCCGCTGGATGTTATTTTCCTTCTGCTCAGTAAAAATAAAATAGAGATTCAGGATGTCTCTATTACCGCCATCCTGGAGCAGTATCTGGCGTATCTGGACGAGATGAAGCGAATGGACATGCAGATTGCCAGTGAATTTATCACCATGGCCTCTCACCTGATGCTCATCAAGACGAAAATGCTCCTGTCTGCTGCCGAGCAGGCCGAGGCAGAATCCGAGCTGGATTTGCTCCGCCAAAGCCTGATTGAGCGGCGGCGGAAAGAGGCCATGGAGCAAATTCGCTCAGCGGTGGCCCAGCTGGAGCCCCGAAATGAAATCGGCCGCTGCCTGTTTACCAAGGAGCCGGAGCCCCTGCGCAAAGACAACACCTATCGCTATAAGCACAATGTGCTGGACTTGCTCCGGGCACTGGACACGATTGCTGAGCGAAATCAGCGGCAGCTTCCCCCGCCCACGGCGAATTTTAAGGGGATTGTTGCCAAAGAGCCCTATCCTGTCACCAGGAAGGCCGGCGAGGTACTGCGGCAGCTGGTGCTGCGGGGGGTGGAGCGGCTGAAAAGCCTCTTTCGGGGCAACAAAAGCCGCTCTGAAATTGTCGCCACCTTTTTGGCAATACTGGAATTGTGTAAGACCAATTCAGTTGTTCTGGAGGATGACATTTCCGGTGAAAACCCCAATGTCCGTCTGCTGAAAACCGATGCAAATCTTGAGGAGGAAGACTAAATGGAGCAGTCTCAAATTCAGCGCATTCTGGAAGCCATTTTGTTTGCCTCCGGTGAGCGAATGGAAATTGCCCGTCTGGCCGCTGTAATGGAGGTGGATGCAGACGAGATTGTGCAGGCGGCAGAGGCTCTGGCAGACCAGCTGGCCTTCGAGCGCCGGGGCATCCGCATCATTCGGCTGGAACAGGGGTATCAGATGGTCTCCTCCGGCGAGATGGCGGATTTTGTCACCAAGGCCCTGGAAACCCGCAAGCCGCCCAAGCTGTCCTCCTCCCAGTTGGAGGCACTGACCATTATTGCCTATTACCAGCCTGCCACCAAAGCCATGGTAGAGCAGATTCGGGGAGTGGACAGCTCCTACTCCGTGGCGGCGCTGCTGAATAAAAAGCTGATTGAAGAGGCGGGGCGTTTGAATGTCCCGGGCCGTCCCATCCAGTACCGGACTACGCCGGACTTCCTGCGTACCTTCGGCCTGACCTCGTTGGAGGAATTGCCACCAATTGAAAAAATAACCTTTGGGGAGCCCATCGACGAAGAAGCGGCAGCACCGCAGCAGGAGGCGCAGGCATAATGGGCTGGCTGATTGCCCTGGCGGTGATTCTTGCCATCGGATGCATCCCTCTGGGGGTTTTTATCCGTTTCGATTCCGGGGGATTGCTGGTAAAAATTGTGGCGGGTCTGCTCCGGTTTACGGTAGTCCCATTCCCCAAAAGAGAGAAAAAGACAAAATCTCCAAAAAAATCTGCCGCTTCCCAGCCTCTCAAAGAGAAGTCCCCGGACTCCCAGCCTCAATCGAAGCCAAAGGGCGGCAGCCTGCGGGATTTCTATCCGCTGATGCAGACGGCGCTGGACTTCATGGAACAGTTTCGGAGAAAGCTCCGTGTGGATGATCTGGTTGTAAAGGTAACACTGGGCGGTGATGATCCCTGCGATTTGGCGGTGAATTACGGCAGAGCCTGGGCTGCACTGGGCAACCTGGTGCCGCTGCTGGAGCGTCACTTCCGCATCCATAAGCGTGACTTGGAGGTACAGTGCGATTTTACCGCAGAGGAAACCCAGCTGGAGGCCCAGGTGAAGCTGACCCTAACGGTGGGGCAGCTGCTGCATCTTGGAATTGTGTATGGATATTTATTCATCAAGGAATTGCTGATACTCAAAAAGAAACGAAAAGGCGGTACAGAATCATGAGTCAAAAACTTCCCGGTATGCTGGAAGGCACCATTCAGAAGATAAAAGAAATGGTAGATGTAAACTCCGTTGTGGGGGAACCCATTACCACGCCGGACGGAGTGACGATTATCCCGGTCTCCAAGGTCAGCGTGGGCTTTGGCGGCGCCGGTTCGGACTTTACCAAGGGGAAGACCACCTCTGGGGACAATCCCTTTGGCGGCGGCGTAGGGGCCGGCGTGAAGGTGACCCCCATCTGCTTCCTGGTGGTGAAGGAGGGGAACGTCCGCATGGTTCCCGTGGCCCAGGCAGCCAATACCACCGCAGATCGGCTGGTGGAGATGATACCGGACACCCTGGACAAGATTTCGTCCTTTATTGACGCCAAGACAGGTAAAAAAGGGGAATAATCCTTTCTTCTCCGGGGAAACTATCCCTGGGTGAACAAAATGAAAAGGAAATTGCAAAGAACGGCGGCTGCGTTGCTGGCTGCCGTTCTGCTTGTCCCGGTCCATGCAGGTGCCTTGTCTGCAAAATCTGCCGCCATGCTGGATTGCCTCAGCGGCAGAATGCTGCTGGACAGAAACAGCACAGAGCCCAGCCTGATTGCCAGCACCACAAAGATTATGACCGCTCTGCTGATTTGTGAAAATTGCAACGTATTGGACCAAATGTCCGTCCCTAAGCAGGCGGTGGGGGTGGAGGGCTCCTCTATGTATCTGCGAGAAGGCGAGAGATTGTCCCTCCAGGAGCTCTTGTATGGCCTGATGCTGTCCTCCGGCAACGATGCGGCGGTGGCATTGGCGCTGTATTGCTGCGGCAGCATTCAGGAATTTGCCAATTTGATGAATGACAAGGCCAAAAGACTGGGCATGACCCAAAGCCATTTTGAAAACCCCAACGGCTTGGATGCGGAAAATCACCGCTCCACGGCTCGGGATTTGGCGATACTAGCATCCTATGCCATGGATAATCCCATTTTTCGCCAGACCGTCTCCACCAAAACCGTCAAAGTTGGAAGCCGACTCTTACGCAATCACAACAAGCTCCTATGGCTCTATCCGGGGGCGGACGGCGTAAAAACTGGCTTTACCAAAAGAGCGGGGCGCATTCTGGTATCCAGTGCCACCCAAAATCACCGTCGGCTGGTGGCAGTTACCATTGATGACCCCAATGATTGGCAGGACCATGCTGCAATGCTGAACCAAGGCTTTTCCCAATTTAATCTCCAGCGGATTGTAACCGTAGGGGACTGCGTCGGATATCGGGAAATTGTAGGCGGAAAGATTGAAAAGGTGGCGGTGCTGGCTGCCGAGAATTTTGTGTACGCCATTTCAGAGGAGGAGCAGCCGCAGCTTTTGCTGCCAGGAAACGGATTTATCTATGCACCGGTTGTCCAGGGGGCCGAGGCAGGGGTTGCCTATGTGCTTCTGTCCGGTAAGGCCGTGGGGAAAATCCCGGTTGTATACGGAGAAACTGCCGAAATATCCCAGCCTGAGCAAAAAAAGCCACGTTTTCTATTTTGGAGGATGCAAAAGCCATGAAGCAGAGACTTCAAAAGATACTATCTGATCGCAGTGTTGCCTCCCGGCGGAAGGCTGAGGAAATGATTCGCAGCGGTGCGGTATCCGTTAATGGGCAGACTGCCGCCTTGGGGGACAGTGCCGACCCGGATACGGATTTGATTCTTGTAAACGGCGTGCCCCTTCCCGCACCGGCGGGCTACATATATCTGATGCTGAACAAGCCCAGGGGCTTTGTGACCACCCTTTCCGATGAAAAGGGGAGACCTGATGTTTCCCAGCTGGTGGCCGACTGCGGACAGCGTGTATACCCCGTTGGCCGCTTGGATATGGACTCCGAGGGGCTGCTGCTTTTTACCAATGATGGTGCTTTTGCAAATGAAATGATGCACCCCAGCCATGAGGTGCAGAAGACCTACCGTGTGCAGGTATCCTCCTTCTCCCAGGAGGGATTTCAGCGGCTGCATGCCCCGGTCAGCCTGGACGGCTATACCATTAAGCCGCCGAAGCTGCGACTGATTGCGGCAGACGGAGGGAAGGGAACCTTCGAAATCACCATTCACGAAGGTCGTAACCGACAAATCCGGCGGATGTGCGAAATCGCCGGAATGCAGGTAATCCGGCTGAAACGCATTGCCGAGGGCACCTTGGCTCTGGGAAATCTCCCCACCGGCAAGTGGCGCTACCTGACCGGGGAAGAGCTGGATAAAATTTTCACCGCCAAAGCTCCCCAGCCCCTTGCAAAACACGATTGATTTTGCTAGTATTGACTGCGGCATCCCACTATACAGAAATTCGAGGCATCATCTATGAATCACGATTTTTTGACCTTATTACAGGAAAAGACTCCTGATTTTTCCAAGGGGCAGCGCAGAATCGCCCAATATATTACGGAGGCGTATGACAAGGCTGCGTTTATGACTGCCAGTCGCCTGGGGAAAACCGTGGGAGTGTCGGAATCCACGGTGGTGCGGTTCGCCGTGGATTTGGGGTTCGACGGATACCCCTCCATGCAGAAGGCAATGCAGGAGATGGTTCTCAATCGCCTTACCTCCGTCCAGCGTATTGAGGTGGCCAATGACCGCCTGGGGGATCAGGATGTTATCACCACCGTCGTCCGTTCCGACATTGAGAAGCTCCGTCAAACCGACGAAACCGTCAACCGGGAGGCCTTCAACAATGCGGTCAACGCTATTTTGAAGGCAAAGCGGGTCTATATCATTGGTGTCCGCTCTGTAGCGCCGTTGGCCAATTTTCTGGGGTATTACCTGAACTACATGTTCAATAATGTCCATATCATTTCCGGCATGAGCACGGGAGAGATGTTTGAAAAAATTGTGGGAGTGAACAGCGAGGATGTGGTGATTGCATTTAGTTTTCCTCGTTACTCCGCCTCCACCACCAAAGGCGCACGGTATTGCTGCTCTACAGGGGCAACGGTTATCGGCTTTACCGATAGCAAGCTCTCCCCCCTGGGCCAGTGCTGCGACCATGTGCTGATTGCAAAGAGCGACATGGTGTCGCTGGTAGACAGCTTGGTTGCGCCTCTGAGCCTCGTCAATGCACTGATTGTCGCTATTGCCGCCAAGCGGGAAAAAGAGCTGTCCAGAACCTTTGAAAACCTGGAAAAAATCTGGGACGAATACGATGTCTACGAGAAGCAGGTAAAGGAAGATGAAATTTGACGGAATCGTAATCGGTGGAGGCCCTGCGGGGATGTTTGCGGCGATTACTGCGGCGAAGAACGGAAGCCGGGTGCTGCTGCTGGAAAAAAACAGCCGCCTGGGGAAAAAACTGCTGATTACCGGCAAAGGTCGCTGCAATGTAACCAACAACTGCTCTGCCCAAGAGGTGCTGCAAAATACACCCAGAAATGGCCGGTTCCTATTCAGCGCCATGGCGGCATTCCCACCGGAGAAGACAATCTCCTTTTTCGAGACAAATGGGTGCCCGCTGAAAACCGAGCGGGGAAACCGTGTGTTCCCTCTGTCGGATCGTTCCCAGTCCATTCTGGACTGCCTACAGGATGTGCTCCGCAGACAGTCTGTTTTGTTCAGGGAGGAGACGGTAAGGGAAATTCTAACCCAGGACGGACATGTCACCGGCGTAAGAACCAGCAAGTGTAGTTATGCGGCATCTTGGGTTATCCTGGCAACGGGCGGTATTTCGTATCCGGCAACAGGCTCAACAGGGGATGGCTATGCTATGGCCCAGGCGCTGGGCCACACCATCGTCCCCCAGGAGGGGAACCTGGTTCCTCTGGAATCCGGCGATGCCGATTGCGTTGAGATGCAGGGGCTTTCCCTGCGTAACGTTGGCGTTAAGCTGGTGGACGCAAAGAACAAGACATTGTATCAGGATTTCGGAGAATTGCTTTTCACCCATTTTGGCGTTTCCGGGCCCACGGTTCTCAGCGCAAGCTGCCACCTGAAAGGGGAGGGCTGCCGCTTGCTGATTGATTTGAAGCCGGCGCTGGACGAGGGAAAGCTGGACAGCCGCATTCTCAGAGATTTGGAGCAATATCAGAATCGTTCCATGGAAAATGCGTTAACTGACCTGCTGCCCCGCTCCATGATTCCGGTGGTCCTGCGCCGCCTGAACATTGCGCCGGAGATGCAGGCAAATTCCCTGACCAAGCAGAGCCGGCGCAGCCTGGTTGCCCTTCTGAAAGCCTTCCCGGTTGCCGTCACCGGAAAGCGGCCGGTGAGTGAGGCAATCATTACCTCCGGCGGCGTGAAGGTTTCGGAAATCAACCCAAAAACCATGGAGTCCAAGCTGGTTCCCGGCCTCTTTTTCGCCGGGGAAATCATCGACTGCGATGCTTACACCGGCGGCTTCAATCTGCAAATCGCCTGGGCAACCGCATATGCAGCGGGTTCCGGTGTGCAGGGGATATAAAACAGGGAACGCCACAGCTTTCGGAAACAACGTGGCGGCATTTCCTACATATTTTCAGACTTCAACCGATGCAGAATACGGTTTGGGCCTGGATAGACCGAGATAAAAGATGGCATGAAAGGAGCCCAACGAATCCGTTGGAAAAATGTATGCTGGAATTTGTTTTTATTTTGTTCCCGGGAATTGTTATTTCCTATGTGGTAGAGTACTTAATGCGTAAGAAGGTAACACGGCATCAGTTTATATTTTTGTGTGTTTTCAATATACTCGCCCTGAATTTTGCAGTCATGCTGTTTCGCCCTACGATGATAGACCGTCTCATTGGCGGCGGATATATCAGCGCCATGGAGGATGAGAATAATGCAAAGGCTGCAATTTTGCAAGTGCTCTATTCCTTTGTGGCCGGTGTGCCGCTGAGCATTGCGGAGACGTTTATCGGGAAAATTTTCTCTGCACGGTTGGAGGATGTTTCGAAGGGAAATGAAGATAGCCATGAGCAAAAAGAGAAAGTCTAGCCGTCAGCCCAGAAAGGGCATTCTGTCCGGTATTCTTTGCACAATTCTTATGTTTGTGGGATTTTTGTGCTGTTTTGCCGCCAGATGGTACCTTTTCACCTGCGGTGACCAGAGCTTCAATGCCATGCTGTTTACGCTGTTTTCAGGAATTTCCGGAACAGACCAGCAAATATTAGAATCCTTCATCCTTGGGCCGCTGCTGCTTGCGCTGTGCTGCACCGCTTTCCTTGCTGCCCTGTTTTGCCAGCGCAGCCGTTTCCACCTTATCGTAGGCTTCCTCCGGCATGAGGTGACAATTTCTCCAATTTCCCATGGGGTTTACTGCTGGATTTGTGTCATTCTCTTTCTTGCGCTGTTAATTCCGGCGGAGGAGGCGGTAGGATTGCGTGAGTGGATTTCCAATGCAAAAAATGCCTCCACACTTTTTGACACAGAGTACATAGACCCTGCGCAGACCCGGATTGCATTTCCCCAGAAGAAGAGGAACCTGATTTATCTGTATCTGGAATCCATGGAAACCACCTTCTGTTCCAAAGAACAGGGGGGAAGCATGGAAAAATGTGTCATTCCCGAACTGTACGCTTTGGCACAGGAGAACACCAGCTTTTCGGATTCGGATAAAATCGGCGGGTGGGGCGCAATTACCGGCACCACGTGGACAACGGCGGGGATGATTTCTCAGTCCGGTGGTATTCCACTGCTGCTGCCCTTCGGAGCGAATAGTGCGGATACCACTTCACGTCCTCTCCAAAATGCAACACTGCTGTGGGATATCCTCAAAGAGGAAGGATACTATCAGGCGGTGATTATGGGCTCTGACCCCCATTTTTCGGGACAGGAGGCTATTTTCCCGGCCCACGGAATCGATGATATTTTTGACTACAATTCTGCAATGCGGGATGGGATTATCCCGGAGGGATATGGCGTCTTCTGGGGCATGGAAGACAGCAACCTTTACGCATATGCCAGAAAAGTGCTGACGGAGATTTCTCAAAATGACCAGCCGTTTCAGGTGTGTATCACCACGATTGATACCCATTTCCCCGACGGCTATATTTGCGAAGCCTGCAAGGATGATTATTCGGAGCCTTACGAAAATGTGTATGCCTGCGCCTCTCGCCAGGCGTATGCGTTTGTCCAATGGCTCAAAGAGCAGCCGTTTTATGAGGACACCACCATTGTGATTTGCGGAGATCACCTGAGTATGGCAGGCGACTACCTACGCAGAAACAATCTGGAGGATGCAAGGCGGCGGGTGTACAACTGCATCCTCAACGCAGCAGTAAGCACCGAAAATACCAATGGCCGGGGTATCACACCCTTTGATATGTTCCCCACTACCCTGGCGGCAATGGGCTGTCAAATCGAAGGAGACCGGCTGGGCCTCGGGGTGAATCTATTTTCGGACCAGCCAACCTTGGCGGAGAGAATCGGCATGGATGCCCTGAACGAGGAGCTGGACAGGAGTACAATTCCGTATCTTCTCCGCTTCCTTATGCAGCCGGAGTCCGGGGATACGCTGCGTAGCTGGCTCGGCATCGCATAGAAGAGCCACTGTCGGATGCCTGAAAAATACATGGAGAAAGGGAACCTTCTCATGCAGATGAAAAAATATTTCGCAATCGATAAAAAACGCTGCCAGACTGCGTTTTTATCGGCGGTGATAATTGGCCTTCTGGTGCATTTTTATCGTTTTACCAACCTTTTGCCCAATCACGATTCAGTTTGGAATTTTTATAGCAGCCAGAACATGCTCAAATCCGGGTGGTGGTTTCTGGGGATTGCCTGCGGGCTGAGTACCTATTTTGATCTGCCCTGGGTCATTGGTCTGGTGAGCCTTGCGTATATGGGCGTGACGGCAGCGGTTATTGCGGAAATTTTTCAAATACGCAGTTCCTTTGTGATAGTCTTGTGCAGCGGTTTGCTGGTGTCTTTTCCGGCGATTACCGCCACCATGGGCTATGAATTTACCGCAGACGGATACATGCTGGCCATGGCATTGGCAGCACTGAGTGTATATCTGACCCGGTTTGTATATCTGGAGGGGAAACAATACTTGCCCCTTGTCCTCAGCGGGGTTTGCCTTTGCCTGACCATGGCAATTTATCAGGCCTATGTGTGCTTTGCCTTTGTCCTGGCTCTGTGCTACTGCATAGTGGAGCTGCTGGAAAACCGCTGGGACAACAAGCATCTTTTGAAGTGGATTTTTATTCAAATTGCAGTTTATATCTGTGCATTTATTGCATATTCTGTAATTTGGGAGGCGCTCCTTGCCATTCAGGGCGTGGAGAAGGTGCACTACAACGGCATTGATGAGCTGGGCTTTGTTGGCTTTGGTGGTATTTTCCAAGCCCTGTGGTCAATTCTTTATTCCTTTGTTCGCTATTTTATTACGTACAATTTCCTGCTCCGTGGATTCACCACCTGGACTCTGCTTGGTCTGCTTTTCCTGCTGACGGCGGCAGGTGTCCTTGTTGTGGCCATTAAAAAAAGCGATATCGCCAAGAGGAAGTTCCCCTTTTTTGTCCTGATACTGTGTGTGCTCTTCCTTCCGATTGGTTGTTTTGCCCTGTATCTCGTCTCCAAAGGTGTTTTCTACCATGCGCTGATGATGCAGTCCATTGCGGTGATTTATATCACGGTGGCTGTTGTTGCCGCACGGTGGCTTGGCAATGGGAAGAAAATTCGCTGGAAAAACGCAGTATTTGCGCTGCTTCTTGCCGTCACGTTTTACAATTCCATGTATGCCAGCATTTACTATGGATATATGCAGATGGCGTTTTTGAGGACCCAGTCCGCAGCCACGGAAATCAGCACCCGCATTCACTTGCTGGACGATGGGACAATCAAGTATGTGGCCTTCTATGGGAAGCTGGACCCCTGGGATGGAAAAAGTCAATTCTATCCTGTAGAGATTGCTCAAATGTCCGGTATAATACCCCTGGATCGCAATATGCTGTCGCCTTATTTCCTGCTGACATACACGGATTTCAGCCTGAGCTGGTATCGAAGCAACGGAGTTGAGTATCCCACGGTGGAATCCGACCCAATACTTCCGGTTCCTTACGATTGGGAATATCAATTTCCCCTGCTTCCCGCCGCAGAGACGGAGGCGCTGCAGCAGACCCAGGCGGTGGTGGATATGCCCACTTGGCCGGCCCGGGACAGCATTCAGGTAATCGGGGAGACGGTGGTGGTTAAGCTCTCCTGAGCAGGGGGGAAGGAATTGCAATTGCCCCCTTAGGGCAACTGCATGCCTGAGATTTACACGGAATAAAAAATCGGCATTGACAAAATCTCAGTCCTGTACTAGAATATTACGGAAATGTTCTACACAGAATATTTGGAGGGACAGATAGAATGTACGAGAAACTTGTGAAGTACGCCGCCAAGCAGCTTGAGATTGACGCTTCCGATATCACACCCGACAGCACCTTCGAGAGCTTGGGCATTGATTCTCTGGACATCGTTGAGATGATTATGGACCTGGAGAGTGAGCTGGGCGTGGAACTGGACATGGAAGACCAGAAGATCACCACCTTCCAGGAGCTGGCTGATTTTGTGGAGTCCAAGCTGAACTAAAACAGAATATTTTGCCTTGTTAGAGCTGCCGGCTTATAACAAGGTCGCACTAGTCGGGGAGTTAGCGGTGCCCTGTACCTGCAATCCGCTATAGCAGGGATGAACCCCCACACCCGGCCAGGTGGATGTGCCATCCGTACCGTGTAAGAGGTGTTGAGAAATCGGTCTCGCGCAATGGGATCCCGTGAACCATGTCAGGTGGGGAACCAAGCAGCATTAAGCGGATCTTCCCGTGTGCCGCGGGATTGCCGATTTTGAGCTTTCTGCATGGCCTCTGGGTATGTCGCCTGTTCAAATGTGGGTGTGCGATCTTGTTATGAGCCGGCATGTTTTATTGCACATGGGAAGGAGGAATTGCCATGGCTGCCTATCAGGCGCTGTATCGTAAATATCGCCCGCAGACCTTTGACGATGTGTCCGGCCAGATGGCGGTGACGCAGACCTTAAAAACCCAGCTGATGACGGGGAAGATGAGCCACGCCTATCTCTTCACCGGCTCCAGGGGTACGGGCAAGACCTCCTGCGCCAAAATACTGGCAAAAGCAGTCAACTGCGAAAATCCGGATAACGGCAATCCCTGCAACCGCTGTGCCGCCTGCCGCTCCATTGACGACGGCACCTGCATGGACGTGCTGGAAATCGATGCGGCATCCAATAACGGCGTGGATAACATTCGGGACCTGCGGGATGATGCGGTATATACGCCGTCTCAGGTAAAAAAGCGGGTGTACATCATCGATGAGGTACACATGCTGTCCCTTTCGGCGTTCAACGCTCTGCTGAAAATCATTGAGGAGCCGCCGGAGCACCTGCTGTTTATTCTTGCCACTACAGAGCTGCACAAGGTTCCGGCCACCATCCTCTCCCGCTGCCAGCGATTTTCCTTCCGACGCATTAGCCAGGAGGATATCGCTGCCCGTCTGCAATATGTGGCCTATCAGGAAAATATTGATTTGGATGAATCCGCCGCCCGGGTCATTGCCCGGCTGGCGGATGGCGGTATGCGGGACGGACTGAGTCTGCTGGACCAGTGTGCCTCGGCAACGGTAGGAGAGTTAACGGCGGAAGCCGTGTACACCTGCCTGGGAATTGCGGGGGAGCGCAGATGCGGGGAGCTGCTGGGCAGCATTGCCGCTCACGATACCAAGCAGGCACTGCAAATTTTCAATCAGCTCTACACCGACGGCAAGGACTTGGGGGCAATGCTGGATGAACTGGCGTGCCTGGTGCGGGATTTGCTGGTTCTGAAAACCGCCCCGGGAGCGGGCATTACCATGCTCTCCGGCGTGGCCTCCGACGAGGAAGCGAAAGCATTGTCCGGTCAGCTGTCCAGCGGCGAGCTGGTACGCATGATGAATCTAATCCAGCAGACCCTGTCGGAGTTTACCCACAGTGCCAGCCGAAGGATGGATGCCGAGCTTTGCATCCTGGAGATGGCCCAGCCGGAGCTGAGCCTGGATGCCAAGTCCCTAAATGCCCGCCTGACACGTCTGGAGGACCAGATTAAAGGCGGAACAATTGCCTTCACTTCCTCACCGGCCCCTGCTCCGATGCCGCAGGAGCCCCAGACATCTACTAAGCCCGAGAAGCAGGATATACCCCAGGAGAGGACGGAAGAGCCAGTACCGGATGACCAGGTGCCTGTTGGCTTCTGGGCGGATATTGTGGACGGCGTTCGTCAGGAATTGAGGCCCCCCACATCCGGCTTCTTTGCCTCCATAGAGAATGCTCCCATTCGTGGCGCAATGCGGGGCGGGGTGTTGGAGCTGCGCTGCAAAAATACCTTCACTGCGGATATGGTCAACAAACCGGAAACTCTGGAGGTGGTAGCCCGAAAGGCTTCGGCACTTTTGGGGCATCCGGTGCGGGTTACCATTGTGGACCTCTCGGTGAAACCGGCAGGAAATGCCCGGCTGGACAGCTTAATCCAATTTGGAAAGATGCACAGTGATATTGTAAAAATGAAAGAATAAAACTTTGAAGTAGGAGAATGAACAAATGGCTAAAAACGGATTTCGTGGAATGCCCGGCGGCATGAACCAGAGCGCCATGCTGAAGCAGGCCCAGAAGATGCAGCAGGAAATGATTCGTATGCAGCAGGAGCAGGAGGCAAAGACCTTCTCCGCTACAGCAGGCGGCGGAATGGTGACTGCTACCGTCAACGGCAAGCATGAGCTGGTAAACCTCTCCATCAAGCCCGAGGCAGTGGACCCTGACGACGTGGAAATGCTCCAGGACACCATCATTGCCGCTGTCAACGAGGCAATGCGTGCCGCCGATAACGAGGCTACCAACAATATGTCCCGGCTCACCGGCGGACTGAACCTGGGCGGCCTGTTCTAAGGAGGCGCCATGCAGTTCTTTCCTGCGGCATTACAGGATTTGGCTGACCACTTTGCCCGGCTTCCAGGCATCGGCGGAAAAACCGCCCAGCGCCTGGCCTTTCATGTGCTGGAGCTTCCGGTGGATGAGGCCCAGTCCTTTGCAGATGCCATTATGGAGGCAAAGCGGGCAGTGCATACCTGCCCCTGCTGCCAGAACATTACAGACCGGGAGCTGTGCCCCATTTGCGATGACCCCTCCCGGGATCAGGACACCATCTGTGTGGTGGCAGAGCCCAGGGATGTGATTGCTATGGAGCGTGCCCGGGAATACCGGGGGGTGTACCATGTGCTCCACGGCGTCATCTCCCCACTGAACCATGTGACCCAGGACGATATTCGTGTCCGGGAGCTGTTGCAGCGGGTAGGCAAGGGCAATGTGAAAGAGGTCATCATGGCAACCAACCCCGATACCGAGGGCGAAGCCACCGCCATGTACATCACCCGCCTCCTGCGCCCTATGGAGGTTAAGGTCACCCGCCTTGCCTATGGCGTCCCTGTTGGCAGCCAGCTGGAATACGCCGACGAAGTAACCCTCTCCCGCGCCTTGGAAGGCAGACAAGAAATATAAAAAATTCTGCGGACGGCAAAAAATGCGGAGTGCCCACTACAGGATTCTCAGATCCTATAAGGACACTCCGCATGGTCCGAGTGACAGGATTCGAACCTGCGGCATCCTGCTCCCAAAGCAGGCGCGCTACCAGCTGCGCTACACCCGGATACTCAATTATTGTGTGCAGGGAGGCACCCCTGGGCACAAACTGTATTATACACAAGGAACGCAGAAAAAGCAATCAAAAGTTTTGACAATTCAAAAAATTGAGTTGAAATCCATGGCTGACTTGTGTATGATAGCGCTGAGGTGAGAGGATTGAGAAAGAAGGGAATTCCCCAGGAGGCGCTGAAGGCCATTGCCTGTGTGACTATGCTGCTGGATCATATTGGGGCCATGTTTGTACCCAATGGCTGCAGCCTGCGAATTGTTGGCCGGATTGCGTTCCCTATTTTCTGCTTTTTGTTGGCAGAGGGAGCTTATTATACCAGCAATCCCAAAAAATATGCACTGCGGCTGGCTGTGGGAATACTCTTATCGGAGCTTCCCTTTGATTTGGCGTTTCGGGAACGTCCTACCTGGCAGACCCAGAGCGTTATGGTGACGCTGCTGCTGGGCATCCTGTCGGTGGAAGCAATTCAGGCTACCTCCCATAATCTGCTGAAACTCCTTGCTGTTGCCGTCGGATTTTGTTTGGCGGAGTTCGCCCATACGGATTACGGCGGCTACGGAGTTCTGCTGGTGGTTTTGTTCAGCCAGTCGAGAGGGAAGTGGTGGTTGCAAACGGTGCTGGTTGCCATGTTTGCTTGTCTGCTTTACAGCCCGACAGTGAGTGTATTCGGGTATAGAGTGCCCATTGAAATGTTTGCGGTCTTGGCGATGATTCCCATTGGGCTCTATTCCGGTCAGAAGTGCAGCTCCAGCTGTGCAATGCAGTGGGCCTTCTATCTGTTTTACCCGGTGCATTTGGCTGTGTTGGTGCTTATTCGTATGCGATTGTATGCGTAATCCTGAAATCTGCGGTTACATTCCTCGGAGGCGGTTCAGCAGAAATGCTGCACCCTCCGGGGGTTTTTATTGCGATTTCGTATATGGGGATGCGATGTCGAACTACCGGTTGCAGGATGGAAAAAAAGAGCGCCCCAGAGGGCGTAATGCCCAGTATTTGTAATACCAAAACCATAAGCTGAGAAGAGCAGATACGTGAAGCACTGTATGGCGAAAAAACAATTCGGAGGAATGACATGCTGGTTACCTGGAATGTATCTGAGTTCTTGGTAAACGGTGGAGTTTTGCAGAAGCCTCTTGGAATTCTGCTGTCCGTATTATCAAAGGCGTCTAGTGGAAAGATGCTTCTCACTCCATGAAGAGATGAAAGCTATAGTAAGGCTGCAAAAAAGGATGGCCTTGTGGCCAATGCACTGGGTAAAGGCAGCAACTTCCCCTATACAAACACCCTGTTTTCTTGCAGGAAGGGAATGTATTAAGAATTCCAAAATATTCGCCGGTTTCCTTGCAATTTCGATGCTGCTGTGGTATAGTTTCCTGTAGATTATGTTGCCCGGAGGCCACGCAAGGATGAAAC
>Ga0129314_1001031_pt1 | contig 22345 bp, 13 predicted proteins | sample O1111metagenome_FD_94431 | JGI IMG/M metagenome (GOLD analysis project Ga0129314, IMG submission 94431) | Orangutan individual fecal microbial communities from fecal samples from Wisconsin, USA - O1111 metagenome | ecosystem: Host-associated > Mammals > Digestive system > Large intestine > Fecal... | reverse complement strand
TTCTCCCTGCCGATGATCCTCAGCAACCTTACACTGGAAATCGAACACCTGCTCGACAAAAAGATCGTCGAACAGACCATGGAAGAATGCATCCACGAAGTGATGGAAGTATTCCTGCGTCCTGAATTGGGTGGTATTATAGTAGAGAACGTGAATGAAGACAACACGCTGTCCGATTCCTTCGAGGGTCGTTTGATAAATCCGGGACATGCAATAGAAGCCATGTGGTTTATCATGGACCTGGGCGTACGGCTCAACCGTCCCGAATTAATAAAAGTAGCCACGGAGACAACCCTGAGAACCATAGAATACGGCTGGGACAAAAAGTATGGCGGTATCTTTTACTTCATGGACAGAAAGGGAGTTCCACTACAGGAATTGGAGTGGGACCAGAAACTATGGTGGGTACATGTGGAAACACTGATATCACTATTGAAAGGGTATCAATTAACCGGCTCTGAGGAGTCCCTCCAATGGTTTAAAAAAGTGCACGATTACACCTGGAGTCATTTCAAGGATCCGGAATATCCCGAGTGGTGGGGTTATCTGAATCGCCGTGGGGAAGTACTGCTCGATCTGAAAGGAGGCAAATGGAAAGGCTGCTTCCATATACCAAGAGGATTATACCAGTGCTGGAAAACATTGGAAGAAATCAGTGGTAAATCGATAGAAAATAAGTCTTATTTCAATTCAATAAAATCCAACAAATGCCGGGACCGGAGGTGAAAGTAAACTTATCGGTAAGTCACCGGAAGATATTGAGCAATGCCGGCTCAATTTGCCTTCTGTTCACACTTAGCCATTTTTAATTAATCCTTCATTAACAAAACACACAATCCTGGTTAAGTTAATTATTATTAACCATCCTATATTTAATAAATTATTTTCATATATATGTTGCATATATGAAATATATATTCTTATTTTGCGTTTATATTTTATATTATTTCATATTTAACAAGGGAATATTAATAAACTGACAGGAACAAGGCGGCAAAACAATGAACAATTTTAACATATTAGCATTACAATATAAGACGGAACTATTCGAGGATGTGATCCCGTTCTGGCTTACACACTCACAGGACAAGGAATTCGGCGGATACTTCACCTGCCTCGACCGGCAGGGCAACGTCTTCGACACCGATAAATTCATCTGGCTCCAGGGACGTCAGGTATGGCTGTTCTCCATGCTGTATAATAAGGTGGAAAAACGAAAGGAATGGCTCGATTGTGCCATACAGGGTGCTGAGTTTCTGAAGGAGTATGGGCATGACGGTAATTTCAACTGGTTTTTTTCGCTTACAAGGGAAGGGAAACCATTGGTGGAACCGTACAACATCTTCTCCTACACTTTCGCGGCAATGGCGTTCGGACAACTGAGCCTGGCAACCGGTAATCAGGAATATGCCAATATTGCCAAACACACTTTCGACTCTATTCTCTCCAGACGGGATAATCCAAAGGGAAGATGGAACAAGGCCTATCCCGGGACACGCCCCATCAAAGGATTCTCCCTGCCGATGATCCTCAGCAACTTTTCGATTGTAATTTGTTTATTCAAAACGTGGAAGATTCCGAATTACATAAAAGTGATAAAAGTACCGTTGATTATTTGCTGGGACAAGTATATGGCATGCGGGCATTTTACTATTTCCACCTTTACAGGACTTTTGGCGGAGTACCCAAGATCGACCGTGTAAAAGTATTGGATGGACAGGTAAAAGCCGAAGATTTGTATACTCCACGGGCTACACCCAAGGAAATAATGGATTTTATCAAACAAGATATTGAAAAATCGCTGCAATATTTTGGAAATAATGAAACCATTAAGGGAAGAAAGGCTTACTGGTCAAAAGCTGCAACAACAATGCTTGCCGCAGAAGTATATCTATGGTCGGCAAAAGTAACTACCGACAGTCAGGCTCCTGCTTCCGGAGATTTGGAAAAGGCCAAATCTTATCTCAACACCCTTTATAATGACACACGCTTTGGACTGATGGATAGTTTCACCGATATATTCGATGTGAAAAATAAAGGAAATAAAGAATTAATATTGGTAATCCGTTATGCCGACGGGGAAGCTACCAACTCTGCCGGAGAATTTGTATATGCCGATCCGAACGGCAATTTTGTCAACACCGTTTACGATCGTAATGGTAAGTTAATAGTTACTGATACGCTTCAACTAAGAGGAGCGGGTTGGCATCGGAATGAGTACGAACTTGGCTTATGGCAGGCATTCCAGGCCCAGGATACCCGCAGAGATGCCACTTTCCTTGAATTTTATAACCAAGATGGCAGCCTCAAGGGGACCGTATTGAAAAAGAATTTGGGAGAAATTAACTCATCGGGTAAACGCGTATATACAGGCGATGAAGTTTTCTATCGATATGCCGATGTTGTGCTGATGCTTGCCGAAGTAACCAATATGGAAGGCGGCGATGTGGCGCCATATATCAATAAAATAAGACAACGTGCTTATGGAAATAATTGGGATGAGTCCACACATGGATATCTCAATTCCGACTTTAAAACCAACGAATTGGCTATTTTACGCGAGCGGGATAAAGAATTTGTAAATGAAGGAAAACGTTGGTTCGATATCGTCAGAATGAAAGATGCAAAGAATGGAAAATCCCTTGCATTTACTACTGGTGTTTCCTACAAAGGAGATGTCCCTGTATTGAAAGCAGGTGAAGAACATAAGTTATTATGGCCCATAGATATCGGTATTTTAAATGCTGACCCGGAACTCAAACAAACACCAGGCTATTAATTAAATTTACACCTCTACTTTTTTGTCCAAAGATAGCATTATCGGAATCAATAATGGCTATCTTTGGATTTTATAAGAAAATGAATTCCCAATCTGTTATTCCCGGGTTTTCATTACTCAGTTTTTTATCCGGTTTTATTCAAAATCACTCAAAGTGGTTCGCCCAAGTAAAATGTCCTACTCGTTTTTTACAATAATCCCTGTTTACTCCAACATCCCAATGAAAAAAAATTCAGCTATTATCATCTTCGTTATTATTACTTTCGCAACATTAAACGCGCAAAACAAATACTCCACGTTCTATGATCAACGCGCCACGCTGTTCGAAAAGCTACCGGTTTCCGCGGAAGATATCGTTTTTGTGGGTAACAGCATCACCAACGGAGGAGAATGGAGCGAACTCTTTAACGATATGCGTGTAAAAAACCGAGGTATCAGCGGAGATATCTGTATGGGCGTTTACGACCGGCTGGATGCTATCCTCGGCGGACAACCCGCCAAACTGTTCCTGCTTATCGGCATCAACGACCTCGGACGGAACACATCGCCCGATACGGTAGTGACACATATCAAAAAGGTGGTAGATAAAATCATTACCGATTCGCCCAAAACGAAAATCTATCTGCAAAGCATATTGCCTGTAAATGATTCCTTCAGAAAATTCGAAGGACATACCAAACATTGGAAGGAGATCAAACCCCTAAACAAAAAACTATTCCGGCTAGCCTGTTCGAAGCAAATCACCTATATCGATTTGTTTGCGGATTTCGTGACACCCGGCACCGAAAAATTAGATCCAAAATTCACCAATGACGGCCTGCACTTACTGGGTGAAGGCTATCTGAAATGGGCGGAAATTGTGAAACCATATATTATTGACACTGAAAAATGAAAACAATACGATTAAAATAAATATCAAATATTCCACCTACAATAACACAAAATATATCCAGATGAAAAGAAAAATAATATTCCTTCTCAGCATTCTTTTCACCCTCTGGCTTTATGCCGGAGAACCGGCGAAAGTAGCCTGTGTGGGGAACTCCGTCACGTATGGCGCCGGGATCGACGACCGCACGCAAACGTATCCTGCACAATTGCAAAAAATGCTGGGTAAAGGATATGAAGTAGGAAATTTCGGACATAGCGGAGCCACATTGCTGAAAAATGGCCACAGGCCTTATTGGAATATGCCCGAATTCAGGGAAGCACTCGCTTTCAACCCTGATATCGTCATTATTCATTTGGGACTGAATGATACTGATCCCCGAAACTGGCCCAAATTCAGCGACCAATTTACCAAAGATTATATCGATCTTATCCATGCATTTCAACAAACGAAACCGGGCATCCGCATCTGGATCTGCCGGATGACACCCATCTTCACCGGACATCCACGCTTTAAATCGAGTACCCGGGAGTGGTACAACCAGATTCAGCATCACATAGAAAGGGTTGCCGATGTGACAAATGTGGGGCTTATCGACCTGAATAGCCCGTTACATAACCGCCCCGACCTGTTTCCCGATCAACTTCACCCTACAGCCGAAGGTGCGAGCATCATCGCCAAATCCGCTTACGGAGCCATTACCGGTAATTTCGGCGGATTACAACTCCCTGCCATTTTCTCTGACAGGATGGTGATACAACAAGGCAAACCCATTACCTTCTGGGGAAGGGCTAATGCCGGAACTACCGTAACTGTGCACTTTGCCGGGAAAACTCGATATACAAAAACTACTCCCGACGGGAAATGGAACATTCAATTCCCCGCAATGAAAGCCGGTGGCCCTTATAAGGCGACCATTGAAAATGAAAAAAATGCTGTCTGCTTCTCCGATATCCTTGTGGGTGAAGTGTGGATCTGCTCCGGACAATCGAATATGGCGTTTCAACTGAAAAGCACACTTACCGGAAAAGAAGAATTGCCGCACACACAAAACCCCGGACTGCGCTTCTTCGATATAAAAGAAATAGCCGCCACTGCCTCCGTTGAATGGAACGATACGGTGTTGGCTGCCGTAAACCGTTTACAATACTTTAAACCCACGGTATGGAGAGAATCCGATCCGGCAACAGCGGCACAGTTTTCAGCAGTAGCCTATTATTTCGGGAAAATATTGCAGGAGAAACTCGATGTTCCCGTGGGACTCATCCTCAATGCTATCGGCGGTTCTCCTACCGAAGCATGGATCGACCGTACAACAATGGAAAATGATCCGCTTTTTGTCGATTTTTTCAATAACTGGCCTAAGAATGACTTTATTGACAGTTGGGTACGTGAGCGCGGCGTTCAAAACATAGCCAAAGCCACCGACAAAATATTCCAGCAACATCCCTACAAGCCTTCATATCTCTACGCAAGCGCGATGGCACCCTTTACCGCTTATCCCATAGCGGGGGTTATCTGGTATCAGGGCGAATCGAATGCCAACAATACGGAACTGCACGAAAAACTTTTCCCTGCCTTGGTGCAGAGCTGGCGAAACGCACGCGGATACGACTTCCCGTTTTATTACGTACAGCTGTCCAGTATGGAAGTGGGACGCGAATCGTGGGGGCGGTTCCGCGACAGCCAACGCCGTATGATACAGCAGATTCCCTATTGCGGAATGGCGGTAACCTCGGATATAGGTGACAGGATCGATGTACATCCACCCCGTAAAAAGGAGGTGGGTGAACGATTGGCGCGTTGGGCACTGGCCGACACATACAGGATGGATATCGTGAAAAGCGGGCCGCTCTTTCAATCAGCCGATTTTCAGGGAGACAATGTTGTGGTGTATTTTTCCGAAACGAAAAGGTTAAAAACTTCAGACAACAGACCCGTTGCCACATTTGAACTTGCCGGAAAGGATAAAATCTACTATCCGGCACAAGCAATCATCGAAGGTGCGAAAGTGAAAGTGAAAAGCATCCATGTGCCCAACCCGGTTTTTATCCGGTACGGATGGAGCTCGTTTTCCGAAGGAAACCTGGTAAACGAAGCGGATTTACCGGCTTCCACCTTTTCAACGGAATTTGAAGAATAAATGACAATAACTGATAAAACAATATAATCAATATGCGACTTTACTTATCAATCCTCATCACCCTCTGTTTTTTAAACAGCTGTTCGTCGAAAATCGAAAACAATGATTTAAACCTCTTACCCAAACCGCAGCAGATTACCCTGCATAAATCGGAAAAACATCTGTTGATGAACGGCGAGGTGAATCCTTCGGCGATTTCCGAAAAAAGGGTTGACACCATTACCGAAGTCAACCTGAATCCCGATGAAGCCTACCGGTTAAAGATTACGCCAACCCAAATCCTTATCGAGGCCGTTACTGAAAAAGGTATTTATTGGGCAAAACAAACACTCCGCCAAATAGTGGAATCATCGGACGGGAAATCCATCCCCTGCCTTGAAATCATAGATTATCCCGCCTTCCGTATACGGGGATTCATGCATGACGTAGGCCGCAGTTTTATCTCAGTGGAAGGACTGAAAAAACAAATCGCGTTGCTTTCAAAATACAAGGTCAACGTGTTCCACTGGCACCTGACAGAAAACCAGGGATGGAGGCTGGAAAGCAAGAAATATCCGCAACTGACCGACAGCGCCAGCTTTGAGCGCTTACCGGGTAAATACTACACCATTGCCGATGCGCGCGAGATTGCCGATTGGTGCTCACAACACAATATGCTACTGATCCCCGAAATTGATATGCCCGGCCACAGCGCAGCCTTTGTCCGCGCTATGGGCGTGGATATGCAATCGGAAAAAGGGATGGAAATCCTGAAAAACCTGATGAACGAAATCTGTACCGAAGTTTTTCCGGATGTACCTTACATACATATTGGTACTGACGAAGTTCAATTTACCAATCCCGGCTTTGTCCCTGCCATGGTAGCACACATCCGCTCCTTAGGTAAAAAGGTGGTTTCATGGAACCCGGGGTGGAATTATAAACCGGGTGAAGTAGATATGATGCAGTTATGGAGTTACCGGGGCAGCGCACAACCGGGGATCCCCGCCATTGATTCACGATTTCACTATATCAATCATTTCGATTTGTTTGGAGATATTGTAGCATTATATAACAGCCGTATTTACAATAAGGAGCACGGCAATGACGATATCGCCGGAAGTATCCTCGCCGTATGGAACGACCGTCTTCTACCCGACGAAACAGATATTCTTTTACAAAACAGCTTTTATCCCTCCATGCTGACACTCGCAGAGCGTACATGGCTGGGTGGCGGTTCGGAATATTTCGACCGGAACGGCGTCATCCTGCCTGCCGATGAAAATGATGAGATTTTCAAATCCTTTGCAGATTTCGAACGGCGAATGCTCTGGCACAAGGAACATCTGTTTTCAGACGAACCTTTTCCCTACGTCAGGCAAACCAATGTGAAGTGGTGTATTACCGATGCATTTCCGAACAATGGCGATCTATCGGCTTCGTTTCCTCCGGAGGAATCGTTTGAAAACAGCTATCTTTATGAAGGGAAAACTTTTAACGTTCGTCCTGCCACCGGCGCAGGAATCTACTTGCGTCATGTGTGGGGAACGTTTGTTCCGGCATTCTTCGACGATCCGCAGGAGAACCACACAGCGTATGCTTACACATGGGTTTATTCTCCAAAAGCACAGGACGTCGGTTTGTGGCTCGAATTTCAAAACTATGGACGTTCCGAATCCGATTTACCTCCACCAGCCGGGAAATGGGACTATAAGGGTAGTCGGGCATGGCTGAACGACATAGAGATCTTACCGCCCGTTTGGACGGCAACACATACTGAAAAATCAAGCGAAATCGTCCTAGGTAATGAAAACCTGACAGCCCGTCCCCCCATTGACGTACATCTGAATAAAGGATGGAATAAAGTACTCCTGAAACTGCCTATCGGTAAATTTTCACACCCCGAAGTGCGATTGGTCAAATGGATGTTTACCTGTATTTTTGTAACACCCGATGGACAAAAAGCGGTGGATGGATTGATCTATAGTCCGGAAAAACAAAAATAAGATTCATTAAAAATGAACTGCAGAATAATATGTACACTGAAATTCATGTTGTGGATATTGCTGATCGGGAGCATGGTTTCATGTCACAATGAAAAAAATGAAAAAATGAAAATAATCTGGACACGATTACCTGTTAAAGGGTTGGACGGGAACCTGCAAAAAGGTGTCTCTGCCGCGTACGCAGCGCTTATCGACGGAAAATTGATAGTTGCCGGAGGAGCTAATTTTCCCGGAAAACCCGGATTCGAAGGCGGATCAAAAGCGTCGTATGATGAGATCCTGTTGTTTGATTCCGGACAAAATACATGGAACATCATTGGATACTTACCCCAACCTTCGGCTTATGGTGTTTCGGTACCCGTTTCAGACGGCGCTTTATGGATTGGCGGTAATACTCCAACAGAATCACTGGCATCCTGCTACAAAGTATCGGCACCGGAGGGTGATCCAATTGAATTGAAACCATTTATTCCGCTTCCCCTGGCCATAGATAATTTTGCCGGATGTGCCGTTGACGATATGGTTTTTGTAGGTGGGGGAAACGTAAACGGAAAACCATCCAATGCTTTTTATTGCATCGATGCAAAAAACGATTCCGCATGGAGAGTACTTCCCGATTTTCCCGGAATACCCCGTGTACAGCCGGTGATGGCTGCCATCAAGAAAGACGGAAAGCAATATGTATATCTGTTGGGCGGTTTCTTTGGCGGGAATACCGATAGCAAACCAGCGATGGCAACCGATGTACTCCGGTATGATATAGCGGCTCAATCGTGGGAAGCCGTCGGTGAACAAACCGATACCGAAACGGGTAAACCGTTCTCGCTGGGCGGAGCAACGGCTATGGCGGTGGATAACAAATATATTCTCTGCCTGGGCGGTGTGAATTACAACATATTCCTCGACGCTATTACCACGCAATATACCATCGGAAACGATATCACCACATCGGCAGAAGAAAAAAGCCGGCTGAATCTCAAGTTTTCGAAAAACTACATGACACAACCGGTTGAATATTACAGGTTCAATCCTGAATGCCGGATCTACGATATAAATACAAACAGGTGGGAAACTATTGAAGTCACTCCCAATACAGCTCGTGCAGGAGCCACACTGGTATCGGACGGTAATATCTTTTATGCGGTGCAAGGAGAACTGAAGCCGGGCGTACGCTCACCGGAGACATGGAAAGGAGAGATACATTCATTAAACAGTAAAATAAACAGATGATGAAGAATAAAAAATATTATCCCTGGGTAGTCGTGGGCCTGCTTTGGATGGTGGCGTTACTCAATTATCTTGACCGGCAGATGCTCTCCACCATGCAATCATCAATGCAGTTGGATATAAAAGAGCTGGCTATCGCAGAGAATTTTGGCCGTGTAATGGGTATTTTTCTGCTCATTTACGGATTAATGAGCCCGGTAGCGGGAATGATTGCCGACCGGATAAATCGTAAGTGGCTTATTGTAGGGAGCCTCTTTGTCTGGTCGGCAGTAACTTATGCGCTCGGACATGCACAAACATTCCAGCAGGTATATTGGTTACGGGCACTCATGGGTGTAAGTGAAGCATTATACCTCCCTACCGGCCTGGCTATGATCGCTGATTTCCACGGTTCAAAAACCAGGTCACTGGCTATCGGGATTCATATGTCGGGACTCTACGCGGGACAAGCGCTTGGCGGATTCGGAGCTACCATTGCGGCCAACTACTCGTGGCACGCTGTTTTCCACTGGTTCGGGATTGTCGGTATCCTCTACGCTGTGATACTGATATTCCTGCTACATGACAAAGAGGGACATGCCGGTACCAGGACTGCAAAGTTAAATCCCGGGCCGGAAAAAACAAACACCAGGAAAGAAACCCTATTCAGTTCGTTCGGAGTGATTCTCGGGACAGTCTCTTTCTGGATCTTGCTCTTCTACTTTATGGCACCCAGCTTTCCGGGATGGGCTACAAAAAACTGGCTTCCTACCCTTTTCGCCGAAAACCTGGGCGTGGAGATGGCCAAAGCAGGCCCGATGGCTACGATCTCTATCGCCATCGCATCCTTTATCGGTGTATTAATTGGCGGGCCAATGTCCGACCGATGGGTGCAAAAAAATATCAGGGGAAGGATATATACCAGCGTTATCGGGCTGAGCCTCACCATACCATCCCTTATTTTACTGGGATACGGACACACATACGCGGGACTTATAGGTGCCGCCATGCTTTTCGGAATTGGCTTCGGCATGTTCGATACGAATAATATGCCGATACTCTGCCAGATCATTCCCCAACGATATAGAGCCACGGCTTACGGTGTCATGAACATGATGGGGGTCTTTGCGGGGTATACGGTCACCCTGATGCTGGGAAGCTCTACCGATGCCGGCAATCTGGGAGCCGACTTTAGCAAACTATCCATCGTGGTGCTCGCGGCGGTCGTGCTGATGCTGGCCTTCGTGAAACCGAAGCATGAACTGACTTACCCGGAAGAGGAGATAAAGCAAGTATAAACCCAATATAGTCCCCCGTGGGGAAATCGATCGTAAAATCACACTAAAACAAATAAAATGAAACAGTTTGAAAAAATCAAGGGATTAATTGTCGCACCTTTTACCCCATTCGACAAAAAGGGCGAAGTAGATGTAGGACCGATCGCCGATTACGCAGCTCTCTTGCAGAAAAATGGCTTGATTGGCGTCTTTATCAACGGGTCGTCCGGTGAAGGATACATGCTGACAGTAGAAGAACGACTGAAGTTAGCTGAAAAATGGATATCGGTCGCTCCGGAAGGATTTAAGGTAATCGTGCATGTGGGTGCTACCAGCATCAAAGAAAGTTTCAGGATGGCGCAGCACGCCGGGGAGATCGGTGCTTTCGGTATCGGTGCGATGGCGTCGCCGTTCCCCAAAGCAGGGCGTATAGAGGAGTTGATAAAATACTGTGAAGAAATTGCTTGCGGTGCACCAAACTTACCTTTCTATTTCTATCATATACCGGTATTGAATGGCGTTTACCTGCCGATGCTTCCTTTTTTGAAAGCAGCCGACGGGCGAATTCCCAACTTGGCAGGTATTAAGTACACCTATGAGAGCCTCTACGAATATAACCAGTGCATGCTCTACGAAAACGGGAAATTCGATATGCTGCACGGGCAGGATGAAACTATTCTTCCCGCTTTGGTAATGGGTGGCGCACAAGGCGGGATCAGCGGGACAGGAAGTTATATTGGAAACTCGCTGGTAAGCATAATTAAAGAGTATAACAGCGGAAATCTGGAAAAAGCACGTGATCATCAAAACTTCGCACAGGAAGTTATCAATGTCATTGCCAGGTATCGCGGAAATATTGTATGCGGGAAGCGGATCATGAAACTCATTGGAGTGGATTTGGGGATCAACCGGACACCGTTCCAAAACGTTACAGACGAAGAAGAAACCATTATCAGAAAAGAACTGGAATCAATCGGTTTTTTTGAGCGGTGTAATAGGATTTAAGAATTTAGTAAGTATAAACAATAAATAAAATAATTGATGATGAGAAAAATATTCTTAAGTTTTTTATTTTCCTGTTTCATTTTTACCAGCCAGGCCACAGATACGATATATATAAAACAAACAAAAATTCCCGTTTTAATAGACAGGTTGGATAATGTATTGTTTTACGTCCGGATAGATGCCCGAAATTCAAAAACGCTGGATGAGATCAAACTCAGGTTTGCCGAAGATACTCATCCGGACGAAATAGCATCCGTAAAATTGTATTACGGTGGTACTGAAGCGCCGGAACGGCTGGGAAATATCCACTATGCGCCGGTACAGTATATTTCAAGTCATAACGCGCAGGGGAAAACTCGTGAGGCAATCCCATCCTATTCCATTAAAGTAAACGAGCAGCAATCACCGTCCGGCGAAGTGGTGTTTAAACCGGAATATAAACTGTTTCCGGGCATTAACTATTTCTGGGTGAGCTTGCAGATGAAACCTAATACTTCGCTTCTTTCTACGGTTGGGGTAGATCTTGTTTCGGCTAAACTCGACGGGAAGAATGCACCTGTAACAAGCCAGGATAAACCGGCAGCACATCGCATGGGAATCGGGGTACGCCATGCCGGCGACGATGGCGCAGCCGCTTATCGTATCCCGGGATTAGCCACGAGCAATAAAGGCTCATTGCTGGCAGTGTATGATGTCCGCTATAATAACAGTGTTGATCTGCAGGAATATGTAGATGTAGGATTAAGTAGAAGTACCGATAAGGGACAGTCCTGGGAAGAGATGCGTCTTCCTTTGAGCTTCGGCGAATATGGGGGATTACCGAAAGCACAGAATGGCGTAGGCGATCCCGCGATATTAGTGGATACAAAAAGCGGCACAATCTGGATCATTGCACTATGGACACACGGCATGGGGAACAGGCGTGCATGGCACAACTCCCAGGCCGGAATGGATATAAATGAAACCGGACAACTTGTGCTTACAAAAAGTACTGATGACGGTAAAACCTGGTCTGATCCTATCAATATCACACAACAGGTGAAAGATCCGTCATGGAGGCTTTTGCTACAAGGCCCCGGAAGAGGTATCACCATGCAGGACGGGACGCTGGTCTTTCCGATACAATTTATCGACTCCACTTCCGCTCCCTTTGCCGGCATCATGTATAGCAAAGACAGCGGTGAAACATGGAAAATCCATAACCCGGCACGCTCGAACACGACGGAAGCACAAGTAGCTGAAACAGCTCCGGGAGTACTTATGCTGAATATGCGGGATAACCGGGGTGGTAGCCGTGCCGTTTCAACAACCGGAGACCTGGGATTGACATGGACGGAACATCCTTCATCCCGTAAAGTGCTACAGGAGCCAGTCTGTATGGCCAGCCTTTTACAGGTAGATGCCAAAGATAATGTACTGAACAGGGATATCTTATTGTTCTCCAACCCAAATTCTACCAAGGAACGGAATAAGATAACGATTAAAGCCAGCCTGGATGGTGGCATCTCTTTTCCTGAAGAGTATCAGTTACTGCTCGATGAGGATCACGGATGGGGATATTCGTGCCTGACGATGATCGACAAAGAGACCATTGGTATTATATACGAAAGCAGTGTGGCCCATATGACATTCCAGGCCATAAAACTGACTGATATTATCAGGAAATAGCTTTTATCATAGTCAAAAAATAAAGTAGGGTTACGCGGCATTACCACGTAACCCTACCGTTTTATGAGCCTGTAAGAAACGGGCTTATTTTGTCTGGATATTTATACTCGCTTTCCTCAATCCTTTGGCTGTTGCTTCCAGCGTAATGGTACCGGGCTTCTCCGTCGATTCAACGACCGCTACCAGTTTGCCGTTGAAGAGGTGCATCTGCGGCAGGTGGAAAAGATCGAGACTCGTGGGATCGCCATTGGCACCGGCCCGGTAACTGCCCGCCCCTTTCACGTTGAACCTGACCAGTTCATTTACATTGGGACAGGGATTACCATCCTTGTCTACTACCGATACCGTAATAAACGCCAAATCTTTGCCGTCGGCATTAATGATGGTCCGATCTGCTTCAAGCACTAATCCATGGGGTTTCCCCGCAGTACGGATTTCCTTTTCAGCTACGGCATTTCCATGCTCATCGTATGCCACTACCTTCACAGTTCCCGGCTCATACCGGGTATCCATCCACATCAGGCGATACCGTTTCTGTCGTGCAAAATTCTTTTGCGCCTCTTCTGTATAGCTTCCTTCGAGCGGTACAGAGAGGTCTTTGGTTCTTTTTCCCTGACTTTTTCCGTTGATAAACAATTCGGCCGAGGGGTGATTAGTGTACACAAAAACAGGCGTCACTTCGCCTTCCCGTCCTTCCCAGTTCCAGTGCGGAAGGATATGCAATGTCCTCTCTTCCTTATTCCAGTGGCTGCGATAAAGATAAAACCGGTCCTTGGGTATCCCAGCCAGATCCACGGCTCCGAACAATGAGCTGTGGCTGGGCCATGCACTGTAATAAGGGGTGGGTTCTCCCAGATAATCAAAACCGGTCCATATAAATTCACCCATTGTGTAGCACAGGTCGTCGTGCTGGATAAAATCGTCTTCCGGCAGGTTCGACCAGGCCGCATGTTCCACATCATATGACGAAGCCTGATGATCGTCATACATAGCCATTGATCTTCTCTCCACCGGAAACTTATACACTCCGCGGGAACTCAAGGCAGAAGTGGTTTCACTTCCCAGCACCAACTGCTGAGGCAATCGCTCATAGGCTTCCTGATACCGGAAGGAACGATAATTGAACCCGGGCACATCCATGATAGCCGCCATGTGATTGGAGAATACATGATCGGGACGATCCATCCCATTGGTCACCGGACGGGTCGGGTCTTCCCGGTGGCAGATATCCTGCAGGAAACGGGCTACCCTGGCGCCCTGCTTATTGCTCTGTTCTTCTACTTCGTTACCGATGCACCACATCACCACGCTGGGATTGTTGCGGTAATGATGGATGACATTCACAATATCCTTTTCAGCCCATTCGTTGAAATAACGGTTATATCCATTCTTCACCTTGGGAATAGCCCATTCATCAAAAGTTTCCACCATCAGCATCATACCCATCTCATCGGCAATACGCACGTACTCCGGAGCCGGCATATTGTGAGAGGTACGGATGGCATTTACTCCCATATCCTGCATAATTCGTATCTGCCGACGGATAGCCGCTTCATTCACCGCAGCACCCAGCGGGCCCAGGTCGTGATGAAGACAAACACCCTGAAACTTCACTTTTCTACCGTTAAGGATAAATCCTCCGTCAGCCACAATTTCAATGGTACGGATACCAAACGGGGTACTATACTCATCCATCAGTACCCCATCTTTATATAATTTTGAAACTACCCGGTACATATTGGGCTGCCTGATATCCCATAGTAACGGATCTTCGACAAACAGGTCCCGGGAAATTTCACCAAGATCATATGGGGTCAACAATGCTTCATCTGATGCGACTACACGCGACGACGCATCATTAATTTCTGTCACCAGCCTGTAATTTCCTTCTCCTGAAGTGACCACTTTTGTTTTCACATTCACCCGCGCAAATTTCTGATTTACTTCGGGTGTGGTCACGTAAGTGCCCCAAACGGGGATATATGCTTCGTTGGTAGTAATGATATGCACGTTACGGTAAAGCCCTGCCCCGGGATACCAGCGCGACTGCTCTTCGAAATTCTCCAGACGGACCGCCAACAGGTTATCCTGCCCGTCATTATGCACTAAGCCCGTGATGTCAAAATAAAAAGTGTTGTAACCGTTGGGCCAGTAGCCGGCCTCCTTCCCGTTGACAAATACCCGCGCATTACTCATGGCACCATCGAACTGGATAATCACTCTCCTGCCTTCCGAATGGCCGGGTATGGAAAAAGTGTTCCGGTACCACCCCACCCCTGTGAAAGGCAGGCCACCGGTTCTGCCATAATGCTCGATGGCAGTAGTTTGTCCATCCTGCACAATCGCCATCCGGTGAATATCATTTTCTTTGCTGAAAGGACCGTATATTGCCCAGTCGTGAGGTACGCGCACGGTCTGCCAATTGCTGTCGTCATACACAACGTCCGATGCTTTGGGATCATCGTTGCGGGTAAATTTCCATCCCTGTTCAAGGGGAACAGTTGTCCGGGTAGCATACAAAGCATTTAGCCCGATCAAAAGTGCAATCCAAACAAATAAAAACTTCTTCATACAATTATTTTCTAATATCAGTTTTATTCAAAACCGTGAAGATACTAAATTTATTGCATGAATAAGCGAGATAAAACCAAAATATTTAAAAATTTATATCCGTATCCGTATATCACACTCTTTCCCGGCTGATCTCTTCCACGATTTCGGGATTAACCAACGTGGTGATATCTCCAAAATCAGACTGTTCTCCTTCGGCAATTTTACGTAGGATGCGCCGCATAATCTTCCCTGAGCGCGTCTTTGGCAATCCCGTTACGAACTGTATCTTGTCCAGCTTGGCAATAGCACCGATCTGGTCGGAGATAAGTTGGTTGATCTCTTTTGCAAGATTCTGCCGGTCACGCCATAAGCCGGTTTCTTTAAGCACTACAAAACCGTACAAGGCGTTCCCCTTGATATCGTGTGGATATCCCACGATAGCACTCTCTGCTACCGTCTGATGCTCGTTGATCACATCTTCGATGGGCGCGGTTCCCAGGTTGTGTCCCGAAACAATGATCACATCGTCTACCCTCCCGGTGATGCGGTAATAGCCCACCTCATCGCGTAGTGCGCCATCTCCTGAAAAATATTTACCGGGAAATGTTTTGAAATAGGTATCGATAAAACGCTGGTGATCTCCCCAGATAGTCCTTGCAATACCCGGCCAGGGATATTCAATACAAAGGTTTCCGATTTGCTGATTGCCCTCGATCTCGTTTCGCAGCTCATCCATCAAAACCGGCTTAATCCCAGGAAGCGGCAGTGAAGCATAGGTAGGTTTAGTCGGTGTGACAAAGGGGATAGCCGATATCACAATACCTCCGGTCTCTGTCTGCCACCAGGTATCCACCAAGGGACACCGTTTGTTACCCACGTGGTCGTTATACCAGTGCCATGCCTCTTCGTTGATAGGTTCACCGACGGAGCCGATCACCTTTAGAGAGTCGAGACGGTAATCCCTGACATATTCAATCTTCTCTTTGGCTAGGGAACGGATTGCCGTGGGTGCCGTATAGAACTGATTGACCCGGTGTTTTTGGATTACCTCCCAGAAACGGCTATGGGTAGGATACGAAGGGATTCCTTCAAAGATAACAGTAGTAGCCCCATTGAGCAGCGGCCCGTAAATGGTCTAAGAGTGTCCTGTAACCCACCCGATGTCGGCCGTACACCAGTATATATCTCCCGGCATGTAATTAAATACATTTTTAAAGGTGTACGCCGTATAGACCATATATCCCGCCGTGGTATGCAGCATTCCTTTCGGTTTTCCGGTCGAGCCGGAAGTATAGAGAATAAAGAGGGGGTCTTCGGCATCCATCACCTCTGCCATACTGGTAGCGGGAGCCTCATCCAGTAGTGGTTGCAGCCAACGGTCACGTCCTTCTTTCATATCGATCTCCTGGCCGGTGCGCTTTACAACCAATACTCTTTCTATCGAAGGGGACTTTACAAGTGCTTCGTCCACGATACGTTTCAGATCGATGGTCTTGGTTCCACGGTATCCGCCATCTGCAGTAATGATAAGTTTACAGGTACAATCATTAATACGGGTAGCCAGGGCATTGGAAGAAAAACCGGCAAATACCACGGAGTGAATTGCACCTATACGTGCACAGGCCAGCACACTGAAAGCCAGTTCAGGAACCATGGGCAGGTAAATACATACCCTGTCGCCTTTCTGTACTCCTTGTTCCCGAAGCACATTAGCCATTTTGGAAACCTCGGCATACAGTTGGCTATAAGTATAATAGCGTGCCGGTTCGTCTGGATCGTTGGGTTCAAAAATAATGGCATTCTCATCCCCCCTGTTTGCCAGATGTCGGTCGATACAATTCTTGGTGATATTGAGTTTGGCATTTTTGAACCAGATAAATTCAGCCTTCTCCATATCAAATTCCAACACCTTATCCCATTTCCGGTACCAGGTGAAATTATTTTCTGCTATTTTCGCCCAGAACTTTTTGGGCTTTCGGATCGACTTTCGGTATACCTTAAAATATTGCTCTAAGGATTTGATCGAATAACTACTCATCTTAAGCTGGATTTTTAATAATTGCAAATAAATAAAAAAAATCCGGCTAATCTTTCAATCTGCAATATTTCGACTATTTTTTATTTCAATTTAACATTATACAGATAAGTATTTAACTTTTCCAGTAAATTATCCGGTTCCCATTATTCTCTAACAAACCGATCCATCATCTCCATGCACATGCGCCCGTTGTGGTAAGGACATTTCCAGAATCCGGCCTTGTCATCTTCCCGGTTGATACTCCCGTCGGATAAACGGCTCCAGTACCATTCTCCATTCTCTTTATCCACCATGTAATTTCGTATATAATTCCACACGGCAAAGGCTTTTTCCTTATAACGGATATCCCCCGAGTTTTCGTATGCATACATATATCCGACCACTGCTTCTGCCTGTACCCACCAGTGTCGTTCGCGATCGGTATAATTTCCCCTTCTCTCGTACATCATACTACCGTCAATCTCCAATCCTTCCGAAGCGGCATCCGCAATTTTCAGGGAGATCTTTTTGATCCTTTCCAGCAGTTCCTTGTCACCTGACACTTCTGCGGCTTCAAATAACAACCAGGACGCCTCGATATCATGGCCGTAGGAGATGGCCGTGGATCTTACATTCCACTCCTCATCGAAGAACAGGTTCAGATGGCCTGTTTCCCTGTCGAGTATTTTAGTAGTAAAGATATCTATCAGCCGCTGCTGCGCTACGATCAACTCTTCATCTCTCCAAATCCTGAGTAGATTCGTATAAGGTTCCAAAATATGCAGGTGGGTATTCATCGTCTTTTTCTCATTGGCATCTTTCTCGCTCAGGCGCATATCCTCGATTGGTTGCCAATCCCGTGTATAGGCCTCCAGATATCCACCCGACCGGTTATCATGGCATTTTTCAATCAACCGGAAAAAATCTTTTGCCAGTACCAATGCCTTTGGATCACCCGTTGCACGGTAAAACTCAGAAAAACCATATAGCATAAACCCCTGGGCATAGGCCTGCTTTTTCATATTCACCGGATTTCCCCTATAATCCAGTTCCCAATAAGCTCCACCCTGTTCTTTGTCGATAAAAAAGGTAGAAATATAACCGAGTGCCCTTTGGGCAATATCGAGGTATACCGGTTCTTTTAACAAGCGATACGCAGCCGAGAAGGTCCATAAAATCCGGGCATTGAGGATCGCTCCTTTATTCGCTTCGGGATGCAACTGGCCTTTCCCGTCTATCTGCCCGTAAAAGCCACCATACTGGTTATCCTGCATCCGGTCGATCCAGAACGGCAGTATATTCTCTGTCAACTCTTTTTTAAAACCATTCATAGTTGATGTCTTCTCTTTACCAGTTCAGTTGTGATCGCCTTTAACCCCTTCTCAGTTAAAGGATAAAAATAGATAAATATTACCGAAAGAGCAGCACCTACTGCCGGAAAAATACTCATAAACATTTTGATGCCGCTGATGGTCTCCGCATTCTGCACCTGATTGGCTTCAAAACCAAAGTAAGCCAACAACCAGCCGGTCATGGCCGTACCGATAGCCCACCCCAGCTTCTGGCTCATTGAAGAAGAGCTGAATATCAATCCGGTCGCGCGGTTTCCGGTTTTATATTCTGAATAGTCAGCACAATCGGCATACATTGACCATAATAACGGGAAGATACTTCCTGCACAAATACTGATTAGCACCTGAAGACTAAATATCAAAGCGAGACCATGACTGCCCAGTCCGTAGAAAACAATACTGAGAACCATAGCAATTGCCATCGCCCCCATATAGGTATACCGTTTTCCGATCCTGTTACTAACCGGCGCAGCAAGAATCACACCGAGCAAGTTGGCCGCCTGGCCCAGGGCAAGATACAACCCGCTAAGCACGAATGGAATATTCAGGATATTGACGGTACCGAATATATCCTCTTCCACATAATATTTGAAGTAATAGATGGTCGCACCGTCACGGATAGAATTGAAAATAAGGGCTGAAATACCTGCTCCCAGAAGTATCCACCACGGCCTGTTCCGGAGAAGATCCTTCAGGTCGTCTTTCAAAGGAGCCTGTTTTTCCCGGATAGGTTTTACCCTCTCCTTTGTAAATGCAAAACAGAGCAGAAACAAAACAGCACAGGCAATAGCGATCACAATGACAGCCATGAACCATCCGTGCTGTTGGTCTTCAATCACTTTGCTGTTACCACTGAAATAGTTGACCATCGGCATAAACAGGAGCAAGGTCACAAAGCTGCCGATATAGGCAAAAGCCATACGGTAGGTAGACAGCACATTCCTGTCCTTCGGATCGGGACTCATCACTCCCAGCAACGATGCGTAGGGAACATTTATTCCCGAGTAGACAATCATCATCAGAGAATAGGTAATATAGGCATATATCACCTTATCCGCAGAAGGGAAAGCCGGAGTAAAAAAAGTAAAGACCCCGATTACCGCGAACGGTATGGCCAGAAACAACAGATAGGGTCTGAATTTTCCCCATCGGGTTTCGGTGCGATCGGCTATCACCCCAACTACCGGATCGAAAAGCGAATCCCATACCCGTGTGATCAGGAACATCGTCCCCACTGCTGCCGCCTCCATCCCGAACACATCGGTATAGAAGAAGAGGAGGTACATGCCGAATAATTTCCAGAACATCGACGATGCCGCATCGCCAAATCCATATCCTAATTTCTCCTTGAGTGTTATCATAAATAAGGTATTTTGGCTCCTGAGCCAATGTCATTGTGAATATTTAACCCGCAAACGGGGTCAATCGGGTTATCTCGATCTCTCCAAAAACCGTAGATTCTTGTCGATCTGCTTACTCAATGCCTGTACTGACGAAAAAGATGTCAATCCGTCTTCGGGAGTTTGGAAGCAATAATCTACCAACCGATCCAGCGTAGAGGTGGCCACATGCATCCGCGTGTCGGACGAAGCATAATAGATGAATACCGTTCCATCGTCATCGGCGATCCAGCCGTTGCTAAAAAGCACGTTTGAGACATCACCCACACGCTCTTCACCTTCGGGAGCCATAAAATAGCCACCCGGAGAGGCAATAAGTTTCGACGGATCTTCCAGCGAAGTCATATACAAATATAATACATATCTCAGACCTGCAGCGCATGCCCTTACACCATGTGCCAGATGCAGCCACCCTTTGGCTGTTTTAATGGGTGCCGGCCCTTCCCCGTTCTTCAGTTCCTTGATGGTATGATAGAAGCGCCGGTCGACAATTTTTTCTTCGGTGATTACCGTCTTCGTCATATCCTCTACCAATGTCCAACCGATACCCAATCCGCTACCTGCACTGATAAAGCCATCCTGCGGACGGGTGTACAGTGCATATTTCCCTTCGACAAATTCAGGGTGAAGCACCACATTGCGTTGCTGGCTTTTCGACTCAACATCTGGTAATCGTTCCCATTTGATCATATCTTTTGTCCGTACTATTCCCGCAGATGCTTTCGCTTTCGAAAGGTCTCCCTCCTCAGCTGTTCCATCAAACCGTTCTGCACAGAATACTCCATATATCCATCCGTCCTCGTGGAGGGTCAATCTCATATCATATACATTGGTCACAGGATCATCATTTTCAGGAATTACTATGGGGTAATCCCAAAAGCGAAAGTTATCGATGCCGTTAGGGCTTTCGGCAATGGCGAAAAAAGATTTCCGGTCGACACCTTCCACGCGCGCCACAAGCAGATATTTTCCGTTCCATTTGATGGCACCTGCGTTCATCACCCCATTCATCCCGATGCGCTCCATCAGAAAAGGATTTGCCTCCGGGTTCAGGTCATACCGCCAGAACAGCGGGGTATGAGCTGCGGTAAGCACCGGGTTTTTATATCGCTGAAACCAGCCGTTATTACCGGGTAAAGGATTGTTTCTTTTACAAAGTAATATTTCGTGGTCTTCCAGTAACGTTTGCATTCGTTGGTTGAACAGACTCATATCATTCAGTTTTTAGGGTTGTATATAGAGTGCATATCTCGACAAAAGAGCGTTTTGGGATGATGATAAAATGCAATAAAATCCTCTTCGGAAAGATGTCCGGGATAGGGTGCGTAATAATGATCCGGCCGCTCGCGGGCATTTCGCCACACCAGCACATACGTCACAGGATATTGATCCAGTACGGGAAAAAGCACATTTGTCCACCAATCGGAGATAGGGATTGCTTCTAATCCGGTTTCCGTCAGTGCAATCGGTTTATTCCGTTTTTGTCCTTCCTCTGTCATAAAAGAGAGTATGGTATGTAACGTCTGCTGATAAGCCTCTGTCCCTTTCTCATTATCCCTGTGATAACAATCCAATCCCAACAGATCAACATAGTCATCGCCAGGATACCGTTCCATGTATATCTCGCCGGGACCTTGTGCATCGGGAGAATAACCGTAAAGCAGATGATTGATGCCCTGTTGATCAAAAAAATCACGGGTTATATGCCAGAGTTGTTTATACTCCTCAACCGTACAGCGTTCCTTACCCCACCAGAACCAATTACCGGTATGTTCGTGCCATGGCCTGAAAAGCACAGGAACCTTTACTCCGTTATCAGTAGTAAGCGAGTTGAAAAAATCGGCTGCCCGTTGTAACCATGCTATAAATTTTTCATGATGCTCACCACCCGGAAGAATGGAGGTTACCACTCCGCCGGTCGCCACATCCCATGAGTCTCCTCCTGTTAACGGGTTATCCAGATGCCAGCTTATCGTTATCATACCTCCCCTGTTATACTGACGAATGATCTCCTGCCGGATCCTGTAGAAAGAGACATTATCGATATTTTTCTCATTGCCATGTTCAATCC
>Ga0129314_1001030_pt1 | contig 22348 bp, 17 predicted proteins | sample O1111metagenome_FD_94431 | JGI IMG/M metagenome (GOLD analysis project Ga0129314, IMG submission 94431) | Orangutan individual fecal microbial communities from fecal samples from Wisconsin, USA - O1111 metagenome | ecosystem: Host-associated > Mammals > Digestive system > Large intestine > Fecal... | reverse complement strand
CATACTTCGGCCTCGCGACAGAAAGAAGGCGTCCCGATGACCCATCCGTTTCCCTATGGGACCCGCGAACTCAACTATCTGTCGCAGGCCGATGCCGACTTTGCCGCGGTCATAGCGCAGTGTGAGGCGGAAGGCTTCAGACCTGAGCGCCCGGTGGATGAAGACGCATTCCAATGCCTCGTGCGCTCAATCAACGACCAGCTCATCAGCCTCAAGGCCGCGGCGACCATCTGGGGGCGACTGACACAGCGATTTGGCAATCCCGTGAGTGCCCGCGCCCTCGCTCAGGCTGATCCCGCCGATATCAAAGCATGCGGGACGACCTTCAAGAAGGCCGAGTACATCCATGACGTCGCTTGTAAGACAATAGATGGGACTCTTGACCTCGAAGCACTGCGTCACGAACCCGATGAGGTCGTCCTCTCCACGCTCGTGGGCCTGCGCGGCATCGGCCGATGGACGGCGGAGATGCTTCTCATCCATTGCTATGAGCGCCCCGACGTCATTTCCTATGGCGATGCAGCCATCAGGCGAGGGCTGTGCACCCTCAAGCACATTGACCTCAATGAGCTTACCAAACAACTGTTTGACCAGCTCACGGGTCCATTTCATCCATATGGAACCACAGCGTCGATTTATTTGTGGTGGCTCTCCAAACAATAGGGGAGCGGAGTGGAAAAGGCAGATTGTTCGCGCCCTGTAACTGGTTGATTTCGTTCGCTTTTTCGTGCCGAGCGCTGCGTAGGGTATTCTTTCGCGCGTGACAAAGTAACGGAAAGGGACTGTTATATATGCTGTGGCTCGCCCGCACGATTGCCAATGCCGACAATAAGAACGACAACCCAAAGTACCGCGAGGCCGTTGGCGCTAAGGCCAGCGTCGTTGGGATTATTCTCAACGTGCTGCTCTGCACGGGCAAGGCGGGCATCGGCGTTCTTTCCGGTTCGGTTTCAATCGTCGCCGACGCATTGAACAACTTGTCCGACGCCGCTTCGAACATCATCAGTCTCTTGGGATTCAAACTCGCAGCCAAGCCTGCCGACGCAGGCCATCCCTATGGCCACGGACGCTACGAGTACCTGGCAAGCCTCATGGTTGCCGTCATCGTCATGCTTGTCGGAGTTGAACTGGCGAAGGGAAGCCTTGATAAGCTGCTCAATCCAGCGCCGGTGGAGTTCAGTGCCGCTCTTGTCGCAGTTTTGTTGCTCTCCATTGCCGTAAAAAGCTGGATGTGTGTCTTCAACAGGCAGGTTGGCAAGGCCATCGATTCAGGCACGCTCGAAGCCGCATCGGTAGACTCCCGCAACGACGTCCTTACCACAGGCGCCGTTCTCGTGGCCGCAGTGATTTCGGAGCTTACCGGCTTCGACCTCGACGGTTGGATGGGTCTTGCAGTCGCCTGCTTCATCTTATGGAGCGGCGTGGGCCTCATCCGCGACACAATTGACCCACTCCTGGGCAAGCCCGCCAGTCCCGAACTCGCCCATATGATTGAGGAAAAGGCAAAGTCCTACCCAGGCATTCTGGGTGTGCACGACCTCATGGTGCATGACTATGGCCCCGGCCGCATCTTCGCAAGCCTGCACGCCGAGGTTCCCGCCGAAACCGATGTGCTCAAGAGCCATGAGGTTATCGACTCCATTGAGGAAGACTTTCGAAAGAATGACAACCTTAATGTCGTCATCCACCTCGATCCCATCGTGACGACCGACCCGCACGTAACCAAGCTGCGTAAGGAAATCGCACAGTTCGTGTCTGCGTTGGACAACCGCATGAGCATCCATGACCTGCGCATCGTGCCCGGCGACAACCGCACCAACGTCATCTTCGACATCCTGGAGCCCTACGGCGTAGAGATTCCCGAGCAAGACCTCGTCTCCAAAGTCACCACAGCCGTTGCAGCCAAGCACCCCGGGCATCACTGCGTCATCACGGTCGACCACATCTAAAGCGAGACTCGGAGCACTGGCTTTGTCAACAAGCCGCTCACAGCCTTGCGCCCGCGTCTTATGCCGCGTGGCTCCAAATCGCCCCAATCGCTTTCGGGCGGCCCATCCGGTCTTTGCAAGGGGAGAGGGCTTTCAAGCTCAGCCTCAAGTTCAGCCTCAAGTTCAGCCCAAACGAGAACGTTGTCCTTCTACATCTATATATAGGTGTAGAAGGACAACTGACAAGCGGGCTCAAAATCACCTCGCGGAAAACCTTTGCCCGAAGGAAAAAATAACGGGGCGCCGGCCATGAGACCGACGCCCCGCCCAACACCCCAGGTGAGATCATCGATTTTGGTGTCCAAGCATTGAAACGCTGTCCACCCAGAATAGCTTCCGGGACCCCCAGGAGCCCTGGAGCCACCCGGCTCCGCACGCCCACAACTCCTTGCAGCAGCGTCCGGCCCCTAGGCCCCTACTCCTTGCCCGAGAGGTAACGGCCGATCACGCGGCCCATGAGCATGCCCTGGGCACAGCTCATGCCCGTGGAGGGATGGTGCACGCCCTCGCAGATGGAGCGAGCCGAGCGGCCGGCCGCAAAGAGGCCTGGAATGGGCTGCTGGTCGTTGTCGAGCACCTGGCCATGGACGTCGATGTCGAGGCCGCCGCTCGTGTAGCCGCCCAGGTAGCCGCCCTGGATGCGGCCGGCATGGAAGGGGCCGTCCTCGGGACGGAAGCCCACCAGGTTCTCGGGGAAGCGGCCGCACTGGGTGTCCTCGCCCTCCTCGGCCATCTGGTTGTAGAGCTCGACCTGCTTCACGAGGAACGGCGCGTCCATGAGCTCGGCCAGCTCCTCGATGGTGTCGGCGTGCTCCATGGTGGTGGGGTCGCTCTCGTTGTGCATCTCCTCGTCGCCCTCACCGTCGGGCACGATGCTGTAGCTGCCGGCCAGGCCGTCGGCCACGCGATGGTTGAGGAAGTCCATGTGGCGGCGGTAGCTCTCGTCGTTCAGCACGACCCAGAACTGCTTGCGGTCCTCGGGCAGGGTCTGGCGGCGTGTGCCGATCTCGTAGCACGAAAGCGGCGTGTAGATGTCCTCAGCCACGAAGCGCGAACCGTAGCCGTCGACGATGATGCCCTTGCACAGGGCGCTCGAGCGCGAGGGGAAGAACGAGAACAAGTAGAAGCTGCTCTCGGTGGTGAGCCAGTAGGCGTCGCCGTTCACGATGTGACCGCCCATGTCGAGGCCGATGCGCTCGGCCACGCCGCCGTCGCTCACGCTAAAGGGCATAAAGCCACAGTCGATGATGTGGCCGCCGTACTGCTTGGCCAGGTCGGAGTCGGTCATCCACAGGCCGGCCGCGATGACCACGGCCTTGTTGGCCTTGATGTTCAGGATCTCGCCGTCGGGCCCCTCGGCCATCACGCCGCACACGCGGCCGTCGGCGTCCTTGTAGCCCTTGACGGCACGGGTGTTGTTGCGGATGTCGCCGCCCATGTCGCGCACGCCGTTCAGGATCGGCAGCATGTAGGCGGGGCCGCCGCAGGTGCAGTCGATAGCGTAGGAGCTCATGGAGTCCTCGCGGTAGTGGGCGATCTGGTCGGTCATCTCGGTGTAGTGCGCCATGTGGCAGATGGGCTCGGGGGCACCCTGCCAGCCGGCGATGTAGCGCGGGTGGAACTCCACGCCCAGGCTGTTGATGGCGTTCTCGCGCAGGGCCTCGTAGTCCACGCCGCCGTCCTCGGCGATGTAGGCCATGGGGTTGTCTTCCTTGGCGTCGCCTTCAAAGCTCACGCCGATGCTCTCGAGCCAGTCGATGACGTCGACGCCCTGGTACACGTAGAGGTCGAGCAGCTCCTCGGGCACACCGCCGGTGCCCACGTACTGCAGCCAGCTCTTGAACTGCTCGGGGGTGGTGTCGTAGCCCAGGCGCTTCTGGACGTTGGTGGCACCGAATCCGATCTGGCCGGCGTTCTCGATGGCCGAGCCGCCCAGGTCCTCCATCTGCTCGAGCAGGCAGACGGAAAGACCGCCGTCCAGCGAGTGCCAGGCGGCCGCGGCGCCGGCGGCACCAGAGCCAATCACGACGACGTCGGCCTCGGCGTCCCAAGTCTCGGGAAGCTCGCCGGTATAGGCGGCCTCGGTCTCGGCGGCAAGCGCGCGGCTGGCGACGCCGCAAAGGCCGGCGGCCGCTATGGTGCTGGCGCCGCAGACGAACGTGCGGCGGTCAAGGGCAGAAGTGCTCATGGCGGATCCTTTCGGTTGGTAGACAGGTGACTGCCGGATTTCTTAGAGCGTTTTGAGAAAGTTCCTGAACCAAGCAGGCAATGGCGTGGCGTATGGAGACACGTAGGCCTTTATCCAGCGCAGGCGGGGCTTTGTCTAAATGCCCCAATATCAAAATGCTTTAGAAGGCGGCGGAGAAGCCCCTGAGGCGGGGTGTTTCAAGGGGAACCAAACACGAGGGCTCTCAAAAGGGCTTCTCCGCCAGATAAAGAGGGATAAATCGAGGGGGTACGCTGTGCATCCAAGGCGATGGGTTCCTCGTCGGCGATGCCGTTCCCGTTTTTCTTGGCGTTGGCCTTAATCTCCTTGAACGACAGGCAGTACACATTTGTTGGGATGGTCGAAAAAGCCCTTTTTGATGTTGATCTAGCTCATCCACAGGGCCGGGCGCACGGCGCAGACGTGGTAGCAGTGGCCGGTCGCATAGAACTCGCCGGTCGTCATGACGCCCGAGACCCAGTAGGCTCCCTGGCCCGGAGAGCGCAGGACCCACCAACCCAGGCCGGCCTCGAGGGTGGCGGGGTCAAACGCGTTGACGTCCATGCCAAAGGTTTCATGATTGACTGCCACCCAGTCGCGCCACTCGAGAGCGGCCTGGTGGCTAAAGGTGGTCACTCGATCTTCGGGGCTCTCGAAGTACAGCTCGCACTCCTCGTTGCTCAGTAGGAAGATCTTGTCCTCGGTGGGGTTGCCGCCCGGGGTACCGTACTCGTCGTTGTCAGCGTTCTGAAGCGTGGACACCTGGATGCGCTCCGCCTCTTCGAGGGTGAAGCAGTCTTCCAGGAACTCGCCGTTGAGCCATGAGCGCAGCGTGCACTCCTCCCAGGTTATGGCGTCGACGACTACCGAGTGGTAGGGTCGGCTGGTGATAATCTGGTCGCAGATGAGCAGGGTACGGCCATCTTCTTGGGCAAGGGCGCGCCAGACGATGGGCTTGCCCTTATAGGTCCCTAGGTGCACCAGGTCCCGCTGGGTCTCCGCGGATGCGGACTCTCCCCGGGCACGGGCAGGAGAGACTATCGATGCGGCGGCTGCCGCGGAAGCGGCCATCAGGGCTGCGGTCCCTCCAACAAGCTGACGACGCGTGGGGGCTGGAATGCTCATAAATGCTCCTATCTGCTCTAATCTTGCTGGGTTACATTTCGAGGACTCCTCCGCTGCCAAACAGGGGGTCTTAGGGGAAGGGCGCAGAGAAGCAGACGGGATGCGAGTGGTGCCTACTCGGCGTCCTCGAGCAACGTGTGCGCGCCGATACGGCCAAAGCAAAGCGACGGGAAGTTGCAGCCGCCCACGATGTGGATACGGGCGGCACCGGAGAACTGGAACGCCGCAATCTCGCCGACGCCGATGATGCCGGGGATGACCTGGCCCTTGACGTCGATGATGCGGCCCTGGGGGTCGATCTTGCAGCCACCCTTGGAGGTGGCCACCGAGATGTTGAGCTCCATGGCGTAGAACGGGGCGGTCTCGATCTTCTGCTCAAAGCTCGTGCGGCCAAACTGGTCGGGGCCCTCGGTGCCGCAGTAGCTGTTGAAGTCCTCCACGGTGGCCATGAAGGTGTCCACCGGCACGCCCATCTGCTCGGCCAGCTCCTCAAGGGTATCGGCCTTGTGGACGGTGGAGACGCCCTTCTCCATGGCCTTGTCGAAGAGCGGCGCGCCGTAGGTCTGGCAGCCGGTCTTGTGGTAGGTCTCGTCGTCAAAGACCACGAGGGTCACCATCTCGGGCTGGTCGATGAACTTCTTGTTGTCGCCGTAGAACTCGTCGAAGAGGGTTTCGTTCATGTAGCGCTCGCCGTTGAGGTTGACCTCGATGACGCCCTCGTTGGCCCAGACCCACTGGATCATGTTGCCGTTGCCGGGTTCGTCGTCGCCCAGGTAGAGGGCACCGCCGCCGTAGTTGGGCGGAGCGGGGTACATGTAGGCGTCGATGTCCTCGAGCATCTGGAAACCGTCGCCCTTGACGTCGACCGGGGCCACCGAGACCATCATGCGGCACTTCTCGCCGATCTCGCGCATGATGGGGGTGTAGCGGGCCCATGCGTCGAAACCCCCGCCCAGGCCACCCGGGTTGAAGATGATGCCTTTGGTAGCTTCGACGGTAAAGGAGGCACTGCCGTCCTTGGGAGTAAAGGAGGCGCCCACCACGCGGCCGTCCTCGTTGCGGAAGAGCCTGGTGGCGCAGGTGTCGAAGACGACCTCGATGCCACACTCGTCGAGGATGCAGTCCTCAAGGCCCTTCATCCAGCCGTAGCCGCCCTGGCCCAGCGGGTTGGAACAGTAGTCGCGGGGCACCGAGTGGGAGTTGGAGCCAGCCTCGACGGCGGCGTCGTAGACGCGCTGCGAGATATCGACGCCCACGCGGTCCACAAGCCAGTCGATGGACTCTCCGCTGATCTCAGCCACCGCGCGGATGATGTCGGGGTCGCCCATCTCGCCGCCGCAACGCATGACGTCTTTCACAAAGAGGTCCACGCTGTCTTCGATGCCCTCGTCTTCCTGCAGGTAGGTGCCGACGCCGCAGATCCAGCCGCCGCTGCGGGTGCAGGAGTTCTCGGTGATGCTGGGGGCGGCGGTGACCACCAGCACATCAGCGCCCTCGTCGTAGGCTTCCACGGCCGCAGCCGCGCCGCCGATGCCAGTGCCGATGACCAGAATCTCGCAGCTGCGGTCCCAGGCCTCGGGAACGCTTGCCTCGTAGCGCGGCGCGACGTCGGCCAGGGCCGGCTTCGCGGCCGCGGCCACACCGGCGGCGGTGGCCGCGGCGGCACCGGCCACGAGGGACCTGCGGGTAATGCTCTGCTCGTTCATGGTATTGCCTCCTTTGTCTTGTGAGGTCAGAACGGTCGGAACGCCCGTCCCGCCACATCGATTGACGACGGAAGTCAGTATGGAGAAGCCATGTGGCATACAAAAAATTCAGATTTGGGACGCAAAAGCGTCGCTCTGTCATGGTGGTATGCCTATTCGACATGGCTAGATGCCCAAATAAACTAGGGGATACCCGTCTTTGAAAAGGTCTTGGAGCGTGCCTGCGCTATTATTAGGCATAGGGGGACAGCGTCGCTAAACAGGGAGGGTTCTGTGCAGCTCGACGTCTTGCGCGAATACATAGTGCTCTGCAAGCACCTTAATTTCAGTCATGCGGCTCAGGAGCTGCACATCACCCAGCCCGTGCTGAGCAAGCATATCGCGGCACTGGAGGATGAGCTGCGCTTCAAGCTTGCCGAACGCGGTCGCACATTGCGGCTCACACCTGCGGGGGAGAGTTTTTTGCTGTGCGCCCAATCTACGGTCACGGCTTTTGACGAGGGGGTGGCTGCAGCGCATGCGTGCCTCGAGACCGATCGGGCGGCACATCTCCTGTGGTTTGACCGACCCCTGTATGCCGGCTTTTTAGAGAAATCCGGTGACATTCCCTACACCATCGTAGGCTCCGACGGCAACGACTCTTTTTTCTCTCTGCTTGACGCCGGGCGTGTGGACGTAGTGGCCTGCGAGGACTACTCCGGTGTGCCCGCTCTTATGGAACAGGCCCGGGAGGGTGGCTATCGGCTGCTGCACGTGGGAACCGAGCGTCTCTCGATCGCCGTGGCGCGCACGCACCTGCTCGCGTCAAAGGAGCGCCTGGAGCGCACGGACCTCTACCATTGCAAGGTGCTCGTGAATGCCAGCATCGCCAGCGAGCAGTGGCAGCTTTCGCTTGCAGCGTTTTTGGGAGAGGACCTGAACCTGCGGTTCCTCATGAATCCGACGGCCAGCGAAGGGGCGAACCAGCGTCGCATGGAGCTAGGCGACGCCGTGTACGTCTATACGTCCGAAAACATCCACCGCTACCTGGGCAACCGGAAGGATGTGGTGATCTTCGACGAGCTGGACGGCCTACCGATTGAGATGGGTGTGGGCGTGACGTGCCGCGTCAACGAGCCCAACGCCAATGTTTTGGCGTTCATGGAGCGGCTGGAGCAGTGGGCGCAGGAGTGATGAGGGGCAACCCACGCTCCCCCAACTATTCCGTATGGGCATGCCGCCCCTCTAAATCGGCATTTCTAGTATGGCTTTGGAAATCGGTACCTTTAGCGCAGGGCCTCGCAGCGTGCGGGGACCTGCGTTTTTTGATTCCCTGTTTGGAGAGGAGCACCTTATGAGGAAGAGTGTTGTCGTGACCGTTGTCGCCTGCGCATTGATCGGATGCCTGAACTCGGCGGCTGCGTTTGCCGCAGAAGGCGGCACGACGTGGTCGATGGATTCCAGTTGCGGCGCGTGCCACACCAAGGAGGCGGCCACACAGGAGGCGGCCATTGAGGAAAAGGCTGAACCTGCCGAGGCCAAAGACGGAGCCATCGCTACTGATGAGACTGTCGACGACACTACGCCGCTGGCGGCAGCCCACGCCACGCTTTCCTGCACGAGCTGCCACTCCGATGCGAAAGCCCTCGAGAAGGTGCACGACGGCGCAACGGCCGACGATCGCATGCCCAAGCGCTTGCGTAAGGCAAAAATCAGCACTGAGCTGTGCATCTCATGCCACGGGAGTTACGAGGAACTTGCGGCGGCCACCCAAGAGGAGCAGTTTCTTACCGACGGCGTTGGCAGGACGGTGAACCCCCACGACCTGCCGGCGGTGGAGGAACACGAGAAGATCGACTGCCTCGACTGCCATTCCATGCACAAAGAGCAATCGTCAACGACAGCAGCCATGAACACCTGCACTGGGTGCCACCACACCGGCACATTCGAATGCGGTACATGCCACTAAGCCGATATTGACCGCGAGACTTTCTCGTGCATCAAAAAGGCCCCAGCCTGACGGGAGATTTTCCATCAGACTGGGGCCTTTGGCACTTCCTGCCCCTCTGCGCCCTAGACTCGCTCTCCCCGCTCGTTTCGTCGGTCGATGAACGCCTTCGCAAACTTTTGGGCGTCGGGGCAGGCAGGGTCATTGCGCCAAAGCAAGATGTCGGGCATGCGAAGCGGCCTTCCGTCCAGTCGTTCCCAACAGGTGATCTCCTCTGGATTGAGTCGCTGGCGAACCCAATGGGTCGGCATGAGCGCGACCGATGCATCGTCGGCCAAGGCCATGCTCATCGCGCCTTCATCCCAAGCGTACAGGGGGTTGAGCGGTATGGTCGACAGATCGAGACCCGTTAGCCGCCTCACGCTTTCCTTCCAGCGCTCGAAGTTAAGCGGGGCGGTGGTAACGCACAGCTCATGGCCTTCGAGGTCGGAGCTGCCAAGCTCCCCGATACCAGAGAGCGTCGACGTGTTTGAGGCTGTGAAGCAATAGGGAATCTCACCAAGAACCTCGTAGCCCAGATTGTTTTGGCATGCGACGGTTTCGAGCCAATCGGTATCAAAATACTCTCCCACGAGCACGACATCAGCTTCGCCCTGGATGAGCTCACGGACTGGATCCCCATATTCCTGCACCACTTTGAACTGCGGCACCGCTATGTTTTTGAGAATCGAGAGCTCGCAAGGAAACAGAAGACGCTGCACGACGAATTTCACGCTGCAGGCGTCTTGTTCGATGATGCGCGCGCAGTCCCTCATCATCACGTCATAGGAGTGCAGAACGCTCTCGACTTTTCCTAAAAAAAATTATGCCGAGCTTGGTAAGGGCGAGCCCCCCGTTGGGCGACTGCTTGAACAGGTCGGCACCCAACTCGGACTCGATGGCTTTGATATGGGCGCTGAGCGCGGCCGGGGACAGAAACAGATCCCGGGCAGACTCTCGAAGGGCGAGGGTTTTTGCTGTATGAACAAACTCGCGCATGTACTCGGTCTTCACCTTGCACGCCCCTTTGCTGCCGCGTGATCGAACGGCGTTTGCAAAAACCGAACACCCACCGTGCTTACAAACAGTCTCAACAAAGCAAGGGGGCGTCCAAAAAACTGAAATAAGAACTCAGTTAAACACTCCTACCATAGTAGCGGGACCAGCGCCCCCGTGCCTAGCCGTCCGGGGGCGCATGCTATACAGGAGGAGAGGAATATGGGGGAAGCGATAGGGCACAATGCCCCGACTCGTAGGTCGTTCGTGGCGGGAACCGCCCTGGCAGCCGTCGCCGCGGCAAGCTTAGCGAACAAGGGTGAAGTATTCGCCACGACTAAGTCCGTTGCCGCCGAGCCAGAAGAGCAGGTGGTCTGGAACGCCTGCTCAGGTTGCGGCGTGGGAAAGTGCCCGCTGCAGTTCCACGTGTTAGACGGATCGATCACTTATATCGAGGGAGATACCACCGGCAACAAAGAGTTCGGGGGCGAGGAGCTGCGTGCGTGCCTGCGCGGCCGTTCGCAGCGTCGCTGGATCAACCATCCCGACCGCCTCACCCAGCCGTTCAAGCGTGTAGAGGGCGCCAAGCGCGGCGAGGGACTGTTCGAACCTATCAGCTGGGAGGAGGCCATCGATCTTTTTGCCAAAAAGCTCGGCCATGTGATCGACACCTACGGCAATGAAGCGGTTTTCAGAGTTTCCGCTGACGGTACCGCGAACAGCGGCGGAGGCCTCTTCACGCGCCTGATGAACCTTTTGGGCGGAAGCCTGGGTTCCTACGGCACCGACTCCCAGACCCAAGCCGACTTCGGCGCCGGCTATATGCTGCACGGGGCGTACATCCCGCAGCTTTCTTCGGCATGGGAGGGCAGCGAGAGCTCCCATATGCGCGACGCCGACCTCATCGTGCTCTTTGGCTCAAGCGCCGCCACGAGTCGCCTGAGCGGCGGTAACTGGATGTACGACATCGTTCGCGCACGTGAGAACGGAGCCCGCTTCATCAATGTCGACATCCGCCAGGGAAGTGAGGAGGCAGGCCGCGGTGAGGAGTGGTTGCCCATCCGACCAGGCACCGATGCCGCCCTGGCCAGCGCCTTGTGCTATGTGTTCATCACCGAGGGCATCGCCGACGAGGAGGCCCTGCGGCGCTACTGCCAGGGCTATGACGAGGAGAGCATGCCCGAGAGCGCCAAGGGCAAACACCTCTCCTATAAGGACTACATCATGGGGACCGGCTATGACGGCGTCCCCAAGACGCCGGAATGGGCTTCTCCCATAACGCAGATTCCTGTGAATAAGATTTATGAGCTCGCCCACGACATCGCCAGCGCCAAGGCCGCCTTCATCGGCGCTGGATGCGGCGTGCAACGGCGCACAAACGGCGAGAACGCCACGCGTGCCATCATGATGATCCCCATCGTGTCGGGTCAGTTCGGACTTCCGGGAACGAGCAACGGACTCAACAAGGGCACCGCCCCCGCCGGTCCTTGGATCGGTAGCTACAGTGCAGGCGAAAACCCCATCAAAGTGCAGATTCCCATCACCAAGCGCATCGAAGTCATCGAGCGAGGCGAGGAGTTTACCGACCTGCGCGACGGCCTCATTGGCGGCGACCGCCTGCACACCAGCGCGAAGTTCATCTACGCCCGCGGTACAAACATGCTTGTCAACCAGAACTCCGACGTCAACTGGGCGGCATCGGTGCTCGAGGACGAGACCAAGGCTGAGTTTATCGTGGGCTCGGACTTTTTCATGACCTCGTCGATGAAATACTGTGACTTGGTGCTTCCCGAAATCATGAACTACGAGCAGATGCACTTTGCGAGCACGCTCTACGCGGGACACATGAGCTTCATGTTCGGCTCAAAGGTGCAGGAGCCGCCCACAGGCTGCCGCCGGGAGTTCGACTGGCTCTCCGACGTTGCCGAGCGCTTTGGCGTGCGCGAGGAGTTCACCGAGGGAATGGACCTCGACGATAAGGTGAAGCAGGCCTATCAGGGTGCATATGACTCGGGCTATTATCCCGGAATCCCCACACTCGAGGAGGGCATGGCCCAGGGTTGGTGGTACCAGAAGGTGGAGTCCAAGCCGGCTCTCTCGGCGTTCAGGGCCGACCCCGAGGGAAGCCCCCTCGATTCCCCGTCGGGAAAGATCGAGGTTTACTCCGAGCCTATCGCACACTTTGCCGAGACCTGGGAACTCGACGACCCCCGCGACGTCATCAGTCCCATCCCCATGTACAACCCCGGCTATGAGAGCTGGGAAGATGCCGACGATCAGTATCCGCTGCTGCTTTCGACCTGGAAGGCCAAGAACCGCTACCAGTCCAAGTGGAACCAGATTGAGCTCTTGAACCAGGCCAACCGCCATCAGCTGTGGATTAATCCCAGGGACGCCGCCGAGCGCGGTATCGAGAGCGGCGACATGGTGCGCGTGTTCAACGACCGCGGGGAGTTGCACATCGAGGCTCGCGTGACGCCTCGCATCATTCCCGGGGCGATTGCCATGGAGCACGGAAAAATGCGCGAGCTCGATGACACGGGCGTAGATTTGGGCGGTTGCATCAACACGCTGGTGAGCCACCACTGGTCGCCGCTCGCCAAACACAACCCGTCCAACTCGGTTCTCGCCCAGGTCGAGAAGCTGTAAGGGAGAAAGACGATGTCGCGGTACGCATTCTTTTTTGACAGCACGCGCTGCACGGGCTGCAAGACCTGCGAGCTCGCATGCAAGGACTATAAGGACTTGGGCACCGAACACACACTGCGCCGCATCTTTGACTATGAGGGCGGCGATTGGACGGAAGGGGAGGACGGCACATGGACCACGACGTCCTACGTCTACCACGTATCGGTGGCGTGCAACCACTGCGACGCCCCCGCTTGCATAGAAGCCTGTCCCACGGGCGCCATGCACAGGGACCCTACGACCGATCTCGTACTTGTCGATGCTGAAACATGCATAGGATGCGGCTCCTGTGCCGACGCCTGCTCTTACGGTGCCCCCTACATTGACGAGGTCCTGGGGTGCAGCGTGAAGTGCGACGGTTGCGCCGATCGCGTGGCCGCCGGCAAGCAGCCTATCTGTGTGGAAGCATGCCCCATGCGCGCTTTGGAGTTCGGCGAGGCGGACGTTATGGGCGCCCAGGGTGAACAGGCGGCCTTGGCCCCATTGCCCGAACCTTTTACCGGACCCAACTTCTTCATCAAGGCCGGACCGCACGCCCAACCCTGGGATGGCGGAGACGGCCACGTGGCAAATCCGCTCGAGGTTGTGTAAAGGCGAAGGCTGTCCACTGTTTTTCGGTACCGTGCGACGGCAGGCAAATCGTGGATGAAATGAAGGGGTCCAGATGGGCTCCATGGACATAGCCCCCATTCCGTCGCAACCGCGTTTGCCCCACGACAAGGGTGCCGAACCGAACCTGGACGTACCGATGGCAAACGCCCCCACAGCTGCCGACCACGGTCGCACCAAGACTGCGGTCCAACATTCGTTGTGCCCCACAAGCAGGCGCGTGACAAACGCCTGCGACGATGCGGGATTCATGGGCCCAACGGGGGCGCTTGCCTCAGCGGGCGAACGTCATGACAAGGCAGACCGCCCCGCACTCGGCTGATCCCATCCGCATGGCCCGGGGTGCACGGCTGGCTGTCTGGCCTCCGCCGCGCGGCCTGCATGGCTCACGGCAGCGGGCCCCACGGCGTTCTAGCAGGTGGTGCCCACAAAGAACCGAGCTGCGCCGTCACAGTGCAGGCAAAAAACGCCGCCCCGGAGGGGAACTCCCCCAGGGTGGCGTGCGGTTTCATCCGCAGGCGAGACGGTTGGCCCGAGCCTGTGTCAGATCCTACTTCTCCGCCAGTTCGTGGGCGATGTGCCAGGCGAACGACAGCGTCCTGCCCATGTGCAGCCCCGTGAAGCGGGACGGGTAGACGTGGGCGTAGGTGCCTCCGCAGTCGTTGCCGTTGGCGAGCAGGCCGCCGATGGCGTCGCCCTGCTCATACCGCGACCTCGAGGTTCGCGTTGACCGACAGGCCGTTCAGCGTCGTGAACGTCGCCTTGGGCGCCGGCGTGACCCTGCGCCCCGTCCCGCTCGAACGCCTGAACGTCCCCAGGTCGGGCAGGGGAGTCGTCGCCATACCGACCGACCCCTGCGCGCCCTCGCACCTGGCCTTCGCGTTCGACCCGGCCAACGAGGGCGCCCGGACGTTCTGCAGGCACGCCGAGAGGGGCGTCCGCGAGACATTGCAGCAAGGCGAGTAGGGGCGAGATACGGCAATGTGCTATACAGCCGTCCCCGACATGATGGCTGACGTCTTTCCCCGTTATGCCCACATCACCGAGTACTGCATCTATATATAGATGTAGTAGGACAACTGACAAGCGGGCTCAAAATCACCTCGCGGAAAACCTTTACTCGAAGTAAACAATAACAGGGCGCCGGCCGTGAGGCCGACGCCCCGCCCGGGGGGTGGGTTGTGCGGGGCGCCGGGGCCCTGCCGCCTGTTAGGCGACGGGCTCGGCGGCTGCGGCCTTCTGGCCGGCGATGCGGCCGTTGACCAGGCAGTCGGCCGTGGCGCAGGAGCCCAGGCGGCAGGCGCCGTGGACGCCGCCCGTGACCTCGCCGGCGGCGTAGAGGCCCTCGATGGGCTGCAGGCGCACGTCGAGCACGCGGGTGTCGACGTCGGTCTTCACGCCGCCCATGGTGTGGTGGACCTTCGGCCACAGGCGGGTGGCGTAGAAGGGCGCGGTGTCGATGGCGACGGCGTCCTCGGGGATGGCCTTGCCGAACTGGTCGTCGTCCTTGGCCTCGACGGCCTTGTTGTAGCGCTCCATCTGGGCCAGGAAGGCGTCGACGGGCATCCCGAAGTGCTCGGCGAGCTCCTCGAGGGAGTCGAACTGCCAGCTGACGCCGGCCTCCAGGCACCTCTCGAGCTGGCCGCGGCTCCAGTCGGGCACGTTGGCGTCGCTGGTGACCTGGATCAGGGGCTCGCCGACCTCGAAGATGACGTCGCAGTAGCGCTTGCGGTCGGTGAGCTCGTTGACGCAGCGCTCGCCGGTCAGCGGGTTGATGCTGGGGGCGTAGCCGGCCACGGAGTCGATCCAGGTCGGGCCCACGCCGTAGCCCTCCTCGTCGGGGCTGCACCACGGGCCGCACTGGATCCAGTCGAGGTGCACGGGAAGCGCGCCGCACTCGATGGCGGTGCAGAGGCTCTCGGCGGTGGCGCCGGCGGCGTTGGTGCAGTCGACGGACTCGTCCAGGCGCGGGTCGTGCTGCATGCGCCACTCGACGTCGCGGCCGAAGCCGCCCGAGGCCAGGACCACGCCGCGGCGGGCCTTGACGTAGAGGGGCTCGCCCGTCGTCACGTCGTTGCCGGAGGCGCCCGCGCGCAGCTCGGCGCCCACGACGCGGCCGTTCTCGTCCTTCACCAGGTTGGCCAGCATGGTCTCGGTCTGGACCTCGACGCCCATCCCGGAGAGCTTCTCCTGCAGCGGCAGCACGATGGAGGCGCCGTGGGCGCTCACGGGGTGCAGGGTGCGCATGACGGAGTGGCCGCCGTAGGGGATCGGCTTGGCCTCGCCGGTCTCCTCGTCCATCTGCCACTCGGTGCCCAGCACGTCGCGCGTCCACTCCCAGGTCTCGTTGGACCTCTCGGCGATGACGCGGCACTTCTCGACGTCGTTGAGGAACAGCCCCGCCACCTGCATGTCGTGGACGTACTTCTCGACGGAGTCCTCGATGCCCTTGGCCTTCTGGCCGGCCGATCCGCACACGGCGAAGTCGCCGTCGGCGACGAGGGAGTTGCCGCCCACGACGGCGAGCTTCTCGACCACCTTGACGTCGGCGCCGGCCATGGCGGCCTCGTAGGCGGCGGCGAGTCCCGAGTAGCCCGAGCCGACGACCAGGACGTCGCACTCCTCGTCGAAGGAGACCTCGTCGGCGGCCAGCGCCGCCTTGGGCTTGTAAGATGCCAGGGCCGCGGCGGCCAGGCCCGCGGAGGCGAGCGCTGCGCCCTTGACGAGGGACCTGCGGTTGACGTTCTCCATTGTCGTTCCCCTTTCGCTGTGCGCGGCCCGCCCTGTATATGTGTGCGGGCCGCATCCTGATGAAGGCGAGGGGCGGGCGGGGCCCGCTCGGGGCACCCGTGCCCCCGGCGCTGCGGCCGCGCTCCCCGCGCGCCGCCCGGCGCCTCGGCGCCCGCCGTCCCTCGTGACGACTCGAAGAATGCCCCGATCCGGCCCGTCCCGCATGCCCCGCCGATGGTGAAACCGCGCGGGGGGCCGGCTTTGGCCCCGGGGTGGTGAGCCCTCACCACGGCCGGGGGATGGACAGGTCTAGCTGGGGTTTTGGTGCGGAGAGCAGGCTGGGGCCCCCGGCGCCCGTTCTGGGGCGGCGAAAAGCCCAGTGGACCTAAAGCCGCCGCAGGGTGAGGTGTGCCTCAGGACGGTGTCATCATTGATGTGCGGAGAGGCTTTCTTGGCTGCGAACCCCGCTCACTCGCGATATCGAGTGCCGGCGCGGCACCCGCGGCAGGCAAGGCCAGGGCAGCCCGATAGGCCGGTTTTTGGGTCAAGCCCGTGCATCATCTATAGGGTGACAACCCCTGACGGCCTACACGTGGGATGTTTTTGTGTTGGGCGGGGGGCGTCGTGGTGGGCCATGCGTGCATTGGGGCGCTTGTTGCGCGGGCAATCGGTCAGTTGAGGTGGTTCCTGCGACCAAAGGGATCGTCTGAGTCTGGCCGGCGAGCCACGGGTTGAGATATGCAACTTTTTTCGGAGGCGATGACTGGCATGCCGTTGGATTTTTCAACCTGTGGCTCGCCTTCGAGCTCTGTCAGCAGCGTCGTGGCCCTTCTAGGAGAGTTCGCGGCGATCGGGCATGTCGATGACGGCGAGGCCAAGGGCGAGAGGCGTGAGGAAAAGCCCGATGAACCACAGCCACCCCTTGCCCCACGTGCATCCCTTAGCCACGGCCGAGTCGACCATGAGCGCAATCCACAGGCACCAGGCCACGACAACACACCCGTTGGCTTCGACATCCCTCGACTTTACCCTCGCCCGACGCTCCCTTTACCGCCCCTGCACGAACGGCTGCTACACTTCGCGGGTCTGATTGTGCCAGCCGCGAGGAGCCTGCCGATGCGCGAAAGCAAGAAGCCCAACTACCTGCCCGCCTTCGTGATCTGGGCGGTGTTCGAGGTCGTCGCCGTCGCGCTGTGGCTTGGGCTGGGCAACCCGTTTTACCTCTTCAACTTCTCCTACATCGGCACCTGCCTGGGGGTCGGCCTCGTCCTCTTCACGCGCGGCTGGAGGCACGCGCGGCGCTTCGTCATGTTCGCGGTTGGCCTATATATGCTCATCTACCTGGGGTTTGTCCAGGGCGAGAACATGCAGATCGAGGGATTCTGGTACTACCTGTTCCTCGGCGTGTTCGAGGGCGCGACGATCCACTATCTCGTCGCCAAGATTGCGGGGCCGGCGCTGTTTGGGCGCGGCTGGTGCGGGTACGCGTGCTGGACGGCCGCCTTCCTCGAGCTGCTTCCCTGGAAGAAGAGCCCTGGCCGCAAGCCCAAGCTCGGGCGAATCCGCTATGCCGTGCTGCTCGCCTCGCTCGTCTTCGTTGTCGCCGGCATGGCGTTTGGCCTGCTTGATGAACGAGCGATGTTCATCTCCTTCATCGCGGGCAACATCGCCTACTATGCCGTCGGGATTGCGCTCGCCGCGCTGCTGCACGACAACCGTGCCTTCTGCAAGTACGTCTGCCCGGTCGGCCTGCTCATGAAGCCGGCGGCCCACGTCAGCCTCATGCGCGTCACCTGCGACCACGACAAGTGCGTGGGTTGCGGGGCCTGCCTGCGCGCCTGCCCCATGGACGTCGACGTCCTCGACGACTCCCGCTCCCGCCGCAACGCCACCGAGTGCATCCTGTGCCTCGAGTGCGCGAAAGCCTGCAAGAAGGGCGCGCTGAAGCTGTAGGGGAGTGGGGATGTCGCCGAAATCCATGCAGCCGGCATGTGCCGGCATGTGTGCGCGACGCCACCAAGCGGTTCTCTCGAGCGCAACCTTCGCCTGTTATGCCTCAAGCAGCTTGCAAGCCTCCTCAAATTCGACGTCACGAGTGAGCTGGGCCGGTGCCCAGGGAATGTGCACGTCGGGAGCGATGCCACGGCCGAGCGTGGCGAGAGGGCCGGTGGCCGCCAGGTAGCGTGCCGTGGGGAATGTGAGGGAGAAATCGTTATCAAGCCCCACTGTGCGCAGACAGGTGTTGTCGATGGAGCCGCGTGTGGCACGGCCTGCGACGCGGGCGTAGCCTGCTGACTTTGCGGCGCGCACGAGCCACTCGGCCGCGTCGGAGGTGTCGCGGTCTGTGAGGATGACCACCGGCAGTTGCTCGTCTGCTTCGCCAGCCGATTGTGCCGAGGCGAACGTAACCGCAGGGTAGAAGTCCGTCTCGTCGGCGACAAGACCGGCACCTCGCTTGGCTGCAAGGTCGCTTGAGAGTGCATCGAGCTCTGCCAGGGCCGCGGTATCGCCGGCTTGATCAAGCTTGGAGCGCACGGTTGCGAGTTCGCCGAGCTTGGCTGCGACGTTGCGGCGCGAGCAATTGAGCAGGATGCCTGGTTTGCCGAAAAGGTCGGCCGGATCCGCGGTCGTTTCAGGAGCAAGGATCCAGTTCACAAGCGGGTAAATGTCTTCCTGTGCACCGCCCTGCGCGCCACGCACATCGATGACGAGGCCCTTTATCGCGCCTTGGCGTGGGGCCTCGGCACAGGAGGAGGCGAGGCGGGCCAGGCACTCGACAAGTTCCTTTCTAAACTCGGAGTTCCCCAGGGCTGAAAGGCGAAGGACACATACACCATCGGAAATCCGCAACGAACATGCGGGGACCGCTTCGATAGAAGCGCCCATTTCCGGGTCTGCGTCGATATGGACCTCATCAGCATGCGTTTCCTGTCCCGTACGCTTGGCGTAGAGCTTGCGCATGCGGTCGGTGACGGCGGATTCGCCGGGCACGAGGCTCACTGTACGGCACGTGCCGCTCTCGTCCTGGACAGTGGCGTGCTTGGCGAAGGCCAGCACGACAGACCAATCCTCGCGTTCCGGGTCTGCCGGTTCGACGGTGGTGCGCAGCAGCCGTTCCACTTCGGGCCGCATGTCGGCAGGAGTCGAGCCGTTGACGGTGACGATGCGCTCACCATGCTTGATGCCGGATTCTGCAGGAGCGGCGATCACGTACAGTTCGTCGCCGTAGCGCTGGAGCTTCCAGGCGTCGAGGTCCACGTGCCAGGAGGCGTTCGGTCCCACCTCGAATCGGATTGCCGGGTCTTGGAACCAAGAGAGATAGTGTAGCGCCATCTGCGTGAGCGTGTGATCGCAGTAAATGGGGCTTTGGAACATGGAAGGGTTCATGGCATACAGTTTGCCGATAAACTCGGCGTAGCCGGAGGTCTCGTAGCGCGCGCAGTCCACGTAGTCCAAGCTCAGTGCCTTGAGCATTGCTTCAAAGTCACCCAAGAAGTTGCGCTGTCCGCGTGTGCCCGCCTGTGCCATGACTCATATCCTCCTCAAAAGAGCGAACAAGTTGAATAAGGCGCACGGGTTCGGGCCGCCCCTCCCCCGTGCGCTCAATCACATCAGATCTAGCAGATTGCTTTATTTGCCAGCAGCGGCGTTCATGCCGGCAAGGCGGCCAAACGTCATTGCCATGGAGTGAGACACGCCCATGATGGTCGTGGGGTAGTCCTCGGCGAAACGGCAACCCATGGTGTTACCTGCGACGTAGAGACCCGGGATGATGTTGCGGTCCTCGTCGAGGGCGTGGCAGCCCGCGTCGGCCAGAACGCCGTGGGTCATGCAGAAGGCGAAGGCGCCCTCCATCTTCGTGCCATAGAACGGGGGCTCCACGATGGGATACAGGCGATCGGCGCGCTTGCCGAAGTCGTCGTCACGACCCTGCTCGGCGAGCTCGTTATAGCGTTCGACAGTGGCCTTCAGTCCGTCGGGGTCGATGCCGAGCTGCTCGGCGAGTTCCTCAAGAGTGTCGCACACGGCCGTGGCGGCCTCGGTGACCTCGTCGGGCGTGCGCATGCCGATGTTCTCGATGTAGTTGCCCCAAGGCTCGGTCTCGATGTCGTCGACGATCTTCCAGTAGCAGGCATGGCCGTTGGGCATGGTGTGCACCTGCTCGGGATACTTGCTGTCAAAGATCTGGAAGACGACCTTGCCAGGGGTGCGCACGGCGACCTGCGACAGCAGGTGACCGGGAACGTCCTCGTTGCAGAAGCGCTGACCGTTCTTGTCAACGAGCAGGAACGGGTCGCAGCCCAGAGCGCCGCCGAAGGAGTGGGTCATCATCGGGGCGGCGGAGAAGTCCACGCCGGCGCCCGCCCAAGCGGCCAGCTTCAGGCCCATGCCCATGTTGGTGGGATTGCCGTCGGGGTCCATGGAGTTCCACACCCAGCTGGTCATCGAGAAGGACTCGTGGCTGAAGTAGGAGCGCATCTCGGTGTTCGAGCCATAGTCGCCGCAGGAGTCAATCGTGGCCTTGGCGTTGATCTTGAGAACCTTGCCGTCGGCATCGGTGCACCATGCGCCCGTGACGGCACCGTCGTCGCCATTGATGAACAGGTTGCACTTCGTGTTGAAGTGGACGTCGGCGCTGGCCTGGATAATCTCCATGATCTTGTCGTTCAGGGCAATCTGGTCAGGACGGAAGCAGATGACATCGGGGTACATGGGGTAGAGCTCCGAGTCGTAGTCGTACTCGGGGTTCTTGGGGTTGTTGAAGCAGGTCATATACATGTTGCCGTCGACCGACTCGCCGCCCATGCCGCTGGAGGGAACGTCGGCGCCGTTTACACCGGACTCAGAGGGCGTGAGGTTCGGGTCGAGGAAGATGATGTCGGGGTTGGCCGACACATGCCAATCGAAGGCCTCACCGGAGTTGTTGATCCAGTAGTTCCAGATGCGCGGGTCGGGACGCCAGCCGTTGGCCTGCATCTCGGCGTTGAGCATGCCGATTTTCTCCTCGGGGGTGAACTCGACGCCAGCGCCCACGGAGAAGCTGGAGTTGATGTTGCCGAACTGGGCTGCGCGGCAGTTGTAGCTCTCGGACTGCTCAACACAGATGACCTTAGCGCCGGCCTCGACGGCAGCGCGGGCGGCGCACAGACCGGCTACACCCAGGCCCACGACGAGCACGTCGCAGTCAAGCTCCTCGTCGGCGGTCTCAGGGGCGGCGGGGGCAACGAGCCAACCGGGAATCCACATACCCTTCTCATCCCAGTAGCCGGGGTTGCCCGTCTCGTTGACGGCGAGATGGGTGTTGCCCTGCTCGCTGACGGCAGTGGTGACGTCGGTGGCTTCGTCGGCCAGGGCGGCGCCGGTCAGGGCAGAGGCGGCTACCGCGGCTGCACCTACGCCAAGAAACGAACGACGAGTCATATCAGAGCTCATAGTGCGTCCTCCAATGTCTTGCAACGTGTGGCCCCGTGTGGGCCACGTCGAATTGCACTGTAGGCAAATGGCGTCGCAAATGGTTGACCCGAAACGAATGAAAGATTTCCTAGCCTTCTAGCTGGGAACTCAGCGGAACAAACCTGCTTATACGTCATTTTCGGGTGAGGGCGCAAACGCCGATGAAGCGCCGGCGACACGCCCTGGACGCATCGAAAACAGATGGATTCGTCCGAAAGGGGCGATTCGCATCGCCTTGTACGGCGGGTCAACGGCACAATAGGCACATCCCATTATGGCGGCGCAAAGGAGCCGTCTGGCAACGTGAAGGAGCAAATCGAATGAGCGACACGAGACTGGCACCCCGCCATCTCGGCTATGGCCTGTACTGGATGTGGACGCTGCTGTGCTTCCAGAGTACGGTGGCCTTCATGCCGTTTGGCGGTGGCCTTGAGTCAGTATTGAGCTCGCACGGCGAGTTCTTCGGCTCCTCGCTCGTCGCCACCGTGCTTGCCCATCCCTTGTGGGCGCTCGTCTTTGCCGCCCATCCCAAATTTTGCGACCGCGCGCCTTGGGTCAGCGCTACCGTAACGGCGCTCTCCATCGCCACCCTCATGGTGGTTCCTGCTGGGATGCCCCTGGGCCTCACAACTCTCGGCATCGTCAGCGGCGTCTCGAGCGCCATGCTTGACGTGCGGTGGATGCAGGCGCTCGGCAGCCTCGAAGCAAACAGGTCGGGACGGGCGATATGCGCCTCCATCTGCGTGGCGCTCCTGGGTTATCAGCTCCTTGCCCTTTTGGGGCAGGTCTCCCCTGTCTTGAGCGTCGCCGTCATCGTTGCGCTTCCCCTCATGAGTGCCGCCGCATTGGCCGCATGCTACAGGCAAAAGGAGGGGGCGCT
>Ga0129314_1001028_pt1 | contig 22420 bp, 20 predicted proteins | sample O1111metagenome_FD_94431 | JGI IMG/M metagenome (GOLD analysis project Ga0129314, IMG submission 94431) | Orangutan individual fecal microbial communities from fecal samples from Wisconsin, USA - O1111 metagenome | ecosystem: Host-associated > Mammals > Digestive system > Large intestine > Fecal... | reverse complement strand
CCGGCGGCTAGCCAAAATCAAAGAAGACCCTTTCGCCAGTATAAACAGGGTGCGACAGCCAAAGTTAATTGTTCGACTGCACGAAACCGGTAAGCCGGAACTCGCAGAGGGGTGGCGTTTGAACCTCTCTGCGTTCCCCCTGAAAAGGGCGCCCCACGCGGAGTGGAATAATTAATCTGAAAGACGTAGTCTTTCTTCTATCTTCTCACTTGAAGTTTAAGTGAGGCTTCATTTCCGTGGAGTTTCTTAGAAAATAGAGTAGTCTAAGGAAAAGAAAATTGCTTCGCTCTTTCTTGCGTAAGAAATACCGTCTCGCCCGAGGGGGGAAGTCTGAGGTAGAAAACGTGAGATTTCGCGAGCTTCTCTGTATCCAAATTAAAATAATTGAGAATTATTTTCCGAAACCCCTTGACAAAGGGACGGCACAGTGCTATAATTGCATATGTTGTAAAAAATAATCCAATTATCTCTATCGGAGGAATTCAGAATGTCCACATATATGGCTAAACCCGAGACTGTTCAGCGCAGCTGGTATATCATCGACGCTGCCGGCAAACCGCTCGGTAAAACTGCAGTTACAGCCGCTAACATTCTTCGCGGTAAGCATCGCCCCGAATTCACACCTCACGTTGACTGCGGCGAATGCGTAATCATCATCAACTGCGCTCAGGCTGTCCTCACCGGAAAGAAGCTCGATCAGAAGTTCTATCGTACACACTCCGGCTACATCGGCGGTCTTAAGGAAACATCTTACCGTAAGCTCATGAGCACAAAGCCCGAATTCGCTATGGAACTCGCTGTAAAGGGTATGCTCCCGCACAACTCCATCGGCGATAAGGCTATCACAAGACTCAAGGTTTACGCAGGCAGCGAACATAAGCAGCAGGCTCAGAAGCCTGTTCCGTACGAAGTTGAAATATAAGAAAGGGTAGGTATTAATTAATGTATACAAGTGCTAAACCTTATTTCTATGGTACGGGCAGAAGAAAGAGCTCTGTAGCTCGCGTCAGACTTTATCCCGGCTCAGGAAAAATCACAATCAACGGTCGCGACGTAGAAGACTACTTCGGACTCGAAACACTCAAGCTCATCATCAACCAGCCCTTCGGTGTAACAGGAACAGAAGGCAAGTTCGATATCTTAGCTAACGTTCGCGGCGGCGGTATCTCCGGTCAGGCAGGCGCTATCCGTCACGGCGTGTCCAGAGCTCTCCTCCTCGCTGACGATTCTTATCGTACCCTCCTCAAGAAGGCAGGCTTCCTCACGAGAGACCCTCGTATGAAGGAAAGAAAGAAGTACGGTCTCAAGGCAGCTCGTCGCGCAAGCCAGTTCTCCAAGAGATAACCTTACTCCCGAAGATAAACCTAAAACCATCGTTTCGGCGGTGGTTTTTTGTGTTGTACAGGCGTATTTTTCGGGAATATGTTCGCGTAGATTTGAGGTGAATTTGCAACAACTAACAAGCAACTAACAAATTTCAGCAGTACAAATATCTCCCCACCTTGACAAGTCCGCACCCAAAGGTGTATTATATACGTAAATAAAATAACCGGAAAGCGTGAAGCAAATGAATAACCTAAAACGGATCCGAACAGAAGCAGGCGTCAGCCAGTCTCGGCTCGCGGAATTGTCGGGCGTAAACGTCAGAATGATACAGTACTACGAACAGGGAGTGAAAGATATAAACGCCGCCGGAGCATTGACCGTGTATAAGCTCGCAAAGGCTCTGGGATGCGCAATGGAAGACCTCATAGAATTAAAGGATGAGACGTAAACTTATCCTTTTTTGTTGTTCTCGATACGGTGATTCGCCGCCTTAATTTTTCTTCCTCCGTGTACTTGACAAAATCCGACGGATATACTATAATATTCCCAGTTCAATATAAAGGCTGTGACGAAGACAGAACTGGATTGTGCGCCGTACAGAGAGTCGGGAACGGTGGAACCCCGAGGGGCGGATTTCAGATTTCGCATCACTTCCGAGCCGAGATTTCAAAAGCTTATGCGAGTAGATTTCTCCGTGCAGGCTACGTCAGTGCATAGGACTTGTTTGAGTCCGAAAGAGGTGCGTGAAAACGTGCAATTTGAGTGGTACCGCGGGTAGGATTCAGTAATGCAGACCCGTCTCAAAGAGATTTGAGGCGAGTCTTTTTTGTTTGAAAAGGGGATATAAGATGAAATTAAGCAAGAAAAATAAGCTGGTCGTGAGCTTTATGCTGTTCTCGTTGTTTTTTGGCGCGGGAAATTTGATTTTTCCTCCGTTCCTGGGGCAAAACGCGGGAAATAATACAGCCTGGGCAATAACGGGATTCCTTATGACGGCGGTAATTTTACCCGTACTCGGAGTAGCCGTAGTTGCAAAGTTCGACGGACTCGATAAACTCGGAAGATATGTCGGAAAACACTTTGCCATTGTTTTTGCCGTTTTGATATACCTTTCGATAGGACCGGGACTCGGTATACCGCGCGCGGCGTCAGTTCCGTTTGAAATGGCGGTTGCTCCGTATCTGCCCGACGGAGTGAATATAAGACTGTGCATGGCGGTGTATTCCATTGTTTTCTTCCTTGTTGCAATGTGGCTGTGCCTTAATCCCGGAAAGCTCGTCAATCGCATAGGACATTTTCTCACTCCGAGCCTGCTTGTGCTTCTTTTGGTGCTTTTTGCCGGCTTTATGATAAAAGGAGAGGTCAATATAGCGGAGGCTCAGGAGGCTTACGGCAACGCTCCGTTTCTGAAAGGATTTTCCGAGGGATATCAGACGATGGACACCATAGCGGCGCTGAAATTCGGCTTGGTTATATCCACTACGCTCGGCTCGTTCGGAATGAAGGAAAAAAGCGATAAAATGCGCGCTACTGTACAGGCAGGCGTTTTTGCGGGGATTATTCTCGCGGTGGTTTACGTTTTGCTCGCATATATGGGCATGTGCAGCTCGGGAGTGTATGATGTTCAGGAAAACGGGGCATGGACGCTTCGCTGTATCGTGTATCAGGTTTTCGGCGCTCCGGGAGCTGTTCTTCTCGCCGCCATCTTCACGCTTGCCTGCCTTACTACCTGCGTCGGTTTGATAAATTCAATATCGCAGTATTTTTCAACGCTCTTCGCAAAGGTTTCGTATAAAAAGTGGGTGTTTATTATCACAACCTTTTCTTTCCTGATATGCAATCTCGGATTGAACGCCATACTTGCCATATCCATACCGATACTCAATGCCATATACCCAGTTGCGATAGTGCTGATACTCCTCGGACTTACTCATAATCTGTGGAAAAATAACAGATTTGTATATCCGCTTACTGTCGCGGGAGTCGGTCTTGTCAGCGTTGTTTATGCCCTCGATACCACCAAAGTACCGCTCGGAGCTGTGTCGAACCTTGCGCAAAGTCTGCCGTTCTATGAGTCCGGTTTTTGCTGGGTCAGCGTTGCGCCGGCTATGATTCTTGTCTCTCTGCTTGCGAATGCTATCATTAAACGGACAAAATCGGGTGCGGAAGGATTAAAATCGTGATTCCGACAATAATCGGCTGAATAATTCGGTTGTTTTGCCAATTGAAATAAGCAGCCGCATGAGTATATACTAAATCCGGCGTATAAATCATATTCTATTGATTATTAACTACACAAGGGGACATTACAATGAAAAAATCGACAAAAATCATCGCGGCGGGTGCAATGTGCGCTCTTCTTGCGGCAACCTCATTCGCGGCGGGCAGCCTTATAAATATTGCGGTAGATCCGTCTATCAAGATTCTCGTGAACGGCGAAGAATTTAAACCGAAAGACGTAAACGGCAATGACGTTATGGTGTTTACATATAACGGAACAACATACGCGCCGCTCAGGGCTTTGGCTGAGGCTTACGGTCTTGAGGTAGGCTACGATTCCGAAAGAAAAATGGCGACGGTCGGCGCGTATTACGATGACGGAAGCTATAACGACGGCGGATATTACGAAGAATCGGATTGGGAAGAGGAATTTGCTCCTATCGTTTACAGCGGAAGCGGTGATTCTGTCATAGACATTGACCCGCCGGAAGACTGTATGTGGGTGCTTTATGTAAGCGGCAACGATGGTTCAGACTATTTCGGAGTACAGGGATATGCGGCGGATAATTCGTCTACAGAACTGTTTGTAAATACAACAAAACCCTATTCGGGAGTGACGTTCGACCCGAGCTTTAAAACCACACAGCTTGAAATCAGCGTGACGGGAGACTGGTATGTTGAAATCCGCTCCATATACTCGTGCGACGTTATAGAAACCTCTGATACATACTACGGCAGCGGCGACAATGTTGTCCTTATGTATATCGGCGCACAAACGGCTGAAATAAACGGAAACGATGATGGCGCTTACTTTGGCGTAAAATCGTACGGTGACAGCGAGGATCTGCTTGTAAATACCACCGAGCCTTACAGTGGAACGGTAAAACTCAAGTACGATCCCGAGGTGCTCGAGATAACGGCTGAGGGCGACTGGAATGTTACGCTGAACTGGAATTGAATTATTAAAATAATCCCGAGAAAATTTAAAAACTGAGAAACATTTTACCGCCTGTCTTCGTCTAATCCGCTGTCTTATAAGAGACGTCATAAATAAAAATCTCCGCTGAACGGAGGGAAAATATAGAAAGAGGTATAGCTATGAGAAAGAATTTTGGCGCAAAACCGTGGGTATATCCGCAGCCGGTACTCATGATAGGCACATATGACGAAAACGGCACACCTAACCTTATGAATGCTGCATGGGGCGGACAGTACGGCGGAAACACCATAATGATCTGCCTCGGCGCACATAAAACTACAGAAAATATTAAGGCTAAGGGCGTGTTTACCGTAAGCTTCGCCACCGCAAAAACTGCCGCTCCCTGCGATTACGTTGGAACAGTTTCCGCAAACAGCGACCCCGACAAGATGGAAAAATCCGGCTTCACTACCGAAAAGAGCGAAAACATAGACGCTCCCGTAATAAAGGAGCTTCCGCTTACTCTCGAATGCAAGCTCGTTAAGTTCAACGAAGACGGCGTTCTTATCGGCGAAATAGTCAACGTAAGCGCGGACGAAAGCATTCTCACCGACGGAAAAGTCGACTACAAAAAGCTCGACGCTATCGTGTATGAGCCTATCAATTTGGCTTACCTGAGACTCGGTGAAAAGGTCGGCGACGCGTTCAAAATCGGCGACAGCTTGAAATAATTTAATAATACAGCATAAATTTTATATTATACAGTGAGGGTTATATTATGGCAAAGAAGCAAACTGCGGGACGCGAACGTCTCGGAAAAATCGCACCGAAATTTGCGGAGCTTAACGATGACGTTCTCTTCGGCGAAGTTTGGTCAAGAGAGGACAAGCTTTCCCCGCGCGACAGAAGCATGGTGACAATAGCGGCTCTGTTTTCGGCAGGACTTTATCCGCAGCTCAAAAGTCATCTCGCGATAGGCAAGGAGCACGGCGTAACAAAGACCGAAGTCGTAGAAATCGTTACTCAGCTCGCGTTCTACTGCGGTTGGCCTAAGGCGTGGAGCACGTTCCCGCTCATCGAAGAAGTCTACGGCGAGGACGAAGGCGAAGGAGCAAAAAATCTCTCCGTATTCCCGGTAGGAGAAAAGAACGACGCTTTAGCCAAGTATTTTATCGGACAGAGCTATCTCGCGCCTGTGTCGACCTCGCAGGTTCCTGTATACAACGTAACGTTTGAGCCTGCCTGCCGCAACAACTGGCACATTCATCACGCGAAAAACGGCGGCGGTCAGATGCTGATTTGCGTAGCGGGACGCGGATGGTATCAGGAATACGGCAAAGAGCCCCGCGAGCTTCATCCCGGAGACGTAGTGAACATACCAGCCGGGGTAAAGCACTGGCACGGAGCTGCGAAGGACACATGGTTCCAGCACCTCGCGGTTGAAGTTCCCGGAGAGGAAACCGGAACGGAATGGTGCGAACCCGTGGGGGATGAGGAATATAATATATTACCTTAGACTACTATATTCCTCTAAGAAACTCCACGGAAATGAAGTTTCACTTAAGATTTAAGTGAGAAGGAAGTAGAAAGACTCCGTCTTTTCGATTTAATTGTTCCACTTCGCCGAACTAGCGTAGCTTGTTCAGGGCGCATCCTTTGCAGGGGGAACACCGAACTAACTACGTTAGTTCCAGAGACATCATACGCCGTCTCCTTGTGAATCCAGGCTTTCTGCCGCGGTATGGTCAGCTGAAGAATATCTTTTGCATTTCGCACCCGTAACGCCTCGGTGCAGTAGTGGAGTTTTGATTCTGGCTAACCGCCGTGGGAATACGTTGATAAACTTCACTTGACAGCGGTATTCTGAACGTAAATTTCAACACCATCACCAATCTTGTTAGGTTTAAACTTGAAGTGTAGTTCGATATCTGCTGCCGCACTGAATTGTTCCTACGTTCGCTGACGGAAGCTAAACGAAATTGGACGTTCGCTCCCCGTCAACGCAATTTCTAACGCCAATCCGCGGCAGCCTAATCCAATTCACTTTGATTTGGTATTCTCGACTATGCGCGATGAAGAAAGCAATGATTTGTACAAACTTCCCGCGTCAAACTCCACTGCGCGAACATTCTAATGCCACTACTAAGGCTTATGCGTACCCGCGCGACTGGTCTGTTAATGGGGGCGACACCAAAAGTAAGCCATATCAGCCAAACTCCACCGCGAGCCGGTACTCCGCACTTACATAGTAAGTGCAAGGGACTGGCGTTTGAATCCCTCTGTGCGCTCTCCGCGTAGGAGCACCCCCTCACCGCAGTGAGATACAATATAAATCTGAAAGGGCGAAGTCCTTTCTACCTAAAAAAATGTCTGTCTCCCCAACCCGCGACAGGCATTTTTTTACTCCCACCCTCTTGACATTCCTCATGTTATGTGATAAAATAACAAGCGATATATAACAATTGCTATTATAAGGAATCCACCCCATGCCGCCTAAAACAAAAGTTTCAAAGGAAGAAATTCTTTCCACTGCCGTAAACCTCGTGCGAAACGACGGCGAAAACTCCCTTAACGCCAGAAATATCGCCCGCAGCCTCGGTTGCTCAACTCAGCCCATATTTTCTAATTTCATTAATATGGATGAGCTTCGCGCCGCAGTGAAGGAAAAAGCAAACATACTCTACCAAAACTGCCTCGCAGCCGATATGTCAGCCGGAAAATACCCCCCGTATAAAGCAAGCGGTATGGCGTATATCCGTTTCGCGCGGGAGGAAAAAGAACTGTTCAAGCTACTCTTCATGTGCGACAGAAGCCATGAGACGGTGCGCGACGAGAGGGAATCCATCCGCCCAATCATTGATATAATCAAGAAAAATCTCGGTCTTGACGAGGAGCGGGCGTTCCTTTTTCATATGGAGATGTGGATCTTCGTTCACGGTATCGCGACTATGATCGCTACATCGTATCTCTGCTGGGACGACGATATGATAAGCGGTATCGTAACCGACGCGTATGAGGGCTTGAAAAAACGCTATTTGGAGGTAAACCATGCAGGCGATAAGAACTGAAAATCTGCGTAAGGAATATAAGGACGTGGCCGCGGTGAAAAGCTTAAACCTTGCCGTGGAGGAGGGGGAACTTTTCTCACTGCTCGGAGTAAACGGCGCGGGAAAAACCACCACCATAAAAATGCTCTCTTGCCTGACAAAACCGACCTCGGGAGACGCGTTCCTCATGGGAAAGAGCATAGTCCGTGACGCCGCGGAGGTAAAATCCGTCATAGGTGTCTCTCCGCAGGAAACCGCCGTCGCGCCGAATCTCACGGTAGAAGAAAACCTCAGGCTCATGTGCGGCATACATAGCTTCGATAAGGCGAAAACGGGGACAAAAGTGACGGAGCTTGCCGCAAGGTTCGGTCTTGACTCCGTAATGCATAAAAATGCGGGAAAGCTCTCCGGCGGATGGCAGCGCAGACTGAGTATCGCCATGGCACTGATAAGCGAGCCGAAAATACTGTTCCTCGATGAACCGACGCTCGGACTTGACGTGCTTGCAAGAAGTGAGCTTTGGGACAGCATTCGTGAGCTGAAAGGCAAGGTTACGGTGATACTCACCACGCACTACATGGAAGAAGCGGAAGAGCTTTCCGACAGGATAGGCATAATGAAGGACGGTTGTCTGCTCACGGTCGGCAGTGCGGAGGAGATAAAGAAAAGCACGGGCAAAGACAGGCTCGAGGACGCGTTCATTGCGATAGTAAAGGGGGAGAGAAAATGAGAATGCTTTGTTTTTCCGGACGTACCGCCAAGGAGATACTGCGCGACCCCTTAAACCTCGGCTTCGGCATAGGCTTCCCCGTGATTCTTTTGCTGCTTCTGTCCGCTATTCAGGCGAATATCCCCGTCAGCCTTTTCGAGATACAAAAGCTCTCTCCCGGAATCGCCGTGTTCGGACTTGCGTTTATCACACTGTTCGCGGCAAGTCTCGTGGCAAAGGACCGTGAGAGCGCGTTTCTGTCAAGACTTTACACCACTCCGCTCACCGCAGCCGACTTCATCCTCGGATATCTTCTGCCGCTTGTTCCGATAGCGATAGCTCAAAGCGTTATATGCTACGTCGTCTCGGCTTTCCTCGGACTGAAGCTCAGTGTGAATGTGCTGCTGGCGGTTCTTGCCGTCATTCCGATATCGCTGTTCTTCATTTCTGCTGGGCTTATGTTCGGCAGCATACTCAGCGTGAAGCAGGTTGGCGCGGTATGCGGAGCTTTGCTGACGAATCTTACGGCATGGCTGTCGGGAGTCTGGTTCGACCTCGACCTTGTCGGCGGAGCTTTCCGTAAGATTGCATATGCTCTGCCTTTCGTTCACGCGGTGGAGCTTGAGAGAGCCATCGTCGCGGGCAGCTTCGGGGACGTTATGCCGCATCTATTGTGGGTTGTGGGATACGCGCTGCTGTTCACATTTCTCGCGGTACTGCTGTTCACAAGGCAGATGAAAAAATAAGGTTCAGGGACATGGCTTTGCGCTGTGTCTCTTTTTTTGTTCACATTACACCGATGAGTGAAATATCCTTGACAGCGCTTGTGTAGATATTGTATAATAAACTCAAATATTATGCCGCAAGAAAGGTAAACCTATGATTAAAATTACGACAACACAGCACGGCGAGCCCGTTTTTCACCTCCGCGCAGGAGACGCATCCTATGTTTTATGCTCGTTCCACGGCTTTCTGCTTCATCTCTATGCGGGAGAGGCGATATCCGACGACGACGTGACATATCTTCTCGTGAAAGTTGGTCATGACTCCGTAGTTCCGCGACCTGCCGATACTCCCGAGGGATGGTTCTCGTGCGACGTCGCGCCTTTTGAATATCCCGCGTTCGGTACGGGAGACTTCAGACCCTCCGCTGTTATGGTGAAGGCGCAGACAAAGTCGGAGGTACAGTCAGCCGCCGCTCCGAACACCGCGCTCAGATACGACAGCTATGATTTAATCCCCGGCAAGCCTGTTCTCGACAAATGCCCCGCCGTTCACGCGAATGAGGAAGAATGCGACACGCTCGTTCTGCACTGCTCGGACATGGCAAGCGGAATGGAATACGACCTGTACTACTCCGTAATGCGCGAGCTTCCCGCAATCTGCCGCCGTACCGTTATCCGCAACAAAACAAAAGCCGACGCGCATATCCTTCGTGCGTACAGTGCTTCGGTTGACTTTACAACGGTAGATCCCGACGCACAGCTTCTCCACCTCTGGGGAACATGGGGCAGGGAGAGACACGCCGAAAGAACACCGCTTTGCCACGGCTCGGTATCGGTTTCAAGCAGACGCGGCGCATCCAGCCACCACCACAATCCCTTCGCGGCTCTTGTCACCTCCGAGACTACGGAAGAGCACGGAATGGCGTTCGGCATCTCGCTCGTGTATTCAGGAAACTTCGATATTACCTGCGATACGGACGCTTTCGGCTTAGTCAGACTTATGGCAGGCATTTCTCCCGACGGATTTGACTGGAAGCTCGGCGTGGGAGAGGAATTTGTCACTCCCGAAGCGGTTCTTGTGATGTCGGGAGAGGGTCTTGGAAAAATGTCGCGCACGTACCATAAGCTGTACAGAAAGAACCTCTGCCGCGGAGAATGGGCTGACCGTGAGCGACCGATTCTTGTGAACAACTGGGAAGCCACATACTTTGCCTTTGACGACGAAAAGCTACTCGCCATAGCAAAGGACGCGTCTGCCTGCGGTATAGAAATGCTCGTGATGGACGACGGATGGTTCGGTAAGAGAAATGACGATCGTTCCTCCCTCGGAGACTGGTTCGTGAACGAAGAAAAGCTTCGCGGAGGACTTTCTCCCCTTGTGAAGAAGATAAACGACCTCGGACTGAAGTTCGGCATATGGTTTGAGCCGGAGATGATATCCCCCGCGAGCCGCCTGTATGAGGAGCATCCCGAGTGGTGCCTTATGACAGCCGGACGAGACCTTTCTATATCCAGAAGCCAGTATGTGCTTGACATGACGAGAGAGGACGTGCGCGACTACCTGTTTGAGACGATATCGGGCGTGCTGTCCTCCGCGAATATAGAATATGTGAAGTGGGATTTCAACCGCAACCTCACCGAAGCGGGAAGCCTGCTCCTTGAGGGTGACAGAGGCGGCGAGATTTACCACCGCTACGTCCTCGGACTGTACGACCTGCTCGACAGAATAACCACCGCGTTCCCGCATATCCTGCTCGAGGGCTGTTCAAGCGGCGGCGGCAGATACGATCCCGCTATGCTTTACTACTCTCCGCAGTACTGGACGAGCGACGACACCGACGCAATGGAACGGCTTGATATTCAGCTCGGCACGTCCATGGTTTATCCCGCGTCGTCGATGAGCTGCCATGTTTCCGCCTCTCCAAACCACCAGACGGGCAGAGTTACCTCATTCACGACCCGCGGAAACGTAGCTATGGCAGGCGCGTTCGGATATGAGCTTGACCTCACGAAGCTGACCGACGAGGAGCGCGAACTCATACGCCGTCAGGTAAAGGACTACCACAGATTCTACGGGGTAATAAACCGCGGGGATTTGTACAGGCTCATCATGCCAAGCGACAGCTATAACGGAAAGCAGGGAAAGTGCGCGTCGTGGATGTATGTCTCGGAGGACAAGTCGGAAGCTCTGTTTACGTTTGTGGTAATCCGTACCTCCGTTCATCCCGTGTATTTTGTAAAGCTGCGCGGACTTGACCCGACGGCGGAGTACATCGAAGAGAGCAGCGGAAAGGTATATCACGGAGACACCTTGATGAATGCCGGAGTAAATCTGACGAAAAACTACCGCGACGGAGATTCCGTGGTTCTGCATTTTATAAAGAGGTGAGAAAACTATGACAGGCGTAACAAGCTGGAGCTTTCATCCGTACAAGCCGCTTTTGTTTGATACGGGAGACATTTACATATGCCGCGTTTATCCGGGAGAGGGAAGAGTGTCGTTTGACTGGCTTCCGCTCGACGGCATTTCCGACTACACGGTGAACATACGTCGGCGCGGAGAGGGGGAGTATTCCCAATACAAGGTGAGCGGCACGACATTCACTCTCTGCGGGCTTGAGGATGAAGCGGACTACGAGTTTTATGTGTGTGCGAAGGAAGGCACTGCTGTGCGAAAAAGCCGCGTCAGACTTGCGAGAACGGGAAAGGTTCCGGGAGAGAGCATAGTCAACTACCTTCATCCCGAGGACGGCGCGTACAGCTTTTCCGGGCAGTATCTTTGCAGTCCTTCTCTCGTGCGTCATCCCGACGGATTTTTGCTTGCGTCCATGGATGTGTTCAAGGGGGGAGAAGCGCAGGATCTCACGCTGATTTTCCGCTCCGACGACGACGGTAAGACATGGAAATACATATCCGAGCTGTTCCCGTGCTTTTGGGGGAAGATGTTCATCCACCGCGGGGAATTATATATGCTCGGATGCAGTACGGAATACGGGGATATGCTCATCGGAAAGAGCAGCGACGGCGGAGTTACATTCGGTATGCCGACCGTGCTTCTAAGAGGAACATATCGCTCCGGCGGAAAGGGAGTACACCGCAATCCCGAAAATATCGTGAGATACAACGGGCGGCTTTGGAACACCCTCGAATGGGGAAGCTGGGCAAGCGGTTCACACGCGACTATGGTGGCTTCAATCGACGAGAACGAGAACCTGCTTGACGCGTCAAAGTGGCATTTCTCCCCTCCTGTACCGTATGACCCAAGCTGGGAAGGATGCGCAAAAGGTAAGTCCGCCGGGAACATTGAGGGTACTCTCGTCGTCTCACCTGATGGAGAACTGCTGAACGTTCTGCGTTACCAGATAGGCGGATGTGTGCCGTCATACGGACTTGCGCTGATAATGAAGCCGAACACGACAGACCCCGACGCGCCCGAGGAGTTTTACAAGGTGATAAAGTTCCCCGGCAACCACGCGAAGTTTGAGATATACCGTGATGAAGTCAGCGGAAAGTACGTCTCGATAGTCTGCTACCTGTGTGAGCAGCACCAAAGCGGCAGGAACTGGCTTGCACTGATATACTCCGACGACCTCGAACAATGGAAAAAGGCGCTCGACATTTTCGACTACCGCGACTCGGACGAGAACAAAATCGGATTCCAGTACGTTGACTTTTTCATCGAGGGCGAGGACATTTTGATGCTGTCGAGAACTGCCTTCAACGGAGCCGCCAACTACCACGACGCGAACTACAGTGTTTTCCACAAAATAGCAGGTTTTAGAAGATACTTGAATTGAAAACACCGAGGGTACAAATGAAAAAGAAAATACTGAAGCTGTGCGCTGCCGTTCTCGCGGCACTCTCCCTTTTCGGCTGTGCTGAGATAACGGAGGGCGGCGGGAACATCACCTCTTTCGACTGTCCGGAGCTGTCGGGGGATGAGCTTGTAATGCTCCCGGGAGAGACGTCGGAGGGATGGGTCAGTCCGAATATGCGCGACCTCGACCTCTTCTCACCGGATGACGTGGTTTTTGTGAGCGAGGACGAAAGTGTAGCGCAGATAGAGCTTGAAGAAGTGCGCGCGGATATATTCCTCTGCTACAAGGTGACTGCGGTAAGCGTGGGCGAGACTTATGTTTACGCAATGACGACAGACGGAAGCGTGCTCACTCCGAAGCAGAAGGTCATGGTAGACAGCGGAGACGAGCCTGAAACCGCAGAGCCGCTTGAAACCGTACCGCCGACGCCCGAAACTGCTGCTCCAGAGACAGAGCCGGAAACAGAGATTGAAACCGAACCGGAAACTCAGCCGGAGACAGAACCCGCACCTGAAACCACTCCCGAGCCTGAGCAGATACTTGAAACTCCACCCGAGACAGAAGCCGAGTCCACAGTCGCTCTTCCGTTTGAGCCTATCCCGCAGCCGGAGACAGAACCCGAACCCGAAGAAACGGACGGCGGGGATATGGAGCTCACCTACGATACGGAAACCGAGCCGATATATGAACTTCCTCCGCAGCCACAGCCGGAGCTTGAAGTCATGAGCATGAACGACGAGTGCGAAGTTCCGATGGGCAATACTACAGTGAGCTCCGACACCGCGGGATATAGTGTTGGCGACAATAACCCGTTTGGCACATACGAGCACGATACAAACGGTGTGACATACGTACTGAACACAAACACAAAGAAGATTCACTACCCGTCGTGCAGCTCGGTCGAGAAAATCAAGCCGAAGAACTACGCGACAACAGACGACTACAACTCGGCAATAGCGCAGGGATATGTTCCGTGCAAAAGGTGCGAACCGTAAAAACAAAACAAAAAAAGCCGTAGCTTTTACGACGAGTGTCGAAGCTATGGCTTTTGTTTTGGCTATTACTTTTCGATAGCTGCTTTTCTTGACATAATCTTGTGGAGCTTTTCGAGGTCGAACTTGGAACGTCTGTCGAACGCGAAGATACCGTTCTTTTCCTGATATACGTCGGTGAGCTGAGTATAGCAGAACGCGCAGATCTTCGGGTTGTCGAGAAGCACGTTGATGAGTCCTTCAAATCTTTCGTAGAACTCTTCGATTGTCTTCGGAGCCTGACCGTAACCCCATGCAGCGGAGGGATCTTCGTCGATGTTCCAGTATGTTCCGCCGAACTCTGATACGAAGTAGGGCTGACCCTCATACTTTTCGTGTCTCGGATTGTTGATGAAGGGAGTGCCTTCGCCTGTTACGAGAGCAGTGAAGTGGTCGTGGAACTTAGCGGGATCCTGTTCGTAGTCGTGTACGTCGTAGATGTCGGTAACAACGTGAACGTATCCGGATGTGTCGATAACGGGACGCATGGGATCAAGAGCGTGAGTGAGGTTGTAAACTGTTCTGAGAACGTCCTTGTTGCGTCTTTCGCTTGTTTCGTTGAAGGGACACCAACCGATGATGGAAGGATGGTTGTAGTCTCTGTCGATTTCTGTGAGCCATTCGGGAACGATGGAGAGAAGGGAAGCGGGATCCTTTTCGTCAAGACCCCAGTTCGGGAATTCGCCCCAGAGGAGGTAGCCGAGCTTGTCTGCGTGATAGATGTATCTGGGTTCAAACACCTTCATGTGCATACGAGCGCCGTTGAAGCCTGCCGCCTTTGAAAGCTCGATGTCGCGGATGAGAGTTTCGTCGTCCTTTGCGGTGTAAATTCCGTCCGGGAAGTACTGCTGGTCGAGAACGAGACGCTGGAATACGGGCTTGTGGTTAAGCTCAATAGCGGAGCCGTTGATGCTGACGCTTCTCATGCCGAAGTAAGCGACTGCGATATCCTGTCCTGCCGCAAGCTCAAGGTCGTAGAGTGTAGGCTCTTCGAGAGTCCAAAGCTTAGCGTCGGGAATCGGAAGCTCAAACTGAGCGGATTTGCCGCAAACCTTAGCTACAGTTTCGGAAACCGTGAAGCCGTCGAGCTTAGCTACAGCCTTTACTTCTGCTACAGCGGAGTTGTCGCCTTCGAGAGTTACAAGAACGTCTACCTTGCCGTTGTCGATGTCGGGAGTGATCTTTGTGGTCTTTATGTAGTTCTTCGGAACATATTCCATCCAGACTGTCTGCCAGATACCGGTGCAGCGTGTGTAGTCGCAGGCGACGTTGTAGTAGCTGGAGTAAACCTGCTTACCTGTCGGCTGGAGAGGATTGCGTCCGTTGTCTTCAGCGAATACGGAGATTGTGTTTACTCCGTCTTTGAGGAATTCTGTAGCGTCAACTGCGAAGGGAGTGAAGCCGCCGCGGTGTGTGCCTGCGAGCTTGCCGTTAACTCTGACTTCCGAATAGTAATCTACAGCGCCGAAGTGGATGAGAACTCTGCCGCATTCTGTGCACCAGCCTTCGGGAAGAGTAACTTCTCTTCTGTACCAGCAGGCGGGGATAAAGTCAATGTACTCGATGCCGGAAAGCTTTGATTCGGGGCAGTACGGTACGGTGATTTCGTGGTCATATTTGGGCGCTTCCCACATTTTTCTGTCACGACCGGAGTTGCCGAAGTCGAAAGCGAATTCCCACTGACCGTTGAGGTTGAGCCATGTTTTGTCGTCACGGCGCAGGGTCGGGCGGGGGTATTCATTTCTTGGAATAGACATTTTTAGTCCTCCTGTAAATAAAAATTTCTTATTTAAATCAGCCGAGAGAGAACGGAGTCTCGCTTACAATGTCGGTATATACTCCGTACACTCCCATAGCGTGATATTTCTGAATTTCGGCGGGGTCGTTTACCGTATGAACATACAGAGGTACGCCCGCTTTGCTCATTCTGCTTACGTAGTTTTTCTCGTCGCACAGCTCTTTTGCGAAGGTGAAGCCGATGAGCGGGTGGCTTCTTTCAAATTTCACAAGGTCGGCGGAGTCGGTCTTGCTCTTCCAGTCGAGGCGGTACAGCGTGAAGATTATGTTTGTAAATCCCGCATTCGACGCAGTTTCATAGTCGTCCTTTTCGTATATCTGCACGACTATCCTGTCCTTCAGCTCGGGAAGCGCGGCGGATATAGCGTCGACAGCCTCGGAAAAACGCTCCTTTATGTCGGTGACTATGTAAACCTCGGGATGCTCCCTCATGAAAGCGCCGACGGCTTCGATATCAAGCGGCGTGAAGTTCCAGAATATCTTCGACGACATAAATTCATCGTATGACATGGGAGTGCCGGTCTTGATGGTGTCTATGTACTCCGCGCTCCAGTCATGTATGCAGACGAGATGACCGTCGGAGGTGAAGTTGAAATCAAGCTCAATAGCATTATAGCCGTTCGCGACGCAGTTTTCAAGTCCTTCCAGTGAATTTGAGCCGAAAAATGAGCGAAATGTGCCTTCGCTGTCCACTCCCCAAAGCTCACCGCCCGCATGAACGATTTTGTCAAATGAAATGCTTATCTTCGGAGCGCCGTATTCTCCGCATGAGACAAGGATGACGGCGGTAATGGCAAACAGCGCGGAGAGAGCAATAATTAATCTTTTCTTCATATCACATAACACAAAAAACGGGAAAAAACCGTTATAGTTTTCTCCCGTCCTTCCAAGGTACTCTGATTATATCGTTAAACGGTCAGCTCAGAGTACCCTCAGTGTAAAAATTATTCCTCGTCGCCGTTTACTTCTTCGGTGGAGTCTTCAGCATCTTCTGCTTCTTCCTCAAGGAGAGCGCGGATGGAGAGGCTTACCTTGTGGTTTTCTTCGTCGATAGCTGTGATCTTAGCCTGAACTTCCTGACCAACCTGGAGTTCGTCTTCGGGCTTAGCTATTTTGTGGTCTGCGATCTGGCTGATGTGGATAAGTCCGTCGCAGCCGGGAACGATTTCAGCGAACGCGCCGAAAGGCATAAGGCTGACGATCTTAACGGTTGCAACATCGCCTACAGCATACTTCTGAGTGAAGATGTACCAGGGGTTCATTTCCTCTGTCTTGTAGCCGAGAGAGATTCTGCCCTTTTCGCGGTCGAAGGACTTTACATATACATGTATCTTGTCTCCAACCTTAACAACCTCGGAAGGATGCTTGATTCTTCTCCAGGACAGCTCGGAGGTATGTACCATACCGTCTACGCCGCCGAGGTCAACGAATGCGCCGAAATCTGTAAGGCTCTTAACTTCGCCGTCAAATTCCTTGCCTTCTTCGATTGTTGCCCAGAACGCGTCCTCCTTAGCCTTTCTCTCTTCACGGAGTACGGCGCGGATGGATGCGTAAGCTCTCTTTCTCTCGGGCTTGATTTCGATAATCTTAACCTTCTGAGTTGTTCCTACGAGTGTGGAGAGGTCTCCGTCCTTCGGAACGCCTGTGAGAGATGCGGGGATGAATACTCTTACAGAGTTGAGGGAGATGATGACGCCGCCCTTGACAGCTTCAACGATCTTGCCTTCGAGTGTTTCGCCGGAGTCGCATGCTTCAACTATCTTAGTCCAGTTGGATTCGGAATCGACTCTTGTCTTGTCGAGAGTTGCGATGCCGTCGATGTCGCTTACCTTTACGACTTTAGCCTTGATTGTGTCGCCTACCTTGTAGAGCTCATCAAGCTTAGCGGAGGGGTCGTCTGTTGCTTTGTCGTGTACGATTACGCCGGTAGTCTTTGTACCGAGGTCAACGTGGATCTCATTCGGGGAAATGGACGTGATTACGCCTTCGACGATATCTCCTGTATTTAAAGTTTTAAGTGATGACTCGAGAAGTTCGGCAAAGTTTTCATTTTGCTCGTTCATGGTTTTATATACCTCCTGTATTAAACTGTACGGCGTTGATGCACCGGCAGTTATTGACACTTTTAAATCTGTGACGTCTATCTTCGGGCAGTCTTCTATTCCTTCGATAAAGTACGTGCGCTTACAGGATGTACGAGCAATATCGTACAGCTTCATTGAATTCGAGCTGTCGCGGCAGCCTATAACTATCATCACGTCCGATTCTTTTGCAAGAGCGGAACACTCTTCCTGGCGCATTTGGGTCACATTACATATTGTATCAAAAATTAAAGCGTTTGTATATACCTTTTTGATAAAATTTATACTTTTTTTCCATTCCGCTAAATTTTGTGTGGTTTGTGCGGCGACTGATAGCGTTTTTGCACAAAAATTGGCACTATTTAACGAAATTTTCGCGTTTTCGAGTGATTTTTCGTCGGGAAAGACGTACTTTTCACCCTCCGCGCAGCTCATTATTCCCTCAACCTCGGGGTGTGCGGCGTTTCCGAGAAGCAGAAATATCCTGCCGTCTCCCGAGTTTTCCCGCGCAATGTCCCTCACCTTTCTCACATACGGACAGGTTCCGTCGATCAGCGTGAAGGCGGGATTTCTCTCGGCGCAGGAGTAAAGCGAGTCCGATATCTCTTTAAGCTCCCCGTGCGCGCGTATCACTACCGTTATCTCGTCTCCCTCGTCGGCGCGTCTGATTATCTCCGGAATGTCACCGCGCGATATTTCCTCCGCTCCGAGAGACTTTACGTGCTCTATGTAGTGGCTGTTGTGAATTATCCTGCCGAGAGTGTATACCTTTCGGTTTGTTCCTCTCGCGCCCTCGAGAGCCTTCTCAAGCCTGTCCACCGCCCTTTGCACACCGAAGCAGAAGCCTGCGTGAGACGCTATTCTTATGCTCATTTTTCTTCTTCCTTTTCGCGGGATTTCAGCGGAGTGAGCGGCTCGGGCGCGTTATTTTTGTCGGGCAGTGCGAGCGGCTTTTCCTTTGTCAGCTCATCCTCTCCGTATTTTATCGCGCAGATGTGACTGAAAATTATCCTTGACGCCCTCATGTATTCTTCCCGTCCGCCCTTTGTGAATTCAAGCTCGTCGAAGCTGATGGGAGTACCGAACGTTACATGATTTTTGCGGAATATTCCCGTTTTCATTCTGTCGTTTTCGATGAATACGGGAACAATCTTCGCTTTTGTGTGGTAGGCGATGAATCCCACTCCGGCTTTAATCTCGGTTTTGCGCGGGTCCTCTCCGCCGTGCCTGTGACCCTGCGGGAATATTCCTACAAGCTCGCCGCTCTCGATGAGGGAGATGGTGTATTTTATGCTTTTTACGTCCGCTCCGCCTCGGTCAACGGGAAACGCGCCGAGAGCCTTTATAAGCGGAGCTAAGGGCGTCTTGAACAGCTCCTTCTTTGCCATGTAGCGCACCTGTCTCTTTGACGCCGCGGATATCACGAGCACGTCCGAGAACGAGGTATGGTTTGATGCGAGAATTGCGCCGCCGTCGGGGATGTTTTCCACTCCGTGCGCGTCAATTTTGTAGAGCCACGAAACAAAAGGCTCAAACGTCTTGTAAAACCATGTGTAAAAGCTCATTTTGTTTTCTCTTCCATTAGTTTTATTATATATTCGGCCGAACCCTCGATACCGTATCCGTCGTTCACGAATATTACGGCGTCGTCTGCGGGCTTCAGGGGAGCGGCTTCTCTTTCGCTGTCCTGCTTGTCACGCTTTATTATCGCGTCGAGAACCTCTTCGTAGGACACGTTGATGCCCTTTTCTATCTGCTCCTTGTGTCTCCGTCTCGCTCTTTCCTCTGTCGATGCGGTCATGAACACCTTTAGCTCCGCGTTCGGGATTATGACAGTGCCGATGTCGCGCCCGTCCATTATTACCCCGCCATCGTCCGCGAGCTTTTTCTGTATTCCGAGAAGAAACGCTCTGACTTCGGGTATTTTCGACACGGCGGAGGCATAGTAGGACGCGTTTTCCGTGCGTATCTTGTCTCCCACCGACGAGCCGTTCAGATACACCTTCTGCGCTCCGTCCTCGTAGGCGAGCTTTATTTCAATGTGCGGCAGGCAGGAGATTATTCCGTCCGTGTCGTCTGCTGAGATACCGTGCTCGGCGGCGTAAAGTCCTACGGTTCTGTAGAGTGCGCCCGTGTCGACGTAGATAAGCCCGGTCCTTTTCGCGACTTCCTTTGCTATCGTGCTTTTTCCCGCGCCGCTCGGACCGTCAAGCGCAACTCTTATGTGAGAAAATCTGTTGTCCATTATTGTTTAACTCCCCAAAAATACTGTACTGTTCACTATTGTCGGCTGAAAATATCCGTTTTAATCTGCTGCAAGTGCTTTTTCCGCCGCGCTTTTTCCCGCGAGATGACCCGTGGAGAACGCCAGCTGCAAATTGTATCCGCCCGTATATGCGTCAATGTCGATAAGCTCTCCCGCGACGAATATTCCGGGGTGGTTTTTCAGCTCCATTGTCTTCGGGTTTATCTCGGACACATCCACGCCGCCCGAGGTTATAATCGCCTCTTCAATGGGTCTGAAGCCTTTCACTCCTATCTCAAAGCCGCGCAGAACTTCGAGCAGAGACTGCCTTTCCTCACGCGTAACGTTAGCCGATTTTTTGTGCGGATCTACTCCCGTGCGGTAAACTACGGTCTCGATGAGCTTTTGCGGGAGCAGCTTTCCGAGGGAATTTATGAAATCCTTAGCCGAGTTTTCGCCGAGATCCGAGATGAGTCTGCGGTCAAGCTCTTCTTCCGTCAGCGCGGGCTTGAGATTTATTTTCAGCTTGTATGTCTCGGGCGGGAACGACTGCATGTTAGCCGAAGCCGAGAGCACGAGAGGACCGCTCACTCCGAAATGTGTGAACAGCATCTCGCCGAGTTCAGCGTATACCTCGCGTCCGTTTTTGTCCGTCACCGTCAGCCGCACGTTTTTCAGCGTAAGTCCCGAGAGGTCGGAGTAGTCCTCGCGCGTCTCTATCGGCACAAGGGAGGGAGAGAGCGGCGTAATCTTTACTCCCATATCGCATAGCATCCTGTGTCCGTCACCCGTGGAGCCTGTGAGAGGGTAGGAAAGCCCGCCCGTTGAGATGATGACCGTCTTCGCTTCCACCTTTTCATGAGAGGTCGTGACGGCAAAACGGTTTTCGCTCGCTTCAACAGCACGAACCGTGGAATTGTATCTTACCTCTATTCCGCGCTCCTTTATTGCTCTGTCGAAGGCAAACTGTATGTCGGAGGCTTTGTCGGACACGGGGAAAACTCTTCTGCCGCGTTCGGTCTTCAGCGGAACTCCCATGCCCTCGAAAAATTCCATCGTGTCTGCGGGAGTGAATCTGCTCGCCGCGCCGTAGAGGAACTTCGGATTGGAGCGCACCGCCTCGAGAAGCTCGTTCACAGTGCAGTTGTTCGTGAGGTTGCACCTGCCCTTTCCCGTGATTCCTATCTTGCGGCCTGTGTATTTGTTTTTTTCAATTATAACTGCGCTTCCGCCCCAGAGATTGTCGTGAGCGGAGATGGCAGCCATCATTCCCGCAGCACCTCCGCCGACTACTGCGACGTCATAAAGCTTACTCATTTCTGCCCCCGTCACTACCTGTGTAAACATTGTATTCCTTCCATACGTTTTCAAGACGTCCGAGAGTTTCCGTGACTTCCTTGTGCTTCTTCTTACCGATGTACGCTATCATTGCGTTAATCAGGCTCATGGGAGCGACAAGTGAGTCTACAAACGACGCCATTTCGCTTTTTGCGGTCAGCGTGACGGTAGAGTGCGGGACTATGGGGGAGGAGAGCGTGTCGGTTATCGCTATGACCTTCGCGCCTGTCTTCGAGACGTATTCCGTGGCGTTGACAATTGTCGTTGTATACCGCGGGAAGCTGATTGAGACAAAAACGTCGTCCTCGTGAACCTTCATGAGATGCTCGAAAATTTCACTGCCGCCCGCCGGTCTGATGAGACGTACGTTGTCAAAGAGCAGTCCGAAATAGTAGTTCATGAACTCCGCGAGAATAGCAGACGAGCGCATACCGAGGATGTATATGTTTCGCGCGCCGAGAATGAGGTCGACAGCCTTTGTGAATGCCGCGCGGTCTATCCCTTCAAGAGTGGACTTTATTTTTTCCGCGTCAGCTGTGAGAATGTGGTCGATAACGTCGTCCTCGTCCATCCTGTGGTTCGCGGCGTTCACTCTCTGTACGGAGGTCAGACGGACGCGCACCGTATCGCGAATCTGCGTCTGAAGCTCGGGATAGCCGTCGAATCCCATCTCGTTTGCGAATCTTACGACCGTGGATTCCGACACTCCGACCTCGTTTCCCATAGCGCAGGCAGTCATGTAAGCTGCCCTGTCGTAGTTGTTAATTATAAATTCCGCTATCCTCTTCTGTCCCTTCGACAGCTTTGGCATAGCTTCTTCGATATGTGCGATAAGATCATTTCCCGAACCGTTCACTATACATTCCCCCGATGCAATTAAATCGTATTATTATACATCATTTAGCGGGAAAATGCAATATTTATTTTGTTTTTTGAGGAGACGGGAATGTCGTCAAAAAAATACAAAAATCTTTTCCCATTTCACTTGACAAAGCCGGCGAGCTGTGGTATAATATCATCCGTCAGCGAGAGACAATCTCACGAGACGAATGCGGAAGTGGCGGAACTGGCAGACGCGCACGTTTGAGGGGCGTGTGGTACACACCATACGGGTTCAAGTCCCGTTTTCCGCATAAAGCAGATTCAGAAATGGGTCTGCTTTTT
>Ga0129314_1001021_pt1 | contig 22541 bp, 21 predicted proteins | sample O1111metagenome_FD_94431 | JGI IMG/M metagenome (GOLD analysis project Ga0129314, IMG submission 94431) | Orangutan individual fecal microbial communities from fecal samples from Wisconsin, USA - O1111 metagenome | ecosystem: Host-associated > Mammals > Digestive system > Large intestine > Fecal... | reverse complement strand
CAAGGCTTCCGATCACAACACCAAACGCTGTGAGGTCGAGAAATGGGTGTTTCTGCCTCACTCAGACTTTGAAAGACTGAAAGCAAACCCATATCAGGAGCATGAGGCGATAACTGCTGCCAGAGACCTTATGTATGCTGATCAAACTTACCATTGCGAGAATCGGGATTATCTGAACGCTCATACTCCTGATATCCCAGGTGCTCGTCCATTTCGGACTCAAGCATTTCCTGTATAGTTCCTCCGAGAAGGTCTTTAAGGGCGTCTTCGATATCCTTTGCCGACTTGATGTCGTATTCCTCAAGCGGCATTCCTATGATATTCTTTTATTATTAGTGGCTCACTTTTTTATTATCATTTGTGCCATATCTGGCTCAGTTTTATTTTAGCATACATAATCAACAATTTTGTTAAATAATACCTACATTAAGAAATTATATACGCTAATTATACCACCAGTATTGACATTGCTGGTTATGTGTGTTATAATTAAAAAATATTAGGCAATTTGAAACTGAGGGAAGTACGGTGAAAATCCGTCGCAGCAGTCACTACCGTATAGTCGGGTCGCTCGTCAAATTTGCAACTATGTTTGGTTTTTGGACAGTAAAAAGCGCGAACAAAAAGTCTCATTTTAGTATATGAGCTTTATTGTTGCGCTTTTTTGCTTATATTTAAAACTGTTTTTTATACTACAATTATTATGTATGTTTTTTCTGTTTTAAAACAGAAAAAAGTGCTTTCTATTTTTTATACTAACAAATTAAAGTAGCATTACGTTTCAGCAATTATAATACTCATAAATATCATATTGCGGCCTTTCGGACTCTTAATTGTATGGATAAAATCTTATTAAGGTCTGTTTGAAAGAGCGAGTTATTGATGGCTATGTTTTATAATTGCTTTTCTTTTTTATAGGAAATGATTTAATAGTACTTGTGATTAATATCTGATAAATTTATACTATATTTTGTTAAAGTGTTTTTATAAGGTAATCAATTTTTATTGCTGTGACGAACGGGATGCCAGCGATAAAAAAGATATAGTATAGGTTCAGCTATTATTCAGAATATATATGATGTATAGAACGGAGAATGTAATGAAGATTTTGTTTATTGTTGTCCTTGGCGGTGATCTTGTAAGAAGTACAGAGCATCTAGGCGTAGCCTATTTGAGTTCGTATTTGCAGGAAAATGGATATCCGGATGTCAGAATAAAGGAAGTATTTGGAATAGCAGATACCAAGAATCTTGAAGATGCATTAAATGAAGAATACGATCTGGTTGGTTTCTCGACGACCTGTGTTGCCATGAGAGAGATCATAAATGTAGGTAATGCTGTAAAGAAAAAGTATCCGGGCACTCATGTTACAATGGGTGGGCATATGGCTACATTTTGGGGAAAAGAAATTCTTGAGACCTATACATGCGTAGATAGTGTCATGAGAGGTGAGGGCGAGATCACTTGCCTTGAGCTGGTAAAGGCACTTGAAAACGAAGAAGGCTTTGATAAGATCGAAGGTCTTACGTTCAAAAAGAATGGTGAAATAATAGCAAATCCTGACAGATTATTGATAAAGAACCTTGATATACTGCCTTTTCCAGTAAGAGATCAGTTTGAACTGCATAATAACAGGTTCCAGTATCTTAGGATATGTTCTAGCAGGGGATGCTTGGGTAAATGTGGATTCTGTAGTTCTTATGTTGGAAGGACTCAGAAAGATTTTTGCTGGCGAGGCCGTAGTCCTGAGAATGTTGTTGATGAGATAGAGGAGCTTGTAAACAAATACCATTTCCATACATATGACTTTGTTGATTCGACATTTGAAGATCCAGGTGAATACGGAAAGCAGCGAATTGCAAAGATCGCTCATGAGCTTATAGACAGGGATCTGAATATATTTTATAACTGCTGTTTTAGAGCAGAAGACTGGTATGACAGTGATCGTGAACTTCTGCGTCTGCTTGTAGATTCAGGTCTTGAGAAGGTCAATATAGGATTTGAATCTGGAAATGACAGGGGGCTTAAGCTTTTGTATAAAAGAGCAAGAAGCAAAGACAATCAGAGAGTAATTAAAATACTTGCAGATTACCCGGAAATATACATTACTTTTGGATTTATTATGTTTCATCCTGACTCTATTATGGAGGATCTCAAGGACAATGCCGATTTTCTTTACGGTACAGGAATCGGACAGGTCATAAGACATTATTTCTGGAAGCTTGAGGTTTATCCTGCTACAGCTATAGAGGCGAGATTGAAGAAGGCAGGACGTATAACTTCAGAGTATGATATCTGTGACGGAATGTACGCTTATGAATTTCTAGATCCAAAGGTGACGAAAATATCTGATATATGTCAGAAAATGCTCAGAGTACAGGAAGTATGGGATTTTGAGATATTTGATATCCTTGTTCATACGTTCATATCACGTATGCTTAGGAAATACGGCAAAAGTGATATAAAAGATGAACTTCAGGAGTTCATTGATTATGTCAACAAAATGAGAGCAGAAATGGCAAAGTTCAATCACGACTTTTTCATGGATATCTACTATAACGCAGATGAAATAGATGTAAATGAAAAATCAGAGATATTAAGACAGTTTATAAAAGAGAAAATGGCGTTGATCAGTAATAAGGAATATAGATTCGGTATGAATTTGAAGAGACGCGGTTATGAATTGGTACAGAAGTATTGACAGGAGGATCAATGAAGTTTTTGATATATGTTTTGATAGGCTTCATAGCTCAGATGGTAGATGGAACACTAGGGATGGCTTACGGAGTTACGTGCAGAACGTTCTTTAAAGCTACTACGGGACTGCCATCATCTGTAGTAAGTGCAGTTGTTCACGTAGCGGAATTACCAACAACTCTGGTTTCCGGTATTTCGCATTTCAAGCTGAAAAATTTATTGCCGCACCTCATTCTGCCGCTTATTATTTCAGGAGTTATCGGAGGAGTCACAGGAGCTTATTTTATAACGAATATAGGAAGCTTTCTGGAGCCCATAATTGAAGTTTATCTCATCATAATGGGTTTTAAGATCCTGTTCAGTGCTTTCAAAAAAGAAGGAAAAAATAGAAAGATCGGAAAAGGCGTATATCTTCTGGGAGCGGTCGGAGGTTTTCTGGATGCTACAGGCGGCGGCGGATGGGGACCGGTAGTAAGTACTACGTTGATCGGACTGAATGAAGATGAGGCTAAAAAATCAATAGGAACAGTAAATATTGCCGAATTATTTGTAACTCTTGCTGAGACGACTACCTTCGTAGCATTGATAGGCAATTTTGTTTCCTATACAGAGATAGTTTTAGGTATTATATTGGGTGGTGTGATTGCAGCGCCTGTTGCAGCTGTTGCATGTAAAAAGCTGCCGATAAAGAAACTTTTGATCTGCGTCGGACTATTGATTATTACAATTAATTTTTATGAATTATACATGTTCATAGAGTGATGACAATGAAATAACACTTATATGAGAATACTTCAGAATAAAATCAGGAGGTTACTATGGATTATTTAGACAGATTGGAAAATGAAAGCATTTACATTATCCGTGAAGCTTATAAGCAATTTGGGGATGTAGCTATGCTATGGTCGATAGGAAAGGATTCGACAACTCTGTTATGGCTGATACGAAAGGCATTTTACGGCAAGATACCTTTTCCTATAGTTCATCTTGATACTGGATTCAAGTTCAAGGAGATCTATGAATTCAGAGACAATTATGCAAAAAAATGGGGACTTAACCTTATTACATATCAGAATGAAGAAGCCCTCAAAAGAGGTGTTTGTCCTCATAGCGGAAAGCTTGAGTGCTGCACAGAACTCAAGACAAATGCATTAAAGCAGGTAGTTGAAAAAAATAATATAAAGGCTTTATATCTTGGAATAAGAAGAGACGAACATGGTATCAGAGCAAAGGAACGCTTTTTCTCAGTTAGAGATTCTGATTTTGAGTGGAATTATAAAACGCAGTCTCCCGAAATGTGGGATCAGTATAAGACCAAAGCCAAAAAGGAAGAGCATTTCAGGATACATCCTATCCTAAGCTGGACTGAAATGGATATATGGAAATATATTGAGCGTGAGGAAATACCTATGGTAGATCTGTATCTTGCCAAAAACGGAAAGAGGTACAGAAGTATAGGCTGTGAAACGTGCTGCAATCCTGTGGAATCGGACGCAGATACTGTAGCAAAGATAATCGAAGAATTAGCAACATCAACGGTTTCCGAGAGAAGCGGAAGAGCACAGGATAAAGAATCTGACTATATGATGCAGAAGCTCAGATCATTAGGATATATGTAAAAGGAGTATGAATCATGCTAAAGAGGCAGTTATCGATAGTATTTGTTGGACACGTCGACCATGGAAAATCAACACTAGTGGGCAGATTATTATATGATACAAAATCAATATCAGAGGACAGAATTGAAGAATTAAGAAAGGCATCATCAGTAACAGATAATGAGCTGGAGTTTGCTTTTTTACTGGATCATTTAAGAGAAGAGAGAGAGCAGGGTATCACAATAGATACAACCCAGACTTTTTTTCACACGAAAAACAGAGAATTTCGCATTATTGATGCCCCTGGTCATGTTGAATTTGTAAAGAATATGATCACTGGAGCTTCACAGGCGGATTCGGCTGTTCTCATTGTAGATGCGAATGAAGGCGTACAGCAGCAGACTAAGCGTCATGCATATATATTATCCTTGTTGGGAATAAAGAATCTGATAATTGTAATCAATAAGATGGACAAAGTGGATTATTCACAAGCGGTTTATGACAAAGTGGTTTGTGATATGAGAGCTCTGATTGATCAGCTTGATCTGTGTTCTCAGTATTATGTGCCTGTATCAGCCCTGAAGGGTGATAATATATGCACACGTTCAGAAAAAATGGACTGGTATAAAGGGAATATACTAATCGAAATACTTGAACAGTTCGGTGAAAGCGAAGAAAAAGAGGAAAACTTCAACGTTTTTTCAGTGCAGGATGTTTATCGTATCGGAGATAAAAGGATCAGTGTTGGAAGAGTCGAAGCGGGAAAAATATGTGTTGGCGATGAGATTACTGTTATTCAGAGCAATCAGACAACAAATGTAGCATCCATCGAAGTATTTGAAAAAGAAAAAACAGAGGCAGTATGTGGAGAATGCATAGGCCTGACTTTTGAGGATTCAATATTTGTTGATAGAGGAAATGTTCTGTACAGTGATAAGAGTATTCTAAAGCTGACAAATAAATTTAATGCAAGCATTATCTGGCTTGGCGAAAAATCTTTGGCAGTAAACGAAACGTGTACAATAAAATGTGACGTTCAGGAAGTTAGGGGGAAAATCGTCAATATCATAAGCAAGATCAACACAGGCAGCCTCGGAGCAGAAGAAAAAGAAAGTGACAAGTTGAATTATCTGGATGCGGCAGAGGTTGAGATAGAGACAAAGGAAAAGCTGGCTATCGCAGAGTTCAATCAACTTCAAAGTTTGGGAAGGTTTGTAATCGTAACAGATTCAAACATCAATGCCGGCGGAATAATCATATGAGCAGTACACAGGAAAAAAATGTGAAAAAACGTATTTTCATTTTAGGATTGGATGGTATGCCGCATTCTCTTATGAAGTCGTTGCTGGAAAATGGTGTCATGCCAAATACAAAGAAGATTGTTGAACGAGGCAAAATGAAGGAAATAAATTCTGTTTATCCTGTTATATCATCCGTGGCATGGACTTCCTTTGCGACAGGTGTCAATCCTGGTGAACACGGTATATATGGCTTTGTTGACAGAACTTCGGCTCCTTTTGAATTATTTATTCCAACTTCGGAGAACAGAAAAAAGGATACGATATGGAAATCCCTGTCGAATATTGGGAAGAAAGTAACTGTAATAAATGTTCCGATAACATATCCTGTGGAAGAGGTAAACGGTAAAATGATATCCTGTTTTCTATGCCCTGATATCAAAAAAGGCACATATCCGTCTGAACTAGCAGGATACCTAGAAGAAAAGGAATACATCATAGATCCAGACGCATGGCTTGCCAGAAGTGATAAACAGGCATTCTTTGATCAGATAATGAAAGCACTTGATAAGAGAGTTGAAATAGCTTTAGAGCTTCTTGATGAAGAATGGGATTACTTTCAGCTACACATCATGGAGACGGACCGTCATATGCATTTTTTCTGGGATTCTATCGCTGAAAGAAGTCATGAGTTCCATGAACAGACTATGCAGTTTTATTCAAAGTTAGATCAATACATTGCCAAGCTATTTGAAAAGATAGATGAGGAGGATGCTGTGATTATTCTCTCAGATCATGGTTTCTGTGGCATAAAAAAAGAAGTTCAGCTGAATGAGTGGATGGTACAGGAAGGTCTTTTAATGATCGATGATGATACCGCGGATCTTTCGAGAATGAGAAGTGATTCAGTTGCCTATTCACTTCTTCCTGGAAGAATTTATATCAATTTGGAGGGAAGAGAAGCAAACGGAACTGTAAGCAAAGCAGATTATATGCGTGTTTGCAATGATATCAAGGAAAAGCTTCTTAATTTCATGGATCCGGAAACCAATGAAGCTATAATAAGTAAAGTTTTTTTCAGAGATGAAATCTATAAGGGAAGCTCAATTGTAGATGCACCTGATCTGATTGCTCATCCATGCAATGGTTATGATCTGAAAGGATTTACTGCAGGAAGGGAATTGTTTTCTCATTCAGCTTTGTGTGGTATGCATACTTATGAAAATGCAATGTTGGTAGGAATCAATATTGACATTGATGGGGTCAGCTCTATAGAGAATGTTTACAGTAAGATCATGAGTTGGAAGAAATTATGAGTATACTTGATTTCCTGAATGGTTATAAGAAAATAATTGCATTTTTTGCAGCATATAAAATAGGATTATTTGATGTACTGTCTGAAAAAGAGACTTCGGCAGATACACTCGCAAATAAGCTCAATATAGACGAAACAATGTGCAGACTTTTGCTTTTTAAGCTTAGGGAAGCTCAATTTGTTACGAAAAAAAAACGACTGTGGTTTTTGGATGAAACCTTCATTGAGGAATATAATGGCATTGACAGGTTCAAAGCGCAGATAGAGCATGAATTTAATATTTATAATCGCCTGATGCGTCCTGATCTGATCATAAGCTCGCTGAAAAGTGGATACGGCAATAGACCATTTGATAAAAGCGGCTTCACTGATGAAGAACAGATGGTTTACGATCGTGCTATGTACGGAGAAAATGTCAAGCTCATTGCTCTTCAGCTCTATCGTTTGCTGAGGGGAGACCATGGTATAAAAGCAGTGGAGATCGGCAGAAGCAAAGGAGCTATCTTGGAAAAGCTCAAGGAACTGGGACTGAAGTTTGACTCAAAGTCTGTTTCAGACGAAGCTGTTGAGGATTCTGAAAAATACAATACAGCTATCATTTTTAATACTATTCATTATTGGAAAGAATCAGATTTGCAAAAGCAGATAGATCAGTGGAAAGAGAAACTGACAAATGAAGCCCGTGTTTTTATAATCGATTTCTTCTATGAAGAGGGAGATGAATTTGTTTCAAATATCCTGATAGACTGGATAACGCACGGCGGAATTTATTGGACAGTTTTCGAGGAACTTAATGATTTTATGAGTGTGTCAGGTTATAAAAATACAAAGGATATACAGCTGAAAAGCATTCATACAAGGATGCTGCAGTATCAAAGAGATCAGGAAACAAACGTGTAAATGCAGAAAGCTTCAATCAGAGGAATAATAATGAATATCACTAAAGAATCGATACAGCTACTCTTCGGAAATTTAAAAAGACTTGGTTTCATGTTTTCGCATCAGTGCAAAAAGGCTGTTATTCTTGCGCCGCATCCTGATGATGAAACTATAGGTTGCGGGGGAATAATATCTAAATACAACAGTGATGATATGGATATAACATCTGTTTTATTCACATATAAGGAAGAAGATCCTCGCGGAGAAGAATTTGTAAGCGCTATGGGGACACTTAACTGCAAATACAAGTTTTTAGAACTTGAGGACGGAAAACTTGAAGAGCAGAAAGAGTTGATTAAAGCCATAATTCAGCATTTGATCGATGAGTTGTCCCCAGATATAATATTTACCCCTTATTTGCTCGATATGAATTCCGATCACATAGCTGTTAGCAGATCTCTATCGGAAATATCATATTCAAAAAGGACGCTGATAGCAATGTATGAAGTGTGGACACCCATCCTATATCCCAATTATTATATTGATATTTCGGAGCATTATAATATGAAAAGTATGGCAATGCAATGCTATGAGTCACAGGAGAAGCTTTATCATCTCTTGGAAAAGACATGTTATCTTAACAGATTCAGGGCAGAGCTCCTTATGAGAAAAAATGTTACCCATATGGAGACGTTCAAGGTATTTGACTCTTTTCAATTCCGTGAAGTAGTAGATTCATTAAAAAAGGTGAAGTTATTGTAGAGGTAGAATGATGAATAAGGTGATTTGTTTTGATTTTGACGGAGTAATAATAAACTCAAGAAAAGTTCAGTGCATTGCATTAAAGAAGAGCTTTCAGCAGGTAACAGGTTCTGATGAAGAACCACCGTATGAAGAATTCTTTTTACAAAGTGGTAATTCATTAGAAAACATATTTACTAATTTGAATTTGCCCCTTGATATGGTGCCGATATACAGAAAGATAAGCATTGAAAAAATGAATGAAATAGAAATTCATCCACAGATGACAGAGTTACTTAAAGAGTTGAAAAAAAAGGGGTACCATTGCGCTTTATGTACTGGCAAGGACAGAAGCAGGACTGTTATGATCCTTGAAAAGCTTGGCATATTTGATTATTTTGATATAATAGTCTGTTCGGATGATGTTTCTCGACCAAAACCAGATCCTGAAAGTTTAAACCAGATACTGAAAGAGCTCGATGCAGATCGCAGATACTCTGTAATGATAGGCGATGCCAATAATGATATCATATGTGCAAAATCTGCATTTATCGCCTCTATAGGAGTGACTTGGGGAGATGTTCCAAAGGAAAGATTGCTGATTTCAGCTCCTGATCATATTGCAGAAACAGTAGATGAACTTAGGATGTCAATAGAGCAGGTAATGCACAAATCCAACAGAAGAAGCTGGTTGTTTGAAAATGACATGGTCTGTGCAGAGAGTAAATGTAATCTAAGATGTGATTATTGCTTGACAGAAACAAGTAGCTTTAAAGAGGAGATAAATGGAAAAAACAACGGGAATCCTCTGGCTGAGTATTCTTATGAAGATGGATGCGATTTCAAGAGAAGACTAGACTCAATATCAGAGACTCTACACAAGGAAATGGATGCCTTGATATTGAAGATTAGTGGTGGAGAGATACTGTTTCTCCCCAAAATCAATGATTATATTATGAAGGAATCAAAGAAATATGAAGCAGTCCAGGTATTGACGAATGGAGTGTTGCTTACAGATGAAATACTTGAAATGTACAGTAAAGCAGGAAATATTTTTTTACAGATGTCCATTGATTCCAATCTGATCGAGGGTAATTACTATCGTACCAAAAACAGTAGGATACTTGATACTATATTACATAATCTGGATAAAGCATATGAATATAATATTCCCGTAGAGATCAATTGTGTTTTGACCGATATAAACTGTGCGATCTTTGATCAATTTGCAGAATATCTTACGAAATACGATTCTAATGTGATTATATTCCCGTTTCCTGTGCGCGGTGCTTTGAGAGAAAAATACTATCCGAAAAAAGAACAGTTTGAAGGCATACAGAAGGTTATAAATAATTATGAGCATTATTCAAAAATAATGGCGCCCAAACCGTATTTGGAAGCGCTGATGAATTATCTGCTGACAGATAAAAGAAATATGAAGTGTTATTTGTGTGAGTGTTCTTTCGGAACTTTTGATGATGGTATTGTAACACCGTGTTCCAATTATTGGTTCAGAAATTTTGGCAATTTGATTGAAAAACCTGAAGAAGTATTGAGAAACATTGATAATAACCTGATATATTCCTTAATGGACAGAAAACAGCATCTGATTGATCAATGCAATCATTGCTTTACCCCCTGGGAGCATCTTAATTTGTTTTTTAATGATAGGATGACGTTGACAGAATTATCTAAAAGTGCAATATATAATCTGCCGAAAGTCAAGAGCAGGATCAAAACAATCAAGAAAGAAATAGTAAGGTGATGTGTGCATGCAAATTAAAGTAGAAAAAGTAGTTAAGGACTATAAAATAAACAGTAAGGAACGTGGCCTTAGGGGCTCAGTGAAGGGATTGTTTTCAAGAGAAAAGAAAACTATCAGAGCTGTTAATAATATTTCTTTTTCAATTGAAGAGGGGGAATGTGTCGGCTTTATAGGCGGAAATGGCGCCGGTAAAACAACAACGATTAAAATGCTTAGCGGACTTATTTACCCATCTATGGGTTCGATAGATGTTTTTAACTATAATCCAGCAGAAAGAAAGAAGGGCTTTAAAAAGCAGATCTCTTTGGTCATGGGAAATAAATCACAGTTGTGGTGGGATCTATCAGCGTATGAAAGTTTTAATCTTCAAAGGGTGCTTTATGACATACCAAAGGCAGATTTCAAGAAGCGGATGGATATGCTTACAGATTCATTAAATGTTGCTACATTGATTGAGAAACCAGTGAGAAATCTGTCACTTGGCGAGAGAATGAAGATGGAGCTGATCGTCTCTCTGTTATATAATCCCCGAGTTCTTTTTCTGGACGAACCTACGATAGGATTGGATCTGAATTCTCAGAAAAACATCAGAAAGTTTTTACATGAGTTTAATCAGGAGTATAACACAACCATCCTAATGACAAGTCATTATCTAGAGGATATTGAATCAGTATGTGACAGACTGATGTTTATTCAGAAAGGCAAACTTATCCATGACGGTTCCAAGGATGAGATTATACAAAAGTTCAGTCAGGATGTAAGAGTTTTCATAAGGTATAAGAGCAATATTGATATCAAGGATCTTCCTAATGGTATCAAAAGCATTAAACCTATGGATGACGGATTTGAGCTGCATATCAATAAAGAAGAGTACAATGGTATAATACGCATGCTTCTTAATATGGGTGATATTGACAAAATAGATATCGGAGGAATGTCATTAGAGCACGTAGTTGAAAAAATATATGGAGGAGAGTAATGCAGATTTCTAAATATGTATCGATAATGAAAGTCAGTATGCAGGATAATCTGGAATACAGATTCAATTTCTTTACGACTTTTATATTTATGATAGCTCCGCTTGCGGTCCATATATGTCTTTGGTCAACTGTTTATGGTGTAGGAGTATCAAAGGAAAATTTATCGAATTATTCTTATCAGATGATGCTTACATATACCATATTAGGACATTGTCTGGATAAATTTACAGGAGATGTAAATCTTCAGCTTAGAGTATCTTCTGAGATACGTGATGGTGTAATCAGTAAATATCTTCTGCTTCCTGTAAGTTATTTTAATACGAATGTATCTTATCTGATAACAAACAGGCTTGTGTATTTTGTGACCCTGATCGTACCATATTTGGCGGTTATTTTTTGCTTCAGAAGTCAGTTTATGTTCAATACTGAGCCGTTATATTATTTGGTGTTTATTGTTGCGATATTAATGGCAATATTTATAAGCTTTATGGTCAATCACCTTATTGCTCTGGCAACATTCTGGCTTAAAGACGTTACATCACTTTATGTATTCACACAGTCCACATTTTCATTTCTTGCAGGTGGGTATTTCACCCTTGATCTGTTGCCAGCATGGGCATTTAATCTTCTTATGCATACGCCGTTTCCGTATATCTTGTATTTCCCAGTTGCCATCTATATGAAAAAAATGAATCCAGGCCAAATCCAGCATTATGGATTGATTGCGTGTATCTGGATAGTGATATTGCTTGTATTGAACGCAATAGTCTGGAAACGCGGAGTAAAAAGATACAGTGCAGATGGAATGTGATCAGAGAGGTGATTTATGATCAAATCAATAAAAAAGTATTTGACGATTTACTATATGTTTGTAAGAAGTTGTCTTATAAAAGAAATGGAACGACGCGGTAACTTTTTGTTGATGTCAGTAACGACTACTTTCCTTAATTTGTATTTTCTTTTCTATTATTTGGTTTTAGCTGACAGAATGAGTAACAATTTCTTGGGATGGAGCAAAAATGAACTACTATTTTTCCTTGGGACAGAAATACTGTGTCATTCGACATTTATGGCGACCTGCTTTTACAATGTATTCACTCTTCCGGATCATGTGAGAACAGGAAGTTTTGATTTTCTTCTTATTAAACCAGTAAACACAAGATTTTTACTTTCAACGAGAAACTTTAACTTCTCAACGTTTTCCCAGATTTTGTTTGGAATCGCATTAACCACATATTCTTATATCAAACTCGGATTCAAATTCAGTTTGGCAAAGCTTTTATTATTTATAATACTGATACTTAACAGCGTTATGATAATGTATCTAATAGGATTTACTTTGATGTGTCTGGCATTTTACTTTACCAAAATAAGCTCTTATGGATCTGTACTTCCATACAGAGGATTCTTCGCTATTTACTGGTTTGCAAGACGACCAGAAAATATTTTTTCATCACATGTAATTCAATTGCTCACGTATATTTGTCCTGTTTTACTGATAGTAAATCTTCCGTGTAAATGGATGATAAGGTCTACGTCACCGAAAACAATAATATGGGCGTTTGTCTTCTCCATATTATTCTTTGCTTTATCTCATATTTTATGGAAAAAAGGATTACAAAAATACGAAAGCGCAAGTAGTTAAGAAAGGATGTTTAACCATGAATAATTTGGAAATCACAAAAGAGGTAGTTTTAGAACAGTTAAAGGGTATAATTACCAAAACACTGGAATTAGAAAGTGTTGAGCAGATTAAATCTGATAATCTTGTAGAAGATCTTCAGCTTAACTCGATTGATGCAATGGAGATTCTTGTATGGATTGAAAATGAATATGAAATCATATTTGACGATGATGAGATCAATGTTGAACTTATGAGTAGTTTGAATGGACTTGTAGCGAAGGTCATTTCAAAGGTAAGCTGCAAGTAATCGGAGGTGAGCAGAAATGGAAATGAATAAAAAAGTGGTTACGCATTGGAATGAGTTTTCAAGCGATTATGACAAACTGATGGAAAAGGATGCATCCTATGTCCAGCAGCTGGATAACATAGTGTCATATGTAGACGAAAGACCTGAAAAAATTCTTGATCTTGGGTGCGGTACAGGTGCATTGACACAGAGAGTTCTCACAAAGTATCCTGATACTAAGGTTGTGTGTCTTGATCCTGCAACGAGTATGCTGGACATTGTTAACAAAAAGTTTTGCTTCTTCAATGTTGAAGCAGTTCAAGGCAGCGCTCATTCAATGGAATTTGAAGATAATTCTTTTGATTATATAATAACAAATTGGGCACTTCATCACCTTACCAATGAGGATAAGATTCTTTGTGCAAAAGAACTGTATAGGGTGTTGAAGCCAGGCGGAAAGCTTATATTAGGAGATCAGTTTGCTCCTATCATGAAAGATGATGTAAAGGATCCTGAGCGAGTAAAGGAAATCTTTGAACTGTTATCGCAAAGAGCAAAGTATTATTATGAGAACGTAAGTTTTGAGAGAATGATACTTCAAGTAAAACTTATGCACAAATTCCTTCTCAATGAAGGCGAATGTCTGGCAACTGTTGAGTATTGGGAAAAATACTTGAAGGAAGCAGGGTTCTTGAATGTGAGATCAGAGGTTACGGAGCCTAGTTTTTTGAGAAATCATATTATCGTTGCGTATAAGTAAGAGAGGCGATATCATTGTTTGATTTGAAAGGAAAATCTGCCATTGTTACGGGAAGTACCAAAGGAATAGGTTATGCAATAGCAAAGAAGCTTCTTGAAAATGGAGCAAAGGTCGTTGTGAATTCACGAAAAAGCAGAGATGAAGTTCAGGATATACTGGATTCGCTGAAAAGAATAAGCAATGAGGTTTACTACATTAGAGCTGATGTTTCTGTTGAATCAGAGGCAATGATGTTGGTAAATGAGACTGTAAAGCAGCTTGGAAAAATTGATATAATTGTCAATAACGTCGGTGCTGTAAAAGAGATGGCGGCAACAATGGCAAAAACAGACGTGATTAATGAATTATATAAAAATAACGTTCTCACTGTCATGTTTATGACAAAGTTTGCAATTAAAAAGATGCTTATGAACAAGTATGGAAGAATCATCAATATATCAAGTGTAGCAGGAACCAATGGGAGAGCATTGCAAAGTGCTTATTCTGCCTTCAAAGCCAGCCTTATTGGATTTACAAAATCCATTGCGATAGAATGGGGGGCAAAAAGTATTACCTGTAATGTAGTTGTCCCTGGAGCTATAAAAACTCATGATACTATAGATGAGAAAATGGAGCAGTATGCAGTGGATCATACTCCTTTAAAGCGTATGGGTACTCCGGATGATGTGGCAAATGCTGTACTGTTCTTTGCATCTAAGGAAGCATCGTTTATCACAGGACAGGTAATGAAGGTCGATGGAGGAATGTGGATTTGACAAAAAGTAACTTGAGCATTATCATTCCGACATATAACAAGTTGCCTCGTCTGAAGCTTATGTTGACTTCCCTTTCCGTTGTTTCAGGGATCGAGGATACAGAAGTTATAATTGTAAATGACGGCTCATCAGATGGAACGGCGGAGTTTTTGGACGAGTACATTAAAAGTTCAGAAATGGAATTGAAAGTAATCAATGTTACAAATGGTGGAAGATCATACGCTAGAAATATCGGTGTGAAGCATTCAGTTAATGAAAGGATAGTTTTTTGTGATGATGACTTGATCCTTGACAAGGATTTCATAAAAGAACACCTCAAATATTTGGATATGTCTGAGAAAAACGTCATACATGGGTATATTTATTCACTTTCATTCTTAAAATTCTTTTTTGACCCGGAAAACGGAGTGTTCTTTAAGGAATATGAAAGTGAAAAAAAAATGAGTGGTTTGTTGAAATTCTGTATTACCTCAGATGATATCCGTAATAATTTTTGTAAAATCGAAAAACAACGAAGAACGACCAAGTTTGAAAAGGATATTCAGCAGTTGTTTGAGGCAGAAAGTCAGGCGATTGACAGTAAATATACATGGTTATCGTCAAATGGAGGAAATTTATCCATGTATAGGGATCTGTTTCTAAAGGCAGGAGCATTTGATGAGAACATGGGAAAAAGATGGGGCGCAGAAGATCTGGAACTCGGCTACAGACTACATAAAACAGGAGGGCATTTCTGTTTTGCCGATAAAGCTATTAATTACCATATGACTCATGTTCGTGAAAATGCAAAGGCAATACACGATGAGGCTTTTGGTTTTTTTCAGAATAAATACAATGATGATATACTGAGAAAACTGCAGCTATATTTTGATGGAAGAGTTTCAAGTTTAATCGAGTGGAGAGAAATCTGTGAAAATGAAAATTGAAAATGTTATTTTTAAGGCATTATATGAGAATTCAATCTCTGCCCCGGATAATGTTGCACTATGCGATGACAGCAGATCATTTACGAATCAAGAACTGTATGAGTGTATCCTGAAGTGCAGAACAGCACTTTGGGAAAAATGCTATTACAGAAATGACATTATTATTTTTAAAATGGAAAACAGCGCAGATTGGATAATTCATTTTCTGTCGCTTATAAGCATCGGATGTATAGTTATCCCTGTTTCTCCTAAAATGACTAGGAGTGAAATGGAGCACCTTACGGATAAGCTGGATTCGGAATACGAGCGTTATTACTTATTGGATGAGTTCGTTGATTATTCAGAGATCAAAATCACAAACAAGCTGGACGACTTACCTGAGAACAGTTTTACTGCCATTCTGCATATGACATCAGGTTCTACAGGAGAACCAAAGCTTTGTGTGCGCTCACATAGTAATCTATATTCAGAAGGTATGAGCTATTTTAAGACTATGGGTCTGACATCTTCCGATATAATAGTAAATCCACTGCCGTTATATCATTCCTATGCATTAGGATATGCCTGTATGGGAAGTATTGTATCCGGTGCAGAATTAGTTCTGACGGGTACATATGCGCCCAGAAAGGTACTGAAATGCATTGAAAAACATAGAGCGACAATAGCTCTGGCAGTGCCTTCTATGATCAAGGAATTTGCTAATCTCTTTCTGGACAGAGAATATGATCTCAGTTCCCTTAGATGCTTTATGAGCGGGGCAGGAGCTCTAAATGAGAGAAGCGTACAGCTCGTAAAGGATAAATACCATGTTGATGTCTATTCAAATTACGGAAGTACTGAAACAGGGGCTCTGGCAACAGGCATGGAAAGCAGACTCAGTGGTTCTGTAGGAAGACCTATGTATGGAGTGGAAATCATAATCAAGGATGAGACAGGACAAATACTCCGTACAGGTGAAAAAGGTTATATCTACATTAAAAGCGATTCATGCATGACAGAGTATTATGCAGACTTGTCTAAAATATTTGATGAAAACGGTTTCTTCTGTATGGGAGATATCGGGTATCTTGATAAAGACAATAACTTGTTTATTGTGGGCAGATCAAAGCTTTTTGTTAATATAGGCGGCAAAAAGGTTAATCCTAAGGAAGTAGAGGATGTGCTTCTATCCCTCAACGGTGTTCAGGAAGCTTTTGTACATCCTGAATACAGAAAGGACGGAACAGAAGTTGTAGCTGCAGAGATTGTTGCAGGAAAGGATATTACAGAGGAAGCTGTAAGAAATCATTGCAGGATTCATCTGAGTGACTATAAGATACCAGAAAGAATTATTTTTTGTGAGTCAATAAAAAAAAGCGATATGGGTAAGTATATCGTAGGGAAAGAGGAGGTTGCAAATGAGTAATGTCGTAGTTACAGGTATAGGTATTGTATCTTCTGTCGGAATTGGAAAGGAAAGGTTTATTCACGCATTAAAAAATGGTGAAAGCGGCATGAAAGAAATGGACTTTTTTGATGTCCCGGAGAACAGGAAAATAGCAGCAACAATTCCTGAACTTCCCTATTCAGATCCAGAGCGCTGCCGAATCGCTTTGGAAAAAGCTGTTTCAGAGGCATTGGACGATGCCGGAATAACAAAAGAAGACAATGAAAACACCGCAATCCTTATGGGGACAATGGCAGGTGATCTAAGATTTGCTGAGGAGCGAATATATAAGAATAAAAATGATGCCAGAGAGTTTAGTCTGGATGAAAAAAAAGAAGCATTTATTCGTCATCAAATGTCATCCTTGATCGATGGGATTGCAGCAGAATATGGGTTGGGCGGAACTAGAATGGTCGCGTCAAACGCATGTGCATCAAGTACGATTATAATGGGATATGGTTTTGAGCTTATAAAGAATAAAAAGGCTGATATTGTTGTTGTGTGTGGTGTTGATATGCTCAAGGAAGTTCTTTTCTGGGGAGCAGAGGGATTGAAGTTTATCGGTTCTGAACTGACACCTTTTGATAAGAACAGAAATGGTACTGTTCTTGGTGAAGGCGCGGGTGTTATAGTACTTGAAAGCGAGAAACACGCAAAAAAACGTTGTGCGCATATGTATGTTGAATTTTCTGGCTATGGTATAGCGTGTGATACTGAGGTCGATATGATTGTACCGCAGGGAGACGGCATGGGAATGGTCAGAGCTATCAGGCAGGCTGTAGAAAACAGCGGTGTTGATAAAAATGATATCGGATACGTTAATGCTCACGGAACAGGAACAAAGAATATTGATAAAGTTGAAACTGCAGCGCTAAAGTACTATTTTGGTAATAGGAGCTATCAGATACCGATGAGCTCAACAAAATCAATGATAGGTCATACAAGTGGAGCAGGTGGTATTCTTGAGGCAGCAGCTGCTGTTTTTGCTATTACTGATGGCTTTTATCCTCCAAGCATTAACTGCAAGGAACCGGACCCTGAACTTGATTTGGATTATGTAACAAAAGGAGCACGCAAAGCAAATATCAACAGTTCTATTTCGAGCAATATCGGAGGAGGCGGTGTAAATGCGGTTCTGTTGTTCAGTAAGCTTGGAAGAAAAAAAGAGGTTGAGAAGAAAGAGTGTGATATAGTTGTAACAGGTATTGGCTGTGTTACACCATTCGGTAATAATGTAAAAGAATTTATTAATAATTGCGGAGGACAGGAAAAAAAAGAATATACTGTCTCAAACTTCAACTCTGAGGGCCTTTCTACTGAAGAACGCTTTCATTTAAATAATTTAGCAGGTCAGTATGTACTCGCAGCTGCTAAGGAAGCATATAATGATGCCAATCTCAACTACTTGGATAAGAGTAGGATTGGAGTTTTGATAGGGACTGCATACGGTGGATACACTTCGACAGAGCAGCAAATCTGCAAGAGACTTAGAGAAAATACTCCAAGGCTGATAACTCCGTATCTTTTGCTCCACAGTGGGCATAATCTCGGTGCATCCCTTATCGCTAGGGAATGCAATATAGAGGGTATGTATTCGTCAATAACAACAGGTGTAACATCTGGAATTGATGCTTTAACATATGCTATATGTCTGATTAAGTCAGGAAGAATGGATGCTGTCATAGTTGGTGGTGTAGATATACTTGATGATCCGATAAGGGAAGGATATTCCTTTTTTAATGATCTTCGTGATATAAGATTGAGCGAAGGCGCAGGTGTGCTGATAATCGAATCTGATGTATCGGCTAAAGCACGTAATGCTCATATTTACGGCTATGTGTCAGATTATCGTTCCAACAGTGATGTGGCAGGCAAGGGAAAACTTGATCGAACCAGCTTGAAACAGAAGCAAAATATAGAACAGCTCCTTGATGAACAGGATAGTTGTGATATAATTTATAGCCATAACTATGATTGCAAGAATATAAACAGAACTGATATTCCTGTAAGGAAGAGTGAGAAGATATTCGGTGAGTCGCATTCGGCAGTAAGTATGTTTGCTGCAATACAATTGCTGATGGATCCAAATGTTCACAATGGAGGTATCGTTTGTGCATCATCACCGGGAGGAGCCAACTCTGCTATATTGTTCAGAAAGAAAAGCAAACAGGAGGATCTATGAGTGCTTCAGATGTAATTTTAAAATATATACACGCCTATAAGTTTTCAAATGTTTTGTTTACAGCTGATTCACTTGGGTTGTTTGATCTCATGAAAACAGAACGGACATTGGAGGAGCTTTGTAGAGACACGAAAACGAACATAGATTCACTGAGGATAATCCTTAATTTCTTGGTGTATATGGGCTGTCTTGATAAGAATGGAACAAAATATATACTAAAAGATGATTACAAGGAACTACTTGTCAGGGATACCACTACTTCTATGCACGAGCTGATTTGTCTGGAATCGCATTTGGTAAAAACACACAGCAGTCAGGAGTATATGGAACGTGCCCTGAAGTATGGCGGAGAGGATCTATTCAATAAGCACAGCAAGGACGGAATGGCTCAGATATACGGAGCCGCAATGGATAATGGCGGTAAGATTGCTTCAATCTATGCTGCAAGGGCGTTCGGCAATATCCGTAAAGGAAAGCTGCTTGATATAGGCGGCGGCCCCGGAACATATTCGATTCAGGCATGCAAGTTCTATGAAGGTATCGAGTCAACTATACTTGATCTGCCTGAAATGAAGGAAGTGGCTGAAGAAAATATCAGAAAAAACAATATGGAAGGACGCATATCATATGTTTCAGGAAATATTGTAAATGATACTATATCAGATAGATATGATGTAGTGATCATTTCCAATCTTCTTCATCTGTTCAATGCGGATACAAGAGATATCATTTTGTCAAAGGCTTCAGACTGTCTCAATCCTAACGGAAAACTGATACTACATGATTTTTTTTTGAATGATGATAAAACAAGTCCGGAGGTACCAATATTGTTTTCGCTGGATTGGATGCTGCTTGGAGCGGGGTTCGATATTTCAAAGAATGATCTGGCTGAATCTCTTTCGAGCAAAGGCTTTTCCGATGTCAAGAGGATTGAATGCAATATGATACCAACATCAATAATCGTTGCAACTAAATCACAGGAGGGATAAAATGAAATCATTTATTCTTGGACTTGATGGAGCAACTTTCGATATAATCGATCAATTGATCGCAAAAGGTCAGCTTCCGAATTTTGCTGAATTAATCGAAAATGGAAGTTTTGGAAATTTAAAGTCAACCAATCCTCCTCACACGGCTCCGGGCTGGGTAAGTGCAATTACAGGAGTCAATCCAGGAAAACATGGAGTATATCAGTTCTGGGACACTCAGGCACCGAATTACATCGGTCAATATATGGGCTCAAATGATATAGCGGTAAAAAACGTTTGGGAAATACTGAACGAAAATGGTATTTCAACAGCTATGATCAATGTTCCAATGACACATCCTCCGAAAAAGACTGAGGGCTACATGATCACTTGGCCATTATCAAAGACACTTCGCTATTCATATCCACCAAATCTAATCTCTGAGATTGCAGGAATAGGCGGCCATTATTTACCTGATATCTGCGCCATGTTTGAGGGAAATTATGATTATATCGATAAGGCTATAAAAATAAGCAACGACAGAATTACAACTGTTGAATATCTTATGAAGGAAAAGCCAGTTGATTTTATGATGGTAGTTTTTCCTGAAATCGACCGAATATCACATTACTACTGGCATTATATGGATGGAACAGTCCAATCTGCTGAGGAAAATGACAAGCTTAAGGATTCTATTTTTGATATTTATAAGGCCGCTGATGATATTATCGGCAAATTCAAAGATAAGCTGAAGGACTGTAATTTCTTTGTTATGTCCGATCACGGCTTCGGAAGAGGAAATCTGAATTTTTATGTAAATTCTTTCCTTGTACAGAAAGGTTTTATGAAAGTGAAAGAGGATGCAGAAGCTTCTGAAATATCTGATTCGGTCTATCATCCTGTTGAAGGAAACTGGTTCAGGTATTCAATGAACGGGAAAATATATGATGTTGATTGGGAAAACACAGTAGCTTACATGGCTGCACCTGGATCATACGGTGTTAATATCAATTTGAAAGGCAGACAGGAAAAAGGTATCGTCGATATGGCCCAGAAAAGAGAAATAGAAGAACAGCTAATAAACGAACTTTTAAACGTCGTTGATCCTGTATCAGGCAAGAAACTTTTCAAAAGCGTTCAAAGAAGCAGTGAGGTGTATAAAGGAAGAGCTGTGAAATACGCTCCAGATTTGATTATTGTGCCGTATGATTATGGAACGATGGTTCATCATCAGCTGACCTATGAAATGATATTTGGCGAACCTGAACAAAAAGGAATGCACAGAGAAGATGGCATTTTTATTCTCAACGGACCTAACATAAAGAAGCAGCAGATCTTTAATGCGAAGTTGGAGGATGTTCTGCCAACACTCCTCTACTCCTTAGGGTTGGACATTCCTGACTATATTGAAGGTGATGTTCTGGATGTTTTTGATGCAGAGTTTACATCAGACAGCAGTATCTGTCATACTATGGGTACAAATCCTGGACCTTCCATGAGAGGAACCAGCTATAATAGCAAGGAAAAGGAAAGTATACAGAACAAACTCAAGTCATTAGGATATTTATAAGGTGGTTCATATGATAATAAAAGCAGTATTGCCGCTTGCTATCGCTGATGTAGATGATACATATTCCTGCGTTGCCGGCATATCTTCAGAATATGAATGGATCAGACCGGAATCGATTTACAGATCAGATTTGACAGGCCATAAAGAGATTAATTTTGATAATATTACATATTTTGAACTGGATAACAATGCAGCAACCCGCAGACCAGAAGATCGCAGGCTCGGAAGAGAACGCTTTTTCAGAAAGGGAAGAAAAGTAGATTCTGCTGAGAAGAAAAAGCTCTTTGAAAGAGTGTGTGATTCATCTGTTGATGATGTTTTTCAGAATGGAAGAACAGCGGGTCTGTTTAAGGTGAATGTAAAGTATATACAATTCGGGAGGACATTTGGCGCAGGACGCAAGATTAGGATCATATTTGAAGATCAGACCGGAAAAGAGTTTAACTTTATCGTTGTTGATAAGAAGTTCAAGGAGTGGTTCCTGAAGCACTTTGTCTGTGACGGAAAAAATGTAATTCCGTCAAAAAATGACGGTCTGTTAAAAAAACTTCAGGGAGATCACAGCTTTTTTGCAATAACCTTATCAGATCGCAAGGGGGATTTCCCAGGAACTTTTGACGGATGTCATGCATTGATCTCTGGGATACATATTCTGGATAAAAACATTTATGACATAGTATATTGACATACAGTGGTCATAATAATCGGTATCAATTAGCTTTGATATAAATAATAAAATACAGGAGGAAAACTAAAAATGAAGAAATTAAGTCCTAATTTGTTTGTAACAAGTGTAAAGGAGTCCATTTCCTTTTATGAGGAACTGGGATT